>JAABUN010008089.1_pt1 | contig 10947 bp, 11 predicted proteins | sample 5559311 | NCBI WGS metagenome assembly JAABUN01 (sample SAMN10711877, study PRJNA513370) | rock metagenome | isolation source: Antarctica rocks | place: Antarctica: Victoria Land, Siegfried Peak sud | reverse complement strand
AGAAGTAAGCATTTACGTTAGGAGTATAGCAAGAGGAAAAGGTGTAGGAAAATTATTGCTGCAAAAGTTAATAGGAGAAAGCGAAGCAGCCAACATTTGGACATTGCAGGCAGGTATCTTTCCTGAAGAATATAAATACTCTTCCGCATCTTTTTACCTTAAAGCAGATTCTAAATGGTTCTTTTTTAACTCATTATAATGCCTGAAGATTTGTTGATGAAGAACACCAAAGGCAAAATAAATGAGCCTGAAAAGAAAGGTGGTGCTGGAAAAGTTTAAGGATGTAATTGACAGAATTTATAGCTGAGAAGTAAATAAGACCCTATGTTTTTTTTTAAACCTAGTTAGAATTTGTAATTGAAAGATAAAATTGCATATCTCCCCAGTAGATCATAAATGCTTTGCGATAAACTCAAATTGTCGGTTTCATTATAGGCTATTTTTTTGTTTTGAAGAAGATTAGGAGCATTTAACGATAACCCCCACTTTTTTTTGGGGTTTTTGTAGTTGATTCTTAGATCGACAAAGCGGGCAATTGTATGGTTATCTAAGGAAGACCAATCATAAATACTTATTCCAGCCTTCAAATTGAAAAATTTAAAGACTTTCATCACTGAACTAACATCATATTTGCTAACCGAGTTCACAACATTGCGTAATGCAAGTTTTAAACAAGTCTCTGTTCTGGTGAAGCCAAATTGAAAGTTAACAGGCAGATCGAGGGCTGTAATCAGTGAACTACTTCCCGAAAACATGCGTAGCGTGTTTTGCTGAAGCTGGAGTGAGTCAATGAGATTGTTCAACCTGTTTTCCGACTTAGTCAAGATCAAACGCAGGTTGCTCTTTAAAAACCGAAGATATTTATCAGATTGTAAGCGATTGTAAAAATAATAGGTAGATGCAATTTTTGGGATATAAGTATTTAGGAGCACTTTTTGAACAACACTTGTCTGTAGGATATATGGCGAACTTTCGAGGTGTACACTGCTGTTAAAGGTTAATATCCATTGGTGGTTAGTATTGGCATACCTATACCTAAAACCAACGTCCTGTTGAATGTTATTATTCAACCCGCCACTTCCACGCAGCAGCGTGATATAATCGCTGATGATCGGCTGATTGTAAATTTCAGTGACTAAAGAATTGATAGCAGACACTTCGTATGAGAGTGCAAACGTATGATAATTACCAGGAAGATATTTTAAAGTTACCTTTGGTAAAACAGGCCACCGGGATAAACTAGCCACATGCTTTTCCGGATATTCTGTACTTGTCAGCGACGTCCTTAACAGCTTTAGTCCTAAATCGAGGTTAAACTTATTCCAGGTGATAAAATCATGTGCTTCAATAAAAAAATCCCAGTCTTTAAGCGATATATCGTTTATTGACAGACGAGGCGTAGGCTGAGATCCATCCTTGCCAACGAGATAAGAATTCAAATTGGAAAAACTGTTTGCAACGTTAAAAGAAAGATAATAAGTATTTCGCTTATAAGTGCCTAATAATTTGGCACTGGCGGAAAAGCTTTTTATTTGAGTACGCAGATATTGTTGCAAGTTCCATGATGGTATAAGGCTATTTACAACGGAAAAGCGGTTGGTATCCTGCTCTGAAACATCTTTATTTCGATACGATGTATAAACCGTTTCTAACACAAGTGCCTGTTTATCGCTCAATCGATTGGTATACGAAAGCCGTTGATCAATATTCAAAAGTTTCTCTTGAACTATACCGTTAAATCGTTCTGTTACATACCCAGGGCCGGTATTCAGTAACATATTCGCCATAAATTGCGGAGAATTGTGATCAATTATCAGATCGTACACTATGTCGGACGATTCCGTTGCTTGATACTTCAGTTTCAAATCCGATTTGATGGAAAGCGGGCGATCAGTGTAACCGGACGTGCGTTCGATTGTAAACCCAGAGTCAGGAAACAGATAATCTGTACGATTTGAAAAGTTCAGATTTTTCTGATCCTTGTTCAGATAAGCATACCAGTTTAATTTTAATTTGGAAGAAAAGGAATGATTGAACTGAATGCCCGTAGTCAAAGCCTGGTTAAGTACATACCGGTTTGCGCCAACTTCCAGATTTGCCGGAAGTTTGTTCTTGATTGGTCCGGAATGAGAGGTGAGAGACGACGATATAGACGAACTATTGCTGTTACCGGAAAAGTTATATTGAACGTTGGAGAGCGTTTCATCGCCTGTATTATTGGTATTGCCAATCAAAGCTAATTTAGTTCTCTTAAGGAATGAAAATAACGTTACAGATTCATTATACCTGTTCATTGTCCCGATCCCCGCGTCTAAATCCCCAAAAAGCGCAAGTTGCCCTTTGTTTTTTAATTTGACATTGAGCGCAACTTTATCCGACTGGCTTAGGTTCTTTAGTAATCGCTCATCATTAAAATTATCAAGTGCTTCAATTTGATCGATCAAGCCAGCAGAAACATTTTTTGACAGCATCGTATAGTTCCTGGAAAAAAACTCTTCTCCATCCACCAAAATCTTGTCGATATTCTTTCCATTAAAGGAAATAACGCCATTTTCTGTAACGGAAATCCCAGGAAGCTTTTTAAGAATATCTTCTAATTTCCGTTCACTGCCATCCATGTATTGAGAGACATTATATTTTGTGGTATCCTTTCTCTGTACAAAGCCTGTTGGTTTAGATTTCACGATAACTTCCTGCAGGTAAATCTCTGTTGGACTTAAAGCGACATCGAATTGATAATTTATTGTATCATTTTGTGCAAAACCAATTTGTTGCCTGGCATACCCTATCATACCAAAGCTTAAAATAAGCTTGTTACATGTGAGTGAATGTACAACGATACTATACTTCCCATCGCGATCAGATAAAGCATAGGCAATGATCAGCGAGTCTTGACAAACAGAAGCCAACGTAATACTAACGTCGGCCAACGGTTCGGTCTTTTCATTCAAAATTTTACCCACAATTCGTATCTCTTGGGCTTTGAGGGTTGAAAAAGTGATTATGATAATAAATCCTGTTAAAATACATTTGATCATATCACTGATATATCTCTATTGTCTCAGGAAATTTAATGTTGATTGCTATAGCACCTCCGTCCGATCCTGCTGCTGCTGTCATATTGGCTTTTGTAAAGCGGTACTGATCATCTTTTTTTTTCTTTTCAAAGGCGACAAATTCCGACTTGCTCATGGCTTTTTTGTCAAGCACGCTAACGTTATCAATCATGTCTTTTGCCTTAGCAAATGGAACTTGTATTTCTTTAAGAGTAAATTTAAATTTTTTGCCAGTATCCTCTGCTTCGAGTATCAGTCCTGGCAAACCATATAATTTCCAGGGACCCATGCTCATAGGTATGTCTGGAGCAAACCATACAATCCACTTACGGCCAAGATAGTCAGCCTCTGCCTTTGTGGTTTTAAATTTCCCTATCAGTTTTGTATCTGCCTTTATTGTCCATTTAACAGGTTGCAACTCGTCTGCAACTACATGAAAACTTTTTAAATTATAAAGCGGAAGTCGTTCCTGAACTTTTTTGCTTTCAAAGTCAATTTTAAAAATAGATCCAATGCTATCAGCAGGGACAACAGGATATTTCATTCTTTTATACCCTATCTCTCCGCCACCCGAACGGATATTAATAGTAGAATCAGGCAGAAGTTGGCGGAACAGTGCCTTTTTACCATCAAAATATAACCAGGATTGTGCATAAAGATCGTCATTTTTCATATCCTCGATTGGCGTACCTGGTTGCGACCGGTTAATAATAGCATAATATGAAATTTTGCCGGTTTGACCGACTGCTAACTGTGTAGCAGCCAGAAATAAACAATAAAATAGGGCATGCTGCATTTTATCGAGTTTTAATTTAAGTAATCTTTAAATAAATAATCTTGCTTAAGCCTGTTTTAAAATAGACGACCACTTAAGATTAAGAACAACCGGCGTCGACCATTGCACCGGCTTTTTCACAGCTTGATGCTGTAGCAGTAACCGTGCTTCCATCCGCACAAGTTACAGTTAGAGTACATTCCGTTACCTTTTTAGTTTCAGTGAAACTTTTTTCTGCTTTTGGCTTAATATTGCCGTTTTCAAAATTTGCATTAGAACTTATTACGATTCCTGCCCGCTAAGGCTGCTGTTAAAAAAAACTTTTTCAATGTATTTTAATTTTAGATGTGAGATAAATAGATAAATTTGGCTTAAGCAAGATTGATATAAAGTTATCAAAGCTATAATAAATAATAAGTTCTTTTTTAGGTAGTTCTACGCAATTATTTTATATGGTTGTTTTGCCTGTTCTATTAAAACCAACGGCTATGTCTTTTGCTTATAAAATTTCTGATCCTATAAGAGCAGGGTGGATATATGAAACATGGCATTATAAATATTGCAGCGCTATTGACTATTGTACCACTGTGAACGGGTTACTCCCATTGAAACATAAGTAACAATACTGCCGGCCACAGTCCTTTATATACACCGCTAATCGTTGTAATAATCTTTCACCGTTTTAAATAGTATTCCTAAAAGTATTATTAAATTTTAGTACTTCATAATAAGGCTTTCATTATATTAAAATTTCTATCATGCACCTAAGAACTTCTCTACCAGCTACTTTCTTTTCTGCTCCTATCTTTTGCATGAAAAGACGACTTATTTTCATTTTGTATCATACTGGATTTATCTAGTTAATTTTTATCAAACCCTTTCAATCTTAAGATGTTTAAATTCAAAAAATAATCAATTAAAAAATCAATTATAATGAAAAATTTTATCAACACAGTATCACATGAAGGCATAATATTGCTTTTATTAGTTTGTTCAATTTTTGTAGGATGCAAAAAAGGTATTAATACTTCAGAACAACAAGGAGAGGCAGCAGCTCCTGGTGGTGTTTCCACCCCAAAAGCTGTAAAGTTTAAAGAATTAGGTAAGCAATTTTTAGCATTGGGACAAGATAAGGATTTCAGGCAATTTATATATGATGAATGTAAAGTTCAAAAGTTTGGAGATTATTATGTAAGAATAGAAGATTTACTAAATAACGCCCATGCAAGTAAATATTTTTCACCTACAGTTTCTTCAACAATTACAAAATTAGTTACAGATTTAAAAAGTTTGGGAGCAAGAAGCCCCATATTATTTTATCCTTCAGTAGAAACTAAAGAAAATAAGAAAATAATAAAAAAGCAAGTAATAATAATGCAAGAACTTTTGATGTTGCTATACGACCACCGGTTTTAGTAATAGATACAAGACTGTTAGATCCAACTGGAATACCGATAGGTTTTCTTAATGATGAATATCCAGGTTACGTGTTTGATACCAATGGAGAATTAGATTACTTTCAACAGATTACTGAAGAATTTGCATGGGATAACGATGTTTGAGTTGTTGGAGAAGAAGAGAATTGTTCAGAAGAAAATATGGTGGCTGCACCAGATGATGATGGAAACCCTAATGGCAGAATTAGAAATAATGGAGATGCTGAGTATGGTGGTATAATTCAGGTAACTGATTTAGGTGCATTAGAATCTTGGATTAATGGAAAGCTTGAATTTAGATATCGCGTTTTTATTGCAAGTGGAACAAATGTAAAAAATAGAGCCTTTGGAAAATATGCCCGTAGTAATTTTAGAGATCAAAAATGGAAGGATTTTGGAGATTTTCTTTTCTATTGGAACACCGCTAATATTGGTAATTTTACAATTGAAGGATGGATTGAAGAAGATGGCGGAAATTCAACTAATACTATTTCGCAAACTTTCCCTTCAACTTGTACCGGTTGTCCAGCAACTACAATAAGTTATACTAAACAAAGTAGTGACCAGGACTTAGGCCCTACAATCGTACAATTTACTGATCCTACTGAGACAGTTTATAATATAAGCTATGCTAACATTAAAAGAAGAGATTAAATGCTTACTGTTTTAAGAAAACTAATAGTCCTATTTTGTTTATCCTGCCCCTTTATCTTAAAGGGACAGGATAAACAAAAAAAGGCAACAATAGAAATACTGGGAGCAGTGTTAACTAACAGCGCTCGTTTCTATAACTTTAATGAAACAGATCATAGTTATATTGAATTGAGGGCAGGATATAAATTAAATGATTATTTTGAAACGAATGTTTTTGTAGGTTATAAACTTAAAAACTTTATTTATTTCGCAGAAAAAAACGGCAATCAAATTCCTTTGTTTATGCAAAGGCATTACACCCCGGTAGGTATAAACGTCCGTATTTATCTCTCTGATTTCTTTTTTGAAAAATTCAACCTTTGGGAAAAAACAGGACAATGTGATATATATAATCAAGTTGGTTTAGCTATTTTAAAAGGACGCGATGTAAATGATAGCAGGGATAATGAATTTAGAAATAATGGTTATTATGTGCCATTTTATAAGTACCCTTACGTTGTGAAGTATAATATGTGTTATGTTACTTACCTTTTTGGCATAAGATTTAATTTTTCTAAAAATTTTGGTCTTTTCGTAGAAGGAGGGGAAGGTGCGTTAAATAATTTTCAAATAGGAATAGCCGGGAAATTTTAATAAATGATTAGATAGCAAAGCACATTGCTTTTAATGCGATGAATATTTAAAAAAATAATTATGAAATACATATTTACTTTTTGTCTGCTTCTGATTTCGTGTCTTTCCATCTCTCAAAAGAATGATGACTTTTTAGGGGAACGACAGCTTAATTTTTTTATAGGAAGGAGTTTACATGTTACCGGCGATATGCGCGGTTTAATTTTCAATACTGAATATTCAAAAATTTTAAAAAAAAGATTAAGCGGGATAGTGGGTGTAGGAGGAACCATTCATGATGGAGTTTTGCCTAATTATTTTACATACCCTGATGGAAGGGAAATTGATGGTTCAATAAGATATACCACCGCTGGCATCCAGTCTAAAATTGAAATAGGTTATAACCTTATGAAAACGAACAAGCAGGGATTACAAATAAGGGCAGGCGCTGTATTAAGGTATCAAACATCATCTTACTATGATGATGTTTCTATATTATACCCCGCCGCCGGAACAGGAGTTCCATTTCCTGTCATTGTTTTTAATAACAGAACCCCGCAAAGAACATTTGCAGCAGGAGGAACCGCTGAAATATTCTTTAATCAGGCAATACACCAAAAATTTTATTAGGTGTTTTAGCGGGATTACAGACGGATACAAATGGCGATACTATAACACAACTATCCCTAAGTGTAGGAAGACGGTTTTAAAGTAATATCTTTTACTTGTACGAGTATTTCCACCTACAGATACTTCAGGCTTCTCAATCTTTATATGACCTACATATACATTTCTGTTTATTCCTTCCTATGTTGAACTATAATTTAAATTAAATATTCAACTCTATTATACCATCAATAAAACTGCTAATTATTTAAGGTTTATACAAATTATTCTTTAATGCATATATTGCAATGCCTGCAGGAGTTTTTACGTCAATCTTTTCCATTATTCTCCTTCGGTATCCTTCTACTGTTCTAATACTTAAATTTAATTTGGGAGCAATTTCTTTACTTGCCAGTTCCTGGCAGATTAAGCGAATTATCTCTAATTCATTATTATTGAATTTAATGGTTTTATCATCTTTATATGGGTTAAACTTTTTATTATTACCAATCATTTTTACCAGGCGGGATGAAATTGAATTACAGAAATAAGGTCTTTTGTTGTAAACAGATTTTACCGCGTCAAGAACTTCAAATTTTTCTGCATTTTTTACAAGGTAACCTAATGCTCCCGCATCAAGCATTTCCATAACCAGCGTATCTTCATCTAACATTGATAACGTTATAATTCCAAGGTCTGGATTTAAGATCAATAATGATTTTGTCGCTTCAATGCCATCCATTTCAGGCATTACAATATCAGTTATAACCACGTCAGGATTAACACCTTTCACTAATTCAACCAGTTCTATTCCATTTCTTGCTTCACCTATAACCTGTATCTGATCGTCTTTTTCAAGTATTAGTTTTAATCCATCTCTAAATATTTCATGATCGTCTGCAATTACAGTTTTTATCATTGTTACAGTTTGTTATGTTGTAAGAGGGATATTAATTATATACAGAACTCCCTTGCCAGGTTTTGTTTCTAAATACATTTCCCCATCAAGAATTTCTACCCTGCTTAAAATGCTTTTTAGTCCCAACCCTAAACCTTCGTTCAATTCTTTCTTATAATCAAATCCGTTTCCGTCATCACTCATTTGCAGGTGCAAAATTTTTTTTTCTACAATTAAACGAATAGTAAATGTAGCAGCCTGAGAATATTTAAGTGCATTATTCATTACCTCTTGTATAATCCTATATATGTGTATTTCCTTTTCGCTGCTAATTTTAAATTTTTCTGTTGTAAAATCAGTAACTACTTTTAAAGCATTTGTACTATTAATATTGCCTGCAAATTCCTCTATAGCTAATAATAACCCCTTTCGAATAAGAACAGAAGGCATTAAGTTATTTGAAGTTTCTCTCACTTTTTTCAATATATCATCTATGTATTTTTTTGTTTTTACAATAATCTTCACATCTTCTTTGTCCATCGTATTTAAACAGTCAATATGAAACTTTACAGCGGATAGAACAGGACCTAAATCATCATGCAGGTCTGATGCCATTCTTTTTCTTTCTTTCTCTAAAGTTGTTATTTCAACCCTAATCTTTTCCTTATATAAATTGATATGTCTTCTATGATAAGAAATTATAGTTAAAATAAAGTATATAAGGATGATGCCTAAAATAATAGCAGCAATTAATATGGCAGTGTAAATTTTTGCTTCGTGGGTATCCATAAGACTGCTAAAGCTAAAAACATATTCATGAATAGATTGACAACAATATAGATGAAAAACAATTGATGATAAAATTGGGGACTACCTTTTAAATCAATATAGAAAAATACTTCTAAAATTGCTGCATAAGTAAAAGAGAATAAAAATACGGAACTAATGATAAATCTGGAATTAGTAACGAGGTTCTTTCGTTCGGTAATTAAAACATAATTAATCTGATGAATACTTAAAAAGATAAGTACAAAATAATAGCCAATAAGATAAACTGAACTAATGTGCGACAAAGAATGCACGAACAAATATTCAATGATCCAAAGAGAAATAAGTATAATAGCAATGAAAGAATAATACTTTTTTTTATTTGGATCTACTCCCCAACTTACAAATAGCCAAAGAATAAATAAAAATTCAAGCAAAGAATAAATGTTATTGTTGATGGTGTTACTCCCATACTTTTTGATCATTATGCCACTAACAATTTCATTAATAAAAGCAACACAAGAAAAATAGATAAATGGCCGATACGACTTTAATATGCTTTTAAATCGTACCAGCCCAATAATTGCTGCAACTCCAATACTATAAGTACTACAAAATCTGATTATTTGCTCCCATTTCATTTTATGGTATAGGATCTTCTGGTATGGGATCAATATTTAAGTCAGAAGGTGGAGGACAATCCGGAGGACATCTTATGGACTTTTCAATTAAAAGATCCTCTTCGGTAGTTTCTCCTATAGTTCCTGTTTCTGTGCCTGATAAAGTTTGAGCTGACATTATGGAATTAGAAGGTAGCATATCTCTATTCTCTGCATCAACTCCTACAATAACTGAATGAATGGTCATATCTTCTTTCATTCCCAAATATATCCTTATCCCCTTACAATTATCATTATCTAAATAACTTCTAAAAGCTTCCTTATTAAAAGTTTCAGCTAAAGGTAAAATGTCTCGTCGTTTAAATTCATCTGATAAAATCTTTTGCCGGTTTTTCCGATAAACCCTGGTCATTTTTACTGCTTCCGCCAGAGGAATAGCATGTGAAGCAGGAAGTTGTTTGTCTGCCATTTTTATAGTTTTTTAGAAATACAAGTTCCACATATAACAATGAGTTTTTGTAGGTAATTCTACTTACCGGCATGAGTAATACTACCTGAAAGAAAGCTTTTACTACAAGTTCCGTAGTTCTACGCTTGACAAAAAGAACGAATGGAGTAAATTTTGAGTCTTATTACTATCGTTTCTGATATAAAAATTGCAAACATGTCCACTTTAATTTTAAATGAGGATTGGAAGGACTATGATGATAGAAAAACCAAAGATAGTAGGGATCCAAAAAAATTTTCATGCACAGAAATATGGGAAGTCCAGTTTTTGATAAAAAAAATAAAAAAGGTTTATCCCTACCTTACTGAGGGTTCAATTAGATCTGCTATTATCAGTTGTTGTCTGAAATTTGGAGCACCTCATCCAAGAGAAGATTTTATAAATAGTGTTACAAAAACCCTGGGGGAAAGATGAGAGTTCTGTCGCATCTGCTCTATAAATTGAAGAAGTAACTCTTAAGCGGGTGCAACATAAAATAAAATATTTTGGAGTAACTTTCTATAGGAAAACTTACTTGTTCCTTCTTAATCATTCTTACCATTTCTATTCCTGACAATGTCCCTGATGCTGGCACATCAATAATATTAAAGTAACTGTATCGTTAGAAAGACTGGAAACAGAAGGTACGGCTAAACATATTTTTCATGCTGAAATATCTGTAGATGAAACTACTCCTGCCGAACAGAAGGAAAGGTTGGTCTATATTGCAAAAGCCTGCCCTATCTCAAAACTATTAAGTAAACAAAATGAGGTTGTAACAAGACTGGCAGAATAATTTACACCTTGCGCTCTTTATTTGAGGTTTCCAAAACAAGTACGCTTTGCTTAGCAACCTATTCCGAAATTACCTCCTCCATTATCAGGAAAAGTAAAATTTACAAAAACTGTTATCACTATCAATAATTATCGTAATATTGCGATTGAAAAAGTATTATGGGGGCAACTAAATCATACCAGTTCAGTGCAAAGGAAAACAGGTTAGCCAAATATGCTAAAGCATTGGGTCACCCGGCA
>JAABUN010008088.1_pt1 | contig 10947 bp, 10 predicted proteins | sample 5559311 | NCBI WGS metagenome assembly JAABUN01 (sample SAMN10711877, study PRJNA513370) | rock metagenome | isolation source: Antarctica rocks | place: Antarctica: Victoria Land, Siegfried Peak sud | reverse complement strand
CCGCTGGTGTGTCGGCCGCCCCCGCTGGTGTGTCGGCCGCCCCCGCTGGTGTGTCGGCCGCCCCCGCTGGTGTGTCGGCCGCCCCCGCTGGTGTGTCGGCCGCCCCCGCTGGTGTGTCGGCCGCCCCGGCTGGTGTGTCGGCCGCCCCGGCTGGTGTGTCGGCCGCCCCGCCGGCACGCCGTCCCTCGGCGACCCGAGGCTTCGCGGTGCGGTGGAGGCGAACTCGGGTGAACGGCATACCGGGGTCCGGATATCCTGCACAGGCTTGCCCCGCACCCAACTCGAGGAGCTCCCGCCGTGGCGCTGCGTATGTCGACCCTCTTCCTGCGTACCCTGCGCGAGGATCCGGCCGATGCAGAGGTCCCGAGCCACCGGCTGCTCGTCCGTGCCGGCTACATCCGCAGGGTCAGCCCCGGCATCTACACCTGGCTGCCGCTCGGACTGAAGGTGCTGCGCAAGGTCGAGAAGATCGTCCGCGACGAGATGGACGCGATCGGCTCGCAGGAGCTGCTCTTCCCGGCCCTGCTGCCGCGTGAGCCGTTCGACCAGTCGGGCCGCTGGACGGAGTACGGCCCCAACATCTTCCGCCTTCACGACCGCAAGGGCGCCGACTACCTCCTCGGGCCGACCCACGAGGAGATGTTCACCCTCGCGGTCAAGGACATGTACTCGTCCTACAAGGACCTGCCCCTGTCGATCTACCAGATCCAGACGAAGTACCGCGACGAGGCCCGGCCGCGCGCCGGCCTGCTGCGCGGGCGCGAGTTCGTCATGAAGGACTCCTACTCCTTCGCCGTCGACGACGCGGGGCTCGACAAGGCGTACGACCTTCACCGCGAGGCCTACGTCAAGATCTTCGACCGCCTCGGCTTCCACTACGTCATCGTCGCCGCCATGGCCGGCGCGATGGGCGGCAGCAAGTCCGAGGAGTTCCTCGCGACGGCGGAGAACGGCGAGGACACCTACGTCAGCTGCCCCAACTGCGGGTATGCCGCGAACGTCGAGGCCGTGAAGGTGCCGGTCCCGCCTGCGCAGGACTGGTCCGACGCACCGGCCCCGCACGTCGAGGACACACCCGACACCCCCACCATCGCGACGCTCGTCGACCTGCTCAACGCCGACCACGCCCGCGAGGACCGGCCGTGGACGGCCGCCGACACGCTGAAGAACGTCATCGTCACCGTCACCAGCCCCGACGGCACGACGGAGGTCCTCGCCATCGGGATCCCCGGTGACCGCGACGTGGACGAGAAACGGCTCGGTGCGCAGCTTGAGCCTTCTGTGGCAACGGTTTTCGACGACTTCGACAACCATCCGCTGCTCGTCAAGGGGTACATCGGGCCGGGCGCCCTCGGCGCCGGCAAGGAAGCCAAGGTCCGCTACCTCGTCGACCCCCGTGTCGTCGAGGGCACCCGCTGGGTCACCGGTGCCGACCTGCCCGGCAGGCACGTCCTCGACCTCGTCGTCGGCCGTGACTTCGTTCCCGACGGGACGATCGAGGCCGCCGAGGTGCGCGAGGGCGACGAGTGCCCGAGCTGCGGCCAGGGGCTCGTCACCGCCCGCGGGATCGAGATGGGCCACATCTTCCAGCTCGGCCGGAAGTACGCCGAGTCGCTCGGCCTCAAGGTCCTCGACGAGCACGGCCGGCTCGTCACGGTGACCATGGGCTCCTACGGCGTCGGCGTCTCCCGGGCGGTCGCCTGCGTCGCGGAGGGCAACCACGACGAGCTCGGGCTCAGCTGGCCACGCGAGATCGCCCCGGCGGACGTCCACGTCGTCGCCACCGGCAAGAACGACGAGGTCTTCCTCAAGGCCCAGGAGATCACCGACGGCCTGGAACGTGAAGGCCTCGACGTCCTCTACGACGACCGCTGGGGGGTCAGCCCCGGGGTGAAGTTCAAGGACTCCGAGCTCATCGGCGTCCCGACCATCGTCGTCGTGGGTCGTGGCCTTGCCGAGGGCAAGGTCGAGATCAAGGACCGGCGCAGCGGCGAGCGGCGCAGCGTCGACGTCGGCGACGCGGTCCACGAGATCCTCGCCGAGGTCCGCGGCACCCGCGCGTCGTGAGTGGCGCCGTCGGGGCGGTGATCTTCGACTGGGGCGGCACGATCACCCCCTGGCATGCGGTCGACATCGAGGAGCAGTGGCGGGTCTTCGCTCGGCACTACCACGTCGAGGACCAGGGCCTCGCCGACGAGCTCGCTGCGCGGATCCACGCCGCCGAGGACAAGGGCTGGAAGAGGGGTCGTCACGACGGTTACGCCTCGGCCCGGATCGAGGAGATCCTCGCGGAGGCCGACGTGGTCGCCGGCGACCCGCGAGCGGTCGCCGGGCTCACGGCATACCGGGACTTCTGGGAACCGCACACGTTCACCGACCCGCAGATCAAGCCCCTCTGGGAGGGCCTGCGTCGCAAGGAGATCCGGGTCGGCGTCCTCTCCAACACGATCTGGACCCGCGACTACCATCGCGACATCTTCGCCCGCGACGATGTCCTCGACCTCATCGACGCCGACGTGTACTCAAGCGAGACGCCATGGGTGAAGCCGGCACCCGAGATCTTCCGTGCTGCGGCTGCCGCTGTGGGTGTCGACCCGGCGCAGTGCGTCTACGTCGGTGACCGGTCCTACGAGGACGTGCACGGTCCGCAGTCCGTGGGCATGCGGGCGATCTGGGTGCCGCACAGCGACATCCCCGAGGATCAGCAGGTGTCGCACGAAGCGACGCCAGACGCCGTGGCCCACGAGATCATCGACGTGCTGGAGATCATCGCCGGCTGGCAGGCGTGACGCTGCCCGTGATCGCATGACGCCACTGGAGGACCCCACCCTGCTCACCGTCGGGCTCATGGGGGGCGCCGCACTTCTCGCCGGCTGGGTCGACGCGGTCGTCGGTGGCGGCGGCCTGATCCAGCTGCCGGCGCTGCTCCTCGGCTTCCCGGGAGCGACACCGGCGCAGATCCTCGCGACGAACAAGTTCGGCTCGATCTTCGGCACGGCGACAAGCTCGGTGACCTACTACCGGCGGGTGGGGCCCGACCTGCGCACCGCCTTGCCCATGGCTGCCGTCGCCTACCTCGGGGCGGCCGGAGGCGCCCTCGTCGGGCTCCACATCCCCAAGAGCGCGTTCAACCCGATCATCCTCGTCTGCCTGGTCGGCGTCGGCGCCTACACCCTCCTCAAGCCGCAGATCGGCCAGGCGACGGCGCTGCGCTACGCGGGCCACCGGCACACCCTCGTGGCCGTGCTCACGGGACTCGTCATCGGCATCTACGACGGTGCCCTTGGCCCGGGCACAGGGTCGTTCCTCGTCTTCGCGCTCGTCGGCCTCATGGGCTACGCATTCCTCGAGGCGAGCGCCAAGGCCAAGATCGCGAACTTCGCCACCAACCTCGGGGCGCTGACCGTCTTCGCCCCCGGCGGCCACGTCATGGTCAAGATCGGCCTGGTCATCGCGGTCATGAACCTTCTCGGCGGATACCTCGGGGCGAGGACCGCGGTGCGCCTCGGCAGCCGGTTCGTGCGCACTGTCTTCGTCGTGGTCGTCTCGGCCTTCATCGTGCGGATCTCGGCTCAGCTGCTCGGCATCTGGGCCTGAGCGCGGGCGGGCGTTGCGCTGCTGACGAGAACGTCATGGTGGTTGCACAGCGCGTACACAAGGGCAGGCCGAAGACTCTCCCCATGAGCGCAGCCCTGTCGGTGACCCCTGGTCCGAAGTCACAGGAATCCGTCGCCGGACCCGCAGGAGCGGCGGGGCGGCGCTCGCCACGCGTGGCGGAGGGCGACACAGCGTGGTGGCGTGACGTCGCCGGCGCGCTGGCCTGGCTCTCCATGCTGGTCGTCACCGCCCTCTGGGTCGCGGACGGTGGCCTCCAGGAGCTCGGGTCGCCAGCCGGAGCGCTGACGTCGCTGGGGCGGCTGACCGGGCTGGTCGCCTCCGACCTGCTGCTGATCCAGGTCCTGCTCATGGCCCGCATCCCGTTCGTCGAGCGCAGCTACGGGCAGGACGAGCTCGCCCGGCGGCACCGGTTGGTGGGCTTCACGTCCGTCAACCTCCTCTGGGCCCACATCGTCCTCATCGTGCTCGGCTACGCCGCTTCCACGACCGTCGGCCTGTGGGGCACGGTCGTCGACCTGGCCCTTCGCTATCCGGGCATGCTGCTCGCGGTCGCCGGCACGGTGGCCCTGTGCATGGTGGTCGTCACCTCGGTGAGGAAGGCGCGGGCGAGGCTGCGCTACGAGTCCTGGCACCTCCTGCACCTCTACGCCTACCTCGGGGCCGGGCTCGCCCTCCCTCACCAGATGTGGACCGGCCAGGACTTCGTCGGAAACCTGCCCGCGACGGTCTACTGGTGGGGCCTGTATGCCGTCGCCGTGGGCTCGGTGGTGTGGTTCCGCGTCCTCCGGCCGATCGTGCTGAACGCCCGGCACCGGCTCGTCGTCGAGGAGGTCCGTGCCGAGGGCCCGGGGGTGACCACGGTCGTCATCGGCGGCCGTCACCTGGACCGGTTCCACGCCCGCGCCGGACAGTTCTTCCAGTGGCGCTTCCGGGGGGCGCCCGGCTGGTCGCGCGCTCACCCCTACTCGCTCTCCGCCGCCCCAGACGGTCGCACGCTGCGGATCAGCGCCGCCCACGTGGGTGACGGGTCCGTGGCGCTGCAGTCGCTGCGCCCGGGGAGCCGCGTGCACGTCGAGGGCCCCTACGGCCGGCTGCACGCGGGAGTCCGCCGGCGGCAGAAGGTCCTGCTCATGGCGTCCGGCATCGGGATCACGCCGATGCGGGCCCTGGTGGAGGAGCTGCCGCAGGGGCCCGGAGACGTGGTCCTCATCTACCGCGTCCACAGCCCGGACAGCGTCATCTTCGGCGAGGAGCTGGATGCGCTCGCGAGAGACCGCGGCGCGACCGTCCTCACCGTGCCCGGGCCTCGGCTGCGCGGTCGCGCCAGCTGGCTCCCGCAGCAGGCGGCCCACCTGAGCGACGTCGAGGCCCTGCGCCACCTCGTGCCCGACGTCGCTGACCGCGAGGTGTTCCTCTGCGGGAACGCACAGTGGACCGAGCTCGTCGTCGCGGCGGCCGAGCAGGCCGGCGTCCCGTCCGGGCACATCCACGTCGAGCACTTCGCCTATTGACCCGTTCCCGTCGACCAACCCACCCGACCCACCACCATCCCCAAGGCAAGGAGGCGAGCCATGCGGCGCATCGTCACGTGGGCTCTGAGTACGCTCACCGTGCTCGTGCTGTTGTTCAGCTACCACACCTCCACGTCGAGCGCCGTGGCACCGGCCGAGCAGATTGCCGCTCCCGGCAGCGGGCCGGTCGCGTCGAGCAGCGGCGCAGCGGGCCCGCCCGCTAGCGGTTCCTCCGGCGCCGCCGGGACATCCGGCCGGGCGGCCTCACCGCCGTCCTCCGGCGCCGCCGCGGCGGGCACGTCGACCGTCGCCGGGGGCGCCGTCGACACGCGTTTCGGGCCCGTCCAGGTCCAGCTCACCGTGACGGGCGGCAAGGTGACCGCTGTCGACGTCCTGCAGGTGCCGAACGGGGAGCGGCGCGACCAGCTGATCAACAGCAGGGCGGTGCCGATCCTCAACTCGGAGGCGGTCTCCGCCCAGAGCGCGAAGATCGACGCGGTGTCGGGGGCGACCGTCACCTCGGACGCCTACATCCAGTCCCTGCAGTCAGCCATCGACAAGGCCCACCTGTGAGACGCGCCTGGGTGGAGCAGATCATGGGGATGCCGGTCAGCATCCACGTCCGCTCAAGGCACGCGACGGGCGGCGCGACCGAGCAGGCCGTGCGCGCGGCCTTTACCGAGCTCCTCCGGATGGACCGCCTTTTCACGACCTACGACGAGGGCTCCCAGCTGTGCCGCGTCCAGCGGGGGGCGTTGAGCCTGCGTTGCGCCGACCCACTGCTCCTGCAGTCTCAGGCACTCGGGCAGCAGGCCGAGGAGCGCACCGGCGGAGGGTTCACGACCGATCTGCCCGACGAGGACGGCGTCCACCGCTTCGACCCCACGGGTTTGGTCAAGGGCTGGGCCGTCGACCGGGCGGCGGTGTCGCTCGCGTCCCTGCCGGGCGCCTCCTGGTGCATCAACGCCGGCGGCGACGTCCTCGTGGGGCGCCATCGCCACATCGCGCCCACCGGTGAGGACGCGGCCCCATGGCGCATCGGGGTGGAGGACCCTCGCGACCGTGCCCGGATCGCGGCGGTCGTCCCCCTGACCGTCGGTGCGGTGGCCACCTCAGGTACCGCTGCCCGTGGCGCTCACCTCTACGACCCGGCGCGCGGCGGGCTGGTCGGTCGGGTCGGGTCGACGACGGTCGTGGGACCGAACCTGCTCTGGGCCGACGTCTGGGCGACAGCGCTCTTCGTGGGAGGCCACGAGGTGGCCGAAGCGTTCGCCCACCACGCGCCCGGATGTCAGGCCTTCGCCGGCTGAAGGGCTCGTTCGAGGTCCTCGACCGCGGTCACCGGCCGGTCGCAGACGAACCCCCGACAGACATAGGCCGCCGGCTTTCCTGCCACGAGCGGCCGCTGCGCGAGCAGCGGTATGCCGGGTGCATCCGGCATACCGGCCACGAGGACGAGCCCGGGGGAGAGGCTCACCCGGCCCGCAAGGACCAGCTCGTCGGCCGCGGGGCCGGTGCCGACGACGGCGACCTGGAGCGGTCCGGCCTCGCGGGCTTCGGCCACGGCCAAAGTCCAGCCGGCGAACCGGGGGTCCCGGTCGGCGACCGCCCCACCGGCGTCGACGGCTGCGGAGGCGGCCTCGAGGTGGCGGGGCGACCCCGTCACGGCGCCGTAGGACAACAGCGCCCCGGCCAGTGACGACTGGCCGGAAGGCTCAGCGTTGTCCGACCCGCTGTGCGGCCTCGCGAAGAGCTCCTCCGCGTCGTCCGCGGTGTCGTGGAAGCCACCCTCCTGCGTGCGGAACCGCGCGAGGGCCACCTCGAGGAGCTGGCCGGCGGCCTCCAGCCAGCGCCCGTCGCCGGTGGCCTGGTGCAGGACGAGCAGGCCCTCGGCCAGGTTGCCGTGGTCGTCCGCGACACCCGCCGCGCTGCCCACCACCCCGTTCCGCGAGGAGCGACGAAGCCGACCGTCGACGAGGTGGGCATCGAGGAGGAATCCAGCACAGCGCTGTGCCGCCTCGACGAAGCGGCGCTCGCCCAAGGTGGCGCCGAGGTCAGCGAGCACGGCGATGGCCAGCCCGTTCCACGAGGTCACGACCTTGTCGTCCCGGCCCGGCTGCGGCCGGGTCGCTCGTGCGGCGAGCAGGCGCGCCCGCACACCGGACCACCACCGCGGGTCGTCCGGGTCGTGCCGCAGCTGCAGCGTCGACGAGCCGTGCTCGAACGTCCCCGTCTCGGTGACCGACAGCAGCTCGGCGGCCGCCGCGCCGTCGTCGTCACCGAGCACCTCGGCGAGCTGCTTAGTGGTCCAGGAGTAGGTGAGGCCCTCGACACCCTCGGTGTCCGCATCGAGGGCCGAGGCGAAACCGCCGTCGGCCGTCCCGAGGTCCCGGATGATGAAGTCGGCCGTCTCGCAGGCGATCCGCCGCGCCAGGTCGCTGCCGGTGGCCTTCCACCAGTGCAGGTAGACCCGGGCCAGCTGGGCGTTGTCGTAGAGCATCTTCTCGAAGTGGGGGACCACCCAGGCCGCGTCCACGGCATACCGGGAGAAGCCCCCGGCTAGCTGGTCGTACATGCCTCCCCGGGCCATCGCCTCGCACGTCCGTGCCGCGAGCTCGAGCGCCGCCGGGTCTGCGGTGCGGCCGTGATGGCGCAGGAGGAACTCGAGGACCATCGACGGCGGGAACTTCGGCGCCCCACCGAACCCGCCGTTCTCCCAGTCGAACCCGCGCGCCAGCCTCGCGACGGCGGCATCGAGGGTCGAGCTCGTCACCGGGTGGGCCGGGACCGGCGCCGTCGCGGTGCGGATCGCGTCGGCGATGTGGGCGCCGCTGCCGAGCACCTGATCGCGCTGGGTCCGCCAGGCCTCCGACACCGCCCCGAGGAGCTGGAGGAAGTGACCCTTGGGGAAGTAGGTGCCGCAGTAGAAGGGGTCGCCGTCGGGAGTGATCAGGACGGTCATCGGCCACCCGCCGTGCCCGGTCGTCGCCGTGGTCGCCGCCATGTAGACCGCGTCGATGTCGGGACGCTCCTCGCGGTCGACCTTGATCGGCACGAAGCCGTCATTGAGCACCCGCGCGACGTCCCCGTCCTCGAAGGACTCGTGAGCCATGACGTGGCACCAGTGGCAGGCGGCATACCCGATGGAGAGCAGCACCGGCACGTCACGCTTCCGGGCGGTCTCGAACGCCTCCGGCTGCCACTCCCACCAGTCGACCGGGTTGTCCCGGTGCTGGAGGAGGTACGGGCTCGTCGCCTGAGCTAAGCGGTTCACCGCATCAGTTTCTCATTGGTGGCGCCCGCCTGGCGAGCGCCGGCCAGCCCGTCTGCCCGTCATCCGGCCGGCCGGGCGGGCGGAACGAGGCTCAGACCGGCTCAGACCTCAGACCGGCCCGGTCGGCTCGACGATGTCGTCGACGCTACCGACCCGGGTGTCCGTCGCGACCCAGCTCAGCTCCCACATGCGGCCATCGTCGTCGAAGAAGGACTGCTCGAACCGGCACGAGTCGGCGGTGAGGTCGCAGATAGCGAAGCGCACGAGGATGACTTGGCCCTCGAGCGTCACGGGACGGCGTCAGTCGTTCATTGCCTTGATGATCGAGATGGCGAGCCCCACGCGGTCCGACCCGGGCGGCAGTTCCTGGGCGTTGTCGACCTCCCGGACGATCGCCCAGCCACGGGCCCGGTCCTCGTCGATGCCGGCGCGCTCGCAGATGATCTCGAGTCGGCGCCGCAGGCTCCACCGCAGCGCCGAGCCGGTGCCGAACTCCTCCGCCCGGTTCCACAGGGCGGGGGCGACCTCGAAGGCGGGATCACCGGCGGTCGGCTTGGGGTCGATGGCCAGCCACGGCTGGCGCGAGGCCCGCAGGACGTTGGTGTAGTGCAGGTCCGTATGCAGGAGCCGCTCGTCGATCGCCGGGTCAGCGGCCAGGTCCGCCGCGAGGTGTCGCGCCTGGTCCACGAACCGGCGGGGGACCAGCCCGGGCTCCGGCGGTTCGCCGGCAAGCTGCCGCGCGGCATACGCCGAGAGGGTGGGGGCCTGGGGGATCGCCGGGGAGGCGAGCTGGGCGAGGAGGTCACCGATGACCTCGCACGCGTCGTCGATCGGCACAGCCGTGAGATCCGTGGTGGCATCGAGGCGCTCGAGCAGGAGGGCGAAGCGGTGCGGGTCCGCACGCAGCAGTCGAACGGCGCCGTGACCGTCCCAGTGGCGCAGCGCCAGGTGCTCGGTCCGGGCCTCGAAGTGGGGCCAGGACACTTTGAGCACCGCCTCCCCCGTGGTGGTCGCCACGGGGACCGCGACAGCGCAGTAGCCCCAACGCGTCGGCCCGTCGGGTGTCAGGTCCCACTCGGCGAGCAGATCGGTGATCAGCTGCGGAAGGCGACGCAGCCAGACCGCTCCGGACACGGCATACCGAGCACCGGCCTCGGGCGGGCCGGGCTCGCGGTCGGCAATCTCCGCGGCAAACGCCGGTGGGACCAGGTCGGTCACGGGTAGGCCATCCCGGGGAACGGCACCATCGGCACGCCCCACTGATGCGCCAGCGACTGGGCCTGCGCCTGCAACCGCACCACCGTGGTGACCGCACTCGATGCGGCGGGCAGCCCCGAGACCGGGTCCAGTCCCCGCGCGACCAGCTCGGGAAGGACGACGCCGGCCAGCCGACGAGCGAGCTCCGGCGTGGTGACCGCGAACGGCAGGGCGTATCCGAGCGGTTCGGGTGCCGCTGACGTGCCGGCCATGGTCACCAGCTCGCGCTCACGGGCGCGCAGCGTCGCCAACGTGCCAAGCGCCACCGGGCGCGCATCCGCGCCGAGCTGCGCGGCGATGATCTCGAAGGCGTAGGCGACCGGCCGTGTCGCCTCGAGCAGCCCGCCGGCTGCTGCCGGGGGGAGGGGGTCGGTGGCAGGCCAGGTGACGGTGCTCCCCAGCAGGCCCCCAGCCAGTGCGCGTTGGGCCGCGATGGCGGTCAGCAGCGTGCGGTTCGCCGTCGTGGCTCCCGCAACGAGCGCCAGAGATCCCGGCGCGAGGGCGGTCACCTCGGCAGCCGCCAGCGCCTGCACGGTGGCCGGAGGAGGGGCGCTGACGGCGGCGGCCGGTGTCCGTGACGACGTGCCGGAGGTCGCGGTGGTGGTGGCGGACTCGATGACGTGCTCCGGCACCCCGCCTCGCGTCAGCAGGTCGTGCAGCACCTTCGCCTGCGCGTCGTGTATGCCGTTGAGCTGGGTCACGAGGGCGGGCGCACCGGGGATGCGCCCGGCCATCTGGGTCAATGAGGTCGCCAGGGTGAGCCCGGCGATGAGCTCCTTCTCATCCGGCATCGACTTGCGCTGAAGGAGCGGCAGCGATGGGGCGTCGTCCTCCAGGCGGATGCTGCACCCGGCCAGTGCTGCGGTCGCAGCGGCGGCCAGCAGCAGGCCCCGCCGGCGAAGGACGACCTGCCGGCTGGCCGAGAGTCGAAGCCGCACCCTCTCCGATCCGGAAACGGTGAGCCCTCGACTCTCGGGCGCGCCGGGGGAAGGCGCGCCTGCTCCGGGGGAAGGCGCGCCTGCTCCGGGGGACATGGGGCCGATCATGGCACGACGTCGTTGCTGTGCTCTCGTGCGCGGAGCTGCCTCACAACGTCGATAGAGTGGCCGACGGACCAGCCCTCGGGCGCGGTCCGCAGAAGGTCATTCGAGAACACCGGGAGGCGCCACCGTGACTGATCCGATCCGGCCAGCGTTGGAACAGCCGCTCGCCGACCTCTCCCTCGTCCTGGACGACCTCACCGTCACCCCGGCCGGCCGGCGCCGCGTCGTGCGGGTCGTCGTCGAC
>JAABUN010008086.1_pt1 | contig 10951 bp, 11 predicted proteins | sample 5559311 | NCBI WGS metagenome assembly JAABUN01 (sample SAMN10711877, study PRJNA513370) | rock metagenome | isolation source: Antarctica rocks | place: Antarctica: Victoria Land, Siegfried Peak sud | reverse complement strand
GTACCGCGAGGATGACTACGCCTTCCAGGCGGTGCGCGCGGGTGCGCGGGGCTACCTGCTGAAGAACGCGGGCTCCCAGGATGTCGTGCGCGCGGTGCGCGTCACCAGCCAGGGGGCGTCGATGATTGACCCGACCCTGGTGCCGAGCCTGCTGCGCGAGTTCCATCGCCTCGTCAACAACCCCGGCACCCCGAAGGTCGAGCGCCTCAATGACCGCGAGATGACGCTGTTGCGGATGCTCGTGGACGGCAAGAGCAACAAAGAGATCGCCAGCGAGTTGGATCTGGCGGAGAGTACCGTCAAGAACAACCTGTCGCTCCTCTTCCAGAAGCTCGGTGCGCGCGACCGCACGCAGGCGGCGGTCTACGCCATCGCCCGCGGGCTGCTGCCGAAGCCGGATTAGGCCGACTCTGCGCGGGCGCGGCGCGAGGGTATGTCGGCTTGACACCCCGCCGTCAACGTGCGGGCGACTTCACGGCGGGTACGGTAGTTATCCGGCACCGCCCCAAACAATAGACTCCTGCGGCGGCGTACCGGATTCGGTACGCCGCCGCTGCGCTCAGGCGACCGCGCGCCTTCGCCACTGCATGACAACCTTGTCATCTCGCACGCCGACACTGTCAGCGGTACGTCGTGGCGGTGCCGCCTATCATCGGCGTGTGATCGGCGTAGCGCTGGTCGCGGGATAGGCAAGAAAGCGTAGCTGGTCCGCGTGGCCGAATGGGCGGGCCGTGGTCAACTGTTCGCCACGATCTTCCTCGGGATCTTCATCGAGGCACTGCCGTTTCTTCTGCTAGGCGTGGTCGCCTCCGCGACGATCCAACTGGTCGTCTCGCCGGCCTGGTTGCAGCGCTTCAGCCCCCGTTCGCCGGTCCTGGCCGCCCTGCTGGGGGCGACACTGGGCCTCTTCTGCCTGCCCGTCTACGAGTGTGGCAGCGTCCCCGCCACACGCCGCCTGCTGGCGAAAGGGGCGCCCGTACCATTGAGCGTCGCGTTCCTGCTTGCCGCCCCGGCGGTGAACCCGGTCGTCATCGTCAGCACCTGGATCGCGTTCAACGGGCAACCGCTCTTCGTCTTCGGTCGCCTCGGCCTGACGATCGCGATCGCGACGCTCGTGGCGGTGGCCCTCGGCACCCATCCGCGCCCGCAACAGCTCCTGATGCCGCTCGCAACCGACGACCACGAATCGTGCCACGTCGGGCAGGGGCGACTCGCGCACTTCCTCGATCATGCGCGCGACGAGTTCTTCGAGATGGGGCGCTATCTGGTCATCGGCGCGGCGCTTGCGGCCAAGGGAATAATAGCTTATTGGGGAGCATGGCAAGATGAGGCGAAAGCCAACTCCAAAGCTTTACCAGACACGCCCAGTACCGCGCTGTAGATTATCGCTATGCCCCTTGCCCCGCGCGCCGAGAATGCCACGCCGCGAGTCCCAGCAAGGGGCCGCAGGCCGTGGCCCACGGACCCGGCCCGGCGAAGGTGAGCCGCGACAGGTCCCGCGTGGTGATTGCCTGGGCGATCGTCAGCACCGCCAGCGCGGTGATCAGCACGCAGCCGATCCAGGCGGTGAGCTGTAATTTCCGGCGAGAGAACGATCGTCCCCACGGCCGGTAGAGCGCCAGCGCGGCCAGTCCGAAGATGACGCAGAGTGCGCTGATCCCGATTACATAGCCGAGATAGAGGGCGTAATCTGCCGCGCCGAGTGTGCCTGCGCTGAAGAAATCGCGCGTGTTGACGATGAGGTGTGCCCCGCCGAGCAGGACCGCCGCCGCACAGGCGAGGATGCCGAGCCCTCTGCCCTGCTGCGGCGGCGCCTGCTGTCTGATCGTTGTTCGCCGTGCCACTTCCATTTTTGCCCTTCCCGATCTTCATCGTTCAGCTGCCGACGATGATCAGGATAACGCGCGGATGTGGCGTGACGATGGCGGAACGGTAACGGGGCGTTTGTGTTGCTGTGGCCGAACTATCCTGTCGTTACCGGCCCACCGCTTTTTTTGCGTCCACGACGCCGACGCCGTAGAAGCTGTTGCGCCCGGTCGTTTCCTCGCAGCGCGCGGTGTAGGTCGCGGCGGCATTCGCCGAGAGGCCCGGATAGACGAAGGGATTCGGTGTCGGGCAGGGGCGCGGGGTGGCGCTCAGTTCGAGCAGGCGCTCGACGCGCGCCGGACTGAGGCGCAGGCTTTCCAGATTCTTGCGACTGGGGGTGCCGTACTGGCTGACGATCAGCGCGACGACGCCGGTGACGTGCGGCGCGGCCATCGAGGTTCCTTCGAGGTAGCGGTAATAGGCGCAGACCTCGCCACGGCAGTCGCGCACCACCAACTGGCCGCGCGTGGTGACCTGGCCCTGGGCGTCGATCTCGCCGCTGGCGAGGAGGAGCGCCTTGGGATAGGTCGAGAGGATCCGGTTCTTGGTCGGCTGGTATTGGGCGGTGCCGTAATAATCGAGGCTGTCGCCGCCCGGTGCGGCGATATCGGCGTGTTCGAGGCCGTAATCGGAGTAGAACGCTTTGCGCCCGCTCGGTCCGGTCGCCGTCACGCTGATCACCCCCTGACCATCGGTTGGCATACTGAGGCAGGTGCGGTCGATCTCGCGGCGGTACGTCGCGCCGCTCGGGAAATTCGGGCTGGTGGTGTCGACGGTGGCGTGGTCGAGATCGGTGTGCCCATTGCCCGCCGCAGAGACGAGGACCACGCCGCGCGCCCGCGCGTAATCGAGCGCCCGCTGGGTCGCTTCGAGGGTCGTTTGCTGTGCCTGCTGCGCTTCGGCGTTATCGGCGGGATTCTGCGGGCAGTTATAGAGCCAGGGGTCGATGTAATAGCTCATGTTGACGACGTTGATCCCCACGTCGCCCGCATAGGTCAGGGCATCGACGGTCGGTTGCAGGAGGAAAATCCCCGAGTCCTGTCCGGCGCGCAGGTTCACCAGCGTCACGTTCGGCGCGACGCCGACGATCCCGAGGTCATTGCGGGCCGCCGCGATCGTCCCCGCGACGTGCGTGCCGTGGCCGTTGCCGTCTTCGTCGGGCGGGTCGATGCAACTGGCATAGGTGCAGGCACCATCCAGGGCCGGGATGTCGGTGACGAAATTGCGGCTCAACCCACGATCGAAATTCGGGGCGATGTCGGGGTGGCTGCCGTCGATCCCGCTGTCGATCACCCCGACCAGGACGCGCGAATCGCCCGACTGGGTCGCGTGTGCGCCATCGGCGGTCGCCCCGATCGCGCGCATATCCCACTGGAGCGTGCCGAGCGGATCGGTCCCGGTCTGTGGAGTGTCATTGGCCGCTCCGCCGTTTGGTTGCGTGCCCGGCTCGACCTCGCGTGTCCCGTCCGTGGTCCCGCGCTCGTCGAGGGTGGCGACCGGCACCCGCCCGAGCGGCACGTTGATCGTCGCGCCCGCGAGCGCCGGATCGCGTCGCACCGCGCGGAGGAAGAAGCCATCATGGCGGATCGTGCGAACGGTGGCGAGGCCGATCGCCGTATTCTCGTGGATGATCCGCCCGCCCGCCGCTGTGATCGCCGCCCGCGCCGCGCTCGGTGCCACCCCCGCCGCATAGAGGACGACATATTCGCCGACGACACCGGGCGGCAGCGGCGGCACGGTCGCGCCCATATTTGCTGCTGGGACGGCTGGTGGGAGCAGCAGACAGATGATGATCGTCACTATCCACGGGGCGAGTCTACGCACGATAATCGTCTCCTGCGGGTTGAATTAAGTCGGGGCGGGGAGATGTTGGCGGCGATGTCGGGCTAAGTGTAGCAGCCGTGTAGCGCCAGGGAGGCTCTGGCACGATCGCTCCTTGAATGAGGCGTGGGTCGCCGGATGAATGTAGCGCTAGGCGGTAACACCCCCCGCTATCACGGGGACTTGCATCTGTCGCTATTCAGTGATACTATGTACTGGTAGTCAGTGACGCTGAGTAGCTAGAGGGGTGGTTCGTGGGCAAGCAGATGACGGAGATGCTCAAGGGCACGTTAGAGGGGATCGTCCTGGCGATCCTGGCCGCGCGACCGGCCTATGGCTACGAGATCACGGCACGCCTGCGGGAGCAGGGCTTCGCCGACATCGCCGAAGGGACCGTCTACGCCCTGCTGGTCAGGATCGAGCAACGCGGCTTCGTCGATGTGGCGAAGGTCCCGTCCGACAAGGGGCCGCCGCGCAAGGTGTATGCGCTCAACGCGCAGGGACGGGCCTATCTCGAAGAGTTCTGGAGGGCGTGGAGCTTCCTCGCAGAACGGATCGCACAGCTCCGCGCAGGAGGGAGATGATCATGTCCGACACAGAAAAGGGCGGCTTTATCGCCAAGGTGATCAGTGATAAGCGACGATGGCGGGCGTACAAGGCGCGCGTCAAGGTGCTTCCCGAGAACTACCGCTCGGCGGTCGAAGCGGTCGAGCGGTACTTGATGCACTTCGGAGCGGTGGACGGCGACAGCGCGGCTTCGGTGTTCGAGGATGTCGCCGATCTGTTCGAACGGGCGGCGGCGGACGGAACGCCGATCCGCGAGATCGTCGGGGACGATCCGGTGGAGTTCGTCGAGGCGTTGGTTCGGAACTATGAGAAGGGCGGGTATGTCACTAGGGAACAGGATCGGCTGGCCCGCGCCATCGAACGCGCCGCCGGAGAGGCCCCCGGCAAGGGAAAGGGTCCGGCCTGATGAAACACACAGTTCGTCCGGGCGATCCGCGTGCAGGGTCTGCTGAAGGCGTACAAAGACCCGCACATGCCGCGCGGCGTGGACTTCGACGTGACACAGGAGGCATCTTCGCCCGGCATGCCTCGAATGCGGCGGGCAAGACCAAGGTCGTGAAGATCCTGTCCACGCTGCTCAAGCGCGCCGCCTATGGCGACATCACCATCCACTATCCGTATCCACTCCTAGCATTATAGAAAGGGAAACCATGACTATCGAACGATCCGCCTGGACCGGCATGGTGCCGGTCGATGACACCGCGCTGTACGTGACCGACACCGGTGGCCGCGGCCGTCCCGTGGTCTACCTCAACGGCGCTTATGCCGACCAATCGCACTGGCGGCGCGTCATCGCCGACCTCGGCGGTGACTACCGGCACATCGCCTACGACGAGCGCGCCCGCGGCAAGTCGAAACGCTCGGCGGATTATTCGTTCGAGGCGTGCCTGCGAGATCTGGATGCCGTCCTCAAGGCCAGGGGTGTGGAGCGACCGATCCTGGTGGGCTGGTCCTATGGCGGCATCCTGGCATGGCACTGGGCCGACCGGCATCCGGACCGCCTGCTGGGGATGGTGTGCGTGGACGTTTTTCCGATCGGTTTGACCGGTGAGGCAGGCCGTGAGCGAATCCGAAAACTGTTCCGCCGGATGCGGTTGTTCTTCCCGATCGCTGCCCGGCTGGGCCTGGCCGCGCGGATGACCGCCGATCAGCACGCCGAGGTCAACATCGAGATCAACGAGATCTCCGCCGCCGGCGTGCCGGTCCTCGACCGCCTGACCTGCCCGGTGCTGTTCGTCCTGGCTACGGGTAACAGCCTCGGGAGCGAGGACGGGGAGATGGAACAGGGGCGGGCCACGCTCGAGCCGGTGCTCGCCCGCAACCCGGACATCCGGGTCAGCGCGAAGGTTGCGAGCAACCACAGCAAGATCTTAAGCAAGGACTTCCGTGCCGTGGCCGACGCGGTCCGCGAGCTCGCCGCCGCCCGCAGCCACGCGGTCGTCTGAGCGGTGACAGCCTGCCGCTCCGAACGTGACCCCAGCCGCACGGTGTCGAAAGGTGAGCGGCGTGGGAGCGGTCGGTGGTGGACCATTAGGACCATTAGGGGAATCCGCTTACGCGACAGCGGGCGGCGAGATGGTGACGCGGGTCCGGCGTGTCAATGAGGAGACGACATTTGAGGGCGTGTACCCTTCCTGGGTGTCCGACTCCCCTCCTCGTCAGCACATGGCGGCCCGCGCATACGCCTTCCCACGAACGGTCGCGCGTGTCAGGGGCGTGTGGGCATGGTATCCTCTCCTCGTAGCGGCGTGTACGTTCGCTGGCGCTGTACCGTAGCGATCGCGTTGACAACTGACCCTGAAGGGATAGCGTGTGGCATCGCACACTCACCTGCAACGGCCTCAACGGATCGGCCTCCTGCCTCTGCTCGTCATCGGTGCCCTGGCGCTGATCGTCGCGCACTTCGCCTGGGTGATCTTTGGCGCACTCGACACCTTTGCCGATTACCACGCTTACTATCGCGCCGCCGCCAATCTCCGCACCGGCAACGATATCTACGCCGAAGGAAAACTCCTCGTCGCGCGTAATAGCTACGACTTCTGGACGCAGACCGACGGCCAGTATGTCTACCCGCCCGCGCTCGCCTTCGCCCTCTTGCCGCTGACGATAGTGAGTATCGGTCAGGGTGGGGCGGTCTGGCTCATGGGGCTGATCCTGGGCACGATCGCGTTCTGCTGGCTGGCGGCGCGACTCTGTGGGCGCGCAGTCGGTTGGCGCTCGTTCCTGGCGGTTGCGCTGCCGGTCGCCGGGATCACGCCGTTGGCGCTCGGTGTGCGCTATGGCCTCGTTGCTCTCGCGCCGCTCGGCTTGGCCGCGCTGGCGCTCGGTGGGTTCCTTCTCTTCGCCACGCGGGCGTGTCGTAGCGATCGTGCGTCGCGGCTGGCGGCGGCGGCGTTGGTGATCTGCGGCGGCCTGGCGCTCGTGCTCGGCTTGCGCGTCGGTGAGATCGATCGGTTCCTGCTCGTGCTCGCCTTGCCGGGCCTGTGCGGCACCCTGGCACTCGCCTGGTGGGGCGGGCGGCTGACTTCGTGGCGACAGGTGCGCGGCGATTTCGGCGCCCTGCTGCCGCTGGCGCTGCCGATCTTCGGCGCGACACCGCTCCTGCTCGGCTTGCAGTACGGGCAGTCCGATCTCGCGCTGCTCCTGCTGACCACGGGCTCCCTGCTGGCCCACCGGCGGCGGCGCGATCTCCTGGCGGGGGTCGCGCTCGGCGTGGCGGCGGCGATCAAACCGACGCTGGCGCTCTACGGGCTTTTCTATCTGCGGAAATGGTGTTGGACAACTCTGATCACCGCCGCGATCACCGGCGCACTGGTCGGCTTCGCCCCATTCCTGTTCCTGGGCGGTGGTGCGATGGGCGATTGGCTGGTGATCTCGCGCTACTTCGGTGCGGGCGATTACCTGGCCTATCCCACGAACGCCTCGCTGCGCGGGGTGTTGCTCCGCGCGTTCGTCGGTGGCCCGCAGCACCCCGCGCTCTTCGTCAGTCAGGCGCTGGCAATGGGGCTGTGGATACTGCTGGCGGGCGCGGCGGTCATCGCGTGGTGGCGGCGAGTATCTGCGCGACGTGAGACGGCGAACGCGACGCTGGAATGGTCGTTGACCGCCGCCGTGATCCTCTTCGCCGCGCCACTCAGCGAAGATATCCACTTCGTGGCCCTCCTGCTGCCGCTGGCCTTCCTCGCCGATCGGATCGCGCGTGGGGAGGCCACCGCGCGGTGGCGAGCGTTGGCGCTCGTTGCTTGCCTCGTCTTTGTCCTGCCGCTGGTCGATCTGAGCGAACGTCTGGGTGGCGGCGAACTTGCGCGCCTGTTCACGAGCGCGATCTACCTCTGTGGGCTGATCGGTGTCGGGCTGGCGTTGGGGACGGGGCCGCGCGTGGCGGCGGCGCGGGTGCGGGTGGCTTCACCGACGGTCGTCACGATCGCGCGGCCGGAACGGGCGGCTCTGGGCAATTGCCCCGCCTATCGCGCCACAGAGTGAGCCGCCGATCAGGACATTCAGCGCCATCCCCAGGACCGCGATCACGATGATGACCCCCACGAATCCTGCCGGGACTGATGCGGTGAGCTGGCGTTGCATCTGCTCGAAACCGCTGGGCAGGCTGAACATGGCGAAGATCATACTCAGCACCGTGTCGATCGCCGCCACCGCGATCCCGGCCCAGACGCCGTTCGCGATCGTGGCGTAGCGCCCCGCCAGGAAGCCGGCCCCGATGTAGAAAAAGGGGCTCAGGCAGGAGAGGAGCGCGACGTTCGTGCCGCTCAAGCGCCCGAAGACCAACCCAAAGCCTTGTACCAGGATGAGGACGCCGCCGCAGAGGGCCACGATTTCGAGGAGGCCCATCGCGGCTGATTGCTCGGTGCGATCGTGCGGGGTGATCTCTGTATGTTGCATCGCCTTTTCCCTCGTTGCGTAGCCCGGCAGTTGCAGTACAGCACAACCGCGCGCCAAGACCTATGAACCGATCGTCCCGATCGCGTGCGCCATTGGTCCTCGTGCCTTCTTGACGGCGCGACGGCGACCGATTACTATGTACGTACAGGCTCTTGGCGAGGTAGCCCGAGGCGCTTCGGCGTCGAGGGTGGGCGGGTGGCGCGGGGGGAATGCTCACTGTCCTCCTGTGAACTGTGCCGGTGGTGTGCGGTGACGCCGCCCCGCTGCGGTCGGATGGTCAGCCCTTCGCGGGCCAGCCGTCCCCGTCTCCGCCGCTGACCGGGTGAGCGCCGGTCGAACCGCCTCAAGAGATGGCGAGAACGCCGATGGCCCGCGAGGGTCGTCGGCGTTCGGCGTTTACAGATTAGCCCCGGCGGGCGTTTGTTTCCTGTGGTATGGTATAGAAAGATATGTATGGCATTAAGTTTGTATTGAACCATATTCTTGAGGAGTGTCATGTGGCTTCAGTAAAGGCAAAGATTGCCGAGGGCGGCAGGGTAGTTATTCCGGCTGAATACCGGAAGGCGCTGGGCCTACATATTGGCGACGAGGTTATTCTCAGCCTCGATGATGACCAACTACGACTCTACACAATTGATGCGGCGATTCGTCGAGCACAAACTCTGGTCAGCCAGTATGTTGCTCCTGAGCGGTCGTTAGTTGATGAGCTGATCGCTGAACGGCGCGCCGAGGCAGAGCGTGAGTATTAGTGTGCTTGATGCCTCGGCGCTCATGACATTGCTGAAGCGAGAACCGGGGGCTGAGCAGACCGCCGCAGCGATTCGCCGTGGTGCCGCAATGAGCACTGTGAATCTCTCTGAAGTTGTGGCGAAGTTGCTCGAGTCCCAACTTACTCCCGACATAATCCGCACAATACTTGACGAACTGAAAATCGAGTGGGTTGCCTTCGATAGTGAGCTTGCACATATTGCTGGACAACTTCGCCCCTCAACAAGAGCGCTCGGGTTATCATTCGCTGATCGCGCTTGCTTGGCTACGGCTCAGGTACGTGATATCCCCGTGCTCACCGCTGACAAAGCCTGGGCTGATCTTGCAATTGGTGTCGCTATCGAATTGATTCGTTGAGCGGCTTGCCGCTGCGCTGTAGCGCCATTCATCGGGGGAGATCATGCACGATACGCAAGGGTCGCCGGTGGCCCACGACCGTCGCCACGTCAGCGGCGACGATACGCCGCGCCTGCCGCACGCGCGCACGGTCGAGTTGCGCGGCCATATCATCGATTCCCACATCCTCTCGCAGGTGATGGATCTGGTGATGGACCGCAACGCCGAGTTCTACATCGAGCAGTTCGATGTCGGGCGCAACAAGTTCGACCCGAGCTATTGCCGGATCGCGATCCACGCGGCGACCCCCGATGCCCTCGACGAGATGATGGAGGCGGTTAATCGGCTCGGCGCGCAGGGGCTGGCGGCGGAAGAGATCGACGCCAGCAGCGCCCCCGCCCCGACCGATGGTGTGCTGCCGGATGGTTTCCATTGCACCACCAACATGCCGACCGAGGTGCGGGTCGGGGGCCGCTGGGTGGGAGTTGAAGCGATCGAGATGGATCTGGCAATCGCGCTGCGCCTGGGGGCTGACCTGAAACCGTTCGGTGCCTATGTTGTGCCGATGGCCGATGTGCGGGCCGGGACGCCGATCGTGATCGGCCATGAGGGCGTGCGCGTCCTGCCGATCGAGCGACCGCGCAGCCCGGCACTGCTCGGCTCGGCGGGGCGCTCGGGCCAGGGCGGCGGGTTCAGCTTTATGAGCAGCGCGGTCAGCAGCGAACGCCCGAAGGCGGCGGCGATCGCCGAACTGGCCGAGCAGATGCGCCGTGTGCGCGACGGCGGCGGGCGTACCCTCGTCGTTGGTGGTCCGGCGATTATCCACACCGGTGCGGGGCCGCAATTGGCGGCGTTGATCCGGGCGGGCTACGTCAAGATGCTGTTTGCGGGCAACGCGCTGGCCGCGCACGATATCGAGTCGGCGCTTTACAACACCAGCCTCGGTGTCTCGCTCAGCGCGGACAGCGAAGGAGCGGCCCTGGAACACGGCCACGAGCATCATCTGCGCGCGATCAACACGATCCGCGCGGCGGGGAGTATCGCCAACGCCGTCGAGAGCGGGCTGCTGAAAAGCGGAATCATGTACGAGTGCGTCAAGAACGATGTGCCGTTCGTTCTCGCTGGCTCGATCCGTGACGATGGCCCGCTGCCCGATGTGATCACCGACACGATGGCGTCGCAGCGGGCGATGCGCGCGCTGGTGCAGTCGCCTGGTGGGGTAGGGCTGGCGCTGCTGATGGGTACGACGCTCCACGCAATCGCCGTCGGTAACCTCCTGCCAGCCGCCACGCTGACCGTCTGTGTGGACATCAACCCGGCGGTCGTGACCAAGCTCCTCGATCGTGGCAGCTTGCAAACGGCGGGTTTGGTGATCGACGCAGGCGGTTTTCTGCGGGAGTTGACGCAGCAGTTGGTGGTGTGAAGGCCAACCCGGCACTGAAGTACCGGCTAAGGGCTGCGGCCACGAAGTCCGCCTCCGCGGACTGGGTTTGTTGTGGAGCATTGCGTACCCTGCAAGGCACTGCATTCGACTTAAACCCAGTCCGCAGAGGCGGACTTCGTGGCCGCAGCCCTTAGCCGGGGATTTTACAGCGGTTCTCAGAGTGATTGACCCGAGGGGGAATAGCCGCAGTGGCGGAACCAGCCTGCCGCATCGTGGGCGGTGATGGTGTCGAGCGCGGTGGCGATGGCGGCG
>JAABUN010008085.1_pt1 | contig 10951 bp, 7 predicted proteins | sample 5559311 | NCBI WGS metagenome assembly JAABUN01 (sample SAMN10711877, study PRJNA513370) | rock metagenome | isolation source: Antarctica rocks | place: Antarctica: Victoria Land, Siegfried Peak sud | reverse complement strand
TTCTCCCGGTAGCGCTGGCGTTGCTCTCGCGTGTACGACGCGCCCACCACCTCGTCACCCATGCACCGAACCCAACCACGACGGTGCGGGCACAGCGAGGGGGGCTGCGGCGCGGGTCCACGGCGTTGTCGGTAGGCGCTCTTACAGTCGACGACATGCGCATCCTGCACACCTCTGACTGGCACCTGGGGCGCAGCTTCCACCGGGTCGGCATGCTCGAGCATCAGGCTGCCTTCATCGACCACCTGGTCGATGCGGTGGTCAGTGAGGGCATTGACGCCGTGGTGGTCGCCGGCGACGTCTACGACCGCGCCCTGCCGTCTGTCGACACCGTCGCCCTGCTGGACGACGCGCTGGCCCGGTTGCGCGCCGCCGGGGCGCAGGTGCTGCTCACCAGTGGCAACCACGACTCCCCCGCCCGGCTCGGCTTCGCATCCCGCGTCCTGGAGGCGGGCGGTGTGCACCTGCGCACCCGCGTCGCCGACCTGGCCCGGCCGGTCCTCATCGCGGACGACGTCGGCCCGGTCGCGCTCTACGGGCTGCCCTACCTCGAGCCGGCGATGACTGCTGACGCCCTGGACGCCGACCGCACCCACCAAGGGGTCCTGTCGGCCGCCATGAGCCGGGTGCGTGCCGATCTCGCCACCCGCCCCAGCGCGACCCGGTCCGTCGTCGCCGCGCACGCCTTCGTCGTCGGTGGCCAGGGCAGCGACTCCGAGCGGGACATCAGCGTCGGCGGCGTCGGTGCCGTGCCGCTGGCCGTGTTCGCTGGCGTCGACTACGTCGCGCTGGGGCACCTGCACGGGCGCCAGCAGCTCAGCCCGACGGCCCGCTACAGCGGGTCGCCGCTGACCTACTCGTTCTCCGAGGCCGGCCACGCGAAGGGCTCCTGGATCGTCGAGCTCGGGCCGCGCGGGGTGACCACCGTCGAGCCGTTGCCCGCACCCGTCCCGCGCCCGCTCGCCCTGCTGCGCGGTCGGATCGAGGACCTGCTGGTCGATCCCGCGCTCACCCACGCCGAGAACGCCTGGTGCCAGGTGGTGCTCACCGATGCCGTCCGGCCGCGGGCCGCGATGGCCCGGTTGCAGGCCCGGTTCCCCCACACCCTGAGCCTGGCGTTCGAGCCCGAGGGGGCCGCCGTCGCGCCGGCGGACTACAGCACCAGGGTGCGCGGGCGCACCGACCTCGACGTCTGCTGCGGCTTCGTCGAGCACGTGCGCGGCGCTGGGCCGGACGACGACGAGCGCGCGGTGCTGGCCGCCGCGCTCGACCGCGCTCGCGAGCTCGAACGGGGCGAGGCCGCATGAGGTTGCACCGCCTGACGATGACGGCATTCGGCCCCTTCGCCGGCACCGAACAGGTCGACTTCGACGCCCTCAGCGCCAGCGGCCTGTTCCTGCTGCACGGACCCACCGGCGCCGGCAAGACCAGCGTCCTCGACGCCATCTGCTACGCCCTGTACGGGCAGGTTCCCGGGGCCAGGGCCGCCGCCCGGGCCAGGCTGCGCAGCGATCACGCCCCGGCCGACCGTGAGCCTCGGGTGCAGGTCGAGCTCACCGTCGCCGGGCGCCGGCTCGAGGTCACCCGCACCCCCGAGTGGTCGCGGCCCAAGAAGCGCGGCGCCGGCACCACCACTGCGCCGGCCGCCACGCACGTTCGCGAGCTGGTCGACGGCGAGTGGCTACCGCTGACCAGCCGGGGTGACGAGGCCGCCCAGCTGCTGCTCGACCTGCTGGGCATGGGCCACGAGCAGTTCACCAAGGTCGTCCTGCTGCCACAGGGCGAATTCGCCGCCTTCCTGCGCGCTGACGCCGACTCACGTCGAGCGGTGCTGATGCGGCTGTTCAGCATCGACCGGTTCACCGCCGTCGAGAACGCGCTGGTCGAGCAGCGGCGGCGGCTGGGCTCGGACGTCGCGCTGGCCGATCAGCTCACGGGCAGGCTGCTGGCCCGCGCCGGTGAGGCGTTCGCCGGTCTGCCCGACACCGACGAGGGGCCGCTCGCCGACACGCCCGTCGAAGCCAAGGCCTCGCGTCAGGTGGCCGACCTGCTGGGCCGGGCCGAGGCGCTCGCCCGTGGGGCGCAGGTCGAGCTCGAGTCGTGCACCGAGCGCTCCGGCGCCCACCACTCGCTGCTCGATGCGGGGACGGTGATCGCCAGCCGTCACCAGCGTCGGGCGCGGGTCACCGAGCAGCTGTCAGCCTTGGACGCCGGCGCGCAGGCACATGCCGACTCGCTCGCCCGGGTCGCGGACGGTCGCCGCGCTGCACCCCTGCTCGGTCTGCTCGACGCGCTGGATTCCGCCCGTTCCCACGCCGTCGAGATGCAGCGCATCGCCCACCTGGCCCGCTCGGCGGTCCCGGCATCGTTGCGCGGGGCCGACCCGTCGGCGCTGCGGTCAGCGGTCGCCGCGTCCCATTCGGCGCTGGGAGTTCTCCAGGGTGCGGCCGAACGGCAGTCCGGGCTGCAGGCGCTGCGCATGCGGATCGACGTGCTCGCAGCCGAGCGCGCGACGGCAGTGTCGGCCGATGCCGCGGCCGAGACGGCCCGTGATGTCGCCGCCCGCGAGCTGGTTCGGGCCCGCACCGCGCACCAGGAGGCGGCTCTGGCCGCCGCCGACCTCGAGCCGGCCGCCCGGGCCCAGGCCGGTGCGGTCCAGGCCGCGGAGCGGGTCGTCGAGCTGGCCGATTGCGACGGGCAGGTCGCGGTCGCCCAGGCCGCCGCACGCTCCGCGGTCGACGCCGACCAGGACGCCCTCGAGCAGCATCTGGGCCTGTGGCAGCGACGGCTCACCACCATCGCAGGCGAGCTGGCGACCGAGCTGCGACCCGGTGAGGCGTGCCAGGTGTGCGGCTGCCGAGTGCACCCGGACGCTGCCCAGGTGAGCGATGGCCACGTGACCCATGATGCCGTCCAGGCTGCCAGCGCAGCAGCCGACGCGGCGCGAGCCCACCGCGAGCGGGCCCAGGCAACCCTCGCCACCACCATGGCCCGCCAGGCCGAGCTGGTGGCGCTCACCCAGGGCGTCGACGCGACCGCCGCCCAGCAGTCGTTGCTGGCGGCGCAGGCCCGGCTGATCGCAGCCATCGCGGCACGCGAGAATGCCGAAACCGAAGCCACCGCAGTCGCCGACGCGTCCGCCGCGCTGCAACGGGCCGAGGCCGACCTGGTGGTGTCCTCCGACGTGATCTCCCGCTGCTCGGCGTCGTTGGTCGAGCTGACTGCTGCCGCCGAGGCCGCCGCGGCCGACCTCGACCGGCTCCGTGGCGAGGACCCCGACGTACAACAGCGCACCCGACGCCTCGAGAACGAGGTCACCGCCATCGAGGTGTTGCTCGACGCCAGTGCGGCGCTGGTCGGCGCCCAGGCCGCGGTCGACGCGCAGACTCTGACCCTGGCCGACGCTTGCGTCCAGCACGGTTTCGACGACCTCGACCAGGCGCGTGCCGCGGCCCTGCCCCGCGAGCAGCTCGACGAGCTCACGTCCGCAGCGCAGCAGTACGACAGGCGCCGTGGCGACCTGCGTGCCCTCCTGGCCGACCCCGAGCTCGCAGCGGTCTCGGACCAGACGACTCCGAATCTGGATGGTTTGCGAGCCGACGCCGACGCAGCCGACCGCGATCTGCAGCGGGCAGCGGCCCAGAGCACCCTGGCGAACGACGGTGTCCGACGGCTGCGCCAGCTGCTGCGTGAGGTCACGGGTCATGAGGACGCCACGGCCCCCCTGCTCGACCGGTTCGCCCAGGTCGACGGTCTGTGCGCCTGCGTCCAGGGCACCGGTGGCGACAACGCGCTGCGGATGCGGCTGTCCGCCTACGTGCTGGCCGCACGGCTCGAAGAGGTCGCGGCGGCCGCCACCGAACGGCTGGCCGGCATGTCCGGTGGCCGATACGCCCTGGTCCACAGCGACGAGCGGGTCAAGGGCGGCGGCCGCAGCGGCCTGGGCCTTCGGGTGGTCGACGCCTGGACCGGCGTCGAACGCGACACCTCCACCTTGTCCGGCGGTGAGTCCTTCGTCGCCTCGCTGGCCCTGGCCCTCGGGCTCGCCGACGTGGTGCAGGCCGAGTCTGCCGGCGCGGCGATCGAGACGCTCTTCGTCGACGAGGGATTCGGCAGCCTGGACGAGGAGACGCTGGACGAAGTGATGACGACGCTGGACGGTCTGCGCGACGGCGGGCGGGCGGTCGGCCTGGTCAGCCACGTCAGCGACCTGCGTGCCCGGATCCCCAGTCAGCTCGAGGTGCACAAGACCCGGGGCGGGTCGACCCTCACGTTGCACGCCGAGCCCTGATGCAGCTGGCCGTCTTCGACGTCGACGGTGTGCTCGCCGACGTCAGCCACCGCCGGGGGCACATCAGCGGCGGACGACGAGACTGGACAGCGTTCTTCGCGGCGGCCGCAGACGACACGGTCCTGTCCCCCGGGGTGGCGATGGTGCGTCAGGCCCAGGGGGATGGTCTGCTCGTCGTCTACCTGTCCGGTCGCCCGGAGCGGTTGCGCGCAACGACCCTGACCTGGCTGCACGACAACGGTTTGCCAGTCGCCGACCTCGTGCTGCGGGCGGACGCCGACCACTCCCCCGCCGTCACGTTCAAGGTGGCCCGGCTGCGCGAGATCGCCTCCGGGTTCATCATCGCCCTGCTCGTGGACGACGACGAGCAGGTCATCACCGCCGTCCGCGAGCACGACCCGCCGCTCGTGGCGTCCGTCGTCCTGGCCGACTGGCAACCGGCTGGCGCGCGTCGTACGTTGCGCCGCGCCCAGCAGGACGACGGCCGCACCTGAGCCGGAGCTTCGATGTAAGGTCCCTGTTTGTCCGAGGGTGCTTACCAGGGGTAGCGGCGATGAACATCGCGTGGGGCATTGTGGTCGCCTTCGCCACCTACCTCGTCCTGCTGGTCGTGGCTGGTGGACGCCCGCTCGACCAGATCAGCATCGTGGTGTTCCTGCTGCTGTCGATCGTGGTGGGGACCCTCGCCGGCCGCCGCCGGTCCAAGCGGGCTCGCCTCGAGTCTGACCGCACCGCACCCTGAACGGCTGGTCATGCGGCGCCGAGGAGGTCACCCCGCCGGTCATTGCCGGCTCGGGCCTCGACGGTCGATATGCTACCGCAATGCTACCGGGGTAGTATTTGCCCATGAAACTCAGTGTGAGCCTGCCAGACGAGGACGTGGCCCTGCTCGACGCGTACGCGCGATCCTTCGGCCTACCGTCTCGCTCTGCAGCCGTGCGGCACGCCGTACGACTTCTGCGCCATCCTGACCTGGAGCAGGATTACTCGATGGCCTGGGATCAGTGGGCGGCGTCTGTGGAGCATGTTCTGTGGGAGTCGACCGTAGGCGACGGGCTCGTTCATGATGCGAGGTGAGGTCTACCTCGTCGATCTCGACCCAGTACGCGGGAACGAGGCCGACAAGCGTCGGCCAGCGGTCGTCGTCAGCAATGATCGAGCGAATGCTATGGCCGCACGGTTGGGGCGGGGCGTAGTGACCGTCGTGCCCGTCACGAGCAACATCGCCCGAGTCTTCGCCTTTCAGGCCCTGCTCCCGGCGGCCGGCACCGGGCTGCGCGTCGACTCCAAGGCCCAGGCAGAGCAAGTCCGGTCGGTGACCGTGGAGCGCGTTGGCCCCGTCATCGGCCGGCTGTCGGCGACGCTCATGTCCGAGCTCGGCGACGCGCTCAGAGTCCACCTGCAGCTGTAGACACCGCTGCGCGGTTGCTGCCGTGCGCACATCGCGTGAGGGCGCCTGGCTGCATCAGTCGGCGAAGGCCTCGGGCGGGGGGCAGGAGCAGACCAGGTTGCGGTCGCCGTACGCACCGTCGATGCGCCGCACCGGCGGCCAGTACTTCGCCCTCGGGTCGACGCCGGGGGGGTACACCGCCTCCTCGCGGGTGTACGCGTGCTCCCACTTGCCGGCGATCGAGATCGCCGTGTGAGGTGCCCCCACCAGGGGGTTGTCATCCCGGGGCCAATGCCCGGCGGCGACCTGGTTGATCTCGCGGCGGATCGAGATCATCGCCTCGCAGAACCGGTCCAGCTCGGCCAGGTCCTCACTCTCGGTGGGCTCGACCATCAGCGTGCCCGCCACGGGGAACGACATGGTCGGGGCGTGGAACCCGTAGTCGACCAGTCGCTTGGCCACGTCGTCGACGCTCACACCCGTCTCTCGGGTGATGCCGCGCAGGTCCAGGATGCACTCGTGGGCCACGAGTCCGCCGTGACCGGCGTAGAGCACCGGGAAGTGCTCGCGCAGCCGGACCGCGATGTAGTTGGCCGACAGCACGGCCGTCTTGGTGGCGTGGGTCAGTCCCTCGCCGCCCATCAGCCGCACGTAGGCCCAGGAGATCGGCAGGATCGAGGCCGACCCGTACGGCGCGCCGGCCACCGGGCCGACACCGGTCTCGGGCCCCGCACCCGCCACGAGCGGGTGGTTGGGCAGGAACGGCGCCAGGTGCGAGCGGACCGCGACCGGGCCGACGCCAGGGCCGCCACCGCCGTGCGGGATGCAGAACGTCTTGTGCAGGTTTAGGTGCGAGACGTCGGCACCGAACCGGCCCGGCTTGGCCAGCCCCACCAGGGCGTTCAGGTTCGCCCCGTCCACGTAGACCTGGCCGCCGGCGTCGTGCACGAGGGCGCACAGGTCGGTGATGGTGTCCTCGAACACCCCGTGCGTGGAGGGGTAGGTCACCATGATCGCCGCGAGCTGTGCCCGGTGGGTCTCGATCTTGGCCCGCAGGTCGTCCAGGTCGACGTCGCCCTCGGGGGCGGTCTTGACCACGACGACCTTCATCCCGGCCATCACGGCGCTCGCCGCGTTGGTGCCGTGCGCGCTGGCCGGGATCAGGCAGACGGTGCGGTCGTCCTGGCCCTTTGCCCGGTGGAAGGCGCGGATGGCGAGCAAGCCCGACAGCTCGCCCTGCGAGCCGGCGTTGGGCTGCAACGACACCGCGTCGTACCCGGTGATCTCGACCAGCCACTGCTCGAGCTGACGCACCAGGGCGACGGAGCCCTCGACCTGGTCTGCGGGCGCGAAGGGGTGCAGGTCGGCGAACTCGGGCCAGGTCACCGCCGCCATCTCGGTGGTGGCGTTCAGCTTCATCGTGCACGAGCCGAGCGGGATCATCCCGCGGTCCAGGGCGTAGTCCAGGTCGGCCAGGCGGCGCAGGTAGCGCAGCATCGCGGTCTCGCTGCGGTGCGCATGGAACACCGGGTGGGTCAGGTAGGCCGACGTCCGTTGCAGGGCCGCGGGTAGTGCGTCGTCGGCGGCGGCGACCACGTCACCGGTGCCCCCGAACGCCTGCAGCACGGCCGTCAGGTGGGCGTCGGTGGTGGTCTCGTCGCAGGTCACGCTGACCTGGTCGGCGTCGACCCGCCACACGTTGATGCCCTCGGCCAGTGCGGCCGCGACCACCGCGTCGGCCTGGCCGGGCACCCGGGCGAGCACGGTGTCGAAGACCTCGGCGTGCACCACCTCGACACCCTCGACCGCGGCCAGGGCGCTCGCGAGTGCCGCCGCCCGTCGGTGCACCCCTCGAGCGATCGCCGCGAGTCCCTGCGGACCGTGGTAGACGGCATACATCGAGGCCATCACGGCCAGCAGCACCTGGGCGGTGCAGATGTTGCTGGTCGCCTTCTCCCGCCGGATGTGCTGTTCGCGGGTCTGCAACGCCAGCCGGTAGGCGGGGTCGCCGTCGGCGTCCACCGACACCCCGACCAGGCGGCCGGGCAGGCTGCGCTCCAACCCGGAACGGACCGCCATGTACCCGGCGTGCGGACCGCCGAACCCCATCGGGACGCCGAACCGCTGGGTGGTGCCGACCGCGATGTCGGCGCCCATCTCACCCGGCGCCCGCAGCAGGGTCAGGGCCAGCAGGTCGGCCGCGACCGCGAGCAACGCCCCCTGCTCGTGAGCGCCCTGAGCCAGCCCACCGAGGTCGAGCAGCTGGCCGCTGGCGCCGGGGTACTGGGTGAGCACCCCGAAGACGGGTTGGCCGACACCCGCGAGCAGCGCCTGCGCCGTGACCGGGTCACTGACCGCACCCAGGTCGAGCTCGACGACGGGGATGCCGAGCGGCTCGGCGCGGGTCATGATCACGGCCCTGGTCTGAGGCAGGACGTCGGAGCCGACGACCAGCACCGCGCCGGCCGGGGCCTTGCTCGAGCGGCGCATCAAGGTCATCGCCTCGGCGGCCGCCGTCGACTCGTCCAGCAACGAGGAGTTGGCGGTCTGCAGGCCGGTCAGGTCGCAGACCATGGTCTGGAAGTTCAGCATCGCCTCGAGGCGGCCCTGCGAGATCTCCGGCTGGTAGGGCGTGTACGCCGTGTACCAGGCGGGGTTCTCCAGCACGTTCCGCTGGATCACGGCCGGCACGTGCGTGCCGTGGTAGCCGAGCCCGATCATCGAGGTCAGCACGGTGTTGCGGCCGGCGATCTCGCGCAGCTCGGCGATCACCTCGGGCTCGCTGCGGCCGGGCTCCAGCCCCAGCGCCTCGGTCAGCCGGATCGACGCGGGCACCGCGGCCCGCACCAGCTCGGCCAGGTCACCCTGACCGACGGCGTCGAGCATGACCTGTTCGGCGGCGGCCGACGGCCCGATGTGGCGTTCGACGAACGGCGCGGCTGCGCTGCGCTGCGGCACGGTGGGTGTGGTCATCCGGAGGCTCCTGACGTGAGCCGGCGACACCAGGAGGCGCGCCGGGACCTGACACGGGACCTCCCCCTCTGTCGCCCGGCGGTCACCCGTCGTGCCTCAGAGCTGCCTACCCACGTGGTCCTGGCGCCTGAGAGGTTCTGGGGAGAATTGCCCCTTCGGCGCCCCGCTGCAGTGCCGGAGCCGGCACCACGGTTTGGGGACTCTCCCACGCGGGATCGATGGCACGCCCACACTACAGGGTCACGACGGCGCGACCCAGCGCTCAGCCGGTCTTGCGCACCGCGCGCCGCTGGGACAGCTCGTCACCCTCGACCACGGCGGTGGTGTGCCCAGCCGGCGTAGCGTCGTCCGGGCGCTCGCTGGGCAGCAGTGCCAGCTCGCCCTCGACCTCGCGCCAGACGCGGCCGACCGCGATGCCGAACACTCCCTGGCCGCCCTGGACCAGGTCGATGACCTCGTCGGCCGACGTGCACTCGTACACGCTGGCGCCGTCGCTCATCAGGGTGATCTGGGCCAGGTCCTCGACGCCGCGGTCACGGAGGTGCTCGACGGCGGCGCGGATCTGCTGCAGCGAGACCCCGGTGTCGAGCAGCCGCTTGACGATCTTGAGCACCAGGATGTCGCGGAAGCCGTAGAGGCGCTGACTGCCCGACCCCCGAGCACCGCGCACCGTCGGCTCGACCAGCCCGGTGCGGGCCCAGTAGTCGAGCTGGCGGTAGGTGATCCCGGCCGCGCCGCACGCGGTCACCCCCCGGTAGCCGGCGTCCACCGGCAGGACGGGCAGGTCGTCGGTGAACAGCAGACCCTGCACCTGGGTGGTGCTGCCGGCCGCTCGTACGTCTGGCGTGGGCTCACTGGTGCTGCTCACGCGGCCTCCTGGCTCGGTGCCCGTTGGCCGGACCACTGCGGTGGTCACAACCATGGAACTACACGACGGGCGTTCGACCCGACGGTAGGCCCACCGGGGTCGGGCGTCAACGACAGGTGCAGGGTCGATGTCCGGCGTGTCGTGACCTCACCGCCGGGACAACCCTCGACCTCAGGTGCAGAGTCAGCTCCGGGGCGGGCCCTCGGTGGAGCCGGCGGGCGGCGCGTCCGGCCCGCCCTCGGGTGCCTCGAAGTCGTCCGGTGAGATCTGGTCGAGGAACTCGCGGAACTTCTCGACCTCGTCCTCCTCCTCGTCCGGGACGATGACGCCCTCGTTCTCCAGGACGTCGTCGCTGCCCACGATCCGGGTGCCGGTGCGCAGAGCCAGGGCGATGGCGTCCGAGGACCGCGAGCTGACCTCGATGCCGCCGTCGAAGACCAGCGAGGCGAAGAAGACCCCGTCGCGGACCGCGACGATGCGGACCTCTTCGAGCTCGTGGTCCAGCGCCGCAAGGACGTCCTTGAACAGATCGTGCGTCAAGGGCCTGGGCGGCACGACGCCCTGCTGGGCGTAGGCGATCGCGGTGGCCTCGGCCGCGCCGATCCAGATCGACAGGTAACGCTCGCCGCCCGTCTCGCGCAGCAGCACCACCGGCTGGTTGTTGGGAAGCTCCACCCGGACACCGACCACCTCGAGCTCGCGCACCGGATCACCGTACCCGCATCGTCGACGGTGGGCGCACCGGTCGGGGACCGGGTCAGCCCAGCCCGGCCTGCAGCAGGCCGGCGCGCACCAGCGCCGCGTGCAGCCGCAGGGACAGCGCCGAGATCTCACTGGCCACCTCGTCGGCGCGCGCCCGCGAGGACGCCGCCCGCTGTCCCAGCAGCGGGCTGACCACCTGCTCGACGAGGCCCACCTCGCGCTCGGCGGCGGTGCGGAACGCCCGCAGGTGCCGCGGCTCGATGCCGAAGGACGCGAGCTCGCCGGCGGCGGTCGCGATGTCGACAGACACCTCGTCGTACCACCCGGAAGCGTTGGGCTGCACCAGTCCGAACGCCACCAGCGCCTCGAGCTGCTCGCTCGTGAGCGCGGCCCGGGCGCCCAGCTCGTCGGCGCTGAGCCGGGTCGACCCGACGGCTCGAAGGAACTGCGGGGTGTCCTGCTCCTGGCCCGCGACGGGGACCGGCCGGGGGCCAGCAGAACCCGGGACGGGCATCTCGGCGCCGCGCTGGACGGCGTCCAGGTGCTCCCGGATGCGACGAAGGGGCCAGTACCGGTCGCGCTGCAGGGTCATCGCATAGCGCAACCGCTCGATGTCGTCGTGCGAGAACTTGCGGTACCCCGAGGGGGTGCGGGCCGGCTCGACCAGTCCCTCGCTCTCCCAGAGCCGGATCTTGGAGATGGTCACGTCGGGGAAGTCGGGGCGCAG
>JAABUN010008084.1_pt1 | contig 10951 bp, 12 predicted proteins | sample 5559311 | NCBI WGS metagenome assembly JAABUN01 (sample SAMN10711877, study PRJNA513370) | rock metagenome | isolation source: Antarctica rocks | place: Antarctica: Victoria Land, Siegfried Peak sud | reverse complement strand
GTTGTAGTTAGCTCCTGTTACTGTATCTCGCTGTCGTATTTAGTATCAGAATGTTATGCAACTAAGAAAATGTATAGCCATGATCTTTCCTTTGCTTTGCCCCTTCTTCTATTGGCACTAATAAACCCACCAACAATCCGAATACCAGGTGCCCAATAAGTGAACCGACCATCATGAGTACCATGTTGTTTTTCATTGAGCTTGCTGGCATTGGCATGATCTTACTCATTATAAACATCATGATTTGTGCAAATACAAAGACAATGAATCCATAAAGTAATCCTTTGCCTGCACGACTATGAATGTGGATATGTGCGTTAAACAGATAAACATAAATGGCAGCGAAGATGATACCAATCATAAAGTGCATCATCCATCCAATTAAGATAGAGACTCCTAACATGCCGGATAACATTTGCGGTATGTTCATCTTAGGCAAGCCCATCATTGGAGCGATAAACATAAAAACTGTCATCACTGCTGTAGCTACTACACCAGCAACAATAGAACGAACAAATTTGTTTTCCATAACTAATTTTTTTGGTTTAGATAATTAGTCGTCATTTTTGGGAAAACCTGACAATAATTTGTTACAAAATCCAACTGCTTTAAATTCAATAGCTAATATTTATAGCCCTCACCTTTATGTTCTTCAAGCTCAACACCTAAAGCCATAACCATACGATTGACAAAGTTGAAATACGATGTAACCAGCACTACATCAAGAATAGCGGCATCATCTAATCCTTTATCTTTTAACGGCGAAGTAAAATTTTGTTGTTCATGCGCAGCAGGATTTTGGGTAAGATGCACTGCAAAATCGCAGAGGGCCATTTCCTTTTGGGATATATCAGCAGTATGATAATCCTTTTTTAATCGATCTATTCTGGTATTGTCTTTCCAATAATTATTCAAAGCGGCACCATGATGTGTTTGACAATACACGCAGCCATTAGCAACTGAAACAACAACTGCAATCAATTCTTTTTCAGCACGGCTTAATACAGTTTTAGAAAACATGATGTCCATGTACAGAGCCGAATGGCTTCTAATAGAAGAAGGATGAAGGCTTTGAATCTTCAGCACTTCAGATAGATTTCCTCTTTTGGCAATAAGTCCATCATAAATTTCTTTTAGTTCTCCTTCTGCTTCTTCATATTGAATTACCTGAATTCGTGCCATATTTTAGTATTTAAGTTCATTGTCATTGGCTTCTTTTTCAGAAGCATATCTCTTCCAGGGGCGGATAGTTGTAAATGGGAGCTTTAATAAAAACCCAATAGTGAGTTCTTTCTGATCGTCATACGATGGCACACCAATTACTAGCTGCTGCTGTAGCTTGTTCAGGTTTATCGTTTTATGAATGCGGTCCCAGAAAGAAAAGATGACAGAGAAGTTAGAATCCGTTTCAGCCCTTATAACAGAATGATGAATACCGTGCATCCGGGGCGTAACAATCAGTTTATTCAACTTTTTTTCAAATGCAAAAGGCAGCTTCCAATTGCTGTGGTGAAACTGTGTAGCCGCTTCAAAGAAAATCTCATAAATCAAAACTGTTACCGGCGAAGCGCCACTTAAAAAAGTGATGGCTCCCCGAAAAAAAACAGAACCAATCAACTCGCCAAAATGAAAACGAAAAGCTGTCGTTATATCCAGATCATGGTCGGTATGGTGTACTAAATGGAAGCGCCATAAGAAAGGAAGTTTATGATTTAAAATATGCCATACATAATTTCCATAATCAAGAATTAAAAATGCAATAAACCCCTCCAGCCATGCAGGTAATTGATACAAATAATTTAACCCAAAATGAAGCGAGCCATTTTTATAGGCTAGCCATACCATTATCGGTAAAAAAAGAAATCTCAATAAAGTAAATGCAGGAATAGATACAATAAAGTTGATCACTATTCTTTTGAATCTTGCCTGTACCCGCTTGCGCAATTGGTATTTACTTTCCAATACAAACAAGGCAACGAACAGTAAAAGCAAAATCGGAACTCCAATCTTATCAAAAATGCTTTTAATCATTGTCTCTTAATTTTTCACCTTCTCCTTTTTTGGTATGCCAGGTAGCATCTTTATTCAAGTCCAAATCCTGCTGAATTTGTGGTGAAGAACCTTTTGGCGGTTTGCCAACCATCATGCGGAAATAACGAATGCCATCCTGCACACTTGCCCAAATGTGCTTTGGTGGTTTGTAGCCAAAGGCTCTGTATTTATTTGGCGGCACTTTTCCTTTATGGTGAACAAAGTTTTGGAAGTCCTTCACCCATGTTGCAAATGAACCCATGAATTCATTTTCTGCAATCATATCTTCAGCCTGATTATTGCTATATTTTTTTCCTTTACCAACAGTGCAATGTTTCCAAAGATGGTCAGGCACTTCTATGCCACCGTAGCGGCATTGCCAAACCAAAGGAGCATAAGCATTTCTTTCATTTTCAAAAGGCTCTTCATCCGGATTGAAATAATTTTTATGCATAAGGATTTTTGGTCTGTCTGTTTCATCCATTTCATCTCCACCCTGGTCTCCATAACAAAAGAAGCCTGCCGTTCTTCCTTCCAAATGATTTAAGCTCATTTCTTTCCATTGCTCTGTATGTTCCAATGCCATTGCTTTCTCCGGGTTTTTATGGTCAATCGTTTTTTCATCAGGATTGCCCCCGTTCATGCAAACCAGCCGGTCAAACATCAGCTTTAGATTACTGCTGCAGCTATACCAGTTCACAGGACCAATAATAGCCCATGCATCAGCCATATCAAGCCTTGCATAAAGATCTAAGTTCCACATCAGGTCAGGCTCTTTTTTGCTGTCTTTCTCATAACAATTACATGGGTAAACGCATAAAGCCATTGATGTAGAAACACAGGCATTGCAGCTTTGAATACGTTCTCTTGCATACACATTGCCTAAATCTTCATAATCAATTTCCCAATCCTGCGGAAGCATTTCTGCCATCTTTAACATCAATGTTCTTGACTTGCTATCTACCCCCGGACAATTGTATTGCCTTCTGTCTGAGCCGGAAATAATTAATACTCTGAAAGGTCTTTGCTCCGGCGGCAGTTTTGCATTTTCGTCATTTGGTTTCATAAAACTTTTTAGTCTGATTTTCTCAGTTTTTTTCCTTCGCCCCATTTTGGATGCCATGTAGCATCATCATTTAAATCCATTTTTTCCTGTATCCATGGAGAAGATCCTTCTTCAGGCTTCCCGATCATCATTTTAAAATATCTAATACCATCTTTTATATCGGCTTTAAAATGTTTGGGAGCTTCATATCCAAAAGCTCTGTATTTGCCGGATTGAATTTTCCCCTTCTGAAAAACAAAATCTTTGAAGGCATTCACCCAATCATCAAAATGCTGTAATACTTCTTTGTTGCTGCTCAAATGCTCTGCCTGGTTTTCACTATATTTTTTATCCCTTCCAAAAACTTTATAAGTCCATAAATGATCGGGCACTTCGATTCCCGAATAACGGCATTGTAATACCAAAGGACCATAAGCATGTCTTGTGTTCCATATCTCTTCATCCTTCGGGTCCAGATATTCAGGATGCCTTAAAATTTGTGGTCTTCCTGTTTTATCTCGTTCTTCACCTGCCTGATCGCCATAACAATAAAACCCTGCTGTTCTTCCTTCCAGGTGATTAATGTTTAATTCTTTCCATTCTTCGGTATGTTCAAATGCCATCGCTTTTTCCGGGTCTTTATGATCAATTGTTTCCTCATCAGGATTGCCTCCGTTCATACATACCAGTCTGTCAAACATAAGTTTTAGATTGGAAGTAGCAGCATACCAATTGTGCGGACCAATAATTGCCCATGCATCAGCCATATCCAGCCTGGCATACATATCCAAATCCCACATCAGGTCCGGTTCTTTGTCATCATTTTTTTTATAACAATTGCATGGCCACACACAAAGCGCCATGGAAGTAGATACACAGGCATTACAACTTTGTATCCTTGATCTTGCATACACATTTCCCAAATCCTCATAATCAATTTCCCACTCCTTTGGTAAAAGTTCTGCCATACGCAGCATCAGCATTCGGGATTTACTGTCAACACCGGGACAATTGTATTGCCTTCTGTCAGAACCGGAAATAATTAATACTCTGAAAGGTCTTTGTTCCGGCGGCAGTTTTGCACTATCGTCATTTGGTTTCATTGTTTTAAGTTTTGTTTCTCACAGATGAAACAGAAAGCCACAGATGTTTTTATCTGTGTTCATCTGTGTTATCTGTGAGAGATTTTTTTTACAGATGGCACAGAAGCCACAGGCGGCAGCTTTGCATTCTCATCATTTAGTTTCATCTTTTTGTTTTTTCCCTGATTTTTTTAATTGTAGAATAAATGCCGTAAGCAACCATTAAGATAATAAAAATATACACCCATACCGGAATATTTTTACCGGCAATTATAAGGTATAAATAAGCTGATATGAAAGAGAAACCTGTTAATAAAGCTGGAATAACAAACGACTTTTTCTTTTTTGCCCTTCTGATGGTCCAGCTTAAACAGAGAAAAAATAATGGTATGGCACCAACGTAAATGCCACCGAAGATGTAGGGATTTACATTGTACTTGTCACCTAAACTTAAAAACCATTCTTTAAATGTTTCCCACCAACTCATTAGCTAAATATTTTAAAAGCAACGTGTAATAATTTTTTCAAAACAGAGGTTAAAGACTTCTGCTTATGGCTTACAATAAGATGCTGGTTAATTCTGGCGGCAACTGGATATGGATAAATCTTATTAAAAATGCTGTTGATGGATAACCCGGAAGTATTTGCCAGTATCAACTCCTGTATAAGTTCCCCTGCATTGGGGGCAACCATTGTGCCGCCCAGAATTTTTTCCTTTTTGAATAAGCTTCCTTTTATTATGTAAAGAATGATTTTGGCATACTGATAATTATCTGTAATTGCCCTATCATCGCCACTGAAATCCTGTTCTAATTTTTCGTAGTTAATGCCTCTATCTTTTAGCTGTTTTTCATTTAGTCCAAAGGTTGCCAATTCTGGATCCGTAAATGTTACCCACGACATGTGGTCGTTGTTCAACTTCTTTTTTATAGGAAAAAAAAATTATTCAACAGTATGCGTGCATGAAATTCAGCTGCATGCGAAAACATCAGGTCGCCGGCAATATCTCCACAAACAAAAACATTTTTGTTAGTAGTTCGCAGGTATTTATCCCTTACAATTTTTTTATCCTTTACTTCGATACCTGCATTACTGAGTTGTAGTGTATCAAAAACAAGCTGCCTGCCTATCCCTACAAACACAGCATCAAAAACAACATTTGCGGTGTCACCGTTTTTTAGTTTTAAAACTGCTTCATTCGCTGAAGAAAAACGTTCTGTATTTGTATCCATATAAAATTCAATACCCTCATGCTGCAATTTTTTATAAAGAACTTTCGCAACGGATGTTTTATCATGCTGCAAAATCAAACTCCGGTTATGCACTACACTAACCTTAGTTCCTAACCGTGAAAAAGCCTGTGCCATTTCTATTCCAATGGGCCCACCCCCAATAACCAATAAGCGATCAGGCAGATCATCAATATGGAAAATACTTTTGTTATCGTAATATTTTACAAGTTCCGTTCCCGGTATTTTTAATTTTACCGGAAGTGAGCCTGTAGCTATTACAATTTTTTTTCCTTCATAAACAATACCACCAACATCTACATGTTTATCACTTACAAATTTTGCTTCTCCTAACGCCACATTGATCCCCTGGTTGCGCAATGCTTTTGCATCTTCGTGTTCCCGAATAATTTCCTGGCGGCTATATACATATTCAATAGCCTTTTTAATATCTACCTTACCATTCACTTCCAATCCAAAATGGGATGCTGTTTTTGCGGCATGTGCAATTCTTGCTACATGTATCAATGCTTTACTGGGCACACAACCGTCATTTAAACAATCACCACCAATTTCATTATCAGTTTTTGCTATCATTAAAACTTTAAACCCAAGTTTGTTCATAGTTAAGCCAACGCTTAACCCACAGGAACCAGCGCCAATTACTATTATATCGTAAATTTTTTCTATCATAGCCTTTATAATAATTATGGCTTTGTTTACCTGATGTCTTTATACCAATCATTGAGCCATCTTGGCGAAACACCAGGTAAAAAAAGTCGTTTAATCAGTATCCATTTTATTCTTGTTTTTAAAAATCCATCCTTAACATGTCGCCGTGCATCAAGCAGGTGTTTAATTAGTCGCTCGCTAAAATAAAACCTGACAAATCTTAAACAAAGCTAACCGTTCATTGATATTATATCTTTGTATTGTGCCGCACAAAAGCAGCATGGTAAAACGTAAAAAAATGCATCATGAAAAATAGATTGTCTATAACTGTTCTTAGCTTATTGCTATTTTCTGCTGCTTCCTGCGGGCAAAATCAAAATCAAAATAAACAAACCGAAATGCAAACGCATTCATATACCAATGAGCTCATTCATGAAAGCAGTCCCTACTTATTACAACATGCACACAACCCTGTAAATTGGTACCCCTGGGGCGAGAAAGCATTGAAGAAAGCAAAGGATGAAAACAAGATGATTATCATCAGCGTTGGCTATGCTGCCTGCCACTGGTGCCATGTAATGGAAAAGGAAAGCTATGAAGACACTGCGGTTGCCAGTATAATGAACGAACATTTTATCAGCATTAAAGTAGACAGGGAAGAGCGGCCTGATGTAGACCAGGTTTATATGAATGCTGCACAATTAATTTCGGGAAGTGGCGGTTGGCCCCTGAATGCGTTTGCTATGCCTGATGGTAAGCCTTTTTATGCAGGCACCTATTTTCCTAAAAAAGACTGGATACAAATGCTTAATTATTTTATTGACCTGTACCAGAAAAACCGGGCGAAACTTAGCGACCAGGCGGCAAAGGTTACACAAGGTATCCACTCTATTGAGAACGTGCCTTTTAATAAAGCAACCGCCTCGTTTACGCTTAATAATCTGGATGGCATTTCAGCAACATACAACCTAATATAGATTACAAAAAAGGAGGCGAAAAAAGGTCTCCCAAATTTCCCATGCCGGCTGTATGGGAATACCTGCTTTATTATCATTACCTAAGTAAGAATGAAAAGGCTTTAAGTGCAGTTACAACTACTTTAAATAACATGGCTTTCGGAGGCATCTATGACCATGTTGGTGGTGGCTTTGCCCGTTATTCAACTGATGCGAACTGGCATGTACCTCATTTTGAAAAGATGCTGTACGATAATGCACAGCTCGTAAGCCTATATGCTCATGGGTATGAGGTGACAAAAGACCCTTTGTATAAAAAAGTAGTGTATGAAACACTTGATTTTATAGAACGTGAAATGACGTCTCCCGAAGGAGCCTTTTATTCATCACTCGATGCGGACAGCGAAGGTGAGGAAGGGAAATTTTATGTTTGGACAAAGGCGGAAATTGAAAATGCGTTGGGTAAAGAAGCCGGTCTTTTTAATGACTACTTTAATGTAACTATTGGTGGCAATTGGGAGAGAGGAAAAAATATCTTATTCAGAAATACGGCTGATGAAGCCATAGCGGCAAAATACCATCTAACCAAAGAGCAATTAAAAGAAAAGATTGAAGCTGACAAGGCAACACTTTTAAGTGTACGCAATAAACGTGTTCGCCCTAACCTGGATGACAAAATACTTACTGCATGGAATGCCTTGATGCTGAAAGGGTATGCAGATGCTTACAGGACATTTGGTGAAGAAAAGTTTTTAAAAGCAGCACTTAAGAATGCAGAATTTTTATCGGCAAAAGCTATTTCGAAAAATAACGAAATGACCCGCAATTATAAAAACGGTAAATCTTCCATTGCAGGTTTTCTTGATGATTATGCCTTTACCATTTCTGCTTTTATAGAATTGTATCAGGCAACCTTTGACGAAAAATGGTTGTACAAAGCCAAAGAGCTGGCTGCTTACACCCAGGCTCATTTCTTTGACACTGCTTCAGGAATGTTTTATTACACCCATAACCAACATTCAAATCTTATAGCCCGTAAGATGGAAATATCAGATAATGTTATTCCTTCTTCCAACTCTGAAATGGCTAAGAACCTCTTTTATCTCGGACACTACTTTAGTGATGAGGCTCAAATTAAAACAGCACAGCAAATGTTGTTGAATGTTCAAAAAGACGTGCAGCAGAATATTTATTTTTATCCCAATTGGGGCATCCTGGAAGCTAGTTTTGTTAGCGGCCTTTATGAAGTAGCTATTGTTGGGCAGGAAGACCAGCATAAACGCAAGTTGATGGATGAATATTATTTGCCAAATGTTCTTCTGACAGGAAGTAATGGAAAATCAAGTTTAGAGTTGCTGGAAAATAAATTAGTAGAGGGGCAAACAACCATTTATGTATGCCAGGATAAAGTATGTAAACGGCCGGTGACGGAGGTGAAAGATGCAGTAATGCAGATCAGGACAGTAAAATAGGTACAGGTATTTTTTAGTATATTTTCTACTCCTTCTGCAAAGCAACATATAATAAGGCTTCCCTTTATAGGTAGAAAAGACTTGCAGTTATAAATTGTTCGCAATATCAGGCAAAAGTATTCGCTAAAAATATTGGTTGAAGTAATTGTAAACTGTAGGGATTGAAGCAGACATTAAAATTCCGCCTTCTTCTGGCATGGTAGTTTTATAACCTTATCCATAAATTTCTAACATGAAAACAAATAACAAGTTAGCAAAAGAATTAGCTATAGGCGGATTTGCCGGACTTATTGGAGGATTTGCATTGGCAGGTGCTGCCCAGATTTATGTACAATCTTACAAGCAAACAAAAAAAACTCGAAGAGAAAAGTATAGAACCGAGAGATCCTTTTATTGTACTTGCCGATAAACTGCAAAAGTTGACAGGTGTTAAAGTTAACGATGAGCAAAAAAAGGTGTTTGAGCAATGTGTTGCCACAACGATGGGAATTGGTGCCGGAGTTGCTTATGCTGCGTTAGCACGTAAATGGGAATTGGATTGGTTAACCAAAGGAGCAGTATTTGGAACTCTTTTCTGGCTTGTAGAAGATGAAGGCATGGGAACTGCTCTGGGCTTGTTTGGAGATAATACAAAATATCCTTTAGAAGCTCATGTAAGGGGTCTTGTTGCGCATGTAGCTTTTGGAGTAGTAACTGCTTCAATTCACAAAGCTTGTATGGATAGTCAGAAGTAGCACAGGTAGGACAGCAATGACAAAAAGTTACTATAAAAAACAATTGTACGTTAGTAATAAGGGTGATGCCATGAAACATCTGATGGTAAACAAAAGTCGTAAATATAGATACCCTATTTAAGAAGAAAAAGGTGGAATATTTTTATATCCGGTTTACCAGCTAAAATAATTAACATGGCTACGTCAAAGAGAAAAAAGGTTTTTTATTGGATAGGTGGAGTTGTTTTATTTCTTATAGTTGTTGCGGCAACTCTGTACTTCTACGTCAAAAAGAATTTTGAGCCACCTGTAATTACAAGTACAGCAAATGTGTTTGTAATACAGGATAAAGCAAATGCCGAATCTAAAACAGAATTGAGGATTTATAACCCTAATGATATCAGTATTCGTGTTGACTCCATACAATACCGGTTAATTATTGAAGGCAAAGAGTATTTAAGCGGTAGCAAAAATGAACCTTTTGAGATTAAAGCGAAAGATACCAGTAAAGTAGTATTGCCGTATGTATTTAAGAGCAAGGAATACAATGAAGATTTCGAAAACAAAGACAGTGTGTTAGAAAATTTTGAAACAGTTTCATATATCCATTTATGGAAAGGTCAGAATATTAAAGTTCCTTATTCTACTAAACAATACCTGCCTTTATTAAAGACTTTAAAATCGAAGATGGAAGGAATTTCTGTTTCAGCCATTAAAATTTTCAAAGGAATTGAACTGGAGGCAGAGGTAAGCCTTCTTAATCCTAATGCTATGGATATGACAATTAAAGGCACAAAGTATAAGTTTGAAGTAGGCGGGGATACGTGGGCTGAAGGGTCATTCGGGGAACGTTTTACCCTGCCAAAGAAGGAAACAAAAACGTTTAAATTTCCCGTTAAGCTAAAATTGGGTGAAGTGATTAGTGATGCCGGTTTGTTCTTAAGTAAGAATAAAGATAAGCCTTATAAATTCACCTTAAAATTTAATATCGAATTAGAGAACTTTCCGGTACCTAATAACTATTCCACAATTATAAGCGAAGGAAGCTTTCAGGATATGCGGCAGACTACAAAGCAGGAAGAAAAAGAGAAAAAGAAAACTGAAAGAGAAGTGGAGCAGCATAAGGATTAGTTTAGGTAATATAGCAGAAGCAGAAATGACGACACCACCTTTAGGCTTCAAAACTCTTTCACCTACTATCGCTGCTCATTTAACCGCCAATCATATTTCAAATAAGTGATAGGTGCTCCTTCATTTACTTTTACCGGTGCGTATTGGTTGATATATTCACGTATTGTTCCATTTTTTGTAAAATCCTTTTTAAACCATTTAAAATAACTTGATAGAGCAGCATTGTCAGGAGTTATTTTATTCTTATTCCTGTTAGCAAGAAAAGTTCTTGCCTGATTATTCAGTTGTTCATCCAGCTTGTTGCCGGTATATGCTTCTCTGCGCAGCTTTGCACAGGAGCGGGATGCACATACCAATGCAAAATGTATGCGTGGCTCATTAAACTCTTTACGTAGAATGTTGTGTTCAATTTCATCAATATCCATTTTGTCGCCGGCTATAGCAAAGAATTTCTTTTGCCAGGGAGTATTTATAAAAGGTATCTGAATAGGAAACCCGATGTCTTTAATGCTTTTTACAGGATAATGATCTATAATAAGTTTCAGGGTAAAAGCATTGTAAGCATTTATCCAGTAAGCTATCTGTTCGTTTTGGCTCCATTGGTCGCTGGGTGGATTATT
>JAABUN010008083.1_pt1 | contig 10952 bp, 9 predicted proteins | sample 5559311 | NCBI WGS metagenome assembly JAABUN01 (sample SAMN10711877, study PRJNA513370) | rock metagenome | isolation source: Antarctica rocks | place: Antarctica: Victoria Land, Siegfried Peak sud | reverse complement strand
GCGGGGGGGCCCCGGGGGGGGGGCTCTCCACCCACGACTCACCGAGTAGCCCGAGCAACACCAGGCAGCCGAAACTGAGCAACGTAAAGGCCGTGTCGTTGAGCGGGTAGACGACGCCATCGAAGAGGGCGGGGTTGAAGGCAACGATCAGCGCGGCGAGCAAGCCGACGCGCGGTGACCAGAGCGAGCGCCCAACACGGAAGACGAGCACCAGCAAGCCGACCATGATCAGCAGATTCGGCAACTTCGCCACGCCGACCGAGGTGCCGAAAACGGCGAAGGCGACCGCGATCATCAGCGGTTGGAGCGGGGGCCACGTCTCTGCCGGGTGACGCACCGTCGGCCAGTCTCGATAGAACTGCGCGACATAATCGACGCTGAAGCCGCGACCTTGCACGAGATTGCGGGCGACGACCGCGTTATCGGCGTAGTCGGCGTGATTGATCCACGGCACGTTTAGCAGATGCGGCAGCACAACCACGACATAGAGGGTGATGCCACCCGCCATGATCCAGACGGCGACACGCGGGCGATCGAGCGCCGCCCAGCCCGCCGCCAGCCAGCCGAGCAGGCAAACGCGCCAGCGCAAGGCGAGCGCGGCAACACTCGCCCAGAGTGCGGCGGAAAGCAGCGCCAGGGACCACGGCAATGCCACCGCGAGTGCCACCGGTACGACGAGCGCGGCGACGTAACGGCCACCGGTTGCCAGTCGTCCTCCCGCGCCGCCGATCAGCAGCAGGAGCGCCGCGACGAGCGCCAGCGTGCCGAACCAGCGCGGCCAGAGCTCGCGCCAGAACGCTCCGGCCTCTCGTTCGAGGGGCTTCAGGCGGATCGTGTCGAGCTTGATCCCGAGATCACGGTTATCGCCAGCGACCTTGCTTGTCGGCACATCGAGCGCCAGCGTCAGATCGCTGGTTGTGCTGCCTGGAGGAATGACGATCTCGGTCGTCGCTTCCGCCATCGCGCCGGTCACTTGCATCGTACCGACTTGCTGCCCGGCGACGAGCAGTCGCAATTCGCGCGGCGCTACCTCCTGCAAGGCTTGCGCCCGGATCGTCACCTGGGCACGCCTGATCGCGCCCCAACCTGGTACGGTGACGGTCGTCGGTGCGCCGCCCTTGCCTGTCCAACGGTAGGTGTATTCGGCGAGTCGTTCGTCGCCGTGGGCATTGCCGAGGAAGACTTGGTCGCCCGGAAAGCCGACATCGAGCCCGAACGATGCGCGCGGCCAGAGCGCGGCCAGCGTCAGGAGTGCCGTCAGGAGCAATGGCACGCCGAACCGTAGCAGTGTGACTTGTGCTGGCTTTAGTGATCGGGTGGGCCGCTCGGTATGCTCTCCATCGCTCGGCGTGTCGGCGATGGCGTGTTCCGGTGGCGCTGCCGAGGGCGCGGTGGCGAGAAGTTCTGGCGAACTGGCGGCGTGATCGATCTTCATAGGGCGATATGGTACCAATGCTTGCCGAGTGGCGCTAGCCGCGTGTTATCGTCAGGCTCCTGCCCGCGCGCCGAAAGTCCGTGCCTTACCAACGCTCGTCCTGGCTGTTGGTGTCATAGCTTGGGGATTTTCGACAGATGGGGATCGGATCTGGTAGGGCGGCCCTCACCTCCGCCGCCACCACAAGGGTGGTTGAGAACCTGCGGGCGACACCCGCTGCCCAGAGGGCGTCCGCCCATCCGAGGCGAGGGGTGAGGGGGTCACGACGTGGGTGGCTTCACCCTCTCCCTTCTGGTGATTGCGAACCTGTTTATCCTATCGCAGTCCCCGGAGGGGGACTTCGTGGTGCAGCCTTCAGCCGGGACTTTAGTCCAACGGCACCCCACGCCGAGCGGGCCATTACGTTCGCCATCGCCTTCAGGGGAGGGGTTGACGTAGCTAGCCAGAGTGATTTGCCCCGGCAATGGTTTGTCAGGTGGTTTCGTGATCGAAGCGCCAGAGGAGGAGATCGTCGCGGTGAATGACGAAGCCGACATGCTGGTGAAGTGCCTCAGCGGTGGGATTTCCCGAGCGTGCCGTGAGGACTCCCTGGATATTTAGCTGCTCTGCCCACTGCCCGAGTGCATGATACAGCGCGGTGCCGATCCCCAGCCGCCGCCACGCCGGATGCACAGCGACCACCTCGACCCAGAGGGTGTACGGCTTCTCGCCATCGTAGGCGATCGGCTGTGCGCCGAGGATACCGATTACGCTCTCAGCGGCGGTTGCGACATAAATACCGCCGCTGGCTATAGCTTCGCCAAACGTCGTCTCAGTCGCGAGGAGCGGAGGGATATCGAACGCGCCCACTGCGATGATGGCGCAGGCCGCAGCCCAATCGGCAGGCTGGGCGGGGCGGACGAGCCAGTCGCCCGCCCCGCTCTCAATGCCTGCCGGGATCACAGGGTTAGCTTCACGACGCCATCTTCGACGGCGATCGGGTACTGGCGCACGCGCACCTTCGGGTTCGCCAGGCAGCGCCCGGTGGTGATGTCGAACTCCATCCCGTGCCAGGGACAGGTCAGGATCTCGCCCTCGCGCACCCAGGCGAAGCGCCATTCAGTAGCGGCATTGCAGGCGGTGGTCCCATTGACCGTCCCCGCGCAGAGCGGCCCAAACTGGTGGGTGCAGATATTCGGCAGGGCATAGAATTCCCCGCCTACATTGAAGACCCCGATCTCCAGGTTCCGCATCTTGACCACCCGATGCGAGCCCGGCGGCAACTCCGCCACCGGACCGATGATATGCTCGGCCATTGAGGTTACTCACTCCATTCTTACGACTGGCGTACCGGTGTCGGGATACCAAACAATTCCAAGGCGCTCTGGCCCATGATGTTCCGCTTCATCTCGGGCGACATCGGCAGTTTGAGCAACGCTTTGGGATGGTCGAAGTCGTGATGCGGCCAGTCGGAGGCGTAGAGGGTCCGGCTGCCGTCCGGGTCGTAGAGCTTGATCATCGCGACCATATCCTGCGGATTGTCCGGTTCCTCGATCGGCTGCGTGGCGAACCACATCTGCTCGCGCACGTACTCGCTCGGGCGCTTCTCCAAGAAGGGGACCATCCGGCGATACTCGTTGTAATACTTGTCCATCCGCCAGACCCAGTACGGCACCCAGGAAACACCCGCCTCGGTGAAGCCGATCCGCAGCTTCGGGAAGCGGGCCGGGACGCCGGTGTGCATCAGGCTGACGAGATTCGCCTGCATCGCGAAGGCGTGCGAGAGCATCTGCCGCGCCCAGTGGTTCTCGAACTGATCGAGTTGATAGGGGAATTGCGGCGTCACCACCGTGACGCTGTGCAGCATCACCGGCAAATTCGCCGCTTCCGCCGCTGCCAGGATCGGGTCGTACTTGCGGTCGCCCCAGAGCGGGTGGACCCCGGCTGTCGGGAGGTAGACCGCGACAACTTTGTCTTCCTTGGCGTAGCGGGCGATCTCCTTGGCCGAGTCGAGCGGATTCTGCGGGCAGGCGATGATCGCGCCGTAGAGTCCATTGTCGCCGCGCAGCCATTCCTCGACCAGCCAGCGATTGTAGGCGTGCGAGAGTTCGGTGGCGTACTCGACATGCGGGAGGACCGCGAAAAGGAGGAGGTTGTCCGGGAAGAGGATCCCGAGGTCGATCCCCAGGTCATCGAGCCCCTGGCGCATCTCCGCTACGGTGTGGACCGAGCGCGCCGGATGACCGCCCGGAATCGGCGGGTCGAGCTTCAGCGCCGGTGCATAGCCGGGTACGTTGAGGTAGGAAGTCCCCCCGCCCATCGCCTCCAACGACTTGCGCCACGGCTGGGTCATGTAGGGTGCGAGGGCTTCTGGGGTATCGTTCACATGGATATCGGCATCGACGACGATCAGATCATCGGTCTTCCGTCGTCCGGGTGCTGCTACCATCGGCTATCCTTTCCGACCGCGTTATGCTCAGTTGCCGTGCCGCCCTGATCGCGGGCGAGGCAGCCCTAGTATACCAAGGCTGCCTCGAGCGCGAGCTTGATTATCGGGCTGCGCCACGTTATCCGGCAGCCCCGGCAACCCGCCAGACGGCCCCGACGGTGTAGGTGTTCTCCTCGGAGCAGAGGTAGTTGACCACCACCGCGACCTCATCCGCTTCGGAATAGCGACCGATCGGCACGCCCGGTGGATTCGCCAGAAACTCGGCCGAAAAGCGAGGAACGACCATCTCCGTCAGGGCGCGTCCGGGCTCGACGCAGTTCGCCAGGATTCCTTGCGCGGCATAGCCGTTCGCGATCGAGCGCATCAGGGAGACGACCGCGCCTTTGGAGGTGGCGTAGGGGACCAGTTGCGGAGCGCCGCGCCGCGCGCCCGAACTGATCGTGACGATCCGGCCCCAGCCCTGGGCAAGCATCGTTGGTAAGACCGCCTGGCAGGCGTGATACACGCCGTGCAGATTGATATTCAAGACACGGTGCCACTCCGCGTCCTCGCGCTCCAGAAAGCCTTCTTCGCGCCCGAGGACCCCGGCGCAGTTGACCAGGATGTCGATCCGCCCGAAGCGCCGTAGCGTCTCGTCCGCGAGCGCGCGGACTGCTGCCGGATCGGCGATGTCGGTGCGGATGAAGATCGCCTGTCGCCCGAGCGCCGCAACCTGTTCTGCCGCCGCCTGTCCGTGATCACCATTGTCCGCGATGACGATATCGCGACCGGCCGCCGCCAGCCGAAGCGCCGAGGCGAGGCCGATCCCCCGCCCGCCGCCGGTCACGATCGCCACCCGTGTGGGCTCAGCCACGTTGCCCCCTTTGCCGTGAGAGATGCAATCTTCAGAAACGTACGCTATAGAGACATACGCTAATAGACGGTGATCCCGCACTCCTGCGCGGTACGGTGCAGGAACGCACTCACCGCTGGTAACTCCTCGATCGCCGCAGCTTCGACGATGACGGGGTACTCCGGGTCCAGATCTTCCATCAGCCGCAGGAAGGTCGGGTAATCGAGGATTCCGGTTCCGGCGGCGATATTGTCGATGTGGACGACCAGCCGATCCTGAATCTCGACATCCTTGGCGTGCCCGCTGACGATATGCTGCCCGAGCGTTTCGACCATCCGGGTGATCGCCGGGCCGGTCTCGTAGACGGTCTGCAAGGTGATCCAGTTGACCGGATCGAAGTCGCAGCGGACCATCGATGAACCGACCGCGTCGAGGACATCACGCATCGTCTCCGCTGTGTCGAGGGTGACAAGTTGGTGCCCTTCCATGCTCAAGAATACGCCAGATGCCTCGGCGACCGGGGCGCATTCGCGTAGGGAGAGAATCAGGCGTTCGCGCGCTTCGGCTGACCAGTTGCCGGGGTGGGGGAACCACGGCCCGCGCGGGCTCAGGCTGCCAGGGCCGGTATCGATCCCCCGCGCCCCGAGCCAGCCCGCGACTTTCAGCGCCGCTTGCAGGGTCTGCACCGCCGCGCGCCGCCCCGCCTCGTCTGGATCGATTAGGCACTGCCAGTAGCCGGTGCATTGGTACATCGCCAGCCCGGCATTGTCCAAGATGGCGCGCACGCGGCGACATTGCTCCTCGGTAGTCGTGTGCGGATCGTTGTCGCCGAAGCGGCTGAAGATCCCCGAGAAGCCGAGTGCCTTGACCCGCTCGGCCAACGCCGGGTTAACCTCGTCCATATTCCTGGGGATCAGTTCGCCCGAAACGCCGAATCGCATCGTCTGTTCCCTCCTTCAGCTTGCGTCCTATCGTCGCAACGCTATTCCTTCGCCGGGGCCTTGTCCCCAACGTGGTAGCCGAGTGCGGTGGAAAGCCCGTCCGTCGCCTCGCGCAGCCAGCCGAGCGCCTGCTGTCGGCGCTCTTCGGCGAAGCGGGCCGACGTGAAGGCGACGCTCATCGCCGCGATTACCTGGCCGGTGTGGTCGCGTACCGGCACCGCCACGCAATGCACGCCAGGGGTATATTCCTCGTCGTCGAGTGCTAACCCGCGTTCCCTAATCGTCGCGAGTGCCCGCTTTAACTCGGCGTAGTTGTCGATCGTCTGCGGTGCGAACTTCTCTAGCTGTACCCCTGCGAACCGCCGATCCAACTCCTCCGTTGGCAATGAGGCAAGCAGCAGTTTCCCCAACGCTGTGGCGTGGGCTTCGAGCCGTCGCCCGACCTCCGAGTCGAGGACGAGGCGCTGCTTCCCCTCGACCTTGGCGATGTAGATGTTATAGCGACCATCGAGGATGGCGAGTTGGATCGTCTCATCGACACGGTCGCAGACCCACCGCATGAACGGGTGGGCGCGATCCGCCAGCGTGACCGCGCGCATGTAGGTATTCCCGGCCTCCCAGGTGCGAATCCCCAAACGGTAACGCCGTGTGTTCGGGTCGAGTTCGACCCAACCGCGCTCAGTTAGCGTACGCAACAGCCCATGCAGGCTCGAGCGCGGATAATCGAGGGTGGTCGCGATCGCCCCGAACGAGAGTGGTTCTTCCCGATTGGTCAGGAGTTCCAGGATAGTGAGGACGCGCTGCGCCGACTTCACCCCCTCGGCCTGCCCTTTCGGCACCGCCGTATCCATGCGCGCCGCCCTTTCACCCACCATTTTCACGTCAACGGTACCACTCAGGGGCGGCCCATACGCGAGTTTGTTCATGGATATGAACTACTGTACCGTATATTGAATTGTCTGACAAGTCATGATACACTCGGTCAGCTTTCGATTTCAAGCCGATATTCACACCCATGAACGGCTTCCCGTTAGGCGGCGGGGTTGAGAAAAGGGGAGAAGGATGACCAGCATTGACCCGAAGTTGGCCGCTTCCGAGCAGTACGCGATCGGTCGCCGTGGGTTTCTGCGCCTCGGCGTCGGCACGACCGGCGCGCTGATCGGCGGGGCGTCGTTGCTGTCATTTCTGGCGAGTTGCGGCAGTGCCGCTAGCGGCAACAAAACCCTCACCTGGGCGCGTGGCGACGATCTGCGGACGCAGGATCCGCAGGAGATCGCCGGCCTGATGGAGGGGACGATCGCCCGGTTGCTCTACGATCCGCTGATCGATACCGATGAGAGTGGCAACAAGGTCGCGGCGCTCGCCACCGAATGGCAGATGGCCCCCGATGGCAAGTCGTACACCTTCAAGCTGCGGTCGGGGGTGAAGTTCCATGATGGCACCCCGTTCACCGGCGATGCGGTCAAATTCACCTTCGATCGATTGCTCGCCAACCCGACCCTGCAACACGCGGCGATCTGGAAAGATTCGCTGGCACAGGTCGTCGTCAGCGATCCAATGACCGTGGTCTTCAACCTAAAAGCCCCGAACCCTGGCCTGATCAACGGCTTCGGCGAGCCGATCCTGGCGCAGAATGCCGTGGAGAAGTACGGCGAGAAATTCTACGAAAAGGGGATCGGCACCGGGCCGTTCAAGTACGTCGAGTGGAAGAAGAATCAGCAGTGGGTCGGCGATGCGAATAAGGATTACTGGAACAAGGGTGTCGTCAAGCTGACCAAGATTACCTTCCGCCCGATTACCGAAGAGGCGACGAAGATCGCGGCCCTCAAGGCCGGTGAATTGGACATCATCGACAGCCTGAGCGGCGATCAGGCGGAAGACCTGGCGAAGGACAGCAACATCGTCATCTCGCGCGTCCCGTCGTTCGACACGATCCACCTGACGTACAACTTCCGCCGCGCCCCGTTCAACAATCTCGACGCGCGTAAGGCGGTCGCCTACGCGATCAATAAAGAGCAGATCACCAAGAACATTCTCCGGGCCGGTCAACTCGTCGGTGCGCCGATCCCGCCTGGTGTGGTCGGTTACGACGAGGCGCTGGGGAAAGCGGTGATCCCCTACGACCCCGAGAAAGCGAAGTCGCTCCTGCAATCGGCCGGGGTCGCACCAGGGACGAAGATCGAGTTTCGCCTCAATCCGGCCTTCTTCGCGAAGATGACCGAAGTCTCGCAGTTCGTCTCCGATCAACTGCGGGCGGTCGGCTTCAACGTCGATATGCAGTATCTGGAGCCGGGCGCGTACACTGAGGCGCGGAAGGCGGGCAAGTTCGATCTCTGCGTGCAGCAGGGGAACAAGTCGCCTGATCCCGACGCGAACTACACCACCCTGGTCGTCGCCCAGACGTTCGGGCTCTTCTACAAAGAGTCGCGTCCAGAGATCGAGGGGCTGATCGTCGCGGCGCGCGGCGAGCTCGACAACCAGAAGCGCGACACCCTCTACAAGCAAGTCCAGAAGCTGATGTACGACGATATGGCGGAACTGATCCTCTACCGGCAGGAATATATCTGGGGATCGCGCAAGCGGGTCAGCGGCTTCAAGGCGCGCGCCGACTACCAGACGCGGGTCTTCGGCTGCGACGTGACCGGGTAGGTGCGATGTTTGCCTATATCCTCCGGCGCTGCGGCCACGCTGTGGTGGTCGTTTTCGGCGTCTCGCTGGTGGTCTTCTTACTCTCGCGGCTGGCACCGGGCGATCCGGTCACGCTGATGTTGGCGGAGACCGCGAGCCCGCAGCAGATCGAGGAGGCTCGTCGCCACTATGGCCTCGATCGCCCGTTGCCCGCGCAGTACGCCCTCTTCCTGGGCAATGCCGTGCGCGGCGATATGGGCGAGTCGCTGTACTACAAACAACCGGCGCTGCGCGTGGTCCTCGAAGCGTTCCCACAGACCGCCCTTCTGGCGGTGACGGCGCTGTTGCTGGCGATCGTGGTGGCCCTACCGCTCGGGGTGCTGGCGGCGGTGCGCCGTGATACCTTCTGGGATTACTTCGCGGTCGGCCTGGCCGTGCTCGGTCAGGCCGCGCCCGCATATTGGGTCGGGATTATGCTGATCCTGGTCTTTTCGGTCACGCTCGGCGTTCTGCCGACTTCGGGCAATGCGACGCCGCAAGCGCTGATCCTCCCCGCCGTCACCCTCGGCGCGGCGCTGATGGCGGTGTTGACCCGCCTGACGCGGGCGGGGATGCTCGATGTCCTGAACGAGGATTATATTCGCACGGCGCGGGCGAAAGGGTTGCGCGAACGCGCGACGATCATGCGGCATGGCCTGCGGAATGTGTTGATCCCGCTGGTGACGGTCGTGGGGCTGCAACTCGGTGGTTTGCTCGGTGGCGCGGTGATCATCGAGCAGGTTTTCTCCTGGCCCGGTGTGGGGCGGCTCGCCGTGACGGCGATCACCTCGCGCGATTACCCGATCATCCAGGCGGCGGTGCTGCTCGTCTCCTGTGTCTTCGTCGTCGTCAATCTGCTGGTTGATATCGGCTACGCCTTCCTCGATCCGCGTATCCGCTATAGCTGACCGTGGCAATTGCGACCCTGCTATCGAGAGAGGGAGGCGTATGGCCGTTCATGCCGAAGTGCTGACCGCCCAGATCGAGCCGATCCGCACCAGCTCGACAGTGTGGCGGCGGCTCGCGCGCAACGGGCGGGTACGCGGCGGCGTCACCATCCTCTTCGTGGTCTTGCTGGCGGCTTTGGCCGCGCCGTTGTTGACGAATGCCGATCCGCGCACGGCCCGGCCCGACGTGAAGAATCTGCCGCCGTTCGCGTTGATGGCGGATGGCGGTCGCAGTGTTCTCGGGACCGATGCGCTCGGTCGCGATCTGTGGAGCCGGATCCTCTACGGTGCGCGGATCTCGCTGCTGACCGGCAGCGCCTCGGTGATCGTCGCGCTGCTGATCGGGATCCCGCTCGGCCTGCTGGCGGGCTATGTCGGCGGCAGGGTCGATACGGTGATCATGCGCTGGGTCGACATTCAGTTGGCGATCCCCTTCTTCCTGCTGGCGATCACGATCGCCGCGCTGCTGGGGCAGGGTCTGATCAACGTCATCATCCTGCTGGGGATCACCAGTTGGGTCGGTTATACGCGCGTCGTGCGGGCGCAAGTGCTGGTGGTGCGCGAGTTGGCCTATGTCGAGGCGGCCCGCGCGACGGGCTGTACTTCCAGCACGATCCTCCTGCGCCATATCTTGCCGAATATCTGGACCCCGATCCTGATCCTCGCCAGCCAACAGGTTGGCTCGATGATCATCGCCGAGTCCTCGCTGACCTTCCTTGGGATCGGCGTGCCGCCTGACATCGCCACCTGGGGCGCGATGATCGCCTCCGGGCGGAGCTATATCGCGACCGCCTGGTGGATTTCGACTATCCCCGGCTTCGCCTTGACGATCACCGTTGTCGCCGTCTACTTCCTCGGTGACGGCTTGCGGGATGCGCTCGACCCGCGTTTGCACCGCTGACCGCGTTTGCATTGCTGCCCCCTCGCGCCGCATCATGCTGGCTGGTACGACGAATCGACGCTTGCCAATTAATGCTGGTAAGGCCATAGCGGATCGCCCTCTGGGGCCATAGCGTCTAGGTGAGGAGCACACGATGACCGACCGCGCACGGGTGGCGGTAATCGGCACCGGCTGGTGGGCGACCTATACCCATATCCCTGGCTTGCTGGACTACCCGGCTGCGGAGTTGGTGGCGATCGCCGATCGTGACCCGCAGCGGCTGGAAGCCGCCGCCGAAGCGTATGGGGTGGCGCAGGTCTACAAGGATTACCGCGCGATGCTCGAACGGGAAACGCTCGATGGGGTGATCGTCGCCACGCCGCACGCGACGCACTTCGCCATCGCGCGGGATTGTCTCGATCGCGGCCTGCATGTGATGGTGGAGAAACCGCTGACCCTCCACGCGAGCGAGGCGCGCGAGCTGGTGCGGCTGGCGCAGGCGCGCGACCGCGAACTGCTGGTCGGCTACCCGTACAACTTACAGCCGCAGGCGTTGCGCGCCCGCGAGGTGTTGGCGGCGGGTTTGCTCGGCGCGGTGCAGTACATCAACTGCACGATGAGTTCGCGGATCATTGAGTTGCTGCGCGCCGATAGTGATCCTGAGCGCGCGATCGGGAAGCCGCCGGTCAACGGACTCGGCGCGGTCTACAGCGATCCGGTCCTGTCGGGTGGCGGGCAGGGGCATCTGCAACTGACGCACCCCTTGGGGTTACTGACGTTCGTGACCGGGCTGCGGGCCGAGCGGGTCCAGGCACGGATGCG
>JAABUN010008081.1_pt1 | contig 10955 bp, 9 predicted proteins | sample 5559311 | NCBI WGS metagenome assembly JAABUN01 (sample SAMN10711877, study PRJNA513370) | rock metagenome | isolation source: Antarctica rocks | place: Antarctica: Victoria Land, Siegfried Peak sud | reverse complement strand
TCTGCTCGGCCTCGTCGAGGTAGGTCTGTAGCATCGCGGCCGCCACCGGCCCGCCGCGCGTCGCCAGGGCGTCGAGGATGAAACGGTTGCGCTCCAGGTAGGACCCGTGGAAGTCGTCCGGGCGTCCGACGACGTGGAACGCCAGCCGCATCTCGTTCCAGATGCTCTGCATGAGCGCCACGATCCTGGTGCTGCCCAGCGCGGTGAGCTCGCGGTGGAAGTCGATGTCGGCCGTCCCGACGCCGATCCAGTCGAGGGCGGCGGCCTTCCGCTCGGCCCTGTCCAGGGCAGCGGCTACGCCCTCCAGCCCGCCGGCACCGCCGAGGTGCCCCCGGACGGCGGCGCACTCCACCAGCCGCCGGGCGTCGTAGAGCTCCGACACGTCCTGGGTCGAGGGCACCCGGACGAAGACGCCACGGTTGAGCTCGTGGACGACCAGCCGCTCCTCGGCCAGCATCCGGAACGCCTCGCGCAGGGTGTTGCGTGAGACGCCGAGCTCGGTGCAGATCTGCGGCTCTGACAACCGGGCACCGAGGCCGTACGTCCCGTCGAGGATCGCCCGGCGCACGACGTCAGCGACCCGTTGCGAGCGACCGGCGCGGTCGGCGACCTCGGTCAGCGAACGGTCCGGAGTCGGCCTGTCCAGCGTGGTCAGCACGGTCTCCCGGGGTCGACGGGCCAGACTTAGAGTCCCTCGGCGTCGCCTCGGACGTTACCACGGGGTAACGAGGCGGGGGGCTTGCCTCATCGTTGAACGATCGGCAGGCTGGACACCGACGAGGAGGTGGGCCATGGACGAGCTGGACCGCAGCACGGGTCCGACCGGCACCACCGTGGACCTGAACTCCGATGTGGGCGAGGGGTTCGGACGGTGGGAGCTGGGTGACGACGCGGCGGTGCTCGCGACCGTGACGAGCGCCAACGTCGCCTGCGGGTTCCACGCCGGCGACCCGGCCACCATGGCGGCAACGGTGCAGACCGCGCTGGACAACGACGTCGCCATCGGCGCCCATGTCTCCTACCGTGACCTCGCCGGGTTCGGCCGCCGCTACGTCGACGCGGACGAAGCAGAGCTCACCGGTGACGTCCTCTACCAGATGGGCGCCCTCGCGGGCATCGCCCGTTCCCTCGGCGCCCGGATCTCCTACGTCAAGCCCCACGGCGCGCTCTACAACGTCATCGCCGGCGACGACGACCGCGGTCGCCGCCACGCCCGCGCGGTGCTGGCCGCCATCACCCGCTACGACCCGTCCCTGCCGGTCGTGGGCCTGGCCGGCTCCCCGTTCCTGGACACCGCGCGCGAGGCGGGCCTGCCCGTGGTCCCCGAGGCCTTTGCCGACCGCGCCTACACCCCCGCGGGGACGCTGGTCCCCCGCCGACAGCCGGGGGCCGTGCTGCACGACGCGGCGGCGGTGGCGCAGCGGATGGTCACCCTGGTGAGGATCGGTGCCGTCGAGGCCGTCGACGGCAGCCGGGTCGAGGTCGAGGCCAGGTCGATCTGCGTGCACGGGGACTCCCCCGGCGCGGTCGCCATGGCCCAGGCGGTCCGCGCCGCGCTGGAGGGGTCCGGGGTGGTGCTGCACGCCTTCGCCGGGGGTCCCCGCGCCGTCCGGGCCGGCTGATCGTCCCGATGCCGTCCCTTCCCCTGCCGGACAGCTCCCTCCGCCTGCTGCCCGCGGGCTCGGACGGGGTGCTCGTGGAGGTCGCCGACCTCGAGCAGGCGCTGGCGCTGTTCGCCTCCCTGCGCGATGAGCCCCTGCCCGGGGTCCAGGAGCTGGTACCGGCTGCCCGGACCGTCCTGGTCCGGTTTGACCCGGTGCGCACCGGTCCCGCCGAGCTCGCCGCGCAGCTCCGCCGCCGCCAGCTGACGCCGACGGCCGGCGGCGGAGGAACGCTGGTGAGCGTGCCGGTGCACTACGACGGCGAGGACCTCGCCGAGGTCGCGACGCTCTGCGGCCTGGACGAGGCTGACGTCGTCCGTCGGCACACGGCGGCCCCGTGGACGGTCGCCTTCACCGGCTTCGCTCCCGGGTTCGCGTACCTGTCCGGGGGCGACCCGGCTCTCGACGTCCCGCGACGCACCGAGCCCCGCACGGCGATCCCCCCCGGTTCCGTCGCGCTCGCCGGCCGATTCAGCGGCATCTACCCGCGGGCCAGCCCGGGCGGGTGGCAGCTGCTGGGCCGCACATCGCTCGCGATGTGGGACCTGGGCCGGGAGGACCCCGCCCTGCTCCGGCCGGGGATGCGCGTGCGGTTCGTCGACGCCGGGCCATCCGCGGACCCACCGGAGCCGGCGCGGATCAGCCCACCGCCGGGAGCGGTGGCGACGCGTGCCCTGGAGGTCCTCGCCCCGGGCGCCCTGACCGTGGTGGTCGACCTCGGGCGGCCGGGGCGCTCGGCCCAGGGCGTCTCCCGCTCGGGCGCCGTCGACCGGACCTCCCTGCGGCGGGCGAACCGGCTGGTCGGCAACCCGGCGGGGGCTCCGGCACTCGAGGTCGCGGCCGGGGGTCTGCGCGTGCGGGCCCATGGTGACCTCGTCCTCGCGGTCACCGGCGCCCCCGCCCCCCTCACCGGCGCCACCGCCACCGAGGAGCACCCGCTGCCCGGGCAGCAGGTGTTCGCCCTCGACGACGGTGCGGAGCTCCACCTCGCGCCACCGGGGCGCGGGGTCCTCTCCTACGTCGCCGTGCGCGGCGGCCTCGCGGTCGACCCCGTCCTGGGCAGCGCCTCCTCCGACCTGCTGGCCGGCATCGGGCCCGGCCCGCTGCGGGCGGGCGACGTCCTGGCGGTGGGCTCGGGAGCCGTCTCCGCCGTCGCCCTGGACGCCGACGCCGTCCCGGACCTGCCCGCAGCTGAGGAGGTGGTGGACGTCGACGTGCTGTTCGGACCGCGCGACGACTGGTTCTCCGAGCGTGCGCTGGACCTGTTCGCCCGCCAGGAGTGGACGGTCACCCCACGGTCGAACCGGGTCGGGCTGCGACTCGAGGGTGCCGAGGCCCTGGAGCGCTCGCGGCCCGGTGAGCTGCCGAGCGAGGGCACCGTCCCGGGGGCCGTCCAGATCCCGCCGAACGGTCAGCCCGTCGTCTTCACCGCGGACCATCCCGTGACCGGCGGCTACCCCGTGATCGCGTGCGTAGCCGCCCACCACCTCGGACGTGTCGGGCAGGTGCCGACGGGTGGCCGGGTGAGGTTCCGTCCGGTCCCGCCGGCCGACCTCCAGCCCGCACCACCGGGAGGCAGGCCCTGACCTGAGCGGCTGCTGGGCCCGACGAGACCCGGGTCGGGGATCGAGGTCGTGGTCAGCCTCCGAGGCACTGCTGCAGGAAGAAGGCGTGCAGCCGGCGGTCGCCCGTCGCCTCGGGGTGGAAGGAGGTGGCCATTCGGGCCCCCGAGCAGACGGCGACGACGCGCGGGGACCCCTGGCCCGGAACGGCGACCGAGGCGAGGACCTGCACGCCAGGGCCGGTCCGTTCGACCCACGGGGCGCGGATGAACACCGCGCGGACCGGTCCGCCCGGCACGCCGTCGACGTCCAGGTCGGCCTCGAAGGACGCGGTCTGGCGGCCGAAGGCGTTGCGGCGCACGGCGACGTCGAGCCCGCCGAAGGTCCGCTGGTCGGGCTGGCCGTCCAGCAGCTCATCAGCCAGCAGGATCATGCCGGCGCACGCGCCGTAGGCGGGCAGCCCGGCGGCGAGCGCCTCCCGCAACGGGTCGGTGAGGCCCGTCGTCCGGGCCAGGTGGTCGATGGCCGTGGACTCCCCGCCCGGCAGCACCAGGGCGTCGAGGCCGGCCAGCTCCGCAGGGCGTCGGACCCGCCGGGTGGCGGCGCCGCACTCGTGCAGGGCCCGTTCGTGGTCGACGACGTCACCCTGCAGGGCGAGCACGCCGACCAGGGGCCGGCTCACCAGCCGCGCTCGGCCAGCCGGTGGGGCTGCGGGATGTCGTCGACGTTGATGCCCACCATGGCCTCACCGAGCCCGCGCGAGACCTTGGCGACCATGTCGGCGTCGTCGTGGAACGTCGTCGCGGCCACGATCGCGGCCGCCCGCTGTTCCGGGTTGCCGGACTTGAAGATGCCGGAGCCGACGAAGACGCCTTCGGCGCCGAGCTGCATCATCATCGCCGCGTCCGCCGGGGTGGCGATGCCGCCGGCGGTGAACAGCACGACCGGCAGCCTGCCTGCCTCGGCGACCTCGGCCACCAAGGCGTAGGGCGCGCCCAGCTCCTTGGCCGCGAGGTAGAGCTCCTCGGGCGGCAGGTTCTGCAGCCGACGGATCTCGCCGCGGATCGTCCGCATGTGCGTCGTCGCGTTGGAGACGTCGCCCGTGCCGGCCTCGCCCTTGGAGCGGATCATCGCCGCGCCCTCGCTGATCCGGCGGAGCGCCTCGCCCAGGTTGGTGGCGCCGCAGACGAAGGGCACGGTGAAGGCCCACTTGTCGATGTGGTGGCTGTAGTCGGCCGGCGTCAGCACCTCGGACTCGTCGACGTAGTCCACACCCAGCGACTGCAGCACCTGGGCCTCGACGAAGTGCCCGATCCGGGCCTTGGCCATCACGGGGATGGAGACCGTGGCGATGATCGAGTCGATCATGTCCGGGTCGCTCATCCGGGAGACGCCGCCCTGGGCGCGGATGTCGGCGGGCACCCGCTCCAACGCCATCACCGCGACGGCCCCGGCGTCCTCGGCGATCTTCGCCTGCTCGGCGGTCACCACGTCCATGATCACGCCACCCTTGAGCATGTCGGCCATCCCGCGCTTGACGCGGTCCGTGCCCACCTGGGGCGCGGCGGGGGTGGACAGATCGGCCGAGGAGTCGAGATTCGTCATGGCCTCATCCTCGTCCTTCGTCGACCTCACCGCGAACTCGCCCACCCGGGCCGGGGCAGGGTTGAATGGACCCCTCCACTAATGCCCTACCGCGAAGGAGACCACCGTGGACGCCGTCACCGTCGTACCCGTACCGGTCAACGAGCCGGTGCGCGACCACGCCCCCGGCAGCCCCGAGCGGGCCCGCCTCGAGGCCAGGCTGGCCGAGCTGGCCGCGAACCCGGTCGACCTCCGGCAGGTCATCGGCGGGGTGCGCCGTCGGGCGTCGGGCCGGGTGCAGCAGGTGGTCCAGCCGCACCGGCACGCTGCCGTGATCGGCCAGTACACCGAGGCCGCCCGCGGCGACGTCGTCGACGCCGTCGAGGCGGCCTGCGCAGCCGGCCCGGCCTGGCGCGATCTGCCCTTCGACGAGCGGGCCGCGGTGTTCCTCCGGGCCGCCGACCTGCTGGCCGGCCCCTGGCGGGAGACTCTGGCCGCCGCCACCATGCTGGGGCAGTCGAAGACCGCCTACCAGGCCGAGATCGATGCCCCGTGCGAGCTCGTGGACTTCCTCCGCTTCAACGTGCACTTCGCCTCGCAGATCCTCAGCGAGCAGCCGATCTCCTCCCCCGGCGTCTGGAACCGCGTCGAGTACCGCCCGCTCGAGGGGTTCGTCTACGCGATCACGCCGTTCAACTTCACCGCCATCGCCGGCAACCTGCCCACCGCGCCCGCACTGATGGGGAACACGGTGATCTGGAAGCCCTCGCCCACCCAGGCCGTCGCGGCGTACCTGACCCAGCAGCTGCTGGAGGCCGCCGGGCTGCCGGCCGGGGTCATCAACCTGGTGCTCGGCGACGGACCGCTCGTCTCCGAGGTCGCGCTGGCGGACCCACGACTCGCCGGCATCCACTTCACCGGCTCGACCGCCACCTTCCAGCGGCTGTGGGGCGAGGTCGGTGGCAACATCGCCAGCTACCACGGCTACCCCCGGTTGGTCGGGGAGACGGGTGGCAAGGACTTCATCGTCGCCCACAGCTCCGCCGACCCCGACGTGCTGACCACCGCGATGATCCGCGGCGCGTTCGACTACCAGGGCCAGAAGTGCTCGGCCGCGTCCCGCGCGTTCGTGCCGCGCTCGGTCTGGGACCGGATGGGCGACGACTTCATCACCAAGGTCGGTGCGCTCAGCTACGGCGACGTCACCGACCTGTCGCACTACGGCGGCGCCGTCATCGACCAACGCGCCTTCGACCGCAACGTGGCCGCGATCGAGCGCGCCAAGGCGACGAGCAGCATCACGATCCCGACCGGCGGCACCTACGACGACTCCGAGGGCTTCTTCGTCGACCCGACGGTGCTGCTGGGCGACGACCCGACCGACGAGGCGTTCCGCACCGAGTACTTCGGCCCGATCCTGTCGGTGCACGTCTACGACGACCGCACCCCGGGCAGCTGGAGCGAGCTGCTGCGCCTGGTCGACGGGGGCTCGGGCTACGCCTTGACGGGCGCGGTGATCGCCACCGACCGGCACGCCGTGACCGAGGCCGGGCACGCGCTGCGCTTCGCCGCCGGCAACTTCTACGTCAACGACAAACCGACCGGCGCCGTCGTCGGCCAGCAGCCCTTCGGCGGGGCCCGGGCCTCAGGCACCAACGACAAGGCCGGATCGGCCCAGAACCTGCTGCGCTGGACCTCCGCCCGCACGCTCAAGGAGACCTTCGTGCCGCCGACCGACCACCGCTACGCCCACCAGGGCCCAGACGCTGCTCCCCAGCGCGATTCCAGCCAGCCAGAGTCTGCCTGATGGTCACGCTGCTGCAGCCCGTGCTCAGCCCGCTGCGGCCGGTCCTGCTGGCCGCTGCCGGATCCGCACGGCTGGAGCGGACGGTCAGCCGGCTGGGCCTGACCCGGCGGGTCGTCCAACGGTTCGTCCCGGGAGAGTCCGAGCAGTCCGTCGTCGACGCCGCCCGCGCGCTGCTGGCTTCGGGCCGGTTCGTCTCGGTGGACCACCTGGGCGAGGACGTCACCGACGCCAGCCAGGCCGACGCCACCGTGACGGCCTACCTGTCACTGTTGCGGGCCTACGCCGACCTGCCCCCGACGCCCGGCACCGGCGTCGCCGCTCTCGAGGTCTCGATCAAGTTGTCGGCGCTGGGCCAGGCGCTGCCGGGGAACGGCCACGACGTCGCCCTGGCGAACGCACGGACGATCTGCCGGGCGGCCGAGGAGGCCGGGGTCTGGGTCAACGTCGACGCCGAGGACCACACCACGACGGACTCGACGCTGGCCATCGTGCGCGCGCTGCGCGAGGACCACCCGGCGGTGGCCGCGGTGCTGCAGGCCTACCTGCACCGCACCGAGGAGGACTGCCGGGCGCTGGCCGGGCCCGGCTCGCGGATCCGGCTCTGCAAGGGCGCCTACGCCGAGCCGGCCTCGATGGCCTTCCAGTCCGGCGCCGAGGTGAGCGCCTCGTACCTGCGGTGCCTGGAGGTGCTGATGGTAGGCGAGGGCTACCCGATGGTCGCCAGCCACGACCCGGCGATCATCGCCGCCGCCCGCAGCCTGGTGGGGACCACCGGCCGCCGGGGCGACGACTACGAGTTCCAGATGCTCTTCGGCATCCGCGACGAGGAGCAGCTGCGGCTGGTCGCCGAGGGCCACCACGTCCGGGTCTACACCCCGTACGGCGACCAGTGGTACGGCTACTTCATGCGACGGCTGGCCGAACGGCCGGCGAACCTGGCGTTCTTCCTGCGTTCCCTGGTCAGCCGGGGCTGACCGGCAAAGGCTTAGTCCTCCTCGTCCTCGGCCAGCAGCCCGTCCTGGTCCGCCTTCGCGACGATGGCCCGGACGTTCTCGACCCGGCCGCAGTCGTCGTCGATCTGGGCGTTCCGCTCGGTGGCGAACATCGACCCCAGCTCGGCCCGGGCCTGCTCCGGCACCTGGGCCCGCGCCGGGTTGAGGATGGTGAGCTCCTCCTCGGTCAGGTGGTGGTTGATCAGCCGGGAGAGCTCCTCGACGGCCTCGTCGAACTCCTCGCCCTCGACCGACGTCAGCTCGAGCACGTCCAGCAGCGCCTGGTTGCCCTCGGCGTGCTCGTGCTCGCCGTGCTCGGCCTGCTGGTCGCCGATGGCGTGGTCGTCGCGCAGCGTCGGGTAGACGTGGCGCTCCTCGGCCTCGGCGTGCGCGACGTGCAGGGCGGCCAGGGCGTTGCGGACGGCGTCGCGGTCAGCGCTCGAGTCGCGCAGCTGGCGGAGCAACGTCTCAAAGCGTCGGTGGTCGTCGAGGATCAGCTCGACGACGTCGCCCGCGACGGGCCGTCCCAGGTCGATCGGGGTCGAAGTCATGGCGGTCACGGTACCGGTAGGTTCTGACGGTGGGGTTCACCCGAGCCGAGCTGGAGTCCTTCCGCGACCTGGCCGTTCCGGACCTCGCCGGACCGGACCTCCGGCTGGTCTTCGTCGGGATCAACCCCAGCCTGTGGACCGCCGGCACCCAGACCCACTTCTCCCACCCCGGGAACCGCTTCTACCCCGCCCTGCGGATCGCCGGCATCATCGACCGCGACGTCGACCGGTCGGCCGGGATGAGCGACGACGACCGCGCTCACTTCCTCCGCCGCGGACTCGGGGTGACGAACCTCGTGAACCGCGCCACCATCCGGGCCGACGAGCTGAGCGCCGCCGAGCTGCGGGCCGGCAGCGCGCGGCTGCGGAGGTTCGTCCGCACCCACCGGCCGGCGGTCGTCGCGGTGGCCGGGATCACGGCCTACCGGACGGCGTTCGGCCGCCCCGGCGCCCGGAGCGGCGAGCAGCCCGAGGGGCTGGCGGGTGCCCGCCTGTGGGTGGTGCCCAACCCGAGCGGGCTGAACGCCCACGAGACGACGGCCACCCTGGCGGCTGCCTACGCCGAGCCGGCCCGGGCCGCCGGGCTGGTGCTGGAACAGCCGGGCCCGTCGGACCGCCCCGGAGGGCCGACGTGCTGAGATGGGCAACATGAGTTCCGGGCCCGGCGCGACGCTCGCCTATCCGATCGTCCAGCACACCCTCGTGAACGGTCTGCAGGTCATCGCGAGCCCTGACCACCAGACGCCGACGGTGGCGGTGAACCTCTGGTACGACGTCGGCTCGCGCGACGAGGAACCGGGCCGCACCGGCTTCGCCCACCTGTTCGAGCACCTGATGTTCCAGGGCTCAACGCACGTTCCGTCGGGCCAGCACATCGGGCTGCTGCAGGCGGCGGGAGCCTCGGTCAACGCGACGACGTGGTTCGACCGCACCAACTACTTCGAGACGCTGCCGACCGGCGGGCTCGACCTGGCCCTGTGGCTGGAGGCCGACCGGCTGTCCGGGCTCCTCGACACGATGACCCAGGAGAGCCTGGACAACCAGCGTGAGGTGGTCAAGGAGGAGAAGCGGCAGCGCTACGACAACGTGCCCTACGGCGACGTCATGCAGCGGCTGATCGCGCTGACCTTCCCCGCCGACCATCCCTACGGCCACACCACCATCGGCTCGATGGCCGACCTCGACGCAGCCACCCTCGAGGACGTCCAGAGGTTCTTCCGCACCTACTACCTGCCGAGCAACGCCGTGCTGTCCGTCGTCGGCGACGTCGAGCCGGCGGACGTCTTCGCCAGGGCCGACACCTACTTCGGATCGCTGCCCGCCGGTCAGAGACCGACCAAGGCCGTCGCGGACCCCCTCCCCCCGCTGACCGGGGCGGAGCGGGACGAGACGTCGGCCGACGTGCCGGCCGAGGCGGTCTACCTCAGCTGGCGGCTGCCCCCGCGGGGGACGCCGGACTTCGACGCCGTCGACCTGGCCTTCTCCGTCCTCGGCCACGGGCAGACCTCTCGGCTGCACCAGGGCCTGGTCCGCGGCTCCGAGCTGGCCGAGAACTCAGGAGCGACGTCGCTGGGCCTGGTCGGCGGGACCTCCTACGGGTTCGCCTACGGCCGAGCCGGGGACGGCGTCGCCGTCGAGCAGGTCGAGGCCGCTCTCGTCGCCGAGGTCGACCGGCTGGCCGCCACGCCGCCCACCGAGCGCGAGCTGCGTCGGGCCCAGGCCCAGTTCGAGCGGCACTGGCTGCACGAGCTGGCCCGTGTCGACTCCCGCGCCGACGCGCTGGGCGAGCACGCGACGCTGCACCGCAACCCTGCGCTGGTCAACACCAGGATCGCCGAGATGAACGCCCTCACCCTCGATGACCTCGCCGAGGCCGTCGGCTCGGTGCTGCGGAGCGACCAGCGTGCCACCCTGATCTACCGCCAGGAGCGCGCGTGAGCACCTTCCCGCCCCAGCCACCCGTCGGCCCGCCCGGCGCCTGGTCCTTCCCCGTGCCGGCGCAGGGCCGGCTGGCCAACGGGATCCGCACGCTGGTCTACGACCTCCCCGGCCAGCACGTCGTCTCGGCGCACCTGATGCTGGACCTGCCGCTGAACGCCGAGGACCGCGGCCAGGAAGGGGTTGCGACGATCTGCGCCCGGGTCCTGGACGAGGGCAGCCAGGCGCACCCCGGCGAGGAGTTCGCCGAGCTGATGGAGACCGAGGGCGCGGGCTTCGGCGTCGAGCTGACCCTGGCCGGCACCCAGGCGGTGCTGGACGTGCCCGCCTCCCGGCTGGACCGGGCTCTGGAGCTGGTCGCGGAGGCGGTCACCGCGCCCGCCCTGGCGGACGAGGACATCAGCCGCCACGTCACCCTCCGGCTGGCCGAGATCGAGCAGGCGAAGGCCAACTCCGCGCAGACCGCCGCCCACACGTTCCGTGCCTTGGCCTTCGACCCCGGCGCCCGGGCGTCGCGGATGAACGGCGGCGAGGTGGAGACGGTGGCCGCGGTCACCCCCGATGACGTCCGGGCGTTCCACCGGCGTCACTACGGCCCCGCCGGGGCGACGCTGGTGCTGGCCGGCGACTTCGGCAGCGGCACCGCAGGCGACCCGGTGGCGCTGGCCGAGGCCCACCTGGGCGGGTGGCGCCGGGGTGAGCAGGCCCGGACGCCCTACCAGGTCCCGGCCGCCGGCCGCCGCGGGGTCGTGGTGGTCGACCGGCCCGGCGCCGTCCAGGCCGACGTCCGGCTGGGGGCGTACGGCATCGACCGGCAGGACCCCCGCTGGGCCGACATCACCGTCGCCAGCTACGCGATG
>JAABUN010008080.1_pt1 | contig 10955 bp, 10 predicted proteins | sample 5559311 | NCBI WGS metagenome assembly JAABUN01 (sample SAMN10711877, study PRJNA513370) | rock metagenome | isolation source: Antarctica rocks | place: Antarctica: Victoria Land, Siegfried Peak sud | reverse complement strand
GGCTGATAGCTGACGGCCGACGGCTCCTCGTCCGGCAGGTCAAAGGCGAACGTCGGCTCGTCGGCCAGTCGGGCCGCCACCCGGACGGTGAACGTACTCCCGCGACCGAGGTCGGACCGCAGCGTCACGTCGCCGCCCAGGAGTTTGGCGGTTTCCCGGACGATGCTCAGGCCCAAGCCCGTCCCGCCTTGTTCGCGGGTCAGCGGGTTCGACGCCTGGCGGAACTTGTCGAACACCAGTTCCTGCTCCTCCGGGGCGATGCCGACGCCGGTGTCGGCGACGGTCAGGATCAGCCGGTCCCCGGTCACCGCGGCGGACACCGTCACCCGGCCGGCCTCCGGGGTGAACTTGATGGCGTTCGACACGAGGTTGCCGAGAACCTGTGTCAGCTTGCCGGCGTCCTGGTAGACGGTCGGCAGGCCGGCTGCGGCGACCACCTGCAGCTCGACGGATTTTTTGTCGGCCGCCGGCCGGTACAGGGCCGCCGCCTGCTCGCACAGGTCCATCGGGGCGAGGGCGACCGGGTGCAGCCGCATCCGCCCGGCCTCCAGCTTGGCCAGTTCCAGAATGTCGTTGATCAGCGACATCAACTGCTGGCCGCCGGTCATGATGTTGGCCGCGTACCGGTGCTGCTTGTCGGTCAGGTTGTCCTGGCCGAGCAGCACCTCGCTGAACCCGATGATGCTATTCAACGGGGTCCGCAACTCGTGGCTCATGGTCGACAGGAAGTCGCCCTTGAGGCGGTTCGACTCGAAGAGCGCCATGTTCAGCCGGGCGAGTTCGTCCACCTTGCGGTCCAGGTCGCCGATCAGGCCGCGGTTGCGGTCCTGCATGGCCGTCAAGCCGCGGAGCATCCGGTTGAAGGCGTCGGACAAGTCTTCGAACTCGTCGGCCGTCTGAATCTCGCTCCGGACGTTCAACTGCCCGGCGGCGATGGCGTCGGCGACGCTCTTGAGGTGCTTGACCGGCTTGACGATGACGTACCGGATGACGGCGTAGCTGCCGGCCAGGATCAACACCGTGGTGCCGACGGCGAACGCGACCAGGACCGCCCGGTTGGCTTGGAACCCGCTCTCGATCAGGTCGGTCGACAGCCGGACGCTGACCAGGGCCATCAGGTCGCCGGCCTGGAGGTCCGGGCTGGCGGCCGCCACCGGGCCGCCGGCCGCCCCCCCGGCCCCGGCGACCGACAGGGCCATCTTGGCCGGGTCGCGGTGGCAGGCGATGCACGTCGGCCGCGCCCGGACCGGGCTGTAGTAGAGGTACGCCCGCTCGGCCGGCACCGCCCGCGTCAGTTCGGCGAGGGCCGGGTCGGCCTTGAACCGGGCCAGCACGGCCAGGTCCTCGACCGGGGCCTGGTTGTCCGGCCGGGTCGAGTCGGGCTTGATGAGTTGGTACTTGTAATCCTTCAATTTGTCCGGCCACGTCTCGACGGTCAGCCGCTGGAACTCGTCCATCCCCTCGCGCAACTCCCCCCGGACGTGCAGCCGGGCGACGATGGGCGAGACGAGCGCCCGGCCGGTGTGGGTCAGTTGGTCGTAGGCCAGGTCTTCGGTCTGGCGGGCGTAGAAGTAGAAGCTGGCGAACATGAGCGTCAAAACGCCGCTGCCCAACAGCCACCGGCACTTGCGTTCGAGGCTGGTCTCCCCGAGCAGCCGCTTGAACCCGCGGTAAGACATGGCAGTAGGGGATAGGGGATAGGGGGCAGGGGACAGTTAGATCAAGACGGAGGACGGCATACAGAACGGCTTGGTTCAACTGTCCCCTACCCCCTATCCCCTATCCCCTATCCCCTACCGGCTGGCAGGCCGGGCAGTAGTGGCTCGACCGGCCGGCTACCCGGATGCGTTCGAGGGCCGTCGCACAGCCGCCGCACGGCTCGCCGGTCCGGCCGTAGACGCGGAACTCGGTCTGGAACCCGCCCTTCAGCCCGGACCCGCCGACGTAGTCGCGGATCGTCGACCCCCGGCACTCGATGGCCAAGGTGAGGACTGCCGCGACGGCCTCCCGCAGCGCGTCGGCCTGGGCCGGGGTGACGGCGTGGCCGCGCGTCTCCGGGTGCAGCCCCGCGCGGTGCAGCGCCTCGTCGGCGTAGATGTTCCCGACCCCGGCGACCACCGATTGATCGAGCAGCAGGGCTTTTAAGGGGCGGGTGGTGCGGGCGACGGCGGCCCGGAACACGTCGGCCGGCAGGTCGAACGGCTCCGGCCCGAGCCGGGCGTCGAGGAACGCCTCAGCGGCCGCCGCGTCCGGGAACAGGTCGGCACTGCCGAACCGGCGCGGGTCGCGGAACCGCAGTTCGTGGCCGTCGTCCAGGTCGAACCACAGGTGTAAGTGGTCCGGGGCGGGCACGCCGGCGTCCGCGACGGTCAGTTGCCCGGTCATGCCGAGGTGGACCACCAGCCGTTCCGGCCGGTCGGTCGAGACGACGATCCACTTCCCGCGCCGGTTGACGGCCTCGACCACGGCCCCGGTCAACGGCTTCGTCCACGCCTTGAGCCACGGTCGGCGCAGTCCGTGCGGCCCGGTACGGACACGGCCCAGCCGCCGCCCGATCAACAACGGGCGCAGGTCGCGGACGACGGTCTCGACTTCCGGCAGTTCGGGCATGGGTTCTTCAATTCGGCCGCGGCGTAGCAACCGCGGAGAGTGCGACACGGTCCGGGGAACGATCAACACCTACCGGGTTCTGCTCGACACCTGTAGGCCGCACGGTATCCCACTGGTGACGTACGCCAAGATGGGACTTCAATTCGGCCGCGGCACGGCGACCGCGGAGAGCTAATGTACGGCGAGTATACTGCAGGACGAGCAGCATACCGCAGTTCGGACGCGGTCGTCAACTGCCTACAAGGCTGCGGCCGGCGGCTCCGGAGGTGGGGCTGTGAGGCGGCCGAATCGACCCGATGTGGATACGGTGGGGGATGCCGATGCGCACCATCGAGAACTCGATCGAGCGCCTCTACAAAGCGTTCGCGGCCGTCCCGAAGCCGCGGCACGTCGACGGTTGCTCGCACTGCCTCGACCAGAGCGAGATCGGCGTCCTCCTGACGAAGCCGCTGCGGAACCTCTCCCCGGACGAGCTGTCCCCTTACGCCTCGTCGGCTTTTCTGACGGTCGGCGACGTGGCGGACTACCTGTATTTTCTGCCGCGAATCCTGGAGATCACGGCGACGGAACCGTACTGGTGGCCGGATCCCGAAGTGACGGGCCGGGCGCTCCGGGACGCGAAGCCCGAGACCTGGACCGCCGCCCAGCGGAACGCCCTGAACGACTACCTCGAAGTGGTGGTCGGCACCGCCGTCCGAGCCGGAGACCGCTCCCGCCTCGACAGTTGGCTCTGTGCCATCGGACGGATGGGGTTCGACGTTCGGCCGCACCTGGACCAGATCGCACAATCCCCGGCGGCGGTGTTGGCGTATTTCGACGCCAACGCCGAGAGTCTGCCGCGGAACAAGCTGGCCAACGGCTTCTGGGAACTCCCGTGCCCCGCCCATGATGCCGTCGTCGACTGGTTCTTCTCACCGGCAATCGCCAGAGTCCCGTTCGAGGCTTACGGTTACGTGTTGACGCGGGCCGAATGACGCCGAGGGTTCCCCGCCGCTCACGGCTGCGTACCCGACCCCCCCGAATGCCACCGCCACCGTCCCCGTGACCGGGTGCGGGCCGACGGCCAGCCTCACGCCGTAAGCTGCCGCCAGCGTGTCGGCCGTCAGCACCTCGGCCGGGGTGCCCTGCGCTATCACACTTCCGCCGCCGAGCAGGACCGCCCGGTCCGGCCCCGCCCCAACCAGGTTCAGGTCGTGGAGCGTCAGCCCGACGGCCAGGCCGCGCGTCCGTGCCAGGTCGCGGACCAGCGTCAGTAGCTCGAACTGGTAACGCGGGTCGAGGTGGGCGGTCGGCTCGTCCAACAACAAGATGCGCGGCTCTTGAACCAACGCCTTCGCCAGCCGGACGCGCTGGGCCTCGCCGCCGGACAGGCCGGTGAGCGGCCGGTCGCGGAACGCCGTCAGGCCCAGATGGTCGAGGGCGGCGTCGACGATGGCCTCGTCGGCCCGGTTCAGCGACCGCCACCAGCCGCGGTGCGGGGTCCGGCCCAGACGAACGAACTCCTCGACGGTGAACGGCCACTCGACCTCGGCCGCCTGCGGGGCGTAGGCGACTTGCCGGGCGATCGCCCCCGGCGACGCGCCCCAGATGTCCCGGCCGTCCAGCAGCACCGGCCCGGCGGTCGACCGGTGCAGCCGGGCCAGGCATTTCAGGAGCGTCGTCTTGCCCGCCCCGTTCGGCCCGAGGATCGCCGTCACCTCCCCGGCCCGCAGTGCGACCGACACCCCGCGCAGGACCACCCGGCCGGCGTACCCGGCGGTGACCTCGACGGCGGCTAGCGGCGGATTGATCACCCACCCCCCCGCCCGGCGGAGCGGGTCAACACGAGCAAGAAGAACGGCCCGCCGATCAGGCTGGTGATGACCCCGAGCGGCAATTCGACCGGGGCGGCCGTCCGGGCGGCGATGTCCGCAGCGACGACGAGCATCCCGCCGATCAGCCCGCTGGCCGGCACCAGCCGGGCGTGGGCCGCCCCGACCAACGGCCGGGCCAGGTGCGGGGCCACGAGGCCGACGAATCCGACCACCCCGCCGGCCGCCACCGCCGCCGCCACCCCCAGGGTAGCGCCCAGCAATACCGCCCCGGCGACCAGGTTCACCCGCAGGCCGAGGGACCGGGCCGCGTCGTCGCCGCAGGCGACCGCGTCGAGCGGCCGGCCGAGCCGGGTCAACGCCGCCGCCCCCGCCAGGATCAACGGACCGGCCGTCCTGACCTCCGCCCACCCGCGGCCCGACAGCCCGCCCATGAGCCAGCCGACGATGGCCGCCTGCTGCTGGCCGGCCAGGGCGACCAGGAGCCACACGCCCGCACTCAACATGGTGCTGACGGCCGCCCCGGCCAGGAGCAGCCCGAGTGTCGGCATCCGCCCCGCGGCGGCGACGGCGTACACGAGGGCGACGGCCCCGACCGCCCCCGCGAACGCCCCGGTCGTGACCGCCCCGAATCCGGTCACCGCCGCGACGGCCACCCCCAGGGCCGCCCCGCTGCTGGTCCCGATGATGAACGGGTCCGCGAGCGGGTTGCGGAACAGGGCCTGGTACGCCGCCCCGGCCGTCCCGAGGGCGACGCCGATGAGGGCCGCCAGCACCGCGCGGGGAAGCCGGTAGTCGACGACGATTGCGCGAGTCGTGCGGTCGGCCGTGCCGCTGACGACGTGGGCGAATTCGGACAGGGTAACGCCCGTCGCCCCACCGAGGATGGCCGCGATGGCGAGGGTAACCAGGCCGAGGCCGAGGAGCGGAAACACGGCCACGGCCGGCGGGCGTTTACCGATCCGGTTCACGGGGAGACCGTCCGGCCGGTCGGCCTGTTGTAACTCTTACCCGGCCCGTCGCCATCGCCGGAAGATATTGCCGGGATCACGCGGGCGGAGACAAGTATTGCCACCTCGTTTTGTAGCGATTTCCTCAAGTTTCCGCCTCGCTGCTTCTCGTGCCCGGTCTCGGGGTGCGATTCCAGGCCAAAAGCCGAAATCGAGGCGCACTCCATCCCGTGCCGTTGGATTGGCACGGCGACTGCTTTATCCCCATTCGTCACCGAAACAACCGACCTCAACCCGACGCCCGGAGATAAAGCCATGACCCGCACCAGCCAAACGACCGTGACGACTGCCACCGCCCAGTCGGACAACGCCCTCCGGGACATGGCTTTCGTTCTGCGGCTGACGGGCAAGATCGCGGCCGAGATTCGGGCCGACAAGTCGGCCGCCCCGGCCATCACCCGCCGCATCCGGGCCGGCAAGTTGGCCGCCGTGTGACCCGACCGCCGACGAGCTTGAACCCCCCGCCGCCGCGGGGCGGACGCCCTCCCCCGACCGGTCCCCCCGGTCTTGTGGCGTCCGCCCCGCGGCGGCGTTTTTCGCGCGCCGTCCCGCGGCCGAAACCCGAGTCCGGCGGGGGCGAAGTCCTATCATACAAGCGGGCGGGTTTCCCCTCCGCCGCCCTCGAAACAAGGGAGTTCGCCCATGCCCGCCGTCGCCGACGACGTGTCCGCCGAGATTCTGGACCTCAAAGCGAAGATCGGCGCGACGATCCTGGCCCACTACTACCAGGACGGCGAAATCCAGGAGCTGGCCGACATCACCGGCGACAGCCTCAAGCTGGCCCGCGAGGCGACGAAGGTGGACACGCCGGTGATCGTGTTCTGCGGCGTCCTGTTCATGGCCGAGACGGCCAAGATGCTCAACCCGACCAAGCGCGTCTTGCTGCCGGACCTCCGCGCGGGGTGCAGCCTGGTCGACTCGTGCCCGCCGGACAAGCTGGCCCGCTACCAGGAGATGCTCCGCGAGAACGGCCGGGTGTTCCAGACCGTCACTTACATCAATAGTTCGGCGGCGGTGAAAGCCCTCTCGGACTGGGTGGTGACGAGCGGCAACGCCGAGGACGTGGTGCGGAACAAGGTGCCGGCGGGCCAAGAAATCCTGTTCGTCCCCGACCAGCACTTGGGCCGCTATCTCCAAGAAGTGACCGGCCGGCCGATGATCCTGTGGAACGGGTCGTGCATGGTCCACGAGATTTTCAGCGTCCACGATCTTGTGCGGCAGAAGAAGCAGCACCCCCGGGCGGTCGTCATGGCCCACCCGGAGTGCCCGAAGAACATCCTCGACCTGGCCGACTACGCCGGCGGCACGGAAGCCATGTTGCGGCACGCCGACGGCTTCCGGGAGCCGACGACGTTCATCGTGGCGACCGAGCCGAACATGCTCTGGCAACTCGAAGCCAAGTTCCCCCGGCACACGTACCTGCCGGTGCCGGGCATCACCTGCGCGTGCAACAAGTGCCCGCACATGGCCCGCAACACCCTCGAAGCGATCCGCGACTGCATGCGGAACATGGCCCCGGAGATTTTGTGGCAGCCGGAGTTCGACCGGGCGAAGGAGGTGCTGACGCGGAGTTTGCTCGAAGCCCCGGCGGCCGCGAAGCCGGTGGTGGGAGACTGACATCACTGCCGGAACTGACACTTTGCAGGAGGAAATGATGCCCGACGAGGTGGCGGCCGCCCCGGACCAAATCGCTGATGGCGTAAGTCCACGGGTACGCGAACTCTACAACAGGTGGCGTAACGGCGCGGCCCGCCGGCCGAAGGTGCTTACGCTCGCTGAAGCGGCTTCCCTGCTCCGCGTATCGGACGAAGCCATGCGGCAGAGTGCCACGCTCGGCCAAGCTCCTTGTCAACTGATCGGCGGGGAGTGGCGGTTCATCGACCAAGCTTTAATTGGGTGGGTGGCGGCCGGCCAGTCGGCCCACCGGCCTCGCGGGGGCGGGCGACACCCGCTGGCGTCCGGGGTGGCCTGGACCCCCGAAACGGATCAAGAGGCCGAGGCGTTCATCGCAGAGATTTACGCCCGCCGCGACCTGTCCGCAGTTCCGGACGAGGCTCCGCCGTGATGTTTCTCGACACGGACGTGTTGACCTGGCTGTTCTTCAAAAAACCCGCGGTCGTGGAGCGGCGCGACGCCGTACCCGACACGATCGCGGTCGGGCTGACGGTCGTGTCGCGGGCCGAACTCTTGGGCGGCCGGTTGGACGCGATTCTGAAGGCCGACACGCCGCTCCGCGTGGTCCAGGCCCAAGAGCGCCTGTGGAAGACCGACGTGTTTTTGGCGGGGTTCGGCCCACCGGCCCCGCTCGACGCCGACTCCGCCGCCCTTTTTTTCGACCTCCGCAGCCAGCGTCCGTTCGCCCGGACCGGCCGAGCTGACCTGATGAACGCCGCCATCGCCATCGTCCACGGGGCGACACTGGTGACGAGGAACGTCCGCGACTACGAGCGCATCCCGCGCCTCAAGCTCGAAACCTGGTAGCCCCCAATCATGCCCCCCCTCGTCCCCTCCCGGTTCCTCGTCCGCCTCGCCCACCCCTGCCCCTACGTCCGCGCCATGCCGGTCGCGGACCCCGACGCCGACCGCTTGTTTGAACTGCCGGACGCTGCCCGGCTCCGAGGGTTCGCCGCGCTCGACGGCGCGCCGGCGTTCGCCGACGTGCGGCTGGCCTGGAACGAACTCGGCGTCGGCGTCGAGGCGACCGTGGCCGGCAAGGAACAGACGCCGGCCGGGGACGCGGCCAAGCCGCGGCTGTCGGACGGTCTGACGCTCTGGCTCGACACCCGCGACGCCCGGGCCGGCCACCGGGCCACACGGACGTGCCACCAGTTCACCTTCCTGCCGGCCGGCGGCGGGTCCGACCTCGACCAGCCGGCGTGCGTCCCGACGAAGTTCAACCGGGCCTTGCAAGACGCCCCCCTCGCCGGGGCCGCCGACATCCCGTTCCGCAGCCACACCCTCCAGGCCGGCTACCGTGTCGAGGCGTTCCTGCCGGCCGCGGTCCTCACCGGGTTCGACCCGGACCAGCACCCGCGCTGGGGCGTCTACTACCACGTCCGGGACGCCGAACTCGGCGACCAGTACCTCGGCGTCAACGGCGACTTCCCGGTCGCCGACGACCCTAGCTTGTGGGACGCCCTCGACCTTACGGGGCGGTGACGTGGCACAATTCCGCCGCCACCTCGGCCGCCAGCCGGGCGTTGGCCACGATCAGCGTCCGGTTGGCGGCCAGGGTCTGGCCGACGGTCAGGTCCGCCAGCCGGGCGAGCAGGAACGGCGTCAGCTTGGCCCCGCCGATCTTCTGCTCGGCGGCCTCGGCCTCGGCCTGGTGGAAGGCCGCCGCGAACACGTCCGGCGGGACGGCCATGTCCTCATCAAGGGGATGGCACAGCACCACCCCCCGGCCGCCCATCCGGGTGTGGGCGGCGAACACGGCCGCCGCCGCGGCCGCCGTCTCGACCCGGATCGACACCTTGCCGGCGTGGGCGCGGACGTAGAACGTCGGGAAGTCGTCGGTCCGGTAACCCAATACGGGGATGCCGAACGTCTCCAGGAGTTCCAGCGTCTGCGGCAGGTCGAGGATGCTCTTGGCCCCGGCGCAGACGACCAGCACGGCCGTCCGGGACAGTTCGGTCAGGTCGGCCGAGATGTCGAACGGGCTGTCCGGCCGGGGCCGCGGGTGCGCCCCGCCGATGCCGCCGGTGGCGAACACCCGCACGCCCGCGTCGTGGGCCAGGGCCATCGTCGCCGACACGGTGGTCGCGGCCGTCGCCTTGGTCGCCACGACCGCCCCGAGGTCGCGCCGCCCGGCCTTAAGTACCCCGGCCGCATGAGCCAAGTCGTCGATCTGGCCGGCGGATAGTCCGACCGTCGGTACGCCGGCCAGGACCGCCACCGTCGCCGGGACGGCCCCGGCCGCGCGGACGGCCGCCTCGGCGTCGTGAGCGGTGGCGGCGTTGGCCGGGTACGGCAGGCCGTGGGCGATGAGCGTCGACTCAAGAGCCACGACCGGACGCCGGTCGCGGACGGCGGCGGCGACCTCGTCCGAACAAGTGATCCAGTCGGCCGACGGGGCAGGCATGGCGGCTCCGGGCACGCGGCGGGGTGGCCCGGCGGACGGCGCATCGACAATCGGGCCGGGTCTACCAATAATACTCCTATGAACCCTGGACCCGACGACACCCCCGCCCGACCGGCCAGCCCGACCCCCGTGGACGTGCTGCGGTGGTGCGCCGCCGCCGCCCCGGACCCGTGGTTCGCCGGCCCGTTCGCCGACCGCGCCGGGGTCGACCGGGCCGTCCTGCACGACCCGGTCTGGACCCTCCGCCAGGCCGGCCTCATCCAGGTGGCCGATTGGGTCAAGGGCCGCGGCCAGGGGTTCACCGTCACCCCGGCCGGGCAGAAGGTGCTGGCCGACCCGAACCCCGGCGTCCGCCCGCCCGCCGAGACCCCGGCCGAAGTGCTGCCGGTCGACGCCCCGGAGTTGCCCGAGTCGGCCCTGCCCGACCCGCGGCCGACGGCCGTCGCCCCGGCCCTCCTGGTGGCCTGCGTCGCCTGGTTCCTCGTCGGCATCGGCGTGGCCGCGGCGGCCGGGCGGCCGGTCGGGCCGTACCTGGCCGGTGAAGAAACGGTCACGCTGATGCAGATCGGGGCCGTCAACGGGCCGAGCGTCTACCGCGGCGAGTGGTGGCGGGTGGTGGCGAGCGGGTTCGTCCACGTCGGCGTCGGCCACCTGCTGATGAACATGATCTCGCTCGGGTTCGTCGGCCCGGTGGTCGAGTTGCTCTGGGGCCGGCGGCGGTTCACGGCCATCTACTTCCTGTCGGGGATCGCGGCCGGGGCGGCGGCGGCGGCCGTCCACCCGAACTTCGTGACGGCCGGCGCGTCCGGGTCGATCTGGGGCATTCTGCTGGCGCTCCTGGCGTGGCTCTTGCGATACCGGGACCGGCTGCCGGCGGAGGTCGCCCAGGCCTGGCTCCGGCGGGTCGGGTTGGTGCTGGTGGTCAACACCGTCGTTAGCCTGGCCCCCGGCGTCAGTTGGGAGGGGCACTTCGCCGGCGGGGCGGCCGGGTTCACGGCGGCGATTTTGATGGACTGGACGCGGGCCGGGGAGAGCCGCCGCCGGACCGCGGCCGGGCTGGTCGGCCTGGCCGGGGTCGCCGCCCTGGCCGTCGGCGGGCTGGTGGCGGCGACGTACGCCACGCCCGCCTGGCGGGCCATCCGCACCCGCCCGACCGCCGTCCCGGACGGCCCGAGCGTTCAAGCCCGCGGCGACGAAATGCGGGCCGCGTTCGAGGCGGTTTCCCCGGCCAAGTTGAAACAGGCCCAGAACGCGGCGGTCGTCGCCGGGCCGGACGACGGACCGGCCGGCCGCAAGGCCCGGAACCTGCGGGATCAGCTCCGGGCCGGAGTAGGGTGGTGTCCGTTCTCTCTTGCACGCCCTGACCGATGCGAGGTAAGGAATTGCGTCGCACGGTTGCGATTTTCACGCCCTGGTGGGATCGGTCATGGACGACCTGAGCCG
>JAABUN010008079.1_pt1 | contig 10956 bp, 12 predicted proteins | sample 5559311 | NCBI WGS metagenome assembly JAABUN01 (sample SAMN10711877, study PRJNA513370) | rock metagenome | isolation source: Antarctica rocks | place: Antarctica: Victoria Land, Siegfried Peak sud | reverse complement strand
CATCTGGCGAGCCTACGTTCCCCTTAGTCTCCTGTCGTGCCCACGGTCGCCCGTCACCTCGTGCAGGCCTCCCACCCCGGGCCCGGTATCGCCGTCACCTGTCTGGCGATGCTGCTCTCGAGCGCCGACCAGAACCCCGCGCGGCTGACCCTGCTGCTCGGGCTGGCCGTGCTGAGCGGGCAGCTCACCGTCGGCTGGACCAACGACCTGCTCGACGCACCCCGCGACGCCCAGGTGGGACGCACGGACAAACCGGTGGCCGCCGGGCTGCTCGCACCGGGGGTGCTGCAGGTTGCCATCGTCCTGGCACTGGCGCTCTGCGTGCTGGCCTCGCTGCTGTGCGGGCTCGCCGCCGGGTTCGCGCACCTCGTGCTCGTGGTGGGCGCGGGCTGGGCGTACAACCTCGGGCTGAAACGCACGTGGTGGTCCTGGGCTCCCTACGCGGTCGCGTTCGGGACCCTGCCGGCAGTGGTCACGCTGGCCGGTGATCCCTCCCGCATGGCGCCGTGGTGGATGATCGCCGTCGGCGCCCTGCTGGGTGTGGGCGCGCACGTGGTCAACACGCTGCCCGACCTGGCCGACGACGTGGCCACCGGCGTGCGCGGCATGCCGCACCGCCTGGGCGAGCGGGCGGCCCGCGCACTCGCCGCGGCGGTGCTCGGCGGCGCCTCGCTGATCGCCACGCTCGGACCACCAGGGGGTGTCCCGGTGCTCGCCTGGGCGGCGCTTGCGCTCGTGTGCGGGCTGGCCGTGGTCACCGTGCGGGGCAACGGCAAGCGGCCCTTCCAGGCAGCTGTGGCCATCGCGCTGCTGGACGTCACCGTGCTGGTCCTGCGGTCCTGACGAAGGTGAACTGCCGCCGTCAGGGCTGCAGCGCGCTCGCCACGGCTGCGGTGACGTGCAGGCGGGCGGTGGGCAGCAGCGGCACCGCGCAGTCGTCGGGCGTCAGCAGCAGCTCCAGCTCGGTGCAGCCCAGCACCACGGCCTGGGCGCCTGCCTCGACCAGACGCGCGAGCACCTGGCGCAGCGCCGTGCGGGTGTCGTCGGACAGCACCCCCTGGCACAGCTCGTCGAAGACCGCCCGGTCCAAGATCTCCCGGTCAGCCGCCGGCGGGACGAGCACCTCGAGGCCGTGCCGGGTCAGCCGCTCGGCGTAGAACGGCTCGGCCATCGTGGCGCCGGCACCGGTGAGCCCGACCCGGACCACGCCCAGCTGGGTGGCCGCCTGCGCCACCACGTCGCCGATGTGCAGGAACGGCACACCCAGCCAGGCCTCCAGGGCGGGCGCGACCTTGTGCATGTAGTTGGTGCACAGCACGATCAGATCGGCACCGGCCACCTCGAGCGCCTTCGCCTCGCGCAGCAGCAGGTCGGCCGCCTCGTCCCAGCGGTCCTCCAGCTGCAGCTGCCGTACCTGCGCGAAGTCGACGCTGCGTACGAGCAGGTCGGCGCTTGCCAGGCCGCCCACCTGCTCGCGCACCAGCTCGTTCGCCGTCCGGTAGTACAGCGCCGTCGACTCCCAGCTCATCCCGCCCAACATCCCGATGGTCCGCATGCGCACAGCCTCTCGGTGACGCAGCCGGCGCACAAGGCCGCGCTCCCGGTGGGCGCACCCAAGCGCTGTTCACAAGTGGAGATGCACCCTCGCCGGCTGCTGGTCTTCCGTGAGGTGGCACGCAGGCTCTCTGGCCGGAGCGGCCCGCGCGAGCGCCTTCATCAGGTGGACGCGCCGTCCCGGCCGGACCTGCCTACGCTTGCGCGGTGAACCATCTCACTTCCCTCGACGTCGAGAGCGTGGTGCTGCTCGACGAGGCGCACCAGCCGATCGGGAGCCTTCCGAAGGCTGACGTGCACGGACCGGACACCCCGCTGCACCTGGCCTTCTCGGTGTACGTCGTGCATCCCGACGGGCGGTTCCTGGCCACGCGCCGGGCCCTGGACAAGAGGACCTGGGGCGGGGTGTGGACCAACTCCTGCTGCGGGCACCCCGGACCCGGCGAGGACCTAACCACGGCCGCCCGCCGACGGCTGGAGCAGGAGCTCGGGCTCGTCGCGTCCACGCTGGCGGTGGCGCTGCCGGACTTCCGGTACCGCGCGCTCTCGCCAGAGGGACTGTGGGAGAACGAGTACTGCCCGGTCTTCGTCGCCACCGTCGACGCCGACCCCGTCCCGGACCCTTCCGAGGTCGTGCAGTGGCAGTGGGTCGCCTGGAGCGACTTCAGGGAGTCCGTCGAACGCACGCCGTGGGCGTTCAGCCCGTGGTCGGTGCTCCAGACCCGGCAACTGGGCGCTTCACTCCTGGCTCCGGGACCTAGCGCGCAGTCTTCCTTGGCACAGTAAAGTTGAATTCATGACGACCATGCCGAACAAGCCGGTGCGCATCGGTGTCCAGCTGCACCCTCAGCACGCTGAGTACGCCAACATCCGCAGAGCAGCCGCGCAGGCGGAGGAGCTCGGGGTCGACATCCTGTTCAACTGGGACCACTTCTACCCGCTCTACGGTGAGCCCGAGGGCAAGCACTTCGAGTGCTGGACGATGCTGGCTGCCTGGGCCGAGGCCACCACGCGGGTGGAGATCGGTGCGCTGGTCACCTGCAACAGCTACCGCAACCCCGAGCTGCTGGCCGACATGGCACGCACGGTCGACCACATCAGTGCTGGGCGACTCATCCTGGGCATCGGCTCGGGCTGGTTCGAGAAGGACTACGACGAGTACGGCTACGAGTTCGGGACGGCTGGTGGCCGGCTCGACGCCCTGGCCGAGTCGCTGCCGCGCATCGAGACCCGTCTGGGCGCGCTCAACCCGGCACCCACCCGGAAGATCCCTGTGCTCATCGGCGGCGGCGGGGAGAAGAAGACGCTCAAGCTGGTCGCCAGGCACGCAGACATCTGGCACGGGTTCGGGGACCCGGAAGTGGTTGAGCGCAAGGTTCGCATCCTCGACGAGCACTGCGCAGACCTGGGCCGCGACCCGGCGGAGGTCGAGCGCTCCGTCGGGGTGGAGGGCGAGCCCGACGAGCTGGGCCCGGCCCTGCTGGCTCAGGGCGTCACCCTGTTCACCATCGGCGTGAACGGTCCCGACTACGACTTCGCGCTGCTGGGCCGCTGGCTCCGCTGGCGCGACGCCCAGGCGGGCTGAGCCGTGGGATCACAGGGCGGGTACGTCGCACCCGGCAAGGAGTTCGACCGCGACACCACCTACATCGAGGACCGGATCACGCGTGATGCCCGGGACGGCTGGCCGGTCGAGCCAGGACGGTACCGGCTGATCGCTGCGCGCGCCTGCCCGTGGGCCAACCGCGCCATCATCGTGCGCCGGCTGCTGGGCCTGGAAGACGTGATCTCGATGGGCCTGACCGGCCCGACGCACGACCAGCGTTCCTGGACCTTCGACCTCGACCCGGACGCGATCGACCCCGTGCTCGGCATCGAGCGCCTGCAGCAGGCCTACTTCACGAGGTTCCCCGACTACCCCCGCGGCATCACCGTGCCCGCGATCGTGGACGTGCCGAGCGGGGGGGTGGTCACCAACAACTTCCCCCAGATGACGCTGGACCTGTCGACCCAGTGGACCGAGCACCACCGCGAGGGCGCGCCTGACCTGTACCCCAAACCGCTGCGGGAGGAGATCGAGGCGATCTCCAAGCGGATCTACACCGAGGTCAACAACGGGGTGTACCGCTGCGGATTCGCCGGCTCGCAGGAGTCCTACGACGACGCGCACGAACGGCTGTGGACCGCGATGGACTGGCTGGAGCAGCACCTGACCGACCGGCGCTACCTGGTCGGGGACTCCATCACCGAGGCTGACGTCCGGCTGTTCACCACGCTGGCCAGGTTCGACCCCGTCTACCACGGGCACTTCAAGTGCAACCGGCGGAAGCTGAGCGAGATGCCTGTGCTGTGGGCCTACGCGCGCGACCTGTTCCAGACGCCCGGATTCGGTGACACGACGGACTTCGTTCAGATCAAGCAGCACTACTACATCGTGCACAGCGACATCAACCCCACCCAGATCGTCCCGAGCGGGCCGGACCTGTCTGCGTGGCTGTCCCCGCACGGGCGCGACGAGCTGGGTGGCCGACCGTTCGGCGACGGGACACCACCCGGGCCGACCCCCGAGAGCGAGCGCGTGCCCGACGGGCACAACCCGCTGGGCTCGATCTAGCCACCCAGAGCCACCCACAGCCGCCCGGGCACAGCGCGCGGAGAGCTCAGCCGATCGCTGCGCCGTGCACCGGTCAGCCGCCTGTTTTCCGCGTCCTGTGCCCAGCTCTCGGGCCGCGAGCTGTCGGCCGCGGAACGGTGACAGCATGGATGTCACACTCAAGCGGTGACCGACACCGTCATCCTGGGCCAGGGCAGCGGACCGCTGCAGGGCGTGCGCGTGGTCGAGCTGGCCGCTGTCGGGCCGGCGCCGCACGCCGCCATGACGTTGGCCGACCTGGGCGCGGACGTGATCCGCATCGAGCGGCCAGGAGGCACGCTGGCCACCGGGCCCCGCGAGGCCGAGCTGCTCAACCGCGGCCGCCCCAGCGTCGCGCTAGACCTGAAGGACCCGCGCGGGGTGGAGGTCGTGCTCGACCTGGCGGCGACCGCGGACGTCCTGGTCGAGGGCATGCGGCCCGGCGTGGCCGAGCGCCTGGGTCTGGGCCCGCTGCCGTGCCACGCCCGCAACGCCCGGCTGGTCTACGGCCGGATGACGGGCTGGGGCCAGCAGGGGCCGCTGAGCGAGCGAGCCGGCCACGACATCAACTACCTGGCCGTGTCCGGCACGCTGCACGGTCTCGGCCGCGCCGAGGGACCGCCGCAGTTCCCCCAGAACCTCCTCGGCGACTTCGGGGCCGGCTCCACCTACCTGGTCATCGGGGTGCTCGCCGCCCTGCTCGAGTCGCGCAGCAACGGTCGCGGCCAGGTGGTCGACGCCGCGATCGTCGACGGAGCCGCTCACCTGGGCACCATGCTGGCGGGGATGATCGCGTCAGGCGCGCAGCGGGAAGAGCGCGGATGCAACCTGCTCGACTCCGGGGCGCCGTTCTACGACGTCTACGAGACCGCGGACGGCCAGCACATGGCCGTCGGGGCGCTGGAACCGCAGTTCTACGCCGAGCTGCTCGACAGGCTGGGGCTCACCGGCTCGGTGCCGGACCGCGCCGATCCTTCTCGGTGGCCGCAGCTGCGCGCCGCCCTGGCCGCGCGCTTCCTGCAGCGCACCCAGCAGGAGTGGCAGGTCGTGTTCGAGGGCGGCGACGCGTGCGTGTCCCCCGTGCTGCCGCTCACCCGTGCCGCCGAGCACCCGCACCTGGCTGGTCGCGGCACCTACGTGCAGCACGACGGAGTCCTGCAACCGGCCCCGGCGCCACGCTTCTCGCGCACCCCGGCCACCCTGACCATGCCGCCGACGGCGATCGGGCAGCACGGTGCAGACGCGTTGCGTGCCTGGGGTGTCCGTTCCGTGGACGAGCTGCTCGCGGCAGGGGTGCTCGGAGAGCCGCCAGCGCGGGAGTGACGCAACCAGATGCTACTGACTCGTCAGGTGCTCCTGGTTCCCACGGCCGAATGGGCGTCCGCAAGGATGAGATCCGCGTTGATGGCTTCCCCGGCGCGCGATCCCGCCGCCGCCGAGGTGATCACGGACGCGGCCAGGTCGGTCACGTCCCCGGCCGCGTAGGCGCCAGACACCGAGGTCTGGCCGCACTCGTCCACGCTCACGCTGCGCCCGAGCGGCTGGCTCTCGACGCGGGCGCCAAGATCCCGCAGGAGCCTGTCGTTGGCGAAGACCTCGGGCGAGACGAAGACCGCCGAGACGGCCACGGTGCCACCTCCCTCCAGCCGGATGCCTGTCAGCCGGTCGTTCTCGACCGTCAGCGCTGCCACCGGTTCGTGACCCAGGCGGATGCCGTTGCTGCGCAGCACCTCTCGGTCGCGCCTGGACAGCACACCGGTGTCAGGGACGAAGAACGTCACGTCCTGGCTCCACTGCCGCACCGTCAACGGTTTCGAGATGTCGCCCGCCCCGCTGTCGAGGACCCCCAGTGGCTCGTCGCGCACCTCCCAGCCATGGCAGGACGGGCAGTGCAGAACGTCTTTGCCCCAGCGCTCCTGAAGGCCGCGGACGTCCGGCAGCCGGTCGGTGGCGCCCGTGCTGAACAGGATGCGCCGCGCCCGCACAGAGCCGGCGCCGGAGAGCCCGACCCGGAACCCTTCCTGCGCCTGCTGGACGGTGCCGACCGTGCCGCGGTGCACCGCGACCCCGTACCGGCGCAGCTCCTGGTAGCCGCACTCGAGGAGCTCCGCCGGTGGCATGCCGTCTCGGGGAGAGGTAACCGTGCATCGTCGCGGCAGGTTGGTTGCGCGGGGTGTCATCGTCGACCACCAGCACGCTGCGCCGAGACCGGCCCAGCACCAGCGCAGCGCTCAGCCCCGCGGCAACGGTGATGGGGAAGGACCTGCCTCGCAACTTCTGCCGGTTAGCCGACCTGGGTCAGCGGGTGCGACGTGCGGCGGTCTGGCGCTTGCTGTCGTCCACGGCCCGTTCATAGGCGGAGACCAGCGCCGCCACCGTGACGGGCTTGAAGCGCTCCACCAGCTCTCGCAACCTTTCCGGCGGTTCGCCTGTCCGCTTGTACGCCGGCCACACCTGTGCCAGGAAGAGCTGGGTGAGCTCGTCCGCGACGGCTCGGCCGTGCGCGTCGAAGATCTCCTGCGCGGCGATGGCCGCGGTGGGTGGCAGCCCCAGCTCGAGCATGGCCACCCCGACGGGGAGGTGCGCGACCGCGACCTCATACCTGTCCCGCTCCGCTGGACGGACGATGCCGAGGGCGCTCAGCGTGCTCAGGTCGTCCTCGTCCAGCTCTCGGCCGGCACGGGTGACCAGCTCCGCGCGAGTCAGCGTCTGCGGTACGTCGGCCATCCACGGTGCCAGCAGGGTGGCGTGCAGGGCGATCGTCGCGGGGGTCGCGTCCGCTGGGATCCGGGCCAGATAGCCCTGGATCGCGGCCAGCGTGAACCCGTGGGCCTGGAGCTCGCGCACCAGCTCGAACCGTGCCACGTGGTCGGCGGTGTAGTAGCCGGACCTGCCACGTCGGATCGGAGCGGGGATCAGGCCGCGCGCGGTGTAGAAGCGCACGTTGCGCACGGTCAGGCTCACCCGCTCGGTGAACTCCTCGAGCGTGAGGTCGGCCGTGTCTTCGTCTTCGGGCTCGGTCCCGGATTCAGCGTTCGGCGCGGACACTGACAGGGACATGACGCGATCTTGCCATGTGTCCTGCTGGCGGCCCGTGCTATTGGTGGCGGTCACCGGCGCTTGGGCAAACGCTCCGGCCGCCTACGCGCCTTTGGTGCGCTGCCGTTCATCCTCGGGCGAAGGGGCCGCACGCGCTCTTGAGCCCAGTCCACAGCAGTGCAGGAGATGACCACATCCCAACCAGGGCGGTGAACGCGTGCCTCCAGCTGTCTCAGCAAGGAGTCGCTGGCGAGCCCGCAGTGGAATATCGACTCGATTGTTTTGACGCCGACGCTGTCCAGAATTCGTTCGTCACCGGCTGATAGTTTTACCAGGTAGTCGAGCCGGACGATCGCTTCGCTGATGTCGCCGGACCTGAGCAGCTCGAGAATGTTCTCCTCGAAGCGGTCCTGACGGGCGAACAGCTGCGAATTTCCCTTGTGCTTGTCGAGTCCACCGGTGCGGATGAACTTGACGTAAGAGCGTGCATCAAGCTCGTCGTTGGCCTCCACCCCTCGAGTGTGCGCGATGGTCAAGCTCCACGTGCCGGTTCCACCGGGATGATCTGTTTCGTCAGACGCGCTGGGCGAGCCTCGTCACGCTTGGGCCGGCGAGTCGGCCAGCGCGGCGCTTTGCCCGGACACAGCCAGCAGAAGTGAGATCGCCGAGCCTTACGACAGGGCCGGCGCCCAGGGTGAAGTTCTTGTCGGTGGCGGTCAGGGTGACGCCGGCCGCAAGCTGACGGCCCGCGCTACGTGGACCTGCCGCCTCCACGAGCCAGGTGTCCCTGGGAGCGGGCGCAGACGACGTACGAGCCGCGGCGGCACGGAACGCGGTCAGCGTCATCCTCTGCACCGGGACGGGGTCGCCCACTGATCAGGTGTCAGATGATCGAGATCGACGGCGAGCGCCTGCGTGATGAGGCAGGTGAGAGCCGCACCTCGCCGGGCTGCGCTGCGGCTTCAACTGGCACGCTGCCCCAGGTGTACGCGACCACTTCGCCGGCGCGCGTCTTCCCGATGGCCTTGCAGAGGGCTGCACGCAGCGGCAGCCAGTGCGGTCCCTTTCCGGACGGCATGGGGGTGGCCTCAAAGGGGTGGCCGTCGAGCGTGCCTGCGACCTTGACGGCGCGACGCGTACCCAGCAGCGTCCAGGCGATGCTCTGAGCGAGCGCCACCAGCCTGCGTCCACCCGAATCAGCCGGTGCTCTCCAGGATGAGGCGGGTCGCCTGGTCGGGCTGGTCCCAGTGCGGGAAGTGGCCGCACTTCTCGAACCAGTGCACCCGGGCGTCCGGGAAGCGCTGCGCCGCCACCTGTGCCTGGCTGGCGGTGGTGACCCTGTCCTGGCGCCCCCAGCCGATGACCACCCCGCTGAGGGTGCCGACCGGCGCACCGGCCTGCGGGGGACCGCTGACGAGGGCGCGCCTGGCCGCGTCCAGCGAGGGTGAGGCCTTGCGGGTGAAGCCGCGCAGCTCACGCAGCACGAGGTCCTGCGGCAACGACCAGGGCGCCGCCGAGAACTGCGCCAGCAGCGCGGTGCGCCCGGCAGCGCGGGAGGTGAGCGCCGGCAGCAGCGGCTGGGCCCGGCGCACCGCGGCCACCGAGGCCGTGATGCTGGCGCCGAAGACCTTCACCTGGCGCTCGTTCCAGAAGCCGCCTGGGTCCAGCGCCACCACCTTGCCCCGGTGCCCCCTGCGTGCGAGCTCGAGGACCATCCGCGCACCCATCGAGCTCCCCACGACGTCGGCCTCTCCCAGCCCCTCGGCATGCAGCCAGCCCGCCAGGGCGTCGGTGAGGGTGGCGATGGTGACGTCGCCCTCCAGCGCGGGCGAACGGCCGAAGCCCGGCAGATCGACCAGCACGAGCTCACGCTGCTGGGAGAGGGCGGGCGCCACCAGATCCCACGTGCGGTGGCTGGAACCCAGTCCGTGAACGAGGACCAGTGGTCGTCCCGTGCCGTGCCGGAGTGCGTACATCCCGACAGTTTGGTTCACGCGGCCCGAACCAGCGACCCGACCGCTCCCTCGGCGGACGGTGTTCCCGGCAGGTACCGTGAGCCGATGTCCGTGGTGGCGCGTCAGACCCGCAGACGCTGGACCGTCGTCGCCGCCGGTGCAGCGATCCTGCTCGCCGTGCCGACGCTGCTGCCCTACGCGGCCCAGCTGACGGACCGGAAGATGGCCGTTCAGGCCTCCGCCACCTCGCTGTTGGATCGCGCGCTGGCCACCCCCGTCCCGCACACCGGTCTGGCCGAGACCCGGGGCGCGCTGGGTCTGCCGGACCTGCCACGGCTGGCCGGCGTTGCCGATGTGCTCGGTAGCACCACCCGCACCCGGGTCTGGTGGTCCTCGGCGACGGCCTGGCGCGTCGACACGCTGACCGCCACCGGCGAGCACGGAGCCTACGTCGACGGGCCCCACGTCGTGGTGTGGGACTACGAGCGGGCCGAGCTGACGCAGGTGGCGCATACCGAGGGGGCCCGGCTCCCCAGGATCGATGACCTGCTGCCGCCCCAGGCCGCCCGGCTGGCGCTCCAGGGCGTGGACACTGACGACGGCGCGGAGCTGCTGGGCACTCGGCGCATCGCCGGCCGCAGTGCCACCGGGCTGAGCGTGGAACCTGGCGATCCGCGCACCACCGTGCGGCGCATCGAGCTCTGGGTCGACGACGCCAGCGGCCTCCCGCTGGAGCTGCGCCTGGACGGCCTCGACGGGTCTGCGGCCCTGACATCGCGCTTCCTCGACCTCGACGTGGGAGAACCTCCGAGGACGGTGCTGACCCCTCCAGCCCCGGGGCCGGGGGTGGAGCGCGAGAGAGACGCACCTGATCTGGCCAGCCTCGCGGACTCGGAGTCGCCGTGGGTGCTCCCCCAGCAGCTGCAAGGGCTGCCGTCCTCGCGCTCGGCAGCCGGCGGTGTCGTGGCCTACGGGTCGGGCGTCACCCGCTTCGTCGTCCTGCCGCTGCCGGACCGGCTGGCGCAGCGGGTGCTGAGCGCCGCGCGCACCGCCGGGGCCGTCGAACTCGATCTCGTCGGTGGGCAGGGGGCGCTGGTCGGGACACCGCTGGTCAACGCCGTCGCCGTCCGCGACTATGAAGCGCGCCACGCCTACCTCATCGCAGGTCCGGTGACCCCCGAGCTCCTGACCGAGGCCGCGGACGAGCTGCTGGCGAATGCTCCAGCCGGACGGCGCAGATGATTCGTACCCAGGGCCTGACCAAGCGGTTCGGTGGCGGCGTCCTCGCCGTGGACGGGGTCGATCTCGACGTGCGGGAGGGGGACCGGTACGGCTTTCTGGGGCCGAACGGCTCAGGCAAGACCACCACCGTCAGGATGCTGCTGGGCCTGGTGTTCGCCACCAGCGGGCAGATCGAGCTGCTCGGCCACCCGGTGCCTCGGCAGGTGGCACGTGCACTGCCGCAGGTGGGCGCGCTGGTCGAGGGACCCGCCGCGTACCCGCACCTGTCGGCCCGCGCCAACCTCTCGCTGCTCGATGCCGCCGGCCCGGGTGGCTCACGCAGCACCCGGCGCAAGCGGATCGGCGAGGTGCTCGAGGAGGTCGGCCTGGGTGGGGTCGGCCGACGCCCGGTGCGGACCTACTCGCTAGGGATGAAGCAACGGCTGGGCCTGGCCGGTGCCCTGGTCCGCCAGCCCCGGCTGCTGGTGCTCGACGAGCCGACCAACGGGCTCGACCCGCGCGGCATCCGGGAGATGCGGGAGCTGCTCGTGCGCC
>JAABUN010008077.1_pt1 | contig 10963 bp, 11 predicted proteins | sample 5559311 | NCBI WGS metagenome assembly JAABUN01 (sample SAMN10711877, study PRJNA513370) | rock metagenome | isolation source: Antarctica rocks | place: Antarctica: Victoria Land, Siegfried Peak sud | reverse complement strand
TCGCCGCCTCGTCCACCACCAGCACGGTCCGAGAATCCCAGCCGGGGCTGCGCCCGTTCTTGATCCCGAACAGCGCCGAGTGGACCGTGCCCGCCTCCGCAAACCCGTCCGCCTTCAGGTCCTGCGCCACGGCGTTGGTCGGGGCCAAGCCGACCACCCGGTAGCCCGCCCGCTTGTGCGCGTCCCGGACGGCGGCCAGCGTATAGCTCTTCCCCGTGCCGGCCCGGCCCTCCACCAGCTTCAGCCCGCCGGTATCCACAGCGTGCTCGAACGCTGCGCGCTGGTCAGGGCGCAGCGTTCGCCCTTCCAGCGCCGCCTCCTGGTGCCGGGCTTTCACGCCCTGGTGGTGCCGCGCCCCGGCCACAGCCGCCCCGTCCGCCAGCGCCGTGCGCTCCTGCTCGCGCACGTCGGTGGTGGTGAACCGCCCGGCTGCCTCGCCCGTCTCCCGGTCGTGCAGCGCCAGCACGTCACGGTGCCCCAGCACCGCCCGCTTCGCGTCCGCGATGTCCCGAACCATGGCAGGGTCGGGCGTCCCGTCTGGACCAGCACCAAGGTGCTTGGCAAGGTAGCGGTCCAGCTCGCGCTTGGTGAAGGTGGCGTTGTTGCGCGTCAGCGCCGCCAGCACCTGCTCCGGGTCCTTTGCTGCCGCCTCGTTCGCCGCCCGCAGCACCTCGGCCCGCGCCGCGGCCGGGCTGTCCACCTTGCGCATCCGAACGGGGCCGATGTGCTCGCCCGGGTGCGCCGCCATCGCGTCCACCCGCACCCCGATGCCGTGCTCCTGGAAGTAACGGTCCTGGTGCGCCCGCCACGTCTCGCCCCACGCCTCGCCGTCCGCCACCACGGCGCGGCTGCCGGCCCGCCGCACCTCCGGGTCCAGGTCGCGTGCCTTCTTGGCCGCGAACACCTCGCCCTCCAGGCGCCGGGTCGTGATGAGCAGGTGCGCGTGCCAGTTGGTGTGGTCGCCGCCGGTCCCCTCGGCGTAGGTGCCTTCCCCCTCGCCCCGCTCCTTGTGCGGCGCGTGGACGTCGAGCTGCACGGCCAGGCCCTTGGCCACGAAGTGCTGCTCGGCGAAGCTGCGGGCCAGCTCGATCCGGTCGGCGGTGGTCAGCTCGCGGTCCGCCGGCAGCGCCAGCACGATCTCGCGCGCGACCTGGCTGTCCTTCCGGCGCTCCGCCGCCTCGGCCGTGTTCCACAGCACGGCGCAGTCGGCGAACCGGGGATCGGCACCCTCCGGCAGTAGTACCTCGTGGTGAACCGGCGCATCACGGTGGCGGAAGTGGAACAGCTCGCCGGTGCGCTCGGCCTGGATCGCCTCGCGGGCGTTGTAGGCCGCAGACCGCACGGCGTTGCCGCCGGCGGCGCGGGACAGGTAGCGGGCGCGGGCGAAGGCGATGGCCATGGAGGGAGCCTAGCCTTCCTTGCTGGCCCGCTTCAAGCCGCGTTGCGCAGCAACGCATATTGCGTCTGACCTGCCTTGCTCGCTGACGCTCGCTCGGACGCCAGAACCCGCTGACGCGGTTGCTCCCACCTGGTATTGGATCGGCATGTCCAGGCAGAACATTGCATCCGGCTATGCCTACGAGGATGAATACGGCTACTCGCGTGCCGTCCGGGTCGGGAACCAGGTGTTCGTCTCCGGTACAACGGCCAGGCCACCCCACCTCAATGGGAACGCCTATGATCAGGCCAAGGCAGTCCTGTCGATAGTAGAGGAGGCGCTACTCCAAGCCGGGGCTACCCTGCACCATGTCGTCCGCACCGTCGTGTACGTCGTGGACATGGCCGACGCCCCGCTCGTCGCACGCGCCCATGCCGAGACGTTTGGCCAGGTCCGGCCAGCGAGCACGCTCGTCCAGATCGCCGCCCTAACCCCCAGCACGGCGCGGGTCGAAGTCGAGGTGACCGCCATCGTTGGTGATGACCCGTGCAGATAAAACTGATGGAGCAGACAAGATGCCTGCCTACCTGATCTCGGACGTGACCGTGAAGGATGCCGAAGCCTTCCAAGCCTACCGGTCACGCGCGGCAACCTCGATCCAGCATCACGGTGGCCGCTACCTCGTACGCGGCGGACCCATCGACGCCCTGGAAGGAAGCTGGGCGCCGACTACGATCATCGTCGTCGAGTTTCCTGATATCGAACGCGCACGCACCTGGTATAGCTCGCCAGAGTACGCCTCGGCTCTCGCATTTCGGGATAACGCCTTGAGCCGCAATCTGATTCTCGTGGACGGCATCACCCGATCGGATTGAGCGTCCCTGTCTTAGACAGCATTCCACTTGCGGAATCTCCTAGTTTGTTCTTGCCCTACTCGCGAACGACGGTAGTGCTGATTGCTGCCCTACAACCGCGTCGGAGAGAACGCGATGGCCCGCACCCTTGCCGAACGCCTGCGCGCGCACGAACAATCCAAGGCCCGGCTTGCCGAGGCGGAAGCCAAGCTGAAGCTCGACGAGCGCAAGCAGCGCACCCGTCGCCTCGTCGAAGCCGGCGCCCTGGTCGAGAAGGTCGGCCTGCTGGAACTGGACAGCAACGCCCTCTACGGTGCCCTGCTCTCCCTCCGCGACGGCGCCGACGACAAGGCCCAGGTCGAGAAGTGGGCCGCTCTGGGCGGCCGGACCTTCGCCCGCGAGGCCAAGGCCCGCGACGAGGGCAAAGAGGCCGTGCTGCTGACTTTCGCCGCCCCACTCCCCAAGGACGCCACCATCGCGCTCCGCAAGGCCGGCTTCCGCTACAGCAAGGTCATGCAGCACTGGGAGGGCCTGGCCCGCCCCGACGACGCGGACGCCCTGGCCAAGGCGCACGGCGGCACCGCACGCCAGGTCGGCGGACCCGGTGGGCAGCCGGAAGGGACAGACGCCGCAAAGGCCGCGGAGTGATCGGCCGCGCCGGCTACGACCTGCTGCGGGCCGGGCTGCGCGTCGCCGTCCAGCTCTGGCCCTTGTGGCTGTTCTGGTACGCCTGGAACCTAGCCTATGGCTGGTGGCAGGACTACCTGCTGACCTTCCCGTCCAGCCGGCCCGGCGTCACCTGGACCACTGGCTACGCCGCTGCCGTCGCTGCCTGGCCCACTGTCGCCCTGCTCGGCCCGGCCCTGGTCATGGGCGGGGGCGTCTTCCTCCACCGCATCCGCGCCGGCAGCCACGCCATGGCGCTGGCCGGCGTCGCCGGCATGGCCGCCACCGCCGCGCTCACCGCCTGGCCCGAGTGGGTGCGCCTGCGCCCGTACTTTGGCGTCCCGGGTTACCCGCCGCTGGCGCTGCTCAACGAGGCCAGCTTCCCGCACAAGTTCGCCGTCGTCGCGGGCCTGCTCATGGCCTTCGTCGGCTACTGCATCGCCACCCGCGCCCGGCCCATCGGCAGCCGACCCGGCCCCTCCCTGCTGCGCGGCGCCTCCGACAACTTCGGCCATGCCGACTGGCTCACCATGCCCCGCGCGCTGAAGCTGTTCCCCGGCCCGGACCCGGCCTACGGCGGCCTGGTTGTCGGCGAGGCGTACCGCGTGGACCAGGACCGCGCCGCCAAGCGCGGTGCCTTCGATCCCGGGGACCGCGGCACCTGGGGCATGGGCGGCCGGGCGCCGCTGCTGGTGGACCCCTGCCGGTCCGCCGCCACCCATGCCCTCGTCTTCGCCGGCGCCGGCGGCTTCAAGACAACCTCGGCCGGCATCCCCACCCTGCTCACCTGGATCGGCTCCGCCGTCGTGCTGGACCCCTCGCGCGAAATGGGGCCGATGATGCAGGGCCACCGCGAGCGGGCCATGGGCCACCAGGTCGTCACCCTCGACCCGTTCCAGGCCGGCGCTTGCGCCTTCAACGTGCTGGACTGGATCGACACCAGCTCGCCCGCCGCCGAAACCCATGTGGACGCCGTCGTCGGCTGGATCAGCGGCGAAAGCCGCGCCGACGCCGGGTCCAGCAAGTTCTTCGGCGGGCGGGGCCGCGCCCTCATCCGTTGCCTGCTCGCCGACATGCTCTGGGACCCGGACCTGCCCCCAGACCAGAAGACGCTCCGCACCCTGCGCCGCCGCCTGGTGACGCCCGAGGACGAGATGCGCGAGCTGCTCGGCCGCATCCACCAGCACTCGCACAGCCCCAAGGCCCGCGACCTCGCCGGCACCATCAAGGGCGCCGTCAAGGAAACCTACTCCGGCATCTACCAGAACGCCGACGAGGACACCGCCTGGCTCAGCACCGGCGTGTTCGCCGACTTGGTGTCAGGATCCTCGTTCAAGACGCGCGACCTCACCGGCGGCAAGCTGACGGTGTTCGTGCAAATCCCGCTGCACGTCTTGCAGAACACCCCGGCCCTCGGCCGCGTCGTGATCGGCGCCCTGCTCAACGCCGTCTATGACGCCGATGGCGCGCTCCGGGGCCGGGTGCTGTTCCTGCTCGATGAGGTGGCACGCCTCGGCTACATGCAGGTCGTCGAGACCGCCCGCGACGCCGGGCGCAAGTATGGCATCACCATGATGCTGCTCTACCAGTCGCTCGGCCAGCTCGTGGGCCAGTGGGGACGCGAGGGCAAGCAGGCGTGGTACGACAGTACGGCCTGGCGCCTGTTCGCCACCGTGCAGGACCCGGACACCGCCCGCGAGCTGTCCGCCATGTGCGGCGAGTACGGCGTGGTCTCCACCAGCATGGGCGACACCGAGGGCAACCAGTCCCGCGGCGCCATGGGCACCTCCAGCAGCTCCGGACGGTCGGAGAACCGTTCCGAGATGAAGCGCGCCCTCATCAAGCCGGAGGAGCTGATGCAGGACACCCGCGCCGACGAAGCCTTTGTGGTCATGCGCGGCAGCCCGCCTCTGCGCTGCGGCCGCGCCATCTATTTCCGCCGCCCCGAATGGGACGGGCTGGTCGGGGACAACCGCTTCCACCGCGGCGGCCAGGGCAATCGGGACGCGGCAGAGTGAATTTCGGCGGCCCGCTGTTTCGGCTTGGAGCCACGCTGGTTGCCGTCTGGGTCGGTTGGACGCTGCTCAACGCCTACGCCGGCACCCTGTTCCTGCTCTGCGCCAGCGTCGCCGGATGGCGGCTGTGGCGCACCGCCGCCGCCATGCCAGGCCAGGCCAGCGCAATACCAGCAGCACCGTCCGGCCCGGCGCCAACCGGCCGGGCAACCCAACAGCACCTTCGCCCTCGTCCCCGCGGCAGGACCAGCCGGCGGTCCCCTCCCCTGCCTCGGCCGTGGCGCCGGTGTCGCGCGCCACCCGTTCGCTTGACCGCGCCGTGGCCGAGCTGGACGGCATGGTCGGCCTCGCCGGGGTCAAGGCGGAGGTCCGCAAGCTCATCGACGTGCTGGCGGCGGAGCGGGAGCGGGCGAAGCTCGGCCACAAGGGCGAGCCGCCGGCCCTGCACTGCGTCTTCCTCGGCAACCCCGGCACCGGCAAGACCACCGTCGCCCGCCTCATGGGCGAGGTCCTGCACGGCCTGGGCTACCTCAAGCGCGGCCACTTGGTCGAGGCCGACCGCTCCACCCTCGTCGCCGGCTACGTCGGCCATACCGCCATCCAGGTGCGCGACACCGTCGCCCTCGCCCTCGACGGCGTGCTGTTCATCGACGAAGCCTACAGCCTCGTCAGCGCCGCTCCTGGTGGCGGCAACGACTTCGGCCGGGAGGCCGTGGACACCCTGCTCAAGCTGATGGAGGACCATCGCGGCCGGCTGTGCGTCGTGGTGGCCGGCTACACCGGCGAGATGCGCCGCTTCCTGGACAGCAACCCCGGCCTGCGCTCGCGCTTCACCCGCACCATCGCCTTCGAAGACTACGCCGCGCCTGAGCTGGCCGCGATCTACCGTGGCCTGGTCGCCGCTGCTGGGTTCCAACTGGACCTGGACGCGTACGAGTCGCTTGATGACGCCTGCGCCACCATGCTGCGCGCTAAGGCAGAGACCTTCGGCAACGGACGCGCCGTGCGGACCCTGTGGGAGCGCACCCGGGAAGCGCAAGCCAGCCGCGTCATGCGCCTGGTCGGCCGCACCGCCGACGATCTGGTGACTATAGAGGGTGCCGACATTGATGCCGCAGCCGCTGTGGACGCCGCGGCGTGACCGCCCGCACCGCGGTCCAGGACCTGCTGCACCGCCTGGCGGACGCCGCCCCTGCGGCCTGGCGGCACGATCCCGTCTTCCGCGGCGCGGCCGTGGCTGCCGGCGTCACCCTGGCGCTGTTCCTGTTGCGCGTCGCCGGGCCGCACGCGCCGGACCTGGACCGGCCCGACCTTTTGAACGTCCCCCCTGCTCTGCGGGAGTTCGTGCCGCGCCCTGGCGCCGCACCTACCGCGGCCCAGCCGCTGTCCGTCGACGTGCCGAAGATCACGCCTGGCCATCCCTTGTCGGACGTGGCGGTCGCCCCGACTCCCAGCGCCGACCGCTTTGGCACCTTCAAGCCTGGGAAGACCCCATGACCCGCCCTGCCCTGCTCTTGTCAGCTTCCTTGCTGGTCCTGCCCTTCGCTGTGCGCGCTCAGGCGCCGGCAGCGGCTCCGCCGCTATCATCGCCGTCTGCACCGAGTCAGCTTGACCGCATCGAGGGCAAGCTAGACGAACTACTGCGCCGGATGGACCAGCCTCGCCCGCAGCCCTCCGGGGCCGGTCAGAACGCGGTGGCAGCCGGTGGGACAGCAACCTCTCCCGCGGGGCCTGGTGCCCCTCCTGCGGCTCCTGGGGAGGCGTACAAGCCGGGCGTGCTCGCCGTGGCACGTGCGGCGCCCCGGGATGCCAACGGCCTGGCAGAGGTGCCGCCCGACAGCGTCGGCGGCTTCGTCTATGAGGGCGGCCCCATGTCCCTCACCGACATCAGGACTCGCGGCGTGCGCTACGCCGGGCCGGTCGGCGTCGAGCTGCAAGGCTGGCTGCGCGCCAGGGAAGCGGGCCGCTACCAGATCGGCGCCGATCTGACGGCCGCTTTCAAGAGCAGTCCCCTTGCTCCGACCTGCTTCCTGCAAGCCTGGCTGGAGGGCCGCAGCCTCGACGGGCGCTCCGTCCTCGTCAGCAGCCCTGGCAAGCAGGAAGCCACCGCCTCGCTCGTGCTGGGGGCTGAGCTGCAGCCCGGCCTCTACCGCCTGCGCGTCTGGACCGCTTGCACCACTCCGCAAGGTGTCGCGACTACCTCCGAGCTGCTGCTCAAGGCGCCCTCCGAGCTGAACCTCCGGCCCGTCACCGGCAACGACCTGCTGCACCGGGAGGGCTAGGCTGTTCGGACTCTGGTGACGGCGAGTGAACGGCGCTCCGGGACTGGCGGGGCTGATGGGTGAAGCACAACGCCACTCTCGCCAACGTCAAGCACAGCTTCGGGGTATGCTGCCAAGGCCAGGGCTAAGGGTTCCTTGAACTTAGCGCGGAACTGCCTGATGTGACGAAAGCCGCCGCCGAACTGGTCATGCAGTGCTTTCCAGGTGATCGCCGTCGGCTTTGGAAGCTGGTGGAGGCGGTAGGCCAGCCACACGTAAACGTCGAGCGCCATGCTCCTGTGCGCGATTTTCTGGATCGCTGCCAGGCGCAGTGGCAGAGAGTGGTCAATCAAGCTCTGGTAGAAACCTTCATCGAGTCGGATTGCTTCCTGCCACAAGGGCAGTTGTCCGTCGTCGCGGTCGCGGTTGGGCAGGATAGCGTCGCGTACAAAGCTCCCGTTGGTGACAATCGTGGCCTCGTCCGTTACCCGGTAGAACGTCAGACGACATAGGCTCAAACGGCGTGACTGTTCCCGCACCAGCCTGTAGGTTTTTCCACCGTTGTCGATTCCCATGGCGGTGAGCCACTGGTTCATCGAACGGCCCAGCTCCACCTCGCGCGACCGGGTTCTGACGGCCTCTGTCTGCAAGTAGAGCAGGATGATACGGGCGATGGCCCCATAGGGAAGGCCGACTCTCGTGTCGTTGGCGTCCGTGCCGCTTTCAATGCGCAGCTTGATGGCCCCGCCTTGCCTGATCCACACGTTGTCGTCGATGGCCTTGTGCGGCAAGGCGGTCATGGCGAAGCCAGCGTGCATCATGCCAATCCGCTGCTCCTCGTCGCTCATGACCGCAAAGGCTGTCTCGACGCACTGCCTGTCCAGCTTGTCGGCGGTGAGGGCCTTCGCCTGCTCCACGCCGCAGTCCAGGATGAGTTGGTGAATCGTTCCCATGCGTCCCTTGCCCGTCACTTGCTAACATCCCTCCCAAGGGCTTGGTAGGTCAATTCGGACTTTGGTGACGCAAGCTATTAGAGGGTTATTAGAGTCTTATATTAGTTTGGTCACCAGAGTCCGGGGGATAACCCCCTACTGCGTCACCAGAGTCCGAACAAGGGCACCTTAAGTGTCACCAAAGTCCGAAGCTGCCCTTGTGGAAGTTTCGGCTAGGATTCCTGGGCGTCACCAGGGTCCGGACAGCGGCTGTGGACAAACCTGCCAGCAAGTCGCCGCCGACGGGTGTCAAGTTTGGGGGAAATGCTTGTCGAGGAGTTCCCGAAGCTCGTCCGCGATTTTCCGTCCGCGCAACGTACAGCCCACCTTGATCCGGGTGTGAAGGCTGGCCGGCACGTCGATGGTCAGCCGCTTCATCGGCTCGCCGGCTGCGGTCGGCTCGGCGGGGCGGTTCTGCACCCATTCGTCAGCCGAACGGGCGGCGGGTGACACGGGATCGGGCTTGGCACCGAAGGCGACCTTTTTGCTCATGCGGCGATCTCCAGGATTTCGCGGGTCAGCGCCAGCACCTCACGGCTTGCCGCGCTGTTGGGATCGAGGTCGAGCACGGTACTGCCTTGGCCAGCACTCTCAGCGAAGGCCACTCGCTGGCCGATTGCGGTGTTGAGCACCCGCACAGGGTATCCGGCCAACGCCTCTGCCACGTCTCGGCCTATCGCCGTGTTTACGATTTTACGATTTATTACAAAAGCGCTTCTCAGGCTTTCCTTGAAGGTGCTGGCTTCGTTCAACAAATCAACGATCTCCTTGGCCGCCCAGACATCGTAAGGGGACGGTTGGACGGGGATCACAACGAAGTCGCTGGCCATGATCGCGGAGCGGGCAACGTCATAGACACGGGGCGGACCGTCGATCACGACGTGGTCATAGTCGGCAGCAAGCTTGGGCAATTCCCGATGCAGGATCGCCTTGGGCAGACCAATGACGGGGAACAAAGGATCGCCGGCGCGCATGGCCGACCAATCGAGGGCGCTGCCCTGGGGATCGGCATCCACCAGGAGCACGCGCGCGCCCTGGCGCGCGACCGCGGTCGCGACATGGACAGCCAGGGTCGTCTTCCCAACGCCTCCCTTCTGATTGAGGATGGATAGGATCATCGCAAATCAGCCTTTCCGTCTTTACAGAACATCGTAAAACTACAAATACAGAAAAGCAACTGGCCGCGAAGCGGCCCGCCGCCCAAAATGTGACCGTTCCGCTTCCGACCTGTCCGGAGGCGGTTGGGGCGGGCCGCGCTGCCCCTGCCCGGCCCCGGCCTATGCCGCCCGGGCTTGCACTGCCTCCTCGGCCCGCTCCGCCATGGCGGGCTGGCGCGCGTGCATCCAGTCCGCCGCCGCCTGCGCTTTGGCCGCCGCCGTGAAGAGTTGGGTAGGGAGGGTGGCACCTAGCTTGAGGATACCCCTCTCCCCCCCTCCGAACCGTGCTTGCGACTTTCATCGCACACGGCTCTCCCTTTCTGTGCGCCGTCAGGTTCTCGTGTCGCCCAGCTTTCCAGAGTGCAATGCCATGTGGCAGCTTCGGCACAGCACGACGCGCTTCCGCCGTCTTGCGGCCTGTGCGAGCTGTCCCAGAGGTGCGCCGATCATGTCAGCCATCTTCCGGACATGATGGACTTCACACGGCTTGTCTGTTCGTCCACATGCTCCGCATTCGCGGGCATTGAGACGTTCGACCATCTCCGTGCGATTTAGGGCATACTCGGCAAACGGGGGCAGATCAACCTCCCCCCATTTTCGAGTACCTCGCCTTAGGTCCTTCAGGCTCCAGATTTTAATGACGTGCCGGCGTCCCTGCACTTGGTAGGCTAAGCCGTAGCCACCTCCCATCCTTAGCCGTTCCAGTGCGCGAGTGACTGTAGTATTGTGCTTATTGGCCAGTGTGTGACCAAGGCTCAGTCTCCAAATTCTTTGAAGTTTGCTGAGCTTAGTTTTCACGTCTTTCGCCAAGGCATAATAATTGGCCAGGCCGCGTAGTTCGGCGTTGAAGGTCATGGCGATCTCGACATCGCTCGCGTGGATCAGGGTAGGACGACGCTTGCCCCAGCAGGCTTCGTAGTCGCCATATCCTTTTTCCTTGCAGAACGCTACGACCCGGTCCCTTGGCACTTTAAGTTGCAGCACGTCCGAACCCGCCCGGTGGATTGAGCGGCGGCCACTCTGGTGTCGAACCATACGTGGTCTGTCCAAAGCGTACGTGCGGACTTCGTAGCCTAAGAATCCCGCGCCGTCCTTTGCTTTTCGAACGCCGCTCTTTTCGGTAGAGACAGTGAGTTTCAAGTGACTTGCCAGGAACTCCTGGACACCCGCCATCAACTCTTTTGCCTCGGCCTTGCTGCCGATTACGCCAATGATGAAGTCATCGGCATACCTACAGTAGCGGAGTCTCCGAAAGTCTGGGTCGAACGCATCGCTTGCAGGCAGCTTCGCCCGCAGTTTGGTCAACCGAGAGATTTCAGCCAGGTCGGCCTCATCGTGGTTGAACACTCCGCGCTCGCGCCGCCTTTTTACCTTGGCACGGAGGGTAGCCATCTTGTTCCGAATGGCTTCCCACTCAGGGTTCGATGCCCGTCGATCTCCCTTCCTGAACGCCGTCATCTTGGCCTGCATGTAACAGTCCAGTTCGTGCAGGTAGATGTTTGCGAGCAGAGGGGAGACCAGCCCTCCCACAATCTTGCAAAAAGCTGTTTCGGCCCGGGCTGGTTGGATCGGTTGTGGGGAGTGTGCCGTCGACGCGGAACACGACATTGATGTCGTCCTGGTTGATCTCGACCCGCTTG
>JAABUN010008076.1_pt1 | contig 10964 bp, 13 predicted proteins | sample 5559311 | NCBI WGS metagenome assembly JAABUN01 (sample SAMN10711877, study PRJNA513370) | rock metagenome | isolation source: Antarctica rocks | place: Antarctica: Victoria Land, Siegfried Peak sud | reverse complement strand
GCTGGTAGGTCGTCCGGACCGGGTAGTCCACGCCCGGCTGCTGGGTCATCTCGATGTGACAGCCGACGACGGCGCTCACCTCACGCCGTTCGGTGAACCTCACCAGCCGGTCGATCGTGGCGGCGAAAGCGGCCCGGTCCGCGACGTAGAGCCTGCCTGGGTAGACGGTGTCACCGGTCAGCAACCACCCGGTGTGCGGGTCGTAGCAGGTCACGGCGGCTTCGTGATGGCCAGGGCTGGCGATGACCTCGAGCACGCGGCCGCCGAGGTCCAGCTGCACCGTCTCGTCCAGGTCGTCGCCGAGTCCGAGGAACCCCCAGGCGTGGTCGCGGTCGGCCGGGACCACCCTCGTGCAGGGCCGGCCGGCGAACTGCGCGTCACCTGCCACGTGGTCGCCGTGCGCGTGCGTGTGCAGGACGATCAGCTGATACCGATCCCGCGGGTGTCGCTGGAGCCAGCCCTCGATCAGGCTGTCCACGGTGCGACGCAGAGGGAACCACTCCGGCTCGCGGGTGGCACCGGTGTCCAGCAGCACAGCGCGCTCGTCACCGAACAGCAGGAACAGGAACGGCCCCTCGTAGTGGACGGCCATGTTCTGCCGCATCACGACCGTGCGCTCGTCGTGGACGTGAACCTGGAGAGGGGGGTCCTGGTTGTGCTTGGCGGACGGGGAGCCGTGGATCCACCCGACGTCAGGCACTGGCCCGGGAAGGGTGCTCGGCTCGCGGGGAACGCCCGGCACAGCTCAGGTCCCGCAGAAGGTTTGGTAGGCGCCGAAGTCCTCGGGAGCGGGGGCTGCGTAGCGCTCCAGGCCAGGGCGCTCGTCATAGGGGCTGGTCACCGCGGCCAGCAGCCCGTCGAGCGGACCAAGGTCGCCCTGGGTCGCAGCAGCGAGGGCCTCTTCGACGAGGTGGTTGCGTGGAATGTAGACGGGGTTGACCCGGTCCATCAGGTCGGCGTCCGGAGCCGAGGCGCGCCAGCGCTCCGCCCACGCGTCGAAGGCCGCGAGGTCGAGGAACAGGCCGCGAGCTGTCTCGGTGCTCCCCCGGGCGGCTGCCCCGAGGCTGCGGAAGAACGAGGTGTGGTCGACGTGGTTCACCACGAGCAGCGTGAGCAGCTCGTCGACCAGCGGTGTCGCCACCGCATCGTCAAGGCCGTCGGGCAGGCCGAGCTTGGCCCGCATGCCGGCCGCCCAGGCAGCGCTGTACTGATCGCGGAACGCCTCCAGCGCCTTCACCGCGAGTGCGACCGCCTGCTCCTGATCGTCGTGGATGAGGGGCAGCAGAGCCTCGGCCAGCCGGGCGAGGTTCCACTCGGCTACGCCTGGCTGGTTGCCGAAGGCGTAGCGCCCGCCGGTGTCGATCGAGCTGTAGACCGTGGCCGGGTCAAAGGCCTCCAGGAACGCGCACGGCCCGTAGTCGATCGTCTCCCCCGAGATCGTCGTGTTGTCGGTGTTCATGACCCCGTGGATGAACCCCACGAGCATCCACCGGGCGACCAGCGACGCCTGGGCGGCGACCACCGCCTCGAGCAGCGCCAGGTAGGGACGCTCCGCCTGCGCGGCACCGGCGTGGTGCCGGGCGATCGCGTGGTCTGCGAGCCGGCGCAGCAGGTCGACGTCTCCCGTGGCCCCGGCGTACTGGAAGCTGCCCACCCGCAGGTGGCTGCTGGCGACCCGGGCGAGCACCGCTCCTGGGAGCAGGGTCTCGCGAGCCACCGGGCGCCCGGTCGCCACCACGGCCAGGGACCGGGTGGTGGGGACGCCGAGGGCGTGCATCGCCTCGCTGATGACGTACTCGCGCAGCATGGGGCCCACCGCGGCCAGACCGTCCCCGCCCCGGGCGAACGGCGTGCGGCCCGAGCCCTTGAGGTGGAGGTCGCGCACCTGGCCGTCGGCGTCGACGAGCTCGCCGAGCAGGAGTGCGCGACCGTCGCCCAGGCGCGGGGAGTAGCCGCCGAACTGGTGCCCGGCATAGGCCTGCGCCACCGGAGTGGCGCCGTCGGGGACGAGGTCGCCGACCAGCAGGCGAAGACCGTCGGCGCTCCGCAGGGAGGCCGGGTCGAGGCCCAGCTCGGTGGCCAGCGGCTCGTTGAGCGCGAGCAGCCGTGGCTCGGGCGCCTCCTCGGCCTGCCACGGGAGGGCCATCTCCGGAAGCGCGCGGGCGAAGTGGTCGCCCAGGGTGATGGTCGTTAGCGGTGCGATGCTCACGCAGTCGACGATACGTGGTGCGTCGTCACAGGCAAGCGGGCGCTGCGCCTTGCAACGCCAGCGACGGGCGTGCTCGCGGTCGAAGGTCGCCAAGCCGGTCGAGGAACAGGCCGGAGCCACACGCTCGGGTCTCCGCTACGAGGTCCGGGGGGATCACAGTGACGGTCGCGCCAGACGCTCTGGGTAGCGAGACCGGTTTCCGGACAAGGCATCTCAGCCGTTCGTCGTCGGTCGGGTTGTCGGTGGTGGGGTCTACCGTTTGGGGTATGGGACCGGGTGAGGCGATCGAGCTGATGGTGGATCTCACGCGTGGGGAGGAGGCTGAGGTCGGGTTCGTGCTGGCGCGGAGGTTCCGTCGGGTGCACGCGATGCTGGGTCTGGTGCGGGCCGACATGGCTACCTTCTACCCGGCGTTCGTCGCTGACGCGGCGTCGTGGACGCGGCTGCAGGAGGTGGAGGTCGAGACGTTCGCTGCGCACGAGGTGGGTCTGCTGTTCGGGGTGAGCCCGCTGTGGGCCGCGGTGATGGTGGACGAGGCGGTGCACCTGGTGGAGGTGCTGCCGCGGACGTTGGTGGCACTGGAGACGGGGGTGCTGGATCTGGGCAGGGTCCGGCGCGTGGTCAACGCCACCCGCAGCGAGGACCTGCCCGCTGAGGGTGTCCGGCAGGTGGAGGACGCCGCCCTGGCGGGGGCGGGCACGGGGCCGTGGGAGGGCCCGACTTTTCAGACGTTCAAGGCCCGGGTGCGCCGGGCGGTGCTGCGGGTCCGCAAGCGCACCGCGGAGGCGGAGGCCGCGTCGGTGGCGGAGCGGACCGGGATCCGGGTGGACCTGGACCCCGACCAGCCGGGGTTGGCGACATTGAGCGTATGCGGCCCGACGCAGGACATCTTGTGGCTGAGCCGGACCCTGTACGACCTGGCCGACCGGAGGCCCGGCACCGACCCGCGCGGGGACCATGTCAACTCCGGCCGCCGCCAGGTCGCTGCGTTGTTCGAGCTGGTCGAACGCGCCGTCAACGGCGACGGCGCTGCGGGCGGTGTCGCCGGCGACGGCGCTGCGGGCGGTCCGGCCCAGCGCTGGTAGGGCGGCCGGTGCCGGGGCGTTCTCGTGAGCTGAGGCTGGTGCTGCACGCGGACACCTTCTACGGGCACGGGCCCGCCGCCGAGGACCCCGGTGAGATCAGCGGCTTCGGGGTCCCGGTCCCGGTGGGCGAGGCCACGGCCCGGGCCCAGGCCATCCGCGCCGCCAAGGCGGGGACACCGACGTGCGTGCTGCTGGCCGGGATCGACGGGGCCTTGGAAGACGCTGGGGCTGTGGCGATCCCGCATGCACCCCGACGGGAACATCACCTGGACCACCCTCACCGGCACCCTCACAGTCAAGCCCGAACCGCTGCCCGGATACGGCCACGCCGAGGGCTACCAAAGAGCTAGCGCTGTGCCGGCTTGACCCGAGCAAGGAAGCGGTCGGCATCGACCAGGACCCGGGTGATCTCGGCGGTGGCCACACAGCGTTCCTGAGCGTCCAGGACCACCACGGAGAACGTGAGAAGCCGACCGTCCGAGGCCTTCAGCGTCGCCATCACCCGCACCGTGCCGCCTACGCCGGTGGCGACGAGGTGCTCGAGCTGGACCCTGGTACCGACGCTGCTGCGCTTCTCACCCTCGGGGCCAAGAGCCTCCACCGCAACGACGATGGTCGCTGCCTCGCACCACGCCAGCAGCCGTGGCGTGGCGAGCACGGGAAGGTCTCCGCTGCCCAGGGCGGCGGCGGTGTCCTCGACCCCGACCGTAAAGGCCAGCTCCGCCGTGGCAGGCGGGAAGCTGCTCAGCTGAGCAGTCCCAGCCGACGGAGCTCGACCGTGAGGTCGTGCGGACTGCTGGAGCAACCCATGGCGTCCTCGAGGGAGACGATCCCGTCCCGGTAGAGGGCCACCAGGTGCTGGTCGAACGTCTGCATCCCGTAGAAGCCGCCCTCGGCGATCAGCTCGGTGATGGTCGAGGTCTTGTCCGGGTCGGCGATGGCGTCGGCGATGCGGCCGGTGTTGATGCAGACCTCCATCACGCAGGTGCGCCCCTGGCCGTCGGCGCGAGGCACGAGCCGCTGGCAGATGATGCCGCGCAGCGAGGCGGCCAGGGAGAGCCGGACCTGCTTCTGCTCGTGCGGGGGGAAGAAGTCGATGACGCGCCCGATCGTCTCGGCGGCGTCGGTGGTGTGCAGCGTCGACATGACGAAGTGGCCGGTCTCCGAGGCTGACAGCGCCGCGCCCACCGTCTCGGCGTCACGCATCTCACCCACCAGGACGACATCGGGGTCTTGGCGCATGGCTGCCCGCAGTGCGACGGTGAAGTTGTCGGTGTCGATCCGCACCTCACGCTGGTTGATCATGGCCGTCTTGTCCTGGTGCAGGACCTCGATCGGATCCTCGATCGTGACGACGTGGACCTCTCTGTTGGTGTTGATGTGGTCCACCATGGCCGCCAGGGTCGTGGTCTTTCCCGAGCCGGTGGGGCCGGTGACCAGGACCAGCCCGCGTGGCTCCAGCGCGAGCGCCGCCAGCGAAGGCGGCATGCCGAGCTCCTCGAGGGACATCGCGCCGATGGCCACCCGTCGAAACACCAGGCCGACCGAGCCGCGGGCCCGGAAGGCGTTCACGCGGAAGCGGCCTACGCCCGGCATGGAGTAGCCGAAGTCGGCCTCGTTGGTCTTCTGGAACTGCTCCTTGAGGTCCGGGCGGATGATCTCGTCGAGCATCGCGTCCGTGTCCGCAGGCCCGAGCGCGCGCGAACGGAGCTTGCGCAGCCGGCCGTCGATGCGGATGCGGGGGGGCGAGCCGACCTTGCAGTGCAGGTCTGAGCCCGTCAGCTCTGACAGGGCACGCAAGAAGGGTTGAACAGACAGTGGTTCAAGGGATTGCTCGGTCTCGGTCACCGGAGTAGTCACGCTCATCCTGTCGGCATCCGACGATCCGATCTTGAGCCTCCCGTGAAGGTGCGGCGGTACGACATCGGAGAAACCCCCAACCGGGTGAAATGCGTTCGCAGCACGGCAGCAGAGCCGAATCCCGAGCGTCGCGCCACCTCTTCGACCGAGAGGTCGGTGCCCTCGAGCATCGTGCGTGCGAGGTCCAGCCGCTGGGCACTGACCCAGGCGGCCGGGCTGGCCCCGGTGGCGGACCGGAACCGGCGGGCGAACGTACGCTCCGACATCTGCGCGCGACGGGCCATGCGGTCTACCGGCAGGTCCTCGGCCAGCCGCTGAAGGGCCCATTCGACCAGCGGCGCGAAGCCCTCGTCGGAGCAGCGCGGCACGGGTTGGTCGATGTACTGCGCCTGTCCGCCGTCGCGGTGCGGCGGAACCACCATGCGGCGCGCGATCGTGCTCGCAACCGCTGAGCCGTGCTCGGCACGGACGATGTGCAGGCATGCGTCGATGCCTGCCGCCGTACCGGCACTGGTGACCAGCAGGCCGTCCTGCACGTACAGGACGTCGGGGTCCAGCCGCGCCAGGGGGAAACGACGCGCCAGCTCGTCGGTGTACCGCCAGTGGGTCGTGCACCGACGCCCGTCCAGCAGACCGGCCTCCCCCAGCACAAAGGCCCCGGAGCAGACGCTCAGGACCCACGCCCCCCTCTCGTGGGCGCGCTGCAGCAGGGTGAGCACGCGCGGGTCGGTAGGAGCAGCCATGGTGTGCGCGGGGACGGCCACGAGGTCGGCGCGCTCAGCGCCCTCCAGCCCCACGTCGACGGCCAGGCCGAAAGGGCCGCTGGTGGGGACGAGACCGGGGTCAGGGGTGACCACCGCGAAGTCGACGGCAGGCACGCCCTGGTCGGTACGGTCGATCCCGAACACCTCGCACAGCACGCCCAGCTCGAACGGGGCCACACCCGGCATGGCGAGAACGGCGACCGAGGTGAGCATCCACGCAGCATGACACACTCTATGGCGGAAATTCGACGAATACTGTCATAACAGCCACTCGTGGCCGGTTACGAGCGAGCGCACACTTTCAGCCATGAGCATCCTCGTAGCCGTCCTCGTACCCCTGGCCATGATCGCGCTGGTCGTCCGTCTCTACCTGCTGGTCCGGTCAGGAGGCGGCGCCTCGCCATCGCCTCGCGTCCACGACTGGACCCTGACGGACCAGCCGCCGGAGCGCCCCTACCGCGAGCTGCGCACGGTGATGTGACCCGCGAGCCGTCAGCCGAGCACGACCAGGATGTCGCCCTCCTGGACGACGTCGCCGGCGGTGACCGCCACCCGCGTCACCCTCCCGCTGGTCTCGGGCACGACCGGGATCTCCATCTTCATGGACTCCAGCAGCACGACAGGCTGCCCGGGCTCCACCTCGTCGCCCTCGGCCACCAGCACCGCCATCACGTTGGCCACCATCTCTGCCAGCACCTGCTCGGCCATCCCCGCTCCTGTCCATGACGTCGTGCCGCGTGTCCCGCGTCGGCCACGATTCCACCACGTGCACCGGGGTTACCGGCCGGTGGACGTCCAGGAGTGTGGGACGATGACAGCAGACCAACGCACCACGAGGAGTGATCCGATGAGCAAGCGAGCCCGCAAGCGTCGCGCCCGCAAGGGCAGTGGAGCCAACCACGGCAAGCGTCCCAACGCCTGAGCACTGTTCTCAGCTCAGACTTCTGACATGACAAAGGCCCCGACCGCGGTCGGGGCCTTTGTCGTTCTCAGCGCTAGGCCTCGCCCTGGACCCGGATCTCGGTGATCTGGGCGAGGATCCGTACCCGCAGGTCCACGGGAGCCGGCTCGCAGGCGCAGGAGCGCTTGACCAAGGCCTTGAGCGCGCTCTCCAGGTCGTAGTGCTTCAAGCACGGACCGCACGCCTCGAGGTGCTCACGGATGTTGGCCACGTCCTGCGTCGTGACCTCGTGGTCCAGGTAGGAGTAGACCCTGTCCAGGACGTCGCGGCAGTCGACCTCCTGCCAGTCGTCGCTGCTCACTCGGCCACCTCCCCGCCCGTTGCGGCCACCAGGCCGCGACCGCGCGCGTAGTCCTCGAGCAGGACCCGGAGCTGGCGCCGTCCGCGGTGCAGGCGGGACATCACGGTCCCGATCGGGGTGCCCATGATCTCGGCGATCTCCTTGTAGGCGAAGCCCTCGACGTCCGCGTAGTAGACCGCCATCCGGAATTCCTCCGGGAGCGCCTGGAGCGCGTCCTTGACGTCGGAGTCCGGCAACCGGTCCAGCGCCTCGTGCTCTGCTGAGCGCAGTCCGGTCGAGGTGTGGGACTCGGCCCTGGCGAGCTGCCAGTCCTCGATCTCCTCGGTCGCAGCCTGCAGCGGCTGACGCTGCTTCTTGCGGTAGGAGTTGATGTAGGTGTTCGTCAGGATCCGGTAGAGCCACGCCTTGAGGTTCGTGCCAGGGCGGTACTGGTGGAAGGACGCGAACGCCTTGGTGAAGGCCTCCTGCACCAGGTCCTCTGCGTCGGCCGGGTTGCGCGTCATCCGCATCGCCGCGGAGTAGAGCTGGTCCAGGTACTGCAGCGCGTCGCCCTCGAAGCGGGCGAGTCGCTGCTCCTGCGTCTCGCCCTCGGGAGCCCGGGTGTCCCCGGGCTCGCCCAGGTCCTCGGGGTCGATCCGGCCCCTGCCCGGACCGGTGCCGGCGTCAGTCGTCTGCGGGCCCGCGGGACCGCTGGTGTCGGCGTCAGTCATCACCTCCGAGCGTAGTGCCCAGCCCGGAGGACGGCTCGCGCTGTCCACGCTGCTGGCCTTGCCGGCCGGCACCTTGCTGGGAGGCGCGCCGCAGGAGCCGGACCACTCTGATCGCCCGTTTTCCCGGCACACCTGCGTCGTCACGAGAACCAACCTCCAGCTAGCGGCCCGGTGCGTTGTGGCAGCACCGGCGTCGTTGGGAGGAACGCCAAGCAGCGGGCTGTCATTCCGGCCGGCTGCTCCTCAGGGACGAGCGGTCCCCAGCAGCTCACCGGTCACGGGGTCGACCACCCCGACGAGCTCGTCCACCTCGAGCGGCTGCACCAGCTCCGGACCGTTGTTGCGGACGCTGTTCACCGCGGTGGAGACCGGGACGGCGACGAACCGGCCGGCGGGGCGGGCGGCCAGCAGCCCGCAGACCTGCTGGGGGTCGTTGACCGAGGGATCGAGCCAGGCGTCCCAGCCGCTCCGCTCGAGCACCACCGGCATCCGGTCGTGAATGCGGTCCAGCCCGCGCTCGGCCGTGGTCGTCAGGACGGCGAAGGTCGCCAGCCACGCCTGCGGGTCGTCCGGCGCCCGCGAGCCGTCCTTCCAGAACTCGTAGACCCCGGCGAAGGCCAGCGGCTCGCCATCGCGGCGGGACATGAAGAACGGCTGCTTGCGTGGCTTGCCCTTCACATCGACCGCCGTGGGGCTGGCCTGCCACTCGAACCAGCCGTCCGCCGGGACCAGGGCGCGCCGCGACGTGGCCGCCTTCTTGAAGCCCGGCTTGTCGAAGACGGTCTCCGACCGCGCGTTGATCATCCGTGCACCGACGGAGCGGTCCTTGGCCCAGGACGGCACCAGGCCCCAGACCAGGTGCCGCAGCTGCCTCACCGGCTCGACGCCGGGATCGGCGCCTGGCCCAGCCTCGACCCCTCTGGGCACCCTCTGCAAGACCACCGGGGCCAGCTTGGTCGGCGCCACGTTGTAGTCGGCCTCAACCACGCCTCCCGTCTCGTCGGCGTCGACCTCGAACTCCTCCACGAGCTCGTCGGGGTTGGCGCTGGCTGCATATCGTCCGCACATGTCGTCCACCTTGCCATCCCAGGGGTCGCCACCGGGGCCGCGATGCGCTACGAAAGACCCATGAGCATCGTCCGTCGTCTCGCCCGTCCGCTGCTGGCCGCCAACTTCGTGCTGGAGGGCATGGACCATGTGCGCCATCCCGGCGCCCGGGTCGAGACCGCCCGCCCGCTGGTGAACACCTTGGCCGCCCCGCTGCACCTGCCCAACGACCCCGAGCTGCTCGTGCGCGCCAACGGCGCTGCCATGTCCGCGGCGGGTGCGCTGCTGGCGATGGGCCGGCTGCCGCGGATCTCCTCAGCCGTGCTGGCCGCCAGCTTGGTCCCGGTCACCTACGTCGAGCACCCGTTCTGGACGGAGCGGGACGCCGAGGTCAAGGCCACCCAGCGCACCGCTTTCCTGAAGAACCTCGGCCTGCTCGGCGGGCTGCTCATCGCCAGCGTGGACACCGAGGGCCGGCCCGGCCTGGCCTGGCGCTCGCAGCGTGCGGCGAAGAAGGCCAAGGGCGCAGCCGCCCAGGCGAAGAAGGATGCCCGCCGCGCCACCCGACGCTCCCGGCTGCGGCGGTCCAAGGCCAGCTGACCCGCACCGACCCGAGCGGCCCCGTCGGCGGGGCTGCACCGGGCGGGGCTCACTAGGCTGTGGCCTCATGACCGAGTACCCGCAACCGCACTGGCGTGCTCCTACACCCACCGCGCCGGTCTCGGCGACCGTGCGCCTGCCGGGCTCCAAGTCGCTCACCAACAGGTATTTGGTGCTTGCCGCCCTGGCCGAGACCCCTTCACGGTTGCGCAGCCCGTTGCGCTCCCGCGACACGCTGCTCATGGCTGCTGCCCTGCAGGTGCTGGGCGCTGGTGTGGAAGACGACTACGGCTCGGACGACTGGCACGTGCTGCCCGGCGCGCTGCGCGGTGGCACTCGCGTCGAGTGCGGGCTCGCCGGGACGGTCATGCGGTTCCTGCCACCCTTGGCTGCGCTCGCTGACGGGCCGGTGCACTTCGACGGTGACGTCCAGGCGCGGGCCAGACCGATGGGTCCGGTGCTGTCAGCGCTCGGGGCGCTCGGCGTGGCGGTGCAGGACGAGGGGCGCGGCACGCTGCCGTTCACGGTGCAGGGCCAGCGCCGGGTCCGCGGCGGGACCGCCGTCTTGGACGCCTCGGCCTCCAGCCAGTTCGTCTCCGGCCTGCTGCTCTCGGGAGCGCGGTACGACCAGGGCGTGACCGTGGTCAACGACGGCAAGCCCGTTCCCAGCGAGCCGCACCTGGCCATGACGGTGGAGACGCTGCGCGACTGCGGCGTGGTCGTCGACGACTCGACGCCGAGCACGTGGCGGGTCGAGCCCGGCCCGATCGGTGCCCTGGACGTCCAGGTCGAGCCCGATCTGTCCAACGCTGCGCCCTTCCTCGCCGCGGCCCTGGTCACGGCAGGGCGGGTGCGTGTCCCCGACTGGCCGGAACGCACCACCCAGGCGGGGGACCACCTGCGCGACCTGCTGGACCAGATGGGGGCCGAGGTCTCGCTCGAGCAGGACGGGCTGACGGTGGTGGGTACCGGGGACCTCTTCGGCATCGACGCGGACCTGCGCGACGCCGGCGAGCTGGCACCGGTGGTCGCGGCGCTGTGCGCCCTGGCCGACTCGCCCTCGCACCTGCGCGGCATCGGGCACCTGCGCGGGCACGAGACCGACCGGCTGGCCGCGCTGGCGACCGAGCTCAATGCGCTGGGCGGGAACGTCACCGAGACCGACGACGGCCTGACGATCCGGCCGAAGCCGTTGCAGGCCGGTGTCTTCCACACCTACCAGGACCACCGGCTGGCGATGGCAGGCGCGGTCCTCGGGCTGCGGGTGCCAGGCATCGAGGTGGAGGACATCGGCACCACAGCCAAGACCCTGCCCGGGTTCGCCGAGCTGTGGGCGCAGATGCTGGAGCCCTCGGGGTGAGCCGGCGCCGCTACGACGAGTCCGACGCCAAGGTCCGGCCCAACCCCCGCGGGTCGAGGCCGCGGAC
>JAABUN010008074.1_pt1 | contig 10967 bp, 13 predicted proteins | sample 5559311 | NCBI WGS metagenome assembly JAABUN01 (sample SAMN10711877, study PRJNA513370) | rock metagenome | isolation source: Antarctica rocks | place: Antarctica: Victoria Land, Siegfried Peak sud | reverse complement strand
TCGTCGATGTCCTGCTCGCCGTGCTCGAGGCCGACGTGCGCGCCGCGGCGGCGGCCGAATAGGTCAGCCGCGAGGCGCGGCCGAGGTCGCGGTCGCGCTCAGATCGGTGACGACCCGGGCGAGGTCGTCAAGCGCGGCCTCGCCGCCGGGTCCCAGCTCGGGACGGCGCGACTCGAAGGCCGAGACCAGCGACCCGTAGTACCAGAGGGTCTCGGCGCCGCCGACGCTGAAGCGGGCCCAGAGGGCGTCGCCGATGCGCTCGTAGTCGCGCAGGATCGCCCGGGCGTTGTGGAGCTTGTCGGCGATTGAGACGCGCACGGCGCCGATCGGCTTGGTGGCGATTCCGGCGAGGTAGCTCTCCTTGCGCTCCCGCCATGGCGCCTTGTCGCGGCTGCCGCTCGTCGAGTCGGAGTTGGCGAGGACCATCGCGGCTACGGAACTGCCGAAGCGGGCGCGGATCTCCTCCGCGGCCGGTGGCCCTCCCCCGTCCTCGACGACGTCGTGCAGAAGGGCGGCGATCGCCTCGTCCTCCGTCCCCTCCATCTCCATGACGATCGCCGCCACCGCCAGGAGGTGGGCCGCGTAGGGGATCTGGGTGCCCTTGCGGATGTCGCCGCGGTGGTGGTCGATCGCGTAGGCGAGGGCGCTCTCGAAGCGCGGGGTGATCGGGTGAGACGGAGTCGGGGGCGCTGTCACGAGCCCGATCGTCTCAGGTGTCGTCCGTCGGGATCTCGCTCCGGTAGATCGAGCGGGTGGCCATCCAGACCGCCGCCTCGTCGAGGTCACCGAACTGCTCGCGAGCGATCGCGAGGGCCAGGTCCCAGCGACGCTCCGCGGGCGCGGCGGTGATGTAGGGCGGGTAGTGCTCCGCGCGCGCCGGCGTGGACGGGGCCGGAGCCCGTTCTCCCGTCCGGCCCCGCCCCTGCCGGCTCATCGGCGCCGCCGCGCCGCTCGGCGCTCCCCCTCGCTGAGGCGCCGCGCCTTCGTCTCGCCCGGCTCGATCCGGTCGTCGAGCAGGGCGGACTCGGCCCGGTAGGCATCGGGCTGGTCGCGGAACCGCTTGACGCGATCGCCGCTCACCTTGAGCGCGGCGCCGAGCCCAGCCGGGGACGCATCCCAGGCGAAGTGCTTGCCGCGCTGGTCGAGGCCGATGCCCTCCGTGGCCGCCCAGGTGTCCTGGTTGGCGCCGAGGTAGACGAACTCCCAGCCCTCGGCCTCGCGCTCCAGGATCTGCCCTCGCAGCTCCCCCGAGGAGGTGGCGCTCGCGTTCTCGAGGCCGTCGGTGAGGACGACGATCATCACCCGCTCACCCTCCGCGGCGTGCTTGCCGATCGCGCGGATCGTCTTCGCGACCGCGTCGTTCAGCGGCGTCGCGCCATGGGGCCGGTACTCGCTCGGACCGATCGGCCGCACCTCGTGAAGCGGCAGCTCCTTGAAGCGAACCCGCACCGGCGGCTCGCCGCCGCGCTGGTCGAACATCGCCAGCGAGGCGAGGACGCGCGTCGTCTCCGAGGGGTCCGCCTTCAGGTCGTTGATGAACTCGTTGACGCCGGCGATCACCGCCGGCTCCATCCCCTGCATCGATCCGGACTCGTCGATCAACAGGGCGACGTGGAGCGTATCCCTGGTCCTCCCGCCTCCGCGCTGCCTGCCTTTGCCCTTGCCGGTCTTCCTTCCGCTGCCGGTCTCCTTCTTCGCCACGGTGGGCTCCCTTCATCGTTGTCTCGAGGGAGATCGCGGCGGGGGACGGACTTCTGACAAGCGCGCGCCCAATCGGCCATGGGCTACGCGCGATCCGCGAACGCCTCCCGCGGCAGGTGCGCGACGTCCATCTGGACCCGCTTGCGCACGAAGGGGATGCCCTCCTTCGCCAGCAGCTTGCGCTGCCGCTCACCCTGCGCGAAGGAGCCGTCGGCGCGGACGACCCGGTGCCAGGGAAGGTCGAGCTCGGTGTTGCCTTTCAGCACCCTGCCGGGGAGGCGCGGCGCCTCCGGGCAGAGGTCGCCGTAGGTGGTCACGAACCCCTCGGGGATCGCGCGGACGAGGTCGAGGATCCTCTCCTCGCGGGCGGTGTCGGGCATGTCTCGCTCCTCAGTCTTCCGTCAGTTCGAAGTTCACGATCTGGGCCACCGTGGCAGGCCCGCCGTTACGGGTGGGGCGCTGTTCGTGAAAAATCTGCAACGAGACAGGACTTAGCCTCTCTCGACCCATCGGTGTGGTGCGTCAGATCGCAGGGGCGCGGAGCGCGGGGAGGGGCTTCGCGATTGTCCGGATTCGGACGGCATGCGTCCCAACGAGGACAACCGGTGGAGTTGTCCGTCAGGACGGGAGCCCGTCCCGCGACCATCCAGGCAATGAGTGACGTGACCTTCAGCCTCGGGCAGGCCTTCGACCGAATCGATGCCTTTCGCGCGATCCACGAGCCGCCCGGGGTGACGCTGGAGGCGGTCCTCTGCCTGCAGGAGACGGTCGGCATCGATGAAGGGACGCGAGTCCTGATCCGCGAGCGCCTGTACGAGGTTCAGGGGTCGCGGGAGAGCTCGGCGACCTTCCTCGGGATGATCATCGGGCTCCTGGCCGCCCAGCTCGACGAGGCCGTTTGAGGCGTCACGACCGGTGCTTCCGCCCGGGGCTCCGGCGCGATCGTCGACGCCGGTCAATATGGCGGCCACGATGTCCGGCGTGGAAGAGCAAGTCGCCGACCCATCCCGCCTACGGCTCGCCGCCAGCGACTTCCACGGCTACCTGAGGCCGTCGCGCTGCGGGTTGCGCGTCTGGCTACGCGAGCAGGAAGTCCCTGAGGATCCGCCGGGAGCGTTCGCCGAGACGCTCATGCGCCTGGGCATCGAGCACGAGCGCCGCCATCTGGGGCGCTTTCCGAACCACGTCGATGTCGCCGAGCTGCCGCGTGAGGAGCAGCTTGCCGCGACCGTCGCCGAGGTCGAGGCGGGCGAGCGGGTGATCCACCAGGGACGACTCGAGGCCGAGACGACGCTCGCCGGCCGGCCGGTGCAGATCGTCGGGCTCCCCGACTTCATGCTCCCCGCCCGCCGCGGCTACGCGGTCCGCGACTCCAAGCTCAATCGCCGCGTCGGGCCCTCCCAGGAGCACGTCCGCCTCCAGCTCGAGATCTACGGCTGGCTCTACGAGCAGACCTTCGGGGAGCCGCCGGTCGCGTTGCAGGTGCACGCGGGAGGCGGCGAGATCATCCACCTCGACCCCGAGGGCGGCGGGGACGCACTCGCGACGTTCGAGGAGATGCTGGCGTTCCGGCTGTCGGAGGAGGAGCCGGACGAGTACGTCGGCGTCTCCAAGTGCGGCGGCTGCGGATTCCGCTCGCGCTGCTGGCCGCTTGCCGTCGAGCGCCAGGACGTCGGGCTGCTGCCCTGGGTCGACCGCGGGCTGATCTCCGAGCTCCACGCGGAGGGCGCCCACACGCTGCCGCAGCTCCTCGAGCATTTCGACGTCGAGCGGCTGGCGGAGCTGGAACGGCCCTGGGGCGATCGGACCAAGCCGGTCGGCGAGCGCGCGGAGCGGATCCTCGTCAGCGCCAGGGCGCTCGTTGAGGGGCGGTCGATCCTGCTCGCGCCGCCCGCGATCCCCGAGCATGAGACCTACGTGATGTTCGACCTCGAGGGAATGCCGCCGCGGGTGGACGAGCTGGAGAGCATCTACATCTGGGGCATGCAGCCGTTCGGCGCGGGCGCCGGCGAGTTCCGGGCGGGCGTCGCGGGCTTCGGCCGGCGCGGCGACCGCGAGGGCTGGGAGACGTTCCTGCGCGCCGCGGACGAGATCCTCACCGAGCACGGGGACGTCCCGTTCGTCCACTGGGCCTCCTACGAGAAGGCCAAGATCAACCTCTACCTCGAGCGCTACGGCGATCGCGAAGGCGTGGCACAACGGGTCCTCGACAACCTGCTCGACCTCCTGCCGATCACGCGCGAGGCCGTCGCGGTGCCGCTCTCGGGCTACGGGCTGAAGGAGGTCGAGACGCTGACCGGCTACGAGCGGCGGCTCGAGGAGTCAGGCGGCGAGTGGTCGATGGCGCGCTACATCGAGGCGACGGAGACCGAGGACGAGGTCGAGCGCGCGGCGATCATGGACGAGATCCTCGCCTACAACCGTGAAGACCTTGAGGCGACGTGGGCCGTGATGGAGTGGCTCCGGGGGTTGGGAGCCCCTCCGGAAAGCGCTCCGGTTCAGCGTGGAGGACCCCCGACGAGACCCTTGACGTGAGCGGCATCACGATGCGATGATGACTCGATGAAGATCCGGACCACCCTCACCATCGAAGAGGACGTGCTCGCGGCGGTGCGCATCAAGGCCGCCCGCAGCGGGAAGCGAGACAGCGCGGTGATTGAGGAGTCCCTGCGGCGCGATCTCGGCTTGAACCTCCTCGAGGGACTGTGGGAGCAAGCTTCGCTGACGGAGGAGGAGGCCGCTGACCTCGCCAGGGAGGCTCAGCACGCGACCCGGCCGTCCAACGGCTGATCATTGCGAGCCGTCCTAGACCCGAATGTGCTGATCTCAGCGATCCTCTCCGGAAGGGGCGCCCCAGCCGAGTTGATCCGCCGCTGGCAGCTCGGAGAGTTCGAGCTCATCGTCTCCGAGAAGCTCGTGGCGGAGCTGTCCCGCGCGCTGGCGCACCCGAAGCTTCGCAAGCTCATCCCCGCGGTCAGTGCCACCACCTTCGTCGGCCTCGTTGAAGGGTCGGCGACGATGGCCGAGGACACCGGGCACCCGCCCGTGAGCTCCCGAGATCCGGGCGACGACCACCTGATCGCCCTGGCGAGCTCCGCGAAGGCCGTTCTCGTCTCTGGAGACGCCGACCTGCTCACCCTGGCGGACCGAGCCCCGGTCGAGTCGCCCCGCCAGTTCTTGGAGCGCTTGGGGAATCGTTGACCGGCGGCGCAGTCGAGCTCTGAACGACATCCAGGCCGAGCGAGAAGTGCGAGGGGCTGAGCAGGAGGTTGTCGACGATCCGCTCGAGCTCGGCGAAACGGCGTCCCCCGCGCTGCATCAGCCGGGGGCGTATCGCGCTGCCCTATCCCTGGTGGAGCTGCAGCGCTGGCTCGAGCTCGGCAAGGACGGCGAAGTCGTCGTCCCGGGTCCAGACCGCAAGATCGTGAACGAGCGCCGTGGCGGCGATGATCGCGTCCGGTAGGGCCGCCCTTCGGTTCGTTCTGCGGGCGGCTGCGATGAGCTTCGCCACCGCTTCCGCGACCGCCTCGTCGTACGGGATCGAGACGAACGATCGCGCCCGTGCCAGCGTCTCCTCGCGGCCTGCCTTCGCCGGACCCCGCGCCGCATGGGCACCGACCAGCAGCTCAGTCAGGGTCATCACCGAGATGCGGGCCTTTCCGGAGGGAGGAGATCCAGGAGCCTCGCGACGTTCCGCCGCGATGAAGATGCTCGTGTCCATGAGGTAGCCGCTCACCCGCGCAGATCCTCGGTCGTCGACCCCAAGTCGAAGTCGCGCGCGTCGGACTCGACTCCGAGCTCTTCCCAGGTGGCGCTGATTGCGGCGAGATCTGCAAGCACGGCCTCGCTCGAGCGCCTCTCGCTTCGTTGTCGGCGGGGGATGATGTCAGCCACCGGGCGGCCGTGGACAGTCAGAACCACGGGCTCACCGCTCTCGATCGCAGCGACCACCTTCCCCGTGTGGTTCCGCAGCTCTCGAACCGAAACGTCCATGGGTGTGGCACAGCGTAGCATCCGACCTCCGACCTCTGAGTCAAGAATTCTGCTCGAGAAGCTGCGGAGCCTCCACCTCTTCCCGGCGGTCAACGATCACCAGGAGCTTCTCCCTCGCCCAGATGAAGCTGACTTCGTAGTGCTCCGGCCCCTCGCGGATCACGTCGGGACTTCGCATCCCGCCGTCGCTGACCAGCTTGCACATCTGGGCGGTGACCTCGGCGACCGTAGATCCATCCTGATCGGGCGGTCATGCCCGTCCCAGGCAAACGTGATCTCGTGCTCGGCTGGTCCCTTGCGCACCTCGTCCGGCTGCCCGTAGCCCTCCTCCGCCAGCAGCCGCCGCAGGCGGAGCTCCGCTTCGTCGAACGTGAATGGCCGCGTCTCCATGAGTCAATCGTGGAGGAAGAGCTGTCACGGGTGGGAAACGCCGTGTGCCGTTTCAGAGCCAAACCTGCGTCACTTCAGAGAAGAAGCGTGGCGATGCCCGACCCTCAGCCCCAGAAGATGCCGGTCGGGTCCGCTTCGATCTCCCGAAGCAGCGGATCCACGGAGGTAGATCCGCCGACGGCCTCGTAGCGGTGCCAGCGGCCATTGCTGTCGCTGCTGTGGAGCGACCACCGCTCCGTGCTCGGGTCGAACCGGAGCTGGGCGACCGCCAGATCCGTCCAGGGATCGTCCTGGTGCTCCGGATGCCAGGGCGGCCGAAGCTCCACGATCGTCAGGGAGTTGCCGCGCCGTCGGCACTCGACCCGGATCTCCCCGCGGAGCTCCTCGGGTGTGCGCCGTTCGCAGTAGAGCTCGACCGCGCGCTGCCCGCGACTGAGGCTGGGATGTGGCTCAGCCGTCACAGCTCACGAGTGCCCCGAAGCGGCTGTGACTGGGTCGCCAGAAGTTGACCTCGCGAAGCTCTGGGCGGGCCCGCAGGAACTGGTACCAGCCGAAGTGGTTGGGCGCTACAAAGCCCCTCACAGACGCCAGCCTAGTCGTCAGCTCGAGCGGTCAATTCTTGGAGGCCGACCGGCTCCGCCGCCTCGACGAAGCGGCAGACCCCGTCGAGCAGCTCCATCGCTCCGAGCGTCGGGCAGTTCGCATTGAGTAGCTGCGAGCTGTAGACGAGCACCGCCAGGCACTGCGCGCGCGAGACGGCGACGTTCATCCGATTCTGATTGAGAAGGAAGTCGAGTCCCCGCGGAACGTCCTCGCCCGAGGAGCACGTCATCGCGTAGAAGACCACCGGCGCCTCCTGGCCCTGGAAGCGATCGACGGTTCCGACCCGCACGCCCTCGGCAACCTCGGCCTCGATCGTCTGGACGGCCATGTTGTAGGGCGCGACGACCATGATGTCCTCGGCTTCGAGCGCGCGCTCGTCTCCCTCCGAGTCGACCACGACGCCATCGGCCAGAAGCTCGGCGCAGGCGCGCGCTACCGCCTTGGCCTCCTCAGGCGAGTACTGGCTCCGTCCCGCGTGGGAGAGCTCGAGGCGTCGTATCCCCGCCCCCGAGATCAAGCCCGCCGACTCGATCCGCCGCTGCTCGCATCCGGGCTTCGAATGCAGCCTGCCGTCGTAGCTCCGCTCCGAGACGTAACCGCTGACCTCCGGATGCATCCGCCAGGTCTCGGTGAGCAGGACGCCGCGGCCGGGTTGAATCGTGCTCTGTCCGTCCAGCAGGTGCTCGAGCACGGACGCCCCGGAGCCGACGGGATGCTCCGCCTGGGTGACCTGCGGAAGCTGCTGCGGGTCACCGAGCAGCACCAGGCTCGCCGCGCACGTGCCGGCGGCCACGGCATTCGCGAGCGAGTACTGCCCGGCCTCGTCGACGAACAGAAGATCGAAGCGCCCACGATGCTCAGGCCGGGCGAAGAGCCACGCGGTGCTGGCGACGAGCTGGAACTCCTCGGTGACAGCCTTGTTGTCGCCGACGCACTCGATCGAGCCCACCGGCCCCTCGTAGGGAGGGCCTCGGTAGACGCCACTGAATTCGAATGGCCAGTCGCGAGCAACCACCTCCACCTCCCTGAGGAGGTTCTGGATCGCAGCGTGGCTCGGCGCGCTGACGCCCACCCGAAGGCCCGAGGCAAGCGCCGCCACGATCATGCGTGCGGCCCGGTAGGTCTTTCCGGTGCCCGGGGGTCCCTGGATCGGCAGCACCGAGCGCTCGAGCGCGAGCATCGCCTCGATCAGCTCGTCGACCCCCTCGCTCAGCGCCTCGGCCGGCAGGCCCGGAGGCGCGCGGTCGAGCAGCTTGATCACCGCATCCGGGCCTGGACGACCCTGCACGACCGACTCTGCGACCTCGACGAGCGCCTCCCGCATCGGCTTCGAGTTGAGGGGACTCCCCGCGACCAAGGCCAGGGGAGCAGGCGGATCCATCTGCTTGCCACGGCGCAGGACCAGCCGCTCCTCACCCAGCTCGACCAGGTTGAAGCTCTGCTCGAGGAAGGGGTCCTCCACGGTGCCCAAGGTCAGTTTGTGCTCCTGCGGTGGGAACCGGAACGTGTATTCGAATGACGACTTCCGCTCGATCGGAGGGACCGACTCGTCCCGGGTCAACCCGGAGATGGCATCCCGCTCCCAGAAGAGGTCGTGGAGCGACATCTCACGCAGGTCGAAGTAGCGCCACCACTCCGGCTTGCTCTCCCGGTGGTGGTAAAGCAGCAGGTGTGAGAGCAGCCGGCTCCGCGCCTGCTCGGGGGAGTCGTCGCTCGCCTCGACGGGGAGGCCCTCTCCGAGGCGATCGGCGAGCTCGCTGACGGGCCCGAGCCAGGCCGGGCCCTCGTGCTCGATCTCGGGCTCGGGCGCGGCGAGCTCGCTGAAGTCCACTCCCAGCTCGCGTTCGGCTTCCGGACGCATCTCCCTGAGCAGCCAATCGCGCAGCGAGAGCGTCGAGAGGCAGTCGTCCTCGTTGTAGGCGCGAATCGACTCGAGCAGCTCGTCGGCGCCGCTCTCGATCCAGCGCTCGTAGGCGACGATCGAGCCTCCACCCTCCCTGACCTCGGTCTCCTTGCGGACGAAACCGTGGTGGCGCTCGAGCGCCTTCAGCGAGTAGCTCTCCTCGCCGACCTGGAGCCCGTGACGCACGACGGCGAACAGATCGACCAGCGCCTCCGAGCGCAGTAGCTCGTCGACCTCGGCCTCACGCGTCGCGTACTGCACCGACAGCGAGCGCAGCTTCGCCCGCTCGTGCGGGGCGTAGTGGTAGACGTGGAGGTCGGGATCGCGCTCTTGCAGCTCGATCACGGTGTCGACGAAGTCCTCGAGCGCGGCTCGCTCCTCCTCGGGAGTCTGCGCCCAGCGGTGCTCGTAGCCCGAGCCTTCCCGCCACCATCCCCAGAGGTACTCGATGCCCCCATCGCCGACGTAGGGGTCCCCTTCGAGGTCGAAGAAGAGATCGCTCGGGCTGGCCGCCGGGAGGGCCGCGTACCCCGCCGCCCGCGCCGGGGTCAGGTGCCGATGCGTCGGCGCGCCGCTCGTGCGGGAGGCGACCTGAAGCGCGGCCTGGTTCCGCAGGAGGTTGAAGGACTCGGCGCTCAGCCGTCCCGCATCCGTATCGACGTCGGCCTCCGCCAGTGCCTCGACCGTGAGGATGCCCAGGTCGATCAAACGCTCGCGACGGGTCCTCGAAGCGCCCGCGACGAGGCTGAGGTGGTCATCGGCGCGCCGCTGCTGCGCGCACTCCCACGCGAGCGAGCAGATCGCACAGTGCGCGACGGGCTCCGGGTAGGTGGGGAGCCTCGGCGAGCGCGCCATCCTCTCGAGGGACCGGGCGATGTGGCGATGCAGCGCGGCGTAGCGGCCGAGCTCGATCGCCTCGCGCGTGCCGTCGCCGAGGATCACATGGGCGCGGGCGGGGTCGCAACCCTGGATCTCGGCGAGCAGCCTGCTGTAGAGGAGGAGCTGGTGGACCGTCTCCGGCTTGATCCGGCGCGCCAGCTTGGTGTCGATGACCTCGTAGCTGAAGTCACCGAGGGCGGAGGGACTGGCGACCCTCTGAAGGAAGTCGGCCCGCCCCTGCCAGCCTCCGTCGAAGAACGTGGCCTGGTAGATCAGCGGGTGGCCGGCGCGGATCGCCTCTGCCGTCCGCCCAGCAGCTGCGCGTAGCCCGTTCGCATCGTTCGTCGGCCCTTCATCCGAGAGGTCGATGCAACCACCCAGCTCCGCCTCGAGCACCTCGAGCTGCTCGGCCTCATGGAGCAGACCGCGGGCCCGGATCAGCTCGGCGTGCGGATCGTCGCTCGGTCGCGGCTTGGCGCGCTCGCCGCGGAGGATCGCGAGCCGCTGCTGGCTCAGGTGCGCGCAGGCGAGCCTCTCCGTGACGTCGCTCGCCGCGAGGACGATTTCGTTGTCGGTGGTTCGCAGCATCCGCCCCTACCTTGGTCGCTGCCAGCAGCCCGTATCTGACGAGGCCGGGAGCGACTGCTCCAAGCTTGTCCCTCTGGCCCGCGGCGGCGCCCTCGATCAGGCGCCAAACGGATCGTAGGTCAGATCTCCCGCGACGATCTGACCATGTAATGCCGCCAGGCGCGTCTTCAGCTCGAGCGGGTCATTGGCGATCGAGGTCGGCCATCCGTAGGCGCGCAGCACCGCGGCGTCGAGCTCACGGTGGAGGTCGCGGAGGGCGCGCCACGCGCCATCGTCGACCTGGTTGTAGAGGTCGGTCAGGCCGATGCCGCGCTCGACGCAGATCGCCTGCCGACGCTCGATCAGCCGAGCGGTGATATCTCCGATCGACTCGCGCTGGGCCGCCGAGGGCTGGGGCCAGGGAAAGGTCTCGAAGCAGGAGGTCGGCGTGTAGCGGAGGTCTACTCGCAAGGTGGAGCCTTCCGACATCGCCCAGGCCAGGTGGGTTGACGACGTGAGGATCCCCATCGAGTAGTCGTCGTCGAAGGCGAAGACGTTTGTGAGGTTGCTGGGGCAGACCTGCGCATCGGCCCAAACGAACAGGAAGCGTTTGCCTTGAGCGTTGCCTGCGATGTACCTCGAAAGAGGAGCAACTGCATCCCGCATGCCCACGGCCTTCTCGCCGAACTGCCACCAGCGCTCCCTACGGACCCTTCGCCGATTCTGGTCCCGGCTCGGCTTAACCCTGTCGCGAACGAGTTCCAGAGCGGCCGGGTAAGCCATTGCCTCCTCGAGGGGCCACCCGCCAAAGTCAATGATCCATCGCCGCGGAAGCTGCTGGGGTTCCTCGGTGATGTCATCTCCCACCAGATACGGCCTCACCACGTCGTTGTACTGAGCGTCTTCTCTCCGCCTGAGGGCATCAGCCTCA
>JAABUN010008073.1_pt1 | contig 10967 bp, 10 predicted proteins | sample 5559311 | NCBI WGS metagenome assembly JAABUN01 (sample SAMN10711877, study PRJNA513370) | rock metagenome | isolation source: Antarctica rocks | place: Antarctica: Victoria Land, Siegfried Peak sud | reverse complement strand
AAGTGCCCTGAGATGCGGCTATGGAGGTTGTCGAGTTCAGCTGTCCAGGACTTGAGTTTGGACGGTGTGCCGTTGGAGAAAGTCATGGCTCAACTTACCCCTGCTTAACTGCGGCTGTAATACTAGGCGGGGCGCGCCGAGCACCACCTAAAAATCTCGAAGTGCCTGTACGACCGGTTGACGTGAGGTGACACGCGCGCTGCTGATGGCGAGTACGGTTGCTACGGCTGCCGCGACAACGAGCCAGAGCAGGTACGACCACGGCACCGCCAGCGCTTCAGGCGGTGGGTCGAAGACACCAGTCAACACCTTGATGAGCATCTCGGCGATTCCGAAGCCCGTCAGCAGTCCGACGACTGCGCCGCTTAAGAGGACGAATAGCCCTTCGCTCCATAAGAACGCGCCCAGCTGCGCCGACTTTGCGCCGAGTGCGCCCAAAATGGCGAAAGTCCGCCGCCGTTCGGCGAGTCCGAGTGCCAGTACCAACCCTGAAGCTGCCGCCAGCAGTACGAACGCGAAGGAGAGCTCGAGCCGGGTCAAACCTTTAAGATCAACAGCGGTGAGGCTCGAGCTGATTAGGGTCTGCGCCTGACCGAGGCTCGAGACCTTTGCGCCGGGTAACGAGCTGACGAGCGGCCCAGCCGCCTTCACGACCCCCGCAGCATTTTGCGTTTTGAGCAACACGACCTCGGCTGTACCTGTCCCGGTCTGCCGCGCGATATAGCCCGCATTGGCGACCAAGAACGAGTCTTTGGGCGCAGTCGGAAACTCCCTAGCCACTCCGACAAAGGTAAAGGGAACCGTGTGATAACGGTTATCCTTAGCGTTTTGCAAACGCAAGTTGATGCGGTCGCCGACCTGTAACTGGAAGTCTCGAACGGTCTCCTCAGAGACCAGCACACCGTCGGGGTGGCCACTTAATGCTCCAAGCGTAGCCTGGGCGTTGCCGCCCTTAAAGTAGGCGTTCGACATCACGGTAGCTTCACCGATGTGAGCAGGGTCAACTCCGTAGAGGTCTTGTAAGTCGTTGCCGACGTAGGCAAAGCGGTGCTGCATGGGCGCGGCTGCCTCGACGCCGGGGAGTGCTGTAAAGGCCGCGAGTTTTGCGCCCGCGGGTGCTGCCGTCGTCCCCGTCACCGTTACGTCCGCCCCATTGGTCAACAGGGCGTCTACTCGAGACTGTCCGTTATAGGTCGTATTAAAAACTGCTGTGGACGCGGCGAATGAGAAGGCCAAAGCCACCAGCACCACGCCCCCGGCAATCCGCCGACGTTGCCGACCCAAAGAGGCCGCTACAGTACCAGAAAGTCCGCGCGCGACTGGACGGAAGAGACCGGCTAGAAGGTGCGAGCCTCGTCCTAACAGCAGATTCCAGAGGCGGAGCGTCAGCAGTCCAGCACCGAGCCACAAAAAGACCGGGGCGATAAAGGCGCTGTAATTAACCGAAGTCTGCGCGACCCCTTCAGGAGCCAGCACGACCTGATAGCCGCTCTTCGCGGTTTGCCAAAACACGACAGCCGCCAGTGCCAGACAGAGCACATCGAGGTAGAGCCGTTCCCAAAGGGGGGTGGTGGCATGACCTACAACAGCTCTAGCTGACGTGATAGTCTCACCACACAGCGCCCGCCACGCCGGAAGCATCACCGCGACCGCTGCCAGCAAAAAGCCGACTAGGGCGGAAGCAACGAGCCAGAACCCGACGCCTGCGTTCGTCCATAAGGTTGTCCCGAGGAGCGCCCACGACGCGGCGAACGCGAGTAGAAAACCGAAGATAATGCCCGTAACTCCTACACCAAGGGCTTCAAACCCTGCCAGCCGCAGAAGTTGGGGACTCGAGGCTCCCCTCGTTCTTAACAGCGCCTGTTCCTGACGCCGCCGAGCCTGACCTGAAGCTGTCACCGCTAGCGTTAGCAGGGCCGCGAGTAAGGCCCCCGGCGTTCCTAAAAAGAGAAACAGCACACGGGCGTAGAGGGCGTCACCCCTTGCACCGTCTAAACGAGCTGCCAGGTTATCGGCTACTGAGCCGCTTCCGGCGATACGTGCCTCGAGGTTTTTCGCTCGCCCCGTTACGTCTAAGTAGGCCGCGCCCGGGTCACTTGGCAGCCCGGCATGACCGAGCCGCACATGCAACTGTGTTCGCACTGAGTCGGGTCGCACTGCTGCCTGCGGGTCGAAGAGCGTGCGCCACTGCGCGGCTGGGAGCAGCACCACGTTATCCGGTGGTGCTTGCGGGGCGCTGCCAGCCGGGACGCCGACCGCCTGGAACATCGAGTCAGCGTTGGGGAGTTCAACCACACCCGCCACCTTGACCTCTACGGGTGGTAGCCCAACGCGCTCAATCTTGACCTGATCGCCGACCGTGACGTGCAGGTTCGCCGCCGTCTGCTGGGCGACGAGCACACCGTTTAGCGAACCGACCAAAGAACGCACCTGGCCGGGAAACTTGGAAAAGTAGGCTTGCGGCAACCCCAAAACCTTACCCGGCCCGGTGGTCTGCACGGTGCCACCCGTCTGAGCCTCTAAACCTGCGGTTTGGGCGTAGCCAACTTGCGCGGCAGTCTGTACCGGCGTCGCCTGACGAAGCGCACCCATGACCGTTTTGGGCGCAGTATCCGGCGTGAGCTGAACTTGCCAGTCTACCGGCACGGTCGCCACCGCCCGCCGCGTCATACTCGCCGACCCGGAGACGATGAACGCTGCTAGTGACGTCAGCAGGGCAACCGTCAGGGCGACCCCGGTTACGGTGCCGAGGAGCCGTACCGGGCGGCGTTGAACGAGTCCTTTAAGCCACAACAGGGTCATACGAAGACCTCCTCATAATGAAGGGTTGTCTCGAGCCTGCCAAAACGCATCTGCCACTTTTCAGTCAACCTGTCGGCTACTCGCAGATCGTGTGTGGCCACGACGAGTGCAGTGGCGGTTCCTTCGATAGCGCCTAGCCACACCTCAAACAGGTGTGCCGCCGTTGGCCCATCGAGTTGCCCTGTGGGTTCATCGGCGAGAATGAGTTTGGGCGCGTAAACGAGCGCCCGTGCCACCCCGACGCGTTGCGCTTGCCCGCTGGAGAGTTCTTCGGGGAGTTTGTCGGCGAGTGAGGCTAGTTCAATACGTTCTAAAACCTCTAAAGCTGCTTCACGTGCGCCGCTCTTACCCGCCAGCAGCAGCGGCAGTTCTACATTTTCCACGACGCTCAGAGACGGAATCAAGCTGGGGGTTTGAAAGACGAACGCGACTTGTTCAGGCCGCAAATGCTCGCGCGACCCGAGCGCGGGCCAGGTGACGGTACCGGAGGTGGGCGTCTCGAGCCCGCCCATCAGGTGCAAAAGCGTCGATTTGCCACTTCCTGAAGGCCCGACGAGAGCAATCCGTGCCCCCGGATAAACCTCGCACGTCGCCGACGCCAGCGCGGTCACAGGTTGATGGCCTTGATCATAGACCCGGCCCGCTTGTCGAACAGAAACTACAGCTTTAGTCATAACTCTTCCCTTCCGTGACGCGCCCGTCAGTCAGATGAAAGGTGCGGTCGGCGTGAGCTGCAAGTGCTGGACTGTGTGTGGCGATGAGTGCAGCGTAGCCTTGTTGTCTGCGGTGCTCGAGCAGCTCCAAGAGCAGCCCTTCAGTCTCGGCGTCAACCTCGCCGGTCGGTTCGTCAGCCAGAAGCACCGCAGGGTCAGCAGCCAGTGCAACTGCGAGCCCTGCCCGCGCAGTCTCGCCACCCGAGAGTTCAGCGGGGTAAGCGCGGTGGCGGTTTACCAGCCCAACTGCGTCTAAAAGTTCGCTTACACGCTCTCGGCTGGGTTTATGGGCGAGTTGCAGCGACAGCTGCACGTTGTCTTCAACGCTGAGGTGGCCGAGCAGGTTACCCGACTGGAGCAAAATCCCGATATGCTTCGCTCTCAAACCGGCCCGCACGGTTTCAGGGCGTCGGGTCAAACGTTCACCCAACAGCTCGACGTGACCGCCGTCGGGTTCGTCAAGCCCCGCCAAACATGCCAGCAAAGTAGACTTGCCGCTCCCGGACGGCCCCATCACCGCGACGGTTTCGCCTCGCTGAAGCTGCATACTTACGCCGCGTAGTGCAAGCGTCTCCGCTTCGGGGGTATGAAAAAAGCGGTAGAGGTCGTGAGCCTCTAAAACAGCAGCGTCGTTCATCTCAGTTCCAGCCAAAGCTTTCGGACATGTAACGCCACTGATCGACGTTATCGGCTCCGTAAGGTGCAGAGAAGGTCACAGAGGCGAGCTCGCCCTTCTTGTAGAAGAGATACTCGGTGTTCTCGAGCCGAATCTGTTTGTTCGTCACCGGATTGGGTGCCGAGTTCGAGGCGTAGTCGAGGCGCACGGCCTGCCCGCCCGGAAGCTGTACGGCTTGTGTGTCGCTCACTTCGACAGCCTGATTTGAAGCTATCAGTGCAGCAACTTGAGTTTGCTGAACGCTACTCACAGTCGGTGCGTCTTTCGCCGTCTTCACCTGTACGTCAACGCCGCCATACTTGTCGGTAAAGTGAACCCCTTGTTTGCTGTTCGAGCGTGCCCAGCCTTCGGGAACCTCGAGGTGAAAGCCTTGCGGCGAGTTGTAGAGGACAAACGCCTGCGTATCGGGGATGTCACCGGGGGGGTTGGTTTCGGGTGCGATGGGTTGCTGCTGCGCCGGGATAGGTGCATTTGTCTGAGCCAAGGCGGGCGTAAGTGCGGTGAGCGCAAGAGTGCCGGTGAGCATATAGGTGGTGAGTGGACGTTTCATGGTCTTCTCCTTTGTGCCGGGCTAACCCCAGCGACACGCTTACCTTAAGAGTCGAATGTTGGAGGGAGGTTGAGAGTTCCGTGCTCAATCAGAAAAACTCCCCTGATGCCAGGGGAGTTAAGCCGAAGGTCAAGCGGATGCTTTTAAGTTGTGGATGTCGTTACTACTACACATGTAGGTGCTGTTATCGTCCTACGCCTTGTTCCGGGAATGGCTGGGCAGTTCTTAGAATGCCGCTTTACTGTTCTCCCTGAAAATCACCGTCGTTTTCAGACTGGACGTTATCGTTGTCGCCCTGCTCGTTCTGGCCTTGCTCTTCCTGGGCGTTGCCCTCGTCTTCAGCGTCGTCCCCGTTCTGGCTGCCAGCTTCGATCTGGTCTTCTCCCTGACTACCGCCGCTCGGGTCGCCGCCTTCATATCCACCAGCTTGGGTTTGCTGCTGGGTTCGGGTCGTGTTGGCGGAACTCTGCGCGGTTGCTGCCATAAGGCCCAGTGAGCCGATAAGCAGAAGTGTGCCGATATAGAGCTTTTTAATGCGTTGATTCATCCTTTTTCTCCTTTTCGTGTGAGATTGAAATCCTCCGGCTAGGGATCAAGGTATGGGGTGAATGTTGGCGGGCGGTGGGAGGAAATGCTCATGGGTAGGCCACTTGAGCGGGTTCTCATAATGTCCGGCTTCCCCTCATACGGAGTTGCAAAAATTCCTGCACGAGCCATTTTTTGTCTCTTTGGAAGTGAGAGCAGCGTTGCGCCGAGGTTTTGCCCTATTGCGTAAACCGCTTGGCCTCAAGCTGCTGCTTTATCTCGAGGAAAGGATAAGCGCTGCCTTTTCAGCTAAGTTTGAACAGCAAAGAAACCCCCCGTTTTCAGGGGGTCGGTGTAGAGCAGTGTAGGGTCGGTCGTCCTATCTAGTCGTCGTCTTCCATCCCGCTTTCATTCTGCTCTTGCTGACCGGAACCTTCGTTATCATCCCCTTCGTTCTGGTCGTAGTCTTCGCCGTTATCCGCCATTTCTTCAGCGCCGACCTGCTCGGTTTGCAGCACCTTGGCGTCTCCGGCATCTATCTTGACGGCCTGCTGACCGATAACGACTTCCCAGACAAGAAAGCCGTTTTCGTTGTCGAGCTGAGCCGAACTTGGCGCGGTCGTATTGCCCAGCGAGCTTTGGGCCGCCGTAACCGCCTGGTCGAGCGTTACCTTCGCCATACTCGCGTAGGCGGCAGCTTCTGCACCTTCGCTCTGATTGTCCTGGGGCAAGGGAATCGAGCCGGTAAACGCGGGCTGCTGATCCTGACCCTGGGCTTGAGTAGTGGTGCCGCCCGAAGCCTGGGCGAGCGCGATGGTCGCGCCGACCGAGCCGACCAGTAGCACGCTGCTGAGAAGAAGGGTTTTGGTTCGCTGTTTCATATTGCTCCTTTCGCCAAAGGTGAGAGCCTCTTGGCTAGGGTTAAGGTACAGGGCGAATGTTGGAGGGCGGTGGAGAGAAACGTTCACGCGTGGGCCACAAACTTAATGTTCTCGCTGATTTTGCCGCGTGTTCTCATAAATTGGCACTCGAGGATTGAAAAAAGGAGCTTTGGCTCGAGTAACTTACCTCACTGACTCTGATTCGTAAGCAACAAAAAACCGACACGCTTCGGGGCGTGCCGGTCGGGTCAACCTGCTGAACTGAGGGGCTAAGCAGATTCCGTAACGGGCGTCGGTTGAGCCGAGGCCACCGTGCGCCGCTCCCGGTTCTGACGCACGGTGATAAAGGACACCAGGCTCACGATGACAGCTAAGAAAATCACACTGGTTCCGACTGTCCCTAATCCGAGACCGCCGTCTGCTACAGGTTGTGAGAGCAGGTCGCCGGTCGAGGCTCCGAGTGGGCGCGTCAGGATAAACGCCAGCCAGAAGGCCAGCACACCGTTGAGCTTAAACCCGAAGTGCGCGACGGCGATAAGTGCAATCAGTCCAGCAAAGATTGCTAACGAGAGGGCGTAACCGAGACCCAAACTCTCCGCAATCAGGTCGCCCGAGGCTGTGCCTAACGCAAAGGTGAACAAAATCGCAGCCCAGTAGAACGCTTCTCGGGGCAGGGTATTGACCGAGTGCATCGCCAGCGTTCTCTCTTTGGCGTACCAGACAACGAAGATAGCGAGCAAAATCCCTGAAAAAACAACGGTTGTCGTCATTAAGCTGATACCGAGGTCGTCAACGAGGTAATCCGTCACCAGCGTGCCGACGATACTCGTCAAAACGACGACCGTCCAGTAACTCGCCGGGACGTAGCGCTTTAACCGGAGTTGATTGGCGAGCGCGACAATGAGCAAAATGCCCATCACGACGGAGGTGCCGACCAGACCGAAGTTGAGCGTGACGGCTAAGAAATCTGCTGCGGTTTCACCGACGGTGGTGGACAAAATCTTAATCATCCAGAAGATGAGGGTGACTTCGGGAACGCGGTTAAGCAGGCTTTGCATGGTGGTGCTGCCGAGTATGGGTTGACGCGCGGTGGTTTGCATTGTTCGCTTCTTTCTTATCGCCGGTCAAGGGTTTGGGTGAGCGTGGGCGGTGGCTGGGTTGGAATGTACGCTCACTCGTTTCGGGGTCGGTAAACGCCGGTTATCCTCTCTGGAGATGACCAAGCTGTTCTGCTCGGATGAGAGAAGATACGCGGCGAATGTTAAAGGCAGGTTGAAGCCTGGTCGGGTTCGTGCAGTCGGTTGTTTAGGAGAGTGAGTGGCTTGAGCCCCTCCCCTAGTCTGTAGCTACAGCACTTGCGGACGCTTTATCATCAGGAATCTTTCTCTCCCGCTTTGCTTCCCACCAGAGACCGACCACCATCATTACCGCGAAAAATGCTGACGCGCCGACCGTACCGAGGTCAAGCCCGCCCTTGTCGTGCGTTTTAGTCAGCAGGTCGCCGAAGGTCGCTCCAAAAGGTCGGGTCAAGACAAACGCCAGCCAGAACAGGACGATGCCAGAAATTTTGGTGAAGTAGTGAGCCAGCGCGATAAGGATGAGGACGCCGCCGATAATTATGGCGCTTTGCATAAAACTCAAGCCGAGCGAGTCCGCTATAAAGTCGCCCGCTGCTGTCCCAAGCGTATTGGCAACCAAAAATGCCAGCCAGTAAAATGCTTCGGCACTGCGGGTGTAGATGTGTTCGACCGACAACGATCCCTCTTTTAAGTACCAACCGACGAGGGTAAGAAGCAGTAGCGAAACGAGGATGGCAGAACCCGCCGCGTATCCAAGCCCTAGTGTTCGGTCGATGAAGTCGGAGATGGCAGTGCCGACAACTGCGGTAGCGGTAAAGACCAGCCAGTAGGTTGTTGCGTGATACGTCTTTTGCCACAGCTTGACACCGAGCAATACCAGAAACAGACCCAAAAAGATCAAGATGGTCAGGCCATAACCTAAGCTGTAGGTCATGGAGAACATGTCCGCGCCTGTCTGGGGGTATTTTTCCATCTGAGCGGCAACCTCGAGGTCATCCGTGAGATTCATCTGGAAACGTCCGGTTGGACGCTCGTCTGGAAGGCCCTGAGCGGCGCGGCACCGGCGTTGGCACCGGGCCTCTTGGCTCAAGTTGGACTGCTGGGGCTGATCTATACCTACCGGCATCCGGCACTCACCGCGCGAAGAGGCGCTCGAGCCCTCAAGATTCACACCATTACCGTTACGGCGCGAGATCTTCAAGTAGTAGTAAGAAGAGGTTGAGCCGTGTAATAGAGCGTTGAACAATTCGCTCAACTGAAAGAAGTAGGACCACCGCCCTATCTGCACACAACGTGCGAAAAGTCAGAGGAGCAACATGCAGAAAGCTTTTGCCATCATAGGCGTCAGCCTACTTGTCTGGGCCGCTATACCTGTACTAGCGCAGGAGAACCCGATAAGCGAACTGCCCAAAATCGCACCCGAGGCGGAGAGCGACGTCAAGGCGGTAGGCGCAGCTTTACAGGAGCAGCTTATCGAGCTCCAAAACTTAGCGTTGCAAGCCAAGCAGGCGCACTGGAACGTCTCGGGCAACCTCTTTTACCCGCTCCACGAGCTGCTGCAAGAGCACTACGAAGGCTACTCTGGGTACGCCGACCGCGCTTCTGAGCGGATGCTCAGCATTGGGGTCGCCTCCGACGGGCGCGCCGGGACTGTCGTTAAAACCGCGCAGATGCCTGTTATTCCCGGCGGCTTCATCGACGACGCCGAGGTCATCCGCTTCTTTATCGATGACCTCAAGCTGGTTGGTGACCGCACCCGGCAGCGTATCCGGGACACCGAGGATTTGGACCCTACCAGCGCGAACCTGCTGCAAGAGGTCGAGTACATCTTGGGTCAGTACCAGTGGCAGTACCGGGCTCACGCCCAGAGCACGCCGACCGACAACCAGAACGGCAGCGAGCTCAACCAGGAAAACGGCACCCCGCTCTATCAGCGGGAACAGTAGAAAAGACCGGATCGAGGGGCAGCTTTGTGCTAGCCTAATCCACAACCGTTTTGCATCTAAGAAGACGATGCTGCTGAAACTGACCTTATGGAGAGAAAATGTCACGACGCTTAGGCACCGTTTTACTGCTGCTGACACTTACAGCCTGTAATGAGAACCCCGCACCGAGCACACCTGCGCCGACCCTTTCGGGCGTCTCCATAATAAACGCCGAAACCGGGCGCATCATACCGGGACTCGAGTCCGTTACAAACGGGTCTACCATTGACTTGAGGCAACTCGGCGGGCAGGAAGCGCAACTTCGGGTCAACACCGCCGCGACCGACCTCGGCAGGGTTGATCACACGCTCGACGGAGAGGTCTATACTGATCACGCGCCTTACGCCTTCCCCGCTTCGAGGGCGGCACAGCCGACTCTGGGCGGTGGCAGCCACACCTTTAGCGCAACGCCCTATACCGTGGCCGGAGTCGCAGGGACACCCTTTACGATCTCATTTTCGGTCACTGCGCCCGACTATCAGCACCTCCTCTACGTCTTCCGCACCTCAGCCATAGACGTCTACGACATGGACTCCGGTCACGCACGTGTCAAAAGCTTGAAACTGCCGGGTGGCATCGAACGCATCTGGGGCGCAGTAGCCCACGCGCAGAGCGGCAAGCTCTACATCAGTTATCACGGACGAGATAAAGAGAAGCGTTTTGAAACGGGTTTGATCGCTTACGACCTGCTTAAAGAGGAGCTTGTCTGGAAAAAACTGTACAAGCCTTTCGTGGACAGCCCGGCCCTTACCCAAGACGGTAAGACGATCTATTTGTCGAGCGGTGAAGCTACCGACCGCGGCGACTTCTGGTTCGTCCTAGACGCCGCCGACGGCTCGATCAAAGACAAGATCGAGGTCTTTCGCGGAGCGCACAACACTATCGTTGGACTCGGCGGCAAAAACGTGTACCTGGGCAGCGTGCGTTATCCCTACCTGGTCGTTGCAGACACCGCTACGGACAAAATTATCAAAGAGGTTGGGCCGTTTAGGGCGGGCATACGCCCTTTTACGGTCAACGGCAAAGAGACGCTGGCGTTTGTCAACGTCAACAACTTTTTGGGCTTTGAAGTCGGCGATGTTGCCACGGGTAAGGTTCTCTACAGCGTGCAGGTCAAGGGCTTCCCGGAACGCGAGTTCAAAGACGAACTCGATGTGCAAAGTCACGGCGTCGCCCTCTCCCCAGACGAGACCGAGGTGTGGATTGCTGACAACGGCAACAAGCAGCTGCACATATACAATGTGAGCGGGCTGCCTGAAAAAGCGCCGGTCTATCTGGAGAGTATCGAAACGTCCAGCAGCCCCAACTGGGTTCAGTTTTCACGTGATGGGCATTTCGCCTATAGCTCAGGGGGTGAGGTGATCGACGCCGAAACGCGGCAGCTTGTCGCTAAAACCGCTTCGGCGAAAGTCCGCATCCAGATCGACTTTTTAGAGGGCATCCCAGCTCGAGCCTATGTACGCTACGGTCTCGGCTACGTGATCGACTAATTAGCCACTTGCAAACTGGGATTGCTGCGATTTAGTGGACGGTCGGTAGCTTAGCACCTTCAGGCTAGATTGGTGGCCGATCAGTTGGCCTCGAACTCAGTCGACGTAGGTTTTCGCAACATTAGTTCGCCAACAGTATCCGAGTTGGGTCAAAGACCGTCAGGCGTTCAAGGCCAGTATCTTCAATACGCGTAGCGAGTCGGCGGCGGAAAAAGCTTCGTTCAAGGGGCCGCTGCGGTACAAACGGGCGATAGTTTCTGCTAACG
>JAABUN010008072.1_pt1 | contig 10968 bp, 10 predicted proteins | sample 5559311 | NCBI WGS metagenome assembly JAABUN01 (sample SAMN10711877, study PRJNA513370) | rock metagenome | isolation source: Antarctica rocks | place: Antarctica: Victoria Land, Siegfried Peak sud | reverse complement strand
TCAGGTTTTCGCTTTTGTCAAGCGACAAAAACGCATCGGTAATGCTCTCCAGGATGGTGTTGAGCTGTTCGGCCTGCCGCTGTATCAGGCGTTGCGCGGCGTCTATCTCCGTGATGTCCTTCGCGATCACGTGGGTGCCGAGCAGCTCGCCGTCGACCACCAGCGGAACTTTGATAATGTTCAGGGTTTTGTGCTCGCCCTCGTCGGTGCGTAGCGCGGCCTTGACTCATACGTTATAACCCCTGGCGACATCCCGGCGCGGATCGCCGGACCAGGGGCCCGTTTCTACGGGCAAAAAAGCGCCCAGCTGCCGGTTGAGCACCGCGTCCTTGGGCCGCTTGACGAAGGCGAGAAAGGCCGGATTGGCGTCCAGAATCTCGCCCTCGTTGGTTTGAAGAACGGCCAGCGAAAGGTTGTTTTCGAACATGAGCCGGAACCGCTGCTCGCTTTTGGCCAGCTCAAACTCTTTGTTTTTGCGCTCCGTAATGTCGCGGGAGCTTAGCGCGTACGCCTTGATGGCGGGGTTCTGAAGTTGGTTGCTGGCGGTGGTTACCACCCATTTCCAGCCCCCGCCGGCGGTGCGGAAGCGGAACTCCGGCACGGTCGTAACGGCTTGGGCACTTAGCTGGCCCCAGTAGCCGAGCACCCGGTCCAGGTCGTCGGGGTGAATCAGGTCAAAGGCGCTCCGGCCCACCAGCTGCTCGGGCAGGTAGCCGAGAATTTTCAGGGTAGAGCCCCCCGCGTACGTGTACACGCCGTGCTCGTCCAGCAGCGCCACCATGTCGAAGCCGTGCTCGATGAGCGCGCGGTGCAGGTCTACCCGCTCGGGCGCGGGTTGGGCCGCCCGCCGCTCGGCCGTCACGTCGCGCCCTACGCACAGCAGCAGCTCATCGGCCGGCGGCCGAAACGCCGACCACGCGATGATCACCGGCTGCCCGTCCTTGCCCAGGCAACGGCTTTCGAAGCCCACCGGCCCAGCTTGCGGCGGCGCGCGGGCATTTCTCCACGGCGGCGCGGTCGTTGGAGTGGACAATGTCGGTGAAGCGCCGGCCCACCATTTCGTCGCTTTCGTAGCCCAGCACCTGCCGGCAAGCCCCGCTCACGCGCCGAAAACGCCCCGCCGGGTCGATGGCACAGTACACGTCGGGAGAATAGCGCAGGGTATTCTCCGAGAGCCAGAGGTCGTCGCTGGTGCCCATCTATCTTCTACTAATTCAATTTAATATAATTCGCGGCCGGGCCACCCAACTGCCTCCAGCCCACCGCTTGGCCCCGAGCAACCGCCGTAGGCCGGATGCTCGCCGCGCACCCCAATAGTCAAACGAATAAAGGCATAAATAACTAAAAAGCGTTGACCTGCTTTAGTGCTACACAATAAATGGCTGATGCCTAAGTACCTGGCCAACCAGGCGGTCATGCTCATCTGGCGCTCTGAAAGAAAAGAAAGCCCTTAGCTGACCACTGTCCACACACCTTAGCAAGAGAAAGGGCAACCAGCAGCTGAATCAGAAAAAAGCAGTAGCCACGGGGCCCAACCGCAGCCTGGCCGCATCTTTGCCTCGCCGCGCTGCTTCTACTCGGTCGGAAATAATGCCCCAACCGCAGCTTGGTCGCAGCTTTGGGGCCGGGGCGTGGCCCCCTTCTGGGGCCGCTGCTTGTCTACCTCCCCTACCCTTATGGCGGAACACCTGCTCATTTTCGCGCGCCACCCGGTGCTGGGGCAAGTCAAAACGCGGCTCGCGCGCACCATTGGCCCCGAAGCCGCGCTGCGGGTGTACCGCGAGCTGCTGGGCCGTACCCGCGCCGCGGCCGATGGCGTGGCCGCGGCCAAAACCGTGTGGCTGGCCGGCGTCCCGCCGCCCGCCGCCGAAGCCTTCGCGGGGTGGGCCGGCTACGCGCAGCGCCCGCAGCCGGCGGGCGACCTGGGCCAGCGGATGCACCAGGCGTTCGCGGCGGCGTTCGCGGCCGGGGCCACGGCGGCCGTCGTCATCGGCACCGATTGCCCCGCGCTGACGGCGGGCCACCTGACGGCCGCCTTTCAGCGGCTCGCCACGCACGAAGTAGTCGTTGGCCCGGCCCTCGACGGCGGGTACTACCTGCTCGGCACGCGGGGCCTGGTCGCCGACTTTTTCGTGGCCAAGGCCTGGAGCACGGCCACCGTGCTGGCCGCCACCCTGGCCGATGCCGACCGGCTGGGCCTGCGCGTGGCCCACCTGCCCGCGCTGGCCGACGTAGACACGGCCGACGACCTGGCGGCCTGGCGGGCGGCCTCCGCCCCGCAATCGTTGCTTTGATTTAACACTACTTTATACCTACTTGGGATGGCTGAAGCAGCTTTCGACTTCGACTTGGTGGTGCTGGGGGCTGGCTCGGCGGGCCTGGGGCTGAGCTTGTTCATGAGCCGGGCGGGGCTGCGGGTGCTGCTCATCGACAAAACGCCGGCTGACGTAGGCGGCGATTGCCTCAACCACGGCTGCGTGCCCAGCAAGGCCTTCATCCATGCGGCGCGCCAGGTACACGGGGCCCGCCAGGCCGCCCGGTTCGGGCTGGCCGCGCCGGGGCCCGCCGACCTGGGCCGGGTGATGGACTACGTGCGGGAGCGGCAGGACGCCATTCGCCGGCACGAAAACCCGGCCTACCTGCGCGGGCTGGGCATCGTGGTCGAAACCGGGACGCCCCGGTTTGTGGGCCCGCACGAAATCGAAGTCAACGGCCGGACGCACCGGGGCCGCAAAATCGTGGTGGCCACCGGCTCGCGGCCCCGCCAGCTCGCGGTGCCGGGGGCCGAATCAGTAGACCTGTACGACAACCAGCGCGTGTGGGCGTTGCGCCAGCTGCCCCAGCGGCTGCTGGTGGTGGGCGGGGGCCCCAACGGCGTCGAGCTGGCCCAGGCCATGCAGCGCCTGGGCGCGCAGGTAACGGTGGTGCATACCGGGCCCCGCCTGCTCGAAAAGGAAGACCCGCGCATCAGCGCTGTGCTGCTGGAGCGGCTGCGGGCCGAGGGCATCACGTTCCACCTGGCGGCGGAGGTAGCGGCTTTTTCGGGGCCCCACGAAGCGCAGGTGCGCCCCAAAGACGGCGGCGCGCCCGCCGTGGCCGTGCCGTTCGACCTGGCCTACGTGGCCATCGGCCGCACCGTTGGCTTCGGGGGCTTGCAGCTGGACCGGGCCGGGGTGGACGTGGACGAGCACGGCCACATTCGCCTGAATGAGCACCTGCAAACCACCAACCCCGACGTGTACGTGGCCGGCGACGCGGCCAACTCCTACAAGTTCAGCCACGCGGCCGAGCTGCACGTGCGCCTGCTGCTGTTCAACTTTTTCTCGCCCCTGAAAAAGAAGCTCGACTACGACCATTTCTCCTGGGTCACCTTCACCGACCCCGAGGTGGCCCATTTCGGGCTCGACGAGGCGGAGCTGACCCGCCGGGGCCTTCGCTACGAGCGGTGGGAAACCGACTTCGCCGACGACGACCGGGCCGTGGTGGACGACTACCGCTACGGCCGGCTCTTGCTGTTCGTGGAAAAACCCCGGCTGCCGGGCCGAAAGCGCCGCCTGCTGGGCGGGGCCATGGTGGCCCCAGGGGCCGGCGAGCTGGTGCAGGAGCTGATCCTGGCCAACGCCAGCGGGCTGGGCGTGGACGCTATTTTCGACAAAATATATCCCTACCCCGTGGCGGCGCGCATCAACCAGGAACTCATCATCCGCCAGCGCGATATCTCACCGTTGCTCAGGAAGGCGCTGGGGCTTGCGTATAAGCTGTAAACCAGTGGTTCGCATCGGCTACGGCGGTTTTACAATCTGACAAAAAGCTTTTTACAGCTTATCTTGCCAGATGAGAAACCGGTACACGCGCACCAGCCGGGGCTGCGACACCCCCAGCCGGTAGAGCAGCGCGATGACGGCGAAGGCCCCTTGCAGGCGGTACACGCCGTTCTCCAGGTACTTGCGGGCCGACGTGGTGGCGGCGCGGGGCAGCACGCGGAACGGCGCCCGCGCCCCGAGCCGGCCCACGATTTCCTGGTCTTCCATCACCAGCAGGTCTTCGCGGTAGCCGCCGATTTGCTCGAAAAGCGCCTTGGTAACGAACAGGCTCTGGTCGCCAAACCGGACGGCTTGCAGCGGGAAGCGCGTCATCCAGGCGTTGGCGCGCAGAAACCAGTGCGGGTGGTCGAACGCCAGGCGGTAGCAGCCGCTGCCCGCCCCTTGGGCCACGGCCCGGCGGATGTCGGCCAGAAACCCCGGCGGCGGGTACGTGTCGGCGTGCAGAAAGTAGAGGATGGGCCCGGCCGCCGCTTGCGCTCCGTGGTTGAGCTGGGCGGCGCGGCCTTTGCGGGGGCAACGAAGCACCCGGGCCCCGGCCCGCGCGGCCAGGGCCGGGGTAGCGTCGGTGCTGCCGCCGTCGGCCACGATAATTTCCAGGGCCCCATCGCCGGCCGCGTCCCGCCACAGGTAGCCGAGCAGCGCACCGATGGCCGCCTCGTTAAAAGTCGGGATGACGATGCTCACGGCCAGCACGGCGGCGCGGCCGGGGGCAACGGGCGGGTTGCGGGCGGGAACCAGCGCACGGCCGGGCCCCTCCGGCAAGGCAGATTCAGGCACGCCTCAGCAGCAGTTGGTGGCCGGGCTGCCCGCCAGGGCCGCCGGGGCCGGGCCACAAGGAAACAAGCCGAAATGCCGGTCCTTGGTGCCCTCGACGCGGAAATGGGCCCCGTAGCGGGTGCGGCTCAGCATGTCGGCCGTGTTGCCGCACACGAGCACCGGGCGGCCGGTTTCAAACGCGTGGTGGTCGTCGAGCACGAAGCGGTGCGCGTCGCCGGCCGTGCCGAGGTAGGTCGCCACCTGGCCGTAGTCTTCGCAGGTGTCTTCCAGGTCGAGCTTGAAGGCCCGCACGGTGAGCGAGTAAAAGACAATATTGCCCGTTTTCTGCTGAATCTCCGCGTTGTCGACCGTTAGCACGCGCTTAGCGGTGAGCCGGTAGTCGCGCACCCCGAGCTGGGCGAGCAAGCGGCGAAAGTCCTCGATGTACAGGGCCCCGCTCAGGCACTCGCCGTACAGCACCGGGTCGTGGCGCAGGGCCCCGGGAACGCGGCGGTCGGCAAACACGTCGGCGAGGTACAGCTCGCCGCCGGGGCGCAGCACCCGGAAAATCTCGCGGTACGTGGCTGCTTTGTCGGTGCTCAGGTTCAGCACGCAGTTCGATACCACGAGGTCGACGCTGTCGTCGGCCAGGCCGGCGGTGCGCAGGTCTTCGATGTAGCCGTGGCGAAACTCCACGTTCGGCCGGTCGTAGCCGAAGCGGGCGGTGTGGGCCCCCACGTGGCGCCGGGCCACGGCCAGCTGCTCGTCGGTCATGTCGACGCCGATGACGCGCCCGTGCTCGCCCACCAGCTTCGAAAGCAAAAAGGCGTCGCGCCCGCTGCCCGAGCCCAGGTCGAGCACCGTGCAGCCCTGCACGGCGTCGGGCACGCACACCCCGCAGCCGTAGTACTTGGCCAGCACCTCGGGCTCCAGGGTCGCCAGGATTTTCCGGTGGGCCGCCGGAATGTCGTCGGTGCAGCAGGCATTGGTTTTCAAATCCTGGCTGGTGCGCAGCTGCGCCCCGTAGTAGTCCCGTACCTGCGCCTGCGTGCGTTGCTCCATGATAAAGAGAAAGTGGTGAGTGGCCGCCGCGCCCACGGTATTTGTTTGGTTTATAGTACGTTGGTGATCGCAAATGCGGGCCCTACGCCAGGGCCCCGCCGCAGCTGGAGCCCGCCCCCGCCGTGCAGCCGTAGCAGTGCTGGTTGACGACGACGGCCCGCCCGGCCAGCGCCGCCAGGCCGAAGTCGCGGATGTGCTGGGGGGCCGTCGGCTCGACGGGCAAGTCCAGCTGCTGGTTGAAGTCGCAGTCGTACAGCTGGCCGTCCCAGCCCACCGACAGCGTGCTGCGGCACATCACGTTGGCCGCCGCCACGGGGTTGTAGGCGTCCACGAGCTGGCCCATGTAGCCCTCGTACTGGCCGCTTTCCAGCAGGTAATCCAGAAACCGGTTGATGGGCAGGTTGGTGATGGTGAGCAGGTTATTGAACACCAGGCCGTGCTCCTGGCCCAGCTGCTGCTTGTAGGCTTGCTCCAGGGCCTGCTGGTTGCCGGGCTGGGAAGCTCCGCCGGGGTTGAACACCAAATCGAGCACCAGGCCCGTGCCGGCCACGCCGTAGCCCGCCGCGTTCAGCAGGTGCAGGGCCCGGATGGAGCGCTCGAACACGCCCTCGCCGCGCTGGGCATCGGTATTCCTGGCCGAGTAGCAGGGCAGCGACGACACGACCCGCACCCGGTGCCGGGCAAAGAACTCGGGCAAGTCGTGGTACTTCTTGTTGGCCACGATGATGGTCAGGTTGCAGCGCACCAGCACCCGGCGCCCCAGGGCCGTCAGCTGCTCCACGAACCACCGGAAATCCGGGTTCATCTCGGGAGCCCCGCCCGTCAGGTCCGCCACCGGAATGTCGGTCTGGGCCAGCGCGTCGAGGCACAGCTGCATCGTGGCCCTGGTCATGATTTCGGTGCGGTCGGGGCCCGCGTCCACGTGGCAGTGCTGGCAGGTCTGGTTGCACATCTTGCCCAGGTTAATCTGCATCACGTCCAGGCCCGTGGCGCGGAGCGGCAGCAGCCCGGTTTCGCGCAGCTTGGCGGCAAACGGCGGCAGGTGCGCCCCGGCCCGGTCGGCGCGGGTGAGCACGGCCAATTGGTAGCCCGAGTCGGCCAGCGGGTGCTGCTGGGTGTGGAGGGACTTCATGGTGAAACAGCGTTAAAGCTTGGCAGAAAGCGGCCGGGGAAAGCCGCCTTCGCGAAGTTACTCCGTTTTTTCGCCAACTGCCGGCCGGCAAGGACCCCGCGCAGCCGGGCCCCCACGCCAACGCCGGGCGCTTCCACGAGACGGTCGTGCTGGCCCATGGGCCCCGTCGCCCGCTCCTTGGTGCGGTTTACCAGGCCAGGGCCGTGTGGCACACCACGCCGGCCGGGGACACGCTCAGCCGGGCCATCCAGCTGCTGGCGGTGGATATTTTTTACGACACGCCCCTCAACCCGGCCACCGGCACCGCGTTTACCGCGTACGGCGGCTACTACCGGTACGATTTCGGGCCCGGATACCTGAAGAATGCCGGCGCCATGAACCCGGCCAACGGCGTTCGCGCCGGCGCCGGCGCGTTTAATTGCCCTGGAAACAACTACCCCATGCTGGGCACCGGCAACATTCTGTACGCCCAATCGGCGTACCTGTGCAAGAAAGGGCTCCTCGGCGACTACGGCACGCTAAAGCCCTACGCGGCGATGCAGTGGGCCCGCTACGAACGCCTCGCCGACCCCATGTACTTGCTGAACGCCGGCGTCAACTGGTTGATTTACGGCAACAACGGCAAGTTCACGCTGAACTACGAAAGCCGCCCCGTCTTCACGGCCCAAGCCGCCGGGGACTTCGCCGCCACCGGCCGGCGGGGAGAATACGTGCTGCAATACCAGGTAGCATTTTAAGGCGCCGCTAGGCACCGGTTGGGTTGGGCAGCCCTGGGCCCCTGGCGTGCCAGGCGGGGCCGTCGCCGGCAGCAGGTTGGCCAAAGCCGTACAATCCCGTACCTTCCGCCCCCGGCGCGCCTGCCAAGGCGGCCCTTGTCTGGTCCTTTCACCCTTGAAACCTTACTATGATGAGCCAGCTTCCCGATGCGCCGTCCCGGCGCGAGTTTATTAAACACGGCGCGGTGGCCGCGGCCGGCATCATGATTGTGCCGCGCTTCGTGCTGGGCGGCAAGGGCTACACGGCCCCCAGCGACCAGCTGGTGGTGGCCGGCGTGGGCGTGGGCGGAAAGGGCGAAAGTGACTTGGCCGCGTTCGCCAAAACCGGCAAAGTCCGGATCGGCTACTTGTGCGACGTGGACGATCGGCGGGCCGCCCATTCGGTCAAGGCTTTTCCGCAGGCCAAGTACTACAAGGACTGGCGCGAGCTGCTGGACAAGGAAGCCAAGAACATTGACGCCGTTTCCGTGTCAACGCCCGACCACAACCACGCCGTCATCGCCATGGCGGCCATGCAGCTGGGCAAGCACGTGTACGTGCAAAAGCCGCTCGCCCACGACCTGTACGAGGCCCGGGCCCTGACCGAAGCGGCCAAGCGGTACAAGGTGGTGACCCAAATGGGCAACCAGGGCGCTTCCAACGACGGGGTGCGGCAGCTACAGGAGTGGTACGACGCCAAGGTCATCGGCGACGTACACACCGTGTATTGCTGGACCGACCGGCCCGTCTGGCCCCAGGGCATTCCCTGGCCAACCACCGCCGCCCCCCGGCCCCAGGAGCTGGATTGGGATTTGTGGCTGGGCACGGCCCCGTACCGGGAATACGTCGACAAGCTGATTCCCTTCAACTGGCGCGGGTGGTGGGAATACGGCACGGGCGCGCTGGGCGACATGGGCTGCCATTTGCTGGAAGCGCCGTTCCGCGTCCTAAACCTGCAGTACGCCAAAGCCGTGCAGGCGAGCGTGGGCAGCGTCTACGTCGACGAGTTTAAGCGGGGCTACTTCCCCGACAGCTGCCCGCCGTCGAGCCACGTCACGCTGACCTTCCCCAAAACCAACAAGACCAAGCACGACGTGACGCTGCACTGGATGGACGGCGGCATTCAGCCCGAGCGGCCCGACGAACTGGGCCCCAACGAAAAGTTTGGCGACGGCGGCAACGGCATCCTGTTTATCGGGAGCAAGGGCAAAATGATGGCCAGCACCTACTCCGCCGACCCGCGCCTGCTGCCCACTGCCCGCACCAACGAGGTCCACGTCAAACAGACGCTGGCCCGCGTACCGGGCGGTGCCGATGGCCACTACGGCCAGTGGGTCGAGGCGTGCCTGGCCGGCTACGGCAACCGGACCGTCAGTTCGCCCTTCGAGCTGGCCGGCCCGCTGACGGAGGCCCTGCTCATGGCCAACCTCGCCATTCGCGGCTACGACATCCAACGCCCCAGGGCTTCGGGCACGGGCATGGACTACCCCGGCCGCGGCATCGAGCTTCTGTGGGACAACCAGCTGCAGCGGATAACCAATTTTGACGAGGTCAACCGCTTTGTCAAACGCGACTACCGGCAGGGCTGGCACTTAGGCGCTTAGCGCAGTTTCCAGGTCAGTGTACGTGCTGGCGCAGCCGGTACCACCAAGCTGTGCTTGGTCTGGCGTAGGCAATCGTTCAGCGAAACCCCTGCGGTGCCAGCACAGCTTGGTGGTACCGGCTGCGCTCAGCCAAGCAAACCTGTACACTGACCTGAAACCCGCGCTAAGGCCAATTTAACTTTTGCCGCATGACCATTCTCCTCGTTGAAGACGAAGCCAGCTTGGCCTCCTTCATCCGCAAGGGAATTGAGAGCGAAGGCTACGACATAAAAGTGGCTTTCGATGGCTTGATTGGGCAGCGCATGTTCGACCAGCAGCCGTTCGACGTGGTGGTGCTTGACGTCAACCTGCCGGGGATGAACGGCTTTGAGCTGTGCCGCTACCTCAAGCAGCACTCGCCGCGCCAGGCCGTGCTGCTGCTCACCGCCCTGGACGGGTTGCAAGACAAGGAAGCCGGTTTCGGGGCCGGGGCCGACGACTACCTCACCAAGCCCTTCGAGTTCCGGGAGCTGCTGCTGCGGATTCGGGCGCTGGCCCGGCGCTCGGCCGCCTACGGGGGCCTGCACGCCGTGCTGCGCGTGGCCGACCTGGAGCTGGATACGGACGCCCGCACCGTGACCCGCGCGGGCCAGCGCATTGAGCTGACCAGCCGCGAGTATTCGTTGCTGGAGTATTTGATGACCAACAAGGGCCGGACGGTCAGCCGGGTTGACATTGCCGAAAAAGTGTGGGACCTGCACTTCGACACCAACACCAACGTCATCGACGTGTACATGAACTTTCTGCGCAAAAAGGTAGATAAGGGATTCGGCCAGAAGCTTCTGCACACGGTGGTAGGGGCCGGGTACTTAATGCAGGGCTAGCCCCCATGCAGATAAAATACAAGCTCCTGCTCTGGTTTGCGGCGCTGGTCAGCGGCTTGCTGCTGGTCTTTTCGGGCTACGTCTACGTGAGTTCGGCCCGGTTCCGGCACCATTCCTTCGCCGAGCGGCTGGCCCGCAAGGCGGCCGTCACGCAGCAGCTGCTGGCCCTCGACGACTCCGTTGCCGGCACGATGCTGATTTCCCTGCCCGAGCAGGCCGAGCAGGTATACGCCCCCACGGGCCGGCGGCTCTACGCCAGCGGCAGCGTGGATTATGCGCCCGCGCCCGGCTGGCTGGCGCAGGTGCGGCAGCAGGGGCACCTCAGCTTTTCCTACCCCCGGCCCGGCCACGCGCATCTCAAAGAGGGCGTGGCTTTGGCGTACCGCCGGCCCGACGCCGCGGGGCAATACGTGGCCGTGGTGACCGCCTACGACCAGGAGGGGTTTGCCCAGCAACAGACGCTGTTCAGCTACTTCCTGTACGGCAACCTGGCGGCCGTCGCGCTGGTGGCGGCGCTGGGGCTGCTGTTTGCCACCAGGGCCCTGGCCCCGCTCAATTTTCTGCTGCGGCAGCTGCGCCGGTCCGAAGCCCGGCTGCTGCCGTTCCGGCTGCGCCCGCTGAACCCGCGCGACGAGGTGGGCGCGCTGGCCGCGGCATTCAACGCTTTGCTGACCCGGCAGGAAGAGCTGGTCGAAAGCCAGCGCTCGTTTATTTCCCACGCCTCGCACGAGCTGCGCACCCCGCTCACCACCATCAAGGGCTGGCTCGAAACGTCGTTGGCTTACGACTCCGACGTGGCCAGCCTGAAGAAAGGCATCGACCAGGCCGTGACCGGGCTGGACCAGCTCACGGCGCTGGCCAACGGCCTGCTGCACCTGGCCCGCCTCGACGGGGCCGCCCGCCTCGACGGGCAGCCCCTGGAGCTGGTGGACCTGTTGCTCGACGTTGTGGACAGCGCCCAGCACCAGCGGC
>JAABUN010008070.1_pt1 | contig 10970 bp, 8 predicted proteins | sample 5559311 | NCBI WGS metagenome assembly JAABUN01 (sample SAMN10711877, study PRJNA513370) | rock metagenome | isolation source: Antarctica rocks | place: Antarctica: Victoria Land, Siegfried Peak sud | reverse complement strand
GTAAGCGAAGACGTTCAACTCGCGCCCCGCGTGCGGACCGCGGAGGGGCCTCTTTCCACAACCCAGCCCCAGGGCGAAGGCCGCGCCCGTTCCCAGGAACTGCCGGCGGTTCCGCTGGTTCATGATCGTGGCTCCCGGAACGTGGCGTAGGCCGTGAAGACCCGCGTGGCCGTCGTGAGCCAACATAGCCCGCCGAAACCCCACGCCAACCACTCGAACCAATCCGGGAAGAGGCAGATCAGCACGAAAAGCACGATCGTCTCGGTGCCCTCCGTGAGTCCGCCGAGGTAGTGGATCGCTTTCGGCCCTCGCGCTTTGGGAACCCACCCGCGCTTGGCGGCGATGCTGGCGAAGGCGAGGAAGGAACTGCCCGTGCCGACGAAGCTGAAGATGAGGAACGCCGCGGGGAGGGCCGTGGCCGGCTGGCCGACGGCGAAGAAGAACGGGACGCCGGCGTAGAAAAAGAAATCGAGGGCGATGTCGAGGTAGCCGCCGAGATCGGTCGGTCCGAGTTTGCGGGCGAGCGCGCCGTCCAGCCCGTCGAGGATCCGGTTCGCCGCGAGGAACCCGAGGGCGAATCCGTATTCGGTGCTGGCGAGGGCGACCCATCCGAGCACACCCAGCGAGAAGCCGAGGACCGTGACGGCGTTCGCGCCGAAACCCACCCGCGCCAGACCGGTGGCGACGACGTTCAAGAGCGGGTCGATGAACCGGCGGAGCGGCGCGTCGAGCATGGCGTCACGCCTTCGGCAATTCCCACAACTGGATCGGCGACGTGTTTGCCGGGTAGCCCCCGCCGGCGCCTTTCACCTTGCCGTTGCCGCTACTGTTGGCGTTCGTCGCGCCGTGGGCGAGAAGCCTGCCCGCGGGGTGCCGGGCGACGCTATGGCAGTTGGGCAGCTTCGCCGACTCGAATAGCGGCCTGGCGTCGCCCGGCTTCCAGACGAACAGTCGGCCATTGCCTGGCTGACCGCTGGTGACACCCACCAGAAAACCTTCGTCGAGCCAGAGCAGGTCGTGGACGAAGCCTTCGTTGTCGGTCGCCCCCTTCCACTGAGAGAGCCGCTTGCCCGTGGCCCATTCCAGTTCCACCATCAACGGAAAGCCCTGGACGAAGCCGCCGGATTTCGGTTGGCATCCCGCGACGAACAGCGACTTGCCGTCGGACTTGAAGGCGAAGGCGCGCACGCCGCCGACATCCTGGATGCGGTCGAGAAGGTGAAGCTCCTTCACGTCGAGCTTGCGTTCCCCTTTCCACTTGGCCCAGTCGATCACGTGGATATTGCCGAAAAGGTCGCCAACGACGAGGGATTGGCCGTCGGGCGACCCCGCGAGGGAAAGCAGATCGAAGCCGAGTGAAAGTTCGCGCTGGGGCTTCCCATCGCCGAGGTTCCAAGAGCGTACGAACCCGTCGCGGCCGACCGTGACGGCGCTGCCGTTGTGAACGATGGCGGCGCGGAGCCAACCGTCGTGAGCCTTGGGCTGCGTCCACTCCGGCGCCGGACTTTCGGCCTTGCGGTCCCAGGCGACGAGGGCGCCGTGGCTGTCGGCCGAAACCGCCAGCGGTTTCGACGGGTGAAACGCCACGGCCGTCGTCCAGCCGGTGTGAAGTTTCACCGCAGGCAAGGCTTTCGGCTCCTTCCCGGACACGTCCCAGCGCAGCACGGTGCCGTCGTGCGCCGCGGCGAAGAGGACGCCTTCGGGACTGAAGCGGATGCGGCCGATTTGACAGGGGCTTGTCAGCGACTTGCCGAATTCTTTGGGGGTCATGCCAACACCTCCTTCAACGCGTGCATTTCCTCGTGGGCGATGGGCAGGGGTTGCCCGGCGTTGCGGTACTTCGTCTTCTTCGGATCGATGCCGAGCGCCTTGTACCAGGTGTGGAACAGGTGCCCGATGTCGTGCGGCTCGCCATCCACCTCCGTGCCCAGCGCGTTCGTCTTGCCGGCGACGACCCCCGGTTTGATGCCGCGACCGGCCATCGCCACGCTCCAGGCTTCGGGCCAGTGGTCGCGCCCGAGGTGGCCGTTGATGCGCGGCGTGCGACCGAACTCCGAGATCGCGATCACGAGCACGTCGTCGAGCATCCCGCGCTCGGCGAGATCTTCAAGCATCGCCGCGAAGGGCTTGTCGAACTTCGGGTGCAGGCTGGCCGCGCCGTTGAAGTGGTCGCCGTGCGTGTCCCAGCCGTAGGAGGTCACCTTCACGAAGGTCACGCCGGCTTCGAGCATCCGCCGGGCCAACAGCATGTGCCGGCCGAGGTCGTGCGTGCCGTAGCGGTCCTGCTCCTTTTGGGGCAGCTTGGTGAGGTCGAAGAGTTCGAGTTTCTTCTGCAATTGCTCGGCCATATCGAAGGCGAAGCTGCTGGCCTCGGTGTTTTCCTTGCGGCGGCCGGCCGAATACCGCTTGTCGGTCAGCTTACGCAAGTCGTTGCGTTCGAGGTCGTCTTCGGCGCTCAGCTCCTTCGGCCGCACGAGGTTCTCCGGGGGCTTGCCGTCCCCGAGGGCGAGCGCGCCGAACTTCGGGCCGAGGAACCCCGCGTCGCGGGGGAGGAAGCCGCCGTTGCCCGGTTTGATCCAGGCGTAAGGGGGCAGACCGCTGTCGCCGGCCCCGACCCAGTGGGCGACGGCGCTGCCGAAGTAGGGGTAGACCACGCCGCGGTTCTTCGGATCGCCGCGGTTGATTCGGTCGACTCCCGCCGAGTGGGAGTTGTCTTGCGTCGAGACGCTGCGTACCACCGCGAGGCGGTGCATCTGCTTCGCCGTCAGCGGAAGGAGCTCGGAGACCTGCGTCCCTGGTACGCTGGTGGAAATCGCCCGGAACGGCCCGCCGAAGGTCGTGTTCGGCTTCGGATCCCAACTTTCCAACTGGCTCATGCCGCCGTCGAGCCAGATGAAGAGGACTTGCCGGCGCTTCTTGCGGAGTTCGTCGGCGAAGGCCGGCATCGCAAGGCCGCCGAGCGCGGCGGCCCCGGCCGCGCCGAGCCATTGCCGGCGCGAGAGTCGGTGATCCTGCGGGGTGCAAAGTTCGGAGGGTCGCATCAATGGTTCACTCCGAATTCGAGGGAGGCGAGCAAGGCCCAGGCGAGCTTGCGGGTGGCGGCTTCGCGGGATCGGTTCGGCTTGGCCAATACCTTGGCCACGGTGGCCCGTTCCTCCGCGCTCGGATTCCGCGTCAGCACCGTCAGGTAAAGCTCGTCGGCGAAGGCGTCGTCGTCCGCCAACTTGCCGAGGCGATCGACGAGGTTGCCCGTCTTCGGCGCGAGCATGTCCAGCACCGTGGCGTCATGAGACAGGAACAGGGCGGCCTTCAACGACGCCTCCACCTCCTCTTCTGGCTCGCGGGGTTGGTTGGCGAAGGCCTTCACGAACTTGGCTTTCGTCGCGTCGGTCGCCTTCGTGCCGGTGGCCGTCGAGACCGCCGCAAACAACGCCTCGGCGGAGATCCGCTTTTCCAGGGCCACCACAAAAGATTTCGCGGGCGGCGTGTCCTTCGTCCCGACGGGCAGCAGGCTGGAGCGTTGATAGGCATCGCTCAGTAGGATTTCGCGGAAGAGCCATTGGATGTCGAACATGTGGGCCACGAACTCCCGTTCGAGCCGGTCGAGGAGCTCGGGGTGCGACGCGGGGTTGCCGGCGTGGTGGAGGTCGAGTGGGTGGACGAGGCCGCGCCCCATCAGCACGAACCAGAGGCGGTTCACGGCGTTGCGGACGAAGGCGCGGTTGTCCGCCGTCGGCAATTCTTTCGCCGCGGCGGCGAGCGTGCTGAACTTCGGCACGCCGGGGCTGTTCGTTTTCTTGTCGGACAGCAGGGCGAATTCCTGACCATTCGGGAAGGCGGGTATGTCGATCATCTTCCCGCCGGGGAGGGCCGGCCCCGTCCGCGATTCCTGGAGGGTGAAGACCGAAGTGAAGCGTGCCTTCTCGGTCGTGGGCTTTTCCGCCACGGCCGGCACCGCCCCCGGTGCGAGCGAGAGGTTTCGGAAGAACGCATGCAATCCCTGGAAATGCTGCTGTTTGTAATCGTCGATCGTCAGGTGGTCGTGGCACTCGGCGCACTGGAGGTTGACGCCGAGGAAAAGACGGCCGACATCGCGTGTGAGGGCCGAATATTCCACGGATTGCTGCCCGTAGTTTTCGAGCCGCTTCGCCAGGAAGAACGCCGCGCCCCGTGTGCCCTCCGTTTTGCCGTTTGCCGCCAACATCTCTTCGATCAGCGTGTTCCACGGTTTGTTGGCCGCAAACGATGATTGGAGGTACGCGCTCCAAGTGGGGTGATCGCCCAGTCGTTCCATGAGTAGGACGTGGAAGCGATTCGCCATCGCGGGAGCATAAGTGGGGGCCGCCAGCAGATCGTCGAAGAGCTTCGCTCTCTTGCTGGGCGATGGGTCGACGAGGAATTCGGCGGCGCCCGTCGCGGGCGGGATCGTTCCCGCGAGATCGAGCCAGACGCGACGCAAGAATTCGGCGTCGTCGGAACGGCCGGCCAGCACCAGCCCGTCTTTTTCGGCTTGGGCAGCGATGATGCGGTCGATGGCCTCGTGGAGCGGTTCGGTGGCCCGGAGGGGCGAAACCGCCGCCAACAAAATCGACAGGCCGAGGACTCGTGTCATCGCGGACGCTCGGAAAATGAAATCGGGCAGGAAGATCCAAGGTCATCCTAACCCGAAGCGGCGCGCGGTTCACCTTCAAATCGGCGGATCGCCCCGCGGGAGAGTTTCAGCGTGCGAGCGAACCGAATGGTTTGAAGTGGTGCGCGGGAGAAAATGGATCGAATGGGGTGTCTATTTCTGGAAGGCGAGGTTCCGCGCGGCCGCCCCGAAGTGCCGACTGAGCGAGGTGGGACTCGAACCCACACATCCTTTCGGACAGGGGATTTTAAGTCCCCGGCGTCTGCCGTTCCGCCACTCGCCCGAGAGTCGCGTCGGCCCGCGCCGACGCCCCGTTCCGAAGGATCACTTCGAGAAGCCGTGCGCGAGGTTGGCCAGTGCGATCACCTTGTCCGCGCCCATGCGCTTCACCAGCGCGGAGACGACTTCGAGGTCTTCGAGGTTCACCATCCGGGCCACCGGGGCGGCCCTCGGAGCTGGAACCCGCGCGGTCCGCCCGCGCCTCTTGTTCTTGCGACCGAGGCCGAGCTTCGACTTGATTTGCGACTTGTACGACGAGATGATGTTGATGGGCAGTTCGACGCTGAAGGTCTCGGCGATATAAGCGCGGAGTTCGCCCGGCGAAATATCCCCCTTCGCCTCGAAGGCGGCCTGCACCATTTGCCTTTTGTTCATCCCGCCGTCGTCCGACTTTGCTTTCGCCATTGTGGTTCCCCCGCCCCGAACGGGCGTATGATCCGCTCGGAATAAGCGGTTGCGTACACATTATCAATCGAGGTGCGACCGTCCCAGCGGAAATCGAATAATTCTGCAATTTCAATGAGCCTCGATCCATTAAAACCGGCATCGCGGGGGCGGATCGCGCGTTCATTCTTCCAAAGGGCGCAATCCTTCGAGCGATTTCAAACCCATAGCTTGAAGGAACATCTTGGCCGTTCCGTAGAGCTGCGGACGACCGAGCGTCGCTTGCCGTCCCAGCGCGCGGACAAGCCCATACTCCATCAAAAGCCGCAGCATCTCGCCGCAATCGACGCCGCGGATGGCCTCGACATCGGCCCGCGTGAGGGGCTGCCGGTAGGCGACCACCGTGAGGGTTTCCAATAAGGCCGGCGTCAGCCGCGCGATGTGTCCCGGCCGGCGGAGGCGAGCGAGCCAGAGTTGGTACACCGCCCCTGTCAAGAGTTGGAAGCCGCCTGCGATTTCTTCAATCTGGAACGACGAAGAGGCCGATTGTAGATGGTCCTGCAATTGCGCCAGAAGCCGGCGGGCCTCCGTGCCTTCCTTCAGCCCCGCGACTTCCGCAAGACGCCGCAGGGTCAACGGCTCATCTGCCAAAAATAGGGCGGCTTCGAGGCGGGCGAGAGCCAAGGAGCGGGCATCGGGCGACGGGGTCCGAGCTTCCCCTCGATCCCATCCCGTTAGGCACGGATCTCGCAAAACCGCGTCTGCGGGTCTTTGGTCGTACCGCCGCCTGTTCAATGGCCCCAAGCGCGAAGTGTACAAAGAAGGAAGGGCTTTCATGGAGACGAATCCTGAAGGGTCGCATGGGAAGTGAGGGAGTCGAGGGTATGGTAGGAAATGAGGAAATTTTCTTGCCAAATCGGTGGGCGGGCGCGGGTATAGTATCTATCGGCAACTGGGGATCTTGCCAATGCGGATCCGCAGCGTCTGTTCCGGCTCTATGTGGGGGGTGGGTCTGGCCAACGCCAGGATCGCATCGTACCATTCTCGGTCTCAGGTCTTTGGGGTTCGCAATCCCGACCGTTGAAACCTCCTGAATCCCCATACCGGACGGCTTTTGTCATCCAAGCCCGTCGGAAAACGGATAGACTCCTGCGCGTCCGATACGGTCGGCGCACGCCGAGGCGGGGGATGCATTCCCCATGAAGTGCTCTGTTGTCGGTTCTCGGCCGTTCCGACGCGGCGGACAGCGGCCCAACCTCGAAGGTGATTTCAAGATGAGTCGGATGTTGAAATTGGAAGATACCGGCACGAAGGCCCTGGTCGCCGATGAGCGCCTTCGCACGACCGCCGCCGCGCACGAGAGCTTGGCCGTCAACCCCTCTACGGCCCGATCCGCCTCCCAAACCTTGCGGGACGATGAGCTTCTTCCGAGCGAAGGGGTGAGTTCCGTCGAGGAGGCCTCCACGGCCGCGGACGATTCCCTCGGGCTGTACCTGCGCCAAATGGGGGCCATCCGTCTGTTGAACAAAGTCGAGGAGCGGAGCCTCGCGGAGTGTCTCGAACGGCACCGGACCCGCTTCCGCAACGCGGCGTTGCTTTGCCCGTACCTCCTCGGGGAGGCGTTGGCCACGTTCGAGCGCGTCCGGGCGGGTCAGGCCACCGTCGATCCGACCATCGACGTGTATTCCTGTGAGCAGTTGAGGCTGAGCCGCGAGCAAATCCTCGCCCGCTTCGCCGAGCACTTGCCCAAGATCAAAAAGCTTTTACGTCAGGATTCTCTGCACTTCGCGGAAGGCCTCGGCATTCTCAACCCCCGCAAGGCCAGTGCGTGGCGGCGGAAGCGGCTGCGCCGTCTGTCCGCCGCGCGCGACCTCATGGGAGAACTCTCGCCGCGCACGGAGCAACTCGAACGCTGGGTCGATAAGCTCCTCGACATCGCCGACGAAATGAAACGGCTCGTGTCCGATGTCGAAGAGGATCCGACCCGCCAGGACGAACTGACGGAAGCCCAGAACAAGTACCATTTGACTCACGCCGAATTCGCGGCGAGCGTCCGCCTGCTGCGCCGGCGGCGCCTCCAGTACCAGAAGGTCCGCCGGGAGTTGGCCGAGGCCAACTTGCGGCTGGTCGTCAGCATCGCCAAGAACTACCGCAACCGCGGCCTGCCGTTCGTCGATCTGATTCAGGAAGGCAATCGGGGCCTGATGCGGGCCGTCGATAAATACGAGCATCGGCTTGGTTACAAGTTTGGCACTTATGCGACCTGGTGGGTCCGCCAGGGCGTCCAGCGGGCTTTGGCCGACCACGTCCGCACCGTCCGTATGCCGGGCCACCAAGCGAGCCTGTGCGCCAAGGTGGAGCGCATGCGCACGGAGTTCACGGCCACCATCGGCCGCGACGCCACCGACGAGGAACTGGGGGCCGCGCTCGAATTGTCCGTCGAGGACATCCGCCACCTCCGGACGGTGGGGCGGCAGCCCCTCAGCCTGCACGACCCGATGGGCGAGGACGGGGAAAGGGTGCTCGAGGATTTCCTGAGCGATGCCAACATCCGGACGCCAGGTCAAAATGTCGACGCCCGGCTGCTCAAGGAGCGCATCACGGAGGTGTTGAAGTCCTTGGCGCAGCGCGAACGGGAGGTGATCGAACTCCGCTTCGGCCTCAAGGATGGAACCCCGCGAACCCTCGACGAGGTGGCCAAGCAATACGGCATCACCCGCGAGCGCATCCGGCAGATCGAAGCCCGCGGCATCCACAAGCTCAAACAACCCAGTCGCAGCCATCGTCTCGAAGAGTTCGCCGGAAACGACCCGATTTGATCTGCCCTTCGGTTATTCAAGACGGCGCGGTCAGGCCAGACCCGCCGGCAGCGCGGCGGGCCGCCGGTATTCCGCCAGGAAGACCCCCCGCACCGTAGGCCCTTCGCACGAGTGCCGGAGCGGTTGCTCGGCATCCGAATCGTGCAAGCGGATACTCAACGCGGTGTCGTCGCCGGGGTAGTTCGGATCGTATACGGCCAAAGCCAGTTCCCGCGTCTCCTCATCGAGGTCATATCCGTAACAAAGCACTTGATGATGCTGAGGGAGTTTCCACGGGCTCAAGCCTCGGGCTTTGACGACCCCGAGGGGCGCGGGCCGGCCGGCGTGCAGTTCCGTCCGGATCCGGGGCCATTCGTTCACGATCGTCAACCGAGTCAACCCGTCCATCAGCCGGACCCCGGCGTGGTGGACCGTTCCGCCGGGGCGACGCTGCCAATCGTAGTATTTCAGGATGCCAAAAGGGAAGTTCCAACTGTCGAGCAGCCTCCGGGAGAAATACCGCGTTAACCGCGGTCCGCAAACATCGGGTCGGCCGGCCAGGCCGTGGTAGTAAAAATCCAGCGCCGCGAAAACCATGCCCCCGCAGAGGCCGAAGGAGGCGTCGCCGACCGCGAGGCGGCCGAACGGCGTCGGTACTACGATCACCGGCGTGCCGCACGGGAACCCGTTGGGAAAAGGAAAACCGTGGGTGCGGACCGAGAACCCAGGCAAGCGGAACGACGCCATGATGCCCTGCGATCAGCGGAAGCTTCTTATTGTTACCCCAGCCATCCCACGGCGATTCTCAATGCCAGGATCACGTCGAGGCTTTCGCAAATATGGCCGACGCCGACATTCTTGAGGTGTCGGCCGAGCGGCCCCCCCCCCTAGATCAGCTCCGAATGACAGGCCCTTCATTTTGGCTTTTTCGCAGGAACCTCCGGTGGAGATTCGCTGCAAGTGCTGAAACGCCATCGTTTTTCACCGATTCGGTCGCTTTTCACGGGAGGGGGGTGGGAAACCCGTGAAAAGCGAAAAGGCCTTCCAAAACGCCCTTCCCCGTCCGCCTCCGCGCGTGCCAATATCCAAGGGTGGGTCCAAGAAGTGCTGGCCCTTCACTTCGGCGTTGCCTCACCTTTGAAATAGAGTTCTTCGATGGGCCGGACCTCCTCGCAGAAGGCCCGTGCCTCGGCGCGAGTTTTTCGGGAAGGAAAGGTCGCACAGAAGCCTCCGCGGTCGGGGGTGGGGCCACCGGGATTATATCCTTCCGGCCCGGCCGCAAAGCGCCCGCGGAGGTTTGCGTTTGGTGCCGGGTGTTCTAATGTTGCGCGAGAAATGACGGCTTTCCCTACACACCGGCGGTCGCGCGCCGGCGCTCCGATTCCGCCTCCTCCCCACGGGTCGTACCGATGTCCGTTCCTTCGTCGGTCGAAGAACTGCTCCAGTTGATCCGCAAGAGCGGCATGGTCGACGAGGGCAAACTCACAACCTACCTCCAGCGCCGGCAGGCGGGCCGCGGCCTGCCCGAGGATTCGCGCGAAGCCGCCGACGCCATGGTGCGCGACGGGCTATTGACGGCGTTCCAGGCGGAGCAGTTTTTGTTGGGCAAGTGGCGCGGCTTCACCATCGGCAAGTACAAACTCCTCGAACGGGTCGGCGTGGGGGGCATGGGGCAGGTGTTCCTGTGCGAGCACATGTTCATGAAGCGGCGGGTGGCCATCAAGGTTCTGCCCCCGGCCAAGGCCGAGCAACCGGCCGCGCTCGGGCGGTTCTACCGTGAGGCCCGAGCCGCCGGTTCGCTGGAGCACCCGAACATCGTCCGCACGCACGACATCGACCAGGATGGCAACCTGCACTTCATCGTCATGGAGTACGTCGATGGGGCGAACCTTCTCGACATCGTCAAGAAGTTCGGGCCGATGAACCTCGCACGGGCCGTGCATACCATCCGCCAGACGGCCCTCGGGCTGGATTTCGCGTTCCGAGGAGGCATCATCCACCGCGACATCAAGCCGGGGAACATCCTGATCGACCGAACGGGCGCGACCAAGCTCCTCGACCTCGGCCTGGCCCGCTTCTACAAGGACTCCACCGACATGCTGACGGTGAAGTACGACGATAAGATCGTGCTCGGCACCGCCGACTACGTCGCGCCGGAGCAAGTCGCCAACAGTCACGCGGTCGATGTCCGCGCCGACCTCTACGCCCTGGGCGCAAGCTTCTACTTCGTGCTGGCCGGGCATCCGCCCTTCCCCAATGGCACGGTGTCCCAAAAGCTACTCTGGCACCGCACGAAGGATCCCACCCCGATCCGGCAGATCCGCCCGGAGGTGCCGGAGGCGCTCGCGGCGATCGTGGCGAAGATGATGCACAAAGACTTGAACCAGCGGTACGCGACGCCGGCCGACGTGGTCGAAGCCCTCGAAATCTGGGACACGGCGGAGGTTCCCCTCCCGGCCGCGGAGGAAATGCCCCAGCTCAGCCCCGCGGCGATGGAAGGGTTCGAACCGCCCCTCGAGCAGTACGCCTCGCCGTCCAGCAAGTTGATGCCGGCCAACGGATCGAGACTCTTCGAGCCGCTCTCCAGCTTGTCGGCCCCTTCGGAGATGCGGAGCAAACTCGCGCCGAAGGCCTCCCCCTTCGGCGTGGCCGCCCTCGCCGGTCCGACCGAACCGACGCAGCGACCGGCGGCTTCGCTTCCGGGGCTATCGGCCGGCCGATCGAGCTTCGCTCCCCGGACGAATCCGTTCGCGGCTCCGCAGGCCGAAGTGCCCACTCACTCGACGATGCAGACCGATCCGACACCGCAGAACGTCGCCCGGCCTCAATACGGGCCGAATGCTGGGCCGTTCCCCGGCACCTTCCCCGTCATCGCCATG
>JAABUN010008068.1_pt1 | contig 10976 bp, 12 predicted proteins | sample 5559311 | NCBI WGS metagenome assembly JAABUN01 (sample SAMN10711877, study PRJNA513370) | rock metagenome | isolation source: Antarctica rocks | place: Antarctica: Victoria Land, Siegfried Peak sud | reverse complement strand
GAGCGCCTCAGGTCACGCCCGCTCAGGTCGAGGTCGGCGAGCCGGCACTGGTCGTGGTGCTGGCCGTCGATGATCTCCGCGGCGTTCCGGTCGGTGAGCGGCGGCAGGGTGAAGCGGACCGCCTCGGGCGGCCTTGGTCCTCCGGTCGTCGCCATCGCGTCCCCCTCAGGTCGGCGCCTTGGGCTCAGGATCGCAGGGCGAGCAGACAGGGCGACGGCGGGCGTTCCCCGGGCGGCACTGCTGGTTAGGATCTGACGGTGCTGGTCGAGGAGGCCCGGCGGTTGGCCGTCGACTGGGTGCGCGTGCACGCTGACGGCCCGCTGCCCGTGGTGGGAGCCTTCTTCACCGGTTCGACGGTCGAGGCCCAGAACGGCGACGAGCTGGCGCCGACGTCTGACGTCGACGTCACGGTGGTCCTCGACGGACCGGTGCCGGCCAAGCCGGGCAAGCTCGACCACGGAGGTGCCCTCGTCGAGGTGACGTACCTGCCCTGGGACGCGCTGGCCGATCCGGAGGTGGTGGCCCGGACCTCCTTCCTCGCGCCGAGCTTCGCCCGTGACACCGTGATCAGCGATCCGGAAGGCCGGCTGCGGGCCTTGCGTGAGGCGGTGGCGCCGCTGGTCTGGCGGCGCGACGTGCTGCTGGACCGCTGCCGGTTCGTGCTCGACCGGATGACTGCTGAGCCGCAGCCGACGAGCTCCTGGGCCGGCGCCGTCACCGGTTGGCTGTTCCCGGCGAGCCTGTCGACCAACGTCGTGCTGGTCGCGGCCCGCCGCAACCCGACGGTCCGGCTGCGCTACCTGCGCGCCCGGGCCGCGCTGGCCGAGCACGGGATGGCTGAGCGCTACCCCCCGCTGCTCGACCAGCTCGGCTGCCGGGCGGCGCCCGCCGCCCTGGTCGCTCAGCACCTCGACACCATGACGGCCGCCTTCGACGCCGCCGCAGCCGGTCCGCCCGGCGAGTTCTTCTTCGCCGCCGACCTGACGTCGGTGGCGCGCCCGGTGGCGGTCGACGGCGCTCATGGGCTGATCGCCGCCGGGGACCACCGAGAGGCGGTCTTCTGGTTGATGGCCACCTTCGCCCGCTGCGTCCAGGCCCTCGACGCCACCGGCTCACCCGACGCAGCCGTGCACGGTGAGACCTTCGCCCTCGCCGTCGCGGACCTGCTGGGCCTGGCGACCCGGGACGACCTCGCCAGGCGTCGCGCGGCCGTGCTGGCCACCGTGCCGGCGCTGCTGAGCACCGCCGAGGAGATCATCGACCGCTCCGGCGGCCACCCCGCAAGCGCCGGGTAGCGTCGCGGGCATGAGTGACACCGACGCGCTGCGCGACCTGCTGGTCGACTCCTTCACCCGCGTGCACGAGCTGGTCGGGCAGCTCACCGACTCCCTCGACGAGGCCGTCGCCGGCTACCGGCCCGACGACGAGGCCAACCCCGTCGGCTGGCTGCTGTGGCACCTCAGCCGCGTCCAGGACGACCACGTCGCCGACCTGGCCGGGGCCGAGCAGGTGTGGCCGGACTGGCGTGAGCGGTTCGCGCTGCCCTTCGACGACGACGCCACGGGTTACGGCCAGAGCTCCGCGGACGCTGGCCGGGTGCGGGTGCCTGCTGCACTGCTGGCCGGCTACCACGCCGACGTGCACGCAGCCTCGCTCCGCTACGTCCAGCAGCTGGACGCTACGCAGCTCAGCAGAGTGGTGGACGATGCCTGGGACCCGCCGGTCACCGCGGCGGCCCGCCTGGTCAGCGTCCTGGGCGACACCCTGCAGCATCTCGGCCAGGCGGCCTACGTCGCGGGGCTGGCCCGACGGGCCGGTCTCCGACGGTGACCGGGTACCGCTTCTACACCGATCTCGCGCCCTACTGGCCGCTGGTCTCGGCTCCGCAGGAGTACGCCGACGAGGCCGCTTTCGCCGCCGCCCTGCTGCGCACCGCGGACCCGCCGACGCAGACCGTGCTCGAGCTGGGCAGCGGCGGCGGCAACAACGCCGCCCACCTCAAGCGCGAGTTCGCGATGACCCTGGTCGACCTGTCGCCGCAGATGCTGGCCGTCTCGCAGCGGCTCAACCCCGAGTGCGAGCACCTGGAGGGCGACATGCGCACCGTCCGCCTGGGCCGGGAGTTCGACGCCGTGTTCGTGCACGACGCCATCGAGTACATGACCGGGGTGGAGGAGCTGCGGGAGGCGGTCGCGACGGTGTTCGCGCACTGCCGGCCGGGCGGCGTCGCCGTGCTGGTGCCCGACCACATCGCCGAGAACTACGAGCCAGGGACAGAGCACGGGGGCACTGACGCCGACGACGGGAGCGGGCTGCGCTATCTCTCCTGGTCGGGCGCGGCCGATCCGTCCGGCACGACGACGACCACCGAGTACGCCTTCCTGGTCCGCGCCGCCGACGGCGCCGTCACTGTCGCGCACGACACCCACGTGCTGGGGCTGTTCCCCCGGGAGACCTGGCTGCGGGTTCTCGGCGAGGTCGGTTTCTCGGCCCGATCGGTTGCCGAGGTGACGCTGGAGAGCCGGCTGCCACGAGAGTTCTTCGTCGGCATCCGGCCGCCCGCCAGCTAGCCCGGGTACCCCCGCGCGACGTGGCGAGACCCGGAGCCGCGCCGGCCCGGACAACGGCGTCCAGGCGGTGGTGCGGGGCTCCGGGCCCTCTGCCGCCCATCTTGCTCGGTGACCTGGGTCACGTCAACGGCCCGGCGCCCAGACCCCGCCGGCGGCGCTCAGGTCGCGGCTGCGACCGTCCCGCGTTGGCCGGCTCGACTAGCGTCGGTTCCATGAACAAGTGGCTGAAGGACAAGATCGAGAAGGTGACCGGGTCCGACGACGACGCGATGTCCGAGGGCGGTCAGGTGTCGTCGGGGCCGAGCTCCTTCGGCGACAGCGAGACCTCGGGCGGTGGCGCCGATGCCGTCCCGGGCACGCCTGACGCCACCCCTTCGGTCGACCTCGGCGAGGGCCGGACCCAGCGCACGGCCGGCGCCTCCTGAGGTGAGCCGGGTCATACCTACGCTCTCGTAAGTTACGGTTGCGTAGGTTAGACTCGGAGCCATGACGTCGTTCCTCCTCGCACCTCAGCGGCCGGTCCGTGGTGTGCTGCGCGCGCTCCGGCGCGTCGCCGAGTCGGCCGTCACCCCCCTGGTCCCGGCTGACTACCTGGACCTCGTCTCACCGCTCCGCCGCGGAGCCGACCTGCGTGGCCGGGTGGTGGCGGTCGAGAAGGAGACCGCGGACGCCGTGACCGTCCGGATCAAGCCGGGCCGCTCCTGGCGGACCCACCGCGCTGGGCAGTACATCAGGATCGGCCTCGACGTGGACGGCGTCCGCCAGTGGCGCGCCTACTCCCTCACCTCGCTGCGGAACGCACCTGACGGACTGCTCGGGATCACCGTCAAGGCCATCCCGGACGGCAAGGTCAGCCAGCACGTCGTGCGCGCCCTGCGCCCCGGTGCGCTGGTCCAGCTGGACCAGGCAGCGGGTGAGTTCGTGCTGCCGTCGGTGATGCCGGCCCGAGCACTGTTCCTCACCGCGGGCAGCGGGATCACACCGGTGATGGGGATGCTCCGCAACCACCTCGACGAGCTGGGTGACGTCGTCGTCTGGCACTCGGCCCCGACGGCGGCCGACGTGGTCTTCGGCGCCGAGCTGCGCGCCTGGGCCGTGGCCGGCCGGATCCGGCTGGTCGAGCGGCACACCGCCACCGACGCGGTGCTGACGCCGGGCGAGCTGGACGCCGTCGTGCCCGACTGGCGCGACCGGCACACCTGGGCCTGTGGACCGACGGGGCTGCTGGACGCGTTCGAGGAGCACTTCGCCGGTGCCGGGCTGGGCCACCGGCTGCACACCGAGCGCTTCCGGCCCGTCGTCGTCACCGCAGGTGATGGTGGCACCCTGCGCTTCTCCCGTCAGGGCAGCATCGTCGAAGCCGACGGTGCGACCCCGATCCTCGACGTCGGGGAGGACGCCGGCGTCCTGATGCCGTCCGGCTGCCGGATGGGCATCTGCTTCGGCTGCGTGGTGCCGCTGACCCAGGGCGCCGTGCGCGACCTGCGCAACGGGGAGCTCGTCACCGCCACCGAGGGTGACGGCGTGCGCATCCAGACCTGTGTGTCGGCGGCCGCCGGCCCCTGCACGATCGACCTGTGAGGAACACCATGACTTCGCTCGCCTCTCCCGCCGCCACAGCCACCGGCGCCGCCTCGAAGCGTTCGAGCCGGCTGGACGTCACCACCACCGAGCGGCACCACGTGCCCAAGCGCTCCGGCAAACCCGACCCGACGGGGCACCTCTCCGCCGCGCGGGTCGAGGCTCTCGGCCGCGAGCTGGACGCGCTGCGCCAGGAGGTGCTGGACTCCCGGGGCAGCGCGGACGCGGCCTACATCCGCAAGGTGATCAAGGTGCAGCGCACGCTGGACCTGAGCAGCCGGGCCGTGCTGCTGTTCTCCCTCTTCCCGCCGGCCTGGGTGGCCGGCACCCTGGGTCTGTCGGTCGCCAAGATCCTCGAGAACATGGAGGTCGGCCACAACGTGATGCACGGCCAGTGGGACTGGATGCGGGACCCGAAGATCCACTCCCAGGCCTATGAGTGGGACCACGCCTCGCCGTCGGCGCAGTGGAAGCGGTCGCACAACGAGATCCACCACACCTTCACGAACGTGCTCGGCCGCGACAACGACCTCGGCTACGGGATCATGCGCGTCGACGAGGACCAGCGCTGGCGCCCCTCCAACCTCGGCCAGCCGCTCTGGAACCTCGTCAACGCGTGCATCTTCGAGTACGGGATCGCCGCCTACGACCTCGAGCTGGGTAAGCAGCTGCAGGGCCGCAGCGACAACCCGGCGCAGTTCAAGGCCGACGCGAAGGAGGTGCTGGCCAAGATCGGTCGTCAGATGCGCAAGGACTACGTCGTCCATCCGCTGCTGTCCGGGCCGTCCTTCCTGCACACGCTGGCCGCGAACGTCACTGCCAACCTGGTGCGCAACGTCTGGACCCATTCGGTGATCATGTGCGGCCACTTCCCCGAGGGTGTGGAGACCTTCGCCAAGACCTCCATCGACGGCGAGACCCGCGGGGAGTGGTACCTGCGCCAGATGATCGGCTCGGCCAACATCGAGGGCACCAAGGCCATGCACGTGATGACCGGCAACCTCTCCCACCAGATCGAGCACCACTGCTTCCCCGACCTGCCGAGCAACCGCTACGCCGAGATCGCTCCGCGGATGCGTGAGATCTGCACGCGCTACGGCCTCAGCTACACCACGGGCTCGCTGCCGAAGCAGGTCACGTCGGCGTGGAAGCAGGTCATCAAGCTGTCGTTGCCCAACGACTTCTCGCTCTCGGGTGCGGCCAAGGCGAAGGCCGGCTCCCTGCTGGGCCGGCTCCGCGGTCGCACCGCGGCCGTCCAGGCCTAGCCGGCGGCCGCCCGCTCGGCCGCGATCCGGCCGATCAGCGGGTAGGGAACCGGGTCGCGGTAGCGGAACCGGAGGGTGTCCTTCGTCGAGCGGTAGGGGGCCACGGCCTCCTCCAGCCCGCCTTCGCCTGCTGGGACCGGGTAGAGCCCGAGGTGGCTCTTCCAGGCCGCGTAGGACAGCACCGGGCGCCCGTCCTTGGTCAGTGTCGGCATGCCGTAGCTGATCTTCTCCGCACTGCCTGGCACCGCGGCCCGCAGTGCGACGCGGACCTGGTGGAGCACTTGCTGCACGTCGGCGGGGAACTGGGCGATGTAGGCGTCCACGGACGCCGGGGGCTCGGCCATGCCGCCAGCCTGGCAGCGGATGCACTCCAACGCCAGGGGCGGGGGTGATCTGCGCCACAGCATCGCGACGTAAGGTGTCTGCGACGCAAAGGAGCGCGGATGCACGTCGCAGTCAAAGACGGTGGTGACGGGGTCCCCTGCTGGAACCGGCCGGCGGTGACGGCCTACGCCGAGCGGGTTAACCGCCGCGAGCAGCAGGTGGCCGAGCACAACCCGGACGTGGTGGTGCTGCCGGGCCGGCTGGCCTGCTACGGCTGCGAGGTGATGGAGTTCGACTATGGGGTCAAGTGCACCGCCTCGCTGACCCGCACCCGCTACGCCGTCCGCGGCGAGACCGAGCCTCGGACCGAAGATGCCGCCGGCTCGCTGCTGGAGGTCGACGGCCTCCTCAGCCGTGCCCCGGCCGAGCTTCACGAGCAGGTCCGCAGCCGGGAGAAGGCCTCGGCCGCGGCGACGCCGTCGGGCGCGGCCGCCCGACCAGCCGTACCGCCCAGCACCCTGCCGCCGCACCCCGGCCGGGACGACTCCCGGCGGGGCGGGCTGCGCGGGCTGTTCAACCGCTGAGGCCCCGTCAGCCCCGCACCAAGGGGGCGACGTCTCGGCCCAGGAAGTTCACGAACGCCGCAAGGTCGGGTTCGTCCTCGGTGGGCTGGAAGCAGACCGAGGTCGCGCCGGCCTCCGCCAAGGCCGAGACGGTGGCGGCCACGGCGGCGGCGTCACCCGCGACCCCGATGCCCCGGCCGGGTTCGGCGCCCCACTTGGGCACCTCGGCGTCGACGCGGGCCTGGGCGTCCCCACCGGTCGCGGCGATGACGCTGGCGACCAGCGGGTGACCTGCCCCACGGGTCCGCGCCACCAGCTCACCGACCTCGGCGACCTGCTGCACGCTCAGCGCGGCGGCCAGCAGCGTGCCGTCGCCCAGCTCGGTGGTCAGCTCGAGCGAGCGCGGACCCGAGCCGCCCAGCATGAGCGGTGGGGGCGGGCTCGGCGGCCAGTCCAGGGCGACGTCCTCCAGGTGCACGTACCGGCCGTCGACGCTGACCCGCTCGCCGGCCAGCAGCGACCGCAGGGCGGTCGTGTACTCGCGCAGCAGTGTCAACGGCGACGACACCTTGGAGCCGGTCTGGGCCATCCACACCTGCACGCCGTGCCCGACGCCGGGCACCACCCGGCCCGGGAACAGCCGCTCCAGGGTGGCCAGCTCCATGGCCGTCAGGGCGACGTTGCGCAGCGGGACGGGCAGCAGGCCGATGCCGACCCGCAACCGCGTCGTCCAGGCCAGCGCCGCCGCGGCGGAGGCGACGCCGCTCTGCTTGAAGCAGTCCTCCCAGACCCACAGCTCCTCGAGCCCCGCGTCCTCGACGGTGCAGGCCAGCGTGCGCAGCCGCTCCGGCGCCAGCGTCGGGACGAAGGCGAGGCCAAGCCGCGGTGTCGGGGCGGCCGGTCGGTCGTGGTCAGCCATGGTCGCCATCCTGGACGACGCCACTGACAGCGGCCGCTTCGGCCGCCTCCTGCAGCCGACGTCGGTGGGCGGCCCACTGCTCGGGGGTGCGGTCGGAGAGGTTGCCCCGGACGTCGCCCGCCCGTCCGTCGAGGAGTTCCCGCAGGATGTCGGCGTGGCCGGCGTGGCGGGCGGTCTCGGCGATCATGTGCGCCAGAATCTGCTGCAGGGTGACCCGCCGGGTCTCCGGGCGCCACCAGGGCACGACCCCCGGTGTGTCGAGGTCCAGTGCGGCGATGGTCGCGTCGGCGTGGGCGGCCGAGCGGTGGTGCAGCGCGACGACGTCCTCCCGGCTCTGGTTGGGCGTGACCCATAGGTCGGCGTCGGCTTCGGCGTCGTCGTTCAGCCAGGGCAGCGGCTCGCCCGACGGCCGGTCGAACACCTCGCCGAAGTACCCGATCTCCACGCTGGCCACGTGCTTGACCAGCCCGAGCAGATTGGTGCCCGTCGGGGTCATCGGCCGACGCAGCTCGCGCTCGCCGAGACCGTCCAGCCGGCTGAGCAGCCCGGCCCGTTCCTCGCGAAGGTACTGCTGCAGCACGGCCTTGGCTTCCATCCGGTCACGCTAGGGGCCTGGGGTGGCCCCGCCGTCACCGGGCCCGGGCCTGCTTCTTCTTCGCGCTGGTCAGGGTGAGCGAGTCGGCGTGGGCGTGGGCGTCCGGGTCGTTCTTGGTCCTGAGCAGGCTGGCTGCGATGGTGATGGCCAGGATGGCGAGGATGACCCCGAGGCTGACCAGGGTGGGGATCTCGGGTACCGAGGCGCTGACGTCGACGTGCAGCCAGTGCAGGATCAGTTTCACGCCGATGAAGGCGAGGATGATCGACAGTCCGGTCGAGAGGTAGACCAGCCGGTCCAGCAGGCCTTTGACCAGGAAGAACAGCGCCCGCAGACCGAGCAGGGCGAATGCGTTGGCGGTGAAGACGATGAACGCCTCGCTGGTGATGCCGAAGACGGCCGGGATGGAGTCCAGGGCGAACAGCAGGTCGATGCTGCCGATGGCGATCAGGACCAGGAACAGCGGGGTGAACATCCTCCTCCCGTCGAGCCGGGTGACCAGCTGGCCGCCGACGTAGTCGTCGGTGATCGGCAGCAGCCGGCGGGCGGTCTTCACGACTGCGTTGTCCTCGATGTCGGGGTCTTCGTCGCGGTGCCGGAACAGCTGCACGGCGGTGAAGATCAGCAGCAGGCCGAACAGCAGGAAGACGACCGAGAAGGCGGAGAGCAGCGCGGCGCCGGCGGCGATGAAGATGGCGCGCATGATCAGCGCCAGCACGATGCCGAAGGTCAGCACCTTGTGCTGGTGCTCCTCGGGCACGGCGAACGTCGTCATGATGATCACGAAGACGAAGAGGTTGTCGACTGAGAGGCTCTTCTCGACGAGGTAGCCGGTGAAGTACTGGGTGCCGAAGTCGCCGCCGTAGGCGAAGGTGAACCAGACGCCGAAGGCGATCGCGATGGCGATGTAGAAGATCGACTGCGCGGCGGCTTCGGTGAAGCCCACCTTGTGTGGTCGGAGGGCGGCGAGGAGGAGGTCGGCGGCCAGCAGGAGGACGACCAGACCGATCGTCACCCCCCAGACCAGGGGGCTGATGTCGAGCATGGGCGTGGCGTCCTCGTCTGGTGGGTCGGGTCAGCACGGCTCCGGCGCGGCCGGCGAGGTGTCCAGTCTGCCGGGTCCGCACACCGGAGCTCTGCTTCTCAGCACCTTCGCGGGTGACCCTTGGCGAGGTCTTAGCCGGCGGGGCTCGGAAGTGTCACCGGGCGGTGGTGCGATGGGCTCGTGCCGCCGACGGGGCGGTGCGGACGGAGGTTGACCGTGGACCGGCACCAGGCCCTGACGCGCCGCATCCACGCGCAGCAGCTCGACCGACCGACCGCGGACCGCGCGGTGAGCGACGCCGCGGTCCTCGACCTCGGGGTGCAGGACACCGGCCGGGACGGCGCCAGCTGGGCGCTGGCCAACCGTGGCGTGCCGGTGGCCTCGCCGGCGTCGCTCGAGCACACCGACCAGCTGGCGCTGGCCTGGACGTTGCGGTCGGCCCCCCACTACTACCGGCGGGTCGACCTGGCCGACGTGGCAGTGGCCACGTCGCCGTTCAGCGAAGAGGACGCGGCGAAGCGCGTGATCGGTGCGGCCAAGCCGCTGCTCGAGGCCGGCGTCGGGGTCTGCGAAGGCCTGGCGGAGGTGGCGTCGGGTCTGCGTCAGGTGGTGACCGAGCCGACGGTGAAGGGCGAGGCCTCCGGCCGGCTGACGGCGGTGCTGCCCGAGCGGCACATCCGGGACTGCGTCCCCTGCGGCACCCGGCACATCTGGGAGGTCCCGTTCCGGCTCGGGGCGCTCTACGCCGGCCTGGAGCTAGCCCCCGGCACCTCGCCGCCGGTGCTGCGACGGATCCCGGACTGGCCGCATCGCACCTGGGGGCCGGCTCCGGACCCGCTGGCCGCCCCCGAGCGGCTGCAGGTCATCCGCGCCTACCTGCGGCTGCTCGGCCCGGCCACCCCGCAGCACGTCGCGACCTACCTCGACAGCTCCGTGGCGGAGGTCAAGGCCCGCTGGCCGGGCGACGCTGAGCCCGTCGAGGTGGACGGCCGGCAGGCCTGGGTGCTGCCGGGCGCGGACACGCCGGCGTCGACGGACGAGCTGGTCCGGCTGCTGGGGCCCTACGACCTGCTGCTCCAGGGCCGCGACCGGGAGGTGCTGGTCCCCGACCGTAGTCGGCACGCCGGCCTCTGGCCTGTGCTCGGTAGGCCCGGGGCGGTGCTGGTGGGGACGGACGTCGTGGGCAGCTGGCGGCCCAAGGCGTCGGGTAGGAAGCTGACGCTGCGGCTGGACCTGTGGCAGCCGGTGAGCAAGGCGACCCGTGCCCGGGTGGAGGAGGAGGCCGAGCGGCTGGCCGCGCACCGTGGCGTCACGCTGACGAGGGTGGAGGCGGTATGACCGCTGCTCAGGCCTGGGGCACCTCCCAGACCACCTGCTCGGGGGTCTTGTCCGTGCGCAGCCCCCGCCACACGGGATGGCGCATCCGGCCCGGACCAGTGAGCTCGCCGTAGGTCACCTCAGCCACCAGCTCCGGGGTCACCCAGAACGCGTCCCGGGCGTCCTCCCGGGGGACGTCCAGGAACGGGGTCGTCTTGCGCGTCAGCGGCGTGAGCGCCTTCTGGAGGTCGTCGAGCTGGCGTTGATTGAACCCTGACCCCACCCGACCGACGTAGTGCAGGCCCTCGTCGGTCGGCACGCCCATCAGCAGCGAGCCGACGCCGCCGTCGCGGCGGCCCTGCCCGGGTCGCCAGCCGCCGATCACCACCTCTTGGGTCTTGTGGTGCTTGATCTTGCGCCAGGCCGCGCCCCGCCCGCCCGGGGTGTAGCGGGAGCTGCGCCGCTTGGCCACCACCCCCTCCAGACCGAAGGCCGCGCTGGTCTCCATCGCCGCGTGCAGGTCGCCGTCGAAGACGGGCGGCAGCTGCAGCCGGGAGCCCGGCCGGGGCTGCACCAGCGCCTCCAGAACCGCTCGGCGCTCGTCGTAGGGCCGGTCCAGCAGCGACTCACCGTCCAGCTCCAGGACGTCGAACACCATCAGCTGGGCGGGGTGGGCCGCGGCGAGCCGCTGGATGTCCGCGGCCCGGGTCAGGTTGATCCGGCCCTGCAGCAGGCCGAAGCTCGGGCGGCCCTCGGCGTCGAGGACGACGACCTCGCCGTCCAGCACTGCGCTGCGA
>JAABUN010008067.1_pt1 | contig 10976 bp, 9 predicted proteins | sample 5559311 | NCBI WGS metagenome assembly JAABUN01 (sample SAMN10711877, study PRJNA513370) | rock metagenome | isolation source: Antarctica rocks | place: Antarctica: Victoria Land, Siegfried Peak sud | reverse complement strand
CGACGATGGTGCCGCCCGGACCGATGAGCCCGTCCCGCTCGCCCGCCTCGACCATGGCCAACGCGATGCGGTCCTTGACCGAGCCGCCCGGGTTGAAGTACTCGACCTTGGCGATCACCTGCGGCGCGAGGCCGGCCGCCATCCGCCCCAGCCGGACCAGCGGGGTGTTGCCGACCAGGTCGATCAGGGAGTCGTTGACCTGCATGGAAGGCCCTCCGCTCACGCAACGACGACGTCCGCAGCGTACGGCGGCCAGGTAGGTTGCCTCGCTGTGAGGCACCCGCTGTGAGAGCCCGAATCCCGTGGCCGGGTCGCCGTGCCCGTTATGTCGCGGTGAAGGCGGCGTACGGCGGCGGCACCTTCGGCGGGCTCGCCGGTGCGGCCTTCGTGCTGCTCGCCACCGAGGCCAAGCTGGCCCGCAGGGTGATCGGCACCCCCACCGAGCAGGCGCCGCTGGCAGCCGGCTCGTACGGCCCCGGGCGGCGCCGGGACAAGCCGCTGCACCTGGCCGTGCTCGGCGACTCCGCGGCAGCCGGTCTGGGCTGCGAGCGGGCCGAGCAGACCCCGGGGGCGCTGCTCGCCGGTGGGATCGCCCGCGACCTGCGCCGCCGGGTCGACCTCGAGGTGGTGGCGGTGGCCGGTGCCCGCTCGGGGGACCTGGACCGACAGGTCGCGCGGGCCCTGCGCCGGCCGGTGGACGCGGCCGTGATCATCGTCGGCGCCAACGACGTCACCCACCGGGTGCCGGTGGCGACGGCCGCTCGCCAGCTCGCGGAGGCCGTCAAGACCCTGCGGGCCGCAGGGGCGGTGGTGATCGTCGGCACCTGTCCCGACCTCGGGACCATCAAGCCGGTCATGCAGCCACTGCGGACGGTCGCCGCCCACTGGAGCCGGCGCCTCGCCGCCGCGCAGACCGTCGCGACCGTCGGGGAGGACGGCATCGCGGTGTCGCTGCGCGACCTGCTGGTGCAGGACTTCACCGAGCAGCCCCACCTGTGGAGCTCCGACCGCTTCCACCCGTCGGCGGACGGCTACCGGCGGGTGGTGGATGTGCTGCTTCCCAGCGTGCTCGACAGTCTCGGGGTCACCATCGCCGTCAGCGTGCCGATCAGCGACACCGTGCAGGACGTCGCGGTCGCCGCGCGGGTCGCGGCACGCGAGCCGGGCGTCGAGGTCGACCCACTTCCGGCGGGCACCGGCCGACTGGCCCACCTGCGCCGACGGCTGCCGCTCGGCGGGCGGGGCGCGCCGGAGGGTCCCACCGACCCCGAGGAGCTGGCCGCACCCGGCGAACCGATCGAGCCGGCTTCCTGACAGAACGCCGTTCGGTTTGCCGTATCCTTTCCGGCATCGACCGCGCCAGCCGCCCTGACCTGCCGTCCCGATCCGTTGGAGTCGACCGTGCCCGAAGCCGTCATCGTCGCGACCGCCCGCTCACCGATCGGACGGGCCTTCAAAGGCTCGCTCAAGGACGTCCGGCCGGACGACCTGGCCGCCTCGATCGTCCGGGCCGCCCTCGACAAGGTGCCCTCGCTGGATCCTCGCGAGATCGACGACCTGATGCTCGGCTGCGGCCTGCCCGGCGGTGAGCAGGGCATGAACATGGGCCGCGTCGTCGCGGTCAGCCTCGGCATGGACTTCCTGCCGGGGACGACGATCACCCGATACTGCTCCTCGTCGCTGCAGACGACCCGCATGGCCCTGCACGCGATCAAGGCCGGTGAGGGAGAGGTGTTCATCTCCGCCGGTATCGAGATGGTCAGCCGTTTCCTTGTCGGCAACAGCGACATGATCGGCGGGCAGAAGCTCACCAACCCGATCTACGACGAGGCCCAGGCCCGGACCGCGAAGGTGGCCGAGAACGGTGCCGACGGCTGGGTCGACCCGCGGGTGGACGGGCAGCTGCCCGACGTCTACATCGCGATGGGTCAGACCGCGGAGAACCTCGCCCTGCTGCGGGGCGTCAGCCGCGAGCAGATGGACTCCTTCGCCGCCCGCTCCCAGCAGCTGGCGGAGAAGTCCATCGCCGACGGCTTCTTCGCGCGCGAGATCACCCCGGTGACGACCCCCGACGGCACCGTCGTTCGCGCCGACGACGGTCCGCGCGCCGGCACCACCGTCGAGGCGCTTGGCGGACTGAAGCCGGTCTTCCGGCCGGACGGCCGCGTCACCGCCGGCAACGCCTGCCCGCTCAACGACGGCGCCGCCGCGGTCATCGTCATGAGCGACACCAAGGCCCGCTCGCTCGGCCTCACACCGCTGGCCCGCATCGTGTCCACCGCCGTCACCGGCCTGTCGCCCGAGATCATGGGTCTCGGCCCGGTGGAGGCCACCCACCTGGCCCTGCAGCGCGCCGGCAAGACCGTGGCCGACATCGACCTGTTCGAGATCAACGAGGCGTTCGCGGCCCAGGTCATCCCCTCCTACCAGGAGCTGGACATCCCGCTGGACAAGCTCAACGTCCACGGTGGCGCCATCGCGCTGGGCCACCCGTTCGGCTCGACGGGCGCCCGCATCACGACGACCCTGATCAACGGGCTTCAGTCCACCGACAAGACCTGGGGCCTCGAGACGATGTGCGTCGGGGGCGGCATGGGCATGGCGATGGTGCTCGAGCGGCTCAGCTGAACTGGCTGCGTCCGGTCAGCCCAGCAGGCCGCGAAGAACCGGGAAGCTGTTGTCGAAGGCGTCGCCCCGGACCAGCGTGACGTCCAGGCCGCCCTTGCCGTTGGCGTAGTCGAGCATCTTGCCCAGGTCGCTCACGTTGTTGCTCAGCGGCGTCGGGGCGATGCTGAGCGTCGACAGCACGCCGAGGGCCTGCCCGGTCCCATCCACGAACGGGCTGCCCGAGTCGCCGGGGATCCCGGGGGTCAGGGTGTAGACGGGGTGCGTCCAGCCGTCGCCGGTGGTGCCGAGGCTCACGCCCTGCTTCGGGCTGAGCTGGGTGATGCCGGACCGCAGGCTCGAGTTGCCGTAGGAGAAGACCTCCTCGCCCACAGCGACGCCGTCCCGGTCGATGCCGGTCGGGCCGCCGAGCACCGGGATGTTCGGGCTGACCGAGCCCCGGTCCGCACGGTCGAGCTTCACGAGAGCGAAGTCGTTGTATGCACATGCGTTCTCATCGTCCTCCCCCACGGCTCGCATGGTGAGCCACGAGTTGTAGACCAAGGTGCCGGGTTCATTCGCGCCGTCGATCTCGACCTTGGTGCCGAGCGGCAGCGACTCCGCCTCGCAGCCGTTGGTGTCGGTGGCGGCGCCCATGCCGGAGCAGTGGGCCGCCTGCCCGATGAAGGTGTCCTTGCCGTCGGTGAACACGAAGTTCGCGGTGCACTGGGCACCCTCGGTGAAGGTCATGACACCGGGTGTGATGTCACCGGCGGCAGCCGTGGAGTTGGTGGCTGCAGCGCCGGCGAGGGCGGCGACGGCGGCGGCAGTGGCCGCCAGGATGCGGGACCTGCTGAGCATGGGGCGCTCCTGAGTGGTGCGTACGCAGTGGGGTCTTTAGACCCTACATCGGCGTTCTGCACTCCGCTGTGCCGTCACATGCTCTTTGTCCGGCCAGCAGGACGTCGTCGAGCCCGAGCGCCGCAGCCAGGCCCGGCGGGATCTCGTCCTCCAGCAGCTCGGCGCGGTGCGCCAGCAGGTGCGCCGCTGCCGGGACGGCGTCGTCGCCGGACAGGCCCGCCCGGACGAGGTCGTTCGCCGACACGGCCAGCTGGTCAGGCAACGCCAGGTCGCTGTCCAGCCGCGGTAGCCGGCGGGCGGGAGCGCCCTCGGACCGAGCCGTACGGTCGACCAGGTCCTGCGCCAGGTGATGGACGAGGTCACCGCGACTTCCCCAGGATGGCGCGGATGCAGCGAACCGCGCCGGTGTCCAGAGGCGCAGGCGATCGACGAGCAGGCGAGCCTCCCGACGCAACAGCACTGCCCCCCCAGGAACTGGAGGGGCAGGCACTGGTGCGGCGGACGGCTAGTCGTTGCCCTGCAGGTAGGACAGCAGCCGCAGGATGTTGAGGTAGAGGAAGACCAGTCCGACGACGAGACCGAAACTGACCCGCCACGCCTCCTGCTCCGGCACGCCCGCGGCGATCATGGCTTCGGCCTGGTCGAAGTCCAGGACGAAGGTCAGGGCGCCAAAGATGATCAGCCCGGCGGTGAACAGGATGGACAGGCCGGTGTTGCCACCGCTGATGCCGAGCGGGTCACCGCTGGTGAAGGCGCCGACCAGCAGGTTGAGCAGCAGAACGGCGACCATGCCGATCAGGCCGAAGGTGACGACCTTGCGGAACTTCGGGGTGGCCCGCAGCCGGCCGCTCTTGTAGCCGAACAGGACAGCTCCGAACACCGCGGCGGTGCCGACGACGGCCTGGGCCGGGATCCCGCTGTACTGCTCGTTGTACGCCGCGCTGATCACGCCGAGGAACACGCCCTGGCTCGCGGCGTAGGCCAGCACCAGGGGCGGGCTGACCTGCTTCTTGAAGATGTTGACCATCGCGAGCCCGAAGCCGACGAGGCCCGCGATCAGCGCAAAACCGATCGGGACCTGCAGGATCCAGGCGCCTGCACCGACCGTGACAACGATCGCAAGCAGGATGCCGGTCTTGACGATGACGTCGTCCAGCGTCATCCGCTGCGGTGTGCCGTAGATGTCGGCGACGTCGTCGGCGGTCGGGGCCGCCCGGTCGAAGCCGACACCCCCCTGGAGGCTGCGCGCTAGGGGCTCGCTGCGCGCGAAAACGGGGTTGGTGGACTGCATGCTGCGCATCTGCGGCATCTCCTCTGCTCGGCCCGCGGTCGGGGCCGTGCTACCTCTACAACGTACGGGGCATCCCGCCCATGCCCGCGCGGAAGCGAAAAAATGTACGTTTCGTGCCCCCGGTGGGATTCGAACCCACAACTCAGCCATTTTAAGTGGCTCGCCACTGCCGGATTGGGCTACGGGGGCCGACTGACCCGCCCAGCGACGGGTCAGCGTCTGTGCACTGTGGCATGCAGACACCGGGATCGGTCACACTTGCCCGGTGCAGACCAGCGGGGACCAGCTGACGAGCGAGCGGGTGACCTACCGCGAGGTTCTCGGCCACCGCGAGTTCCGCACGATGTTCCTGGCCGGCGGACTGTCCGTGGTGGGCGACCAGCTGGCCCGTATCGCGGTCGCCCTGCTCGTCTTCGAACGTTCGGGTTCGGCCTTCGCAGCCTCGGCGACCTACGCCTGCTCCTACCTCACCTGGCTGCTCGGCGGGCCGGTGCTCTCGGTCTTGTCGGACCGGCACTCGCGCCGGCAACTCATGATCGTCGTCGATCTGATGCGGCTGACGTTGGTGGCTCTGTTGGTGCTCCCCGGCATCCCGCTGTGGGTCATCTTCGGCGTGCTGGTGTCGGTCGGGCTGCTCAGCCCGCCGTTCGAGGCCGCCCGCAGCGCACTGCTCGCCGACATGCTGGCGGGCGAGCGCTATGTGGTCGGCAACACGCTCACCCAGACGGCCAACCAGGCCGGCCAGGTCCTCGGCTTCGTCGGAGGCGGCGCACTCGTCGCCCTGCTCGGCGTCGAAGGAGCGCTGCTGATCAATGCAGGGAGCTTCGCCGTCTCGGCGCTCCTGCTGCTCGTCGGCGTACACGAGCGCGGTCGGCCCGCGACAACCAAGCGGGTCTCCCTGCCGCTCGAGGCCGGCGAGGGAGCGCGCCTGGTCGTCCGCAGTCCGACCCTGCGGGGCCTGCTGGCGTGGGGGCTGCTCAGTGCTGCCATCGTCATAGCCCCGGAGGGCCTTGCGGTCGCGATCAGCGACCAAGCCGGCGGGGGCGCACTGACTGCGGGCCTGCTCACGGCCGCCGTGCCCGCCGGCTTCCTGCTCGGATCCTTCCTGCTGGTGCGCGTGCCGAGTGAGCGGCGAGAGCGCCTGTTCGTGCCGCTGACGCTGGTGAGCAGTGTGCCGCTGATCCTCACGCCGCTGATCGACTCGCTGGTCGTCCTGGCCGTCGTCTGGGTGCTGGCCGGCACCGGCAATGCCCTGCAGCTGATCGCCAACGCCTCGTACATCCAGGCGGTCCCGCCTCACCTGCGCGGGCGCGCCTACGGGATCGCCGGCACGGCACTTGCCGCCATCCAGGGCATCGTCCTGCTGCTGGCCGGCGCGCTCGCGGAGGTGACCGACCCCAGGGTGCCGGTCGCGGTGGCAGCGGCGCTCGGGCTCGTCCTCGTGCCAGCCGTCCGCCGGGCAGGGCGGTGAGGCGATGAGAAGTCCGGGCGATCGCGGGTATCGCGTTCGGGGTACGGCGGTGCTGGCCATCTCCGCCGGGCTCGTGCTCGTGGGGACGCTGCTCACCCTCGGGTCAGGGCCGTTGCCCCTGCGGGCGCCCTTCGCCTTCCCTGCCCTGCTGCTTGTCCCGCTCTATCTCGCAGCGTTGCAGCGCCCGCTGGACTTCGAGTTCCGTAAGGACTCCGTCAGCATCACCTTGACCCAGCTCCCCCTGGCGCTCGGGGTGCTGCTGGTGGCGCCAGGAATGCACCTGCTGCTGCGTCTGGCGGCCTTGCTGCTCGACAGCGTGGTGCTCCGTCGGCTCGGCCCGCTCAAGGTCGCCCTCAACACCGGAGGGGCGGTCCTCGAAGTGGGGCTGGTCACCGCCGCGGTGTCCGCGGTCGGCCGCATGGACGAACCAGGGCCGGCCCTGTGGCTGGCGTTGTACGTGGGCCTGCTGGCCGGCGACGTGCTCGGCAACCTCGCGCTGCAGGCCAGCCTGGCCCTGATGGGACGGCACGCGAGCCGCCGCGAACTGGTGCAGCAACTGTCGATCGTCACGGTCACCTCCACCGTATTCACAGCTGTGTCCATCCTCGCCCTGTCCGCTGCCTGGACGGACCCGTCCAGCATCGTGGTGACCCTCGCCCTTGCGGCCGGTCTGGCGCTTGCCTACCGCGGTCACCGGCGGCAGTCCGCACGTGAGCACAGCACCGACCGGCTGTACGAGTTCGTCAAGGAGCTCGGCCCGGTCACGCTCGACCAGCCCGACGCGCCGGTCATCCTGCAGAAGGTCAGAGAACTTCTGCACAGCCGTCACCTCGATCTCACTCTCTGCGAGTCCGCGACGGGAGCGCGACGTCACCTCGCCGTGTCGGAGGGCGACGCGCCGCGCCCGGCAACACCCGCGCTCGACGCAGTCGCCGTGCAGGCCATCCTCGAGGGCGCTCCGTCACTCGCCGGACGAGGGCGAGCTGGCGACTCGCAGTGCATGACCACGCCGCTGGTGGGAAGCGACGGGCTGATCGGCGTCCTGACTGCCGAGGACCGGCTCGGCACGGTGCGCGGCTTCGACCTGGGCGACCTGCGGCTGCTGGAGACGATCGGCGCCGAACTCGCCACCGCCCTGGAGCGGGGTCGCCTGCTGGCGGACCTGGAGCGCGCGGCCACCACCGACCCGTTGACCGACCTGCCGAACCTTCGCCGGACGACGCGGCTGCTCGCCGACCTTCTCGACAACTCCCCGGGTGGTGTCGTATTGGCCGCCGTGGCGGTCGACTCCTTCCGCGTGGTCAACGACATGCTCGGCCACCAGATCGGCGACGAGCTGCTGGTGGAGGTCGCTGCCCGGCTCCGGCGCGCGATGCCGCACGCCGTCGTGGGACGCATCGGCGGGGGCCGCTTCGCCGTCGCGGTGCCGGCCGCCCTGGCCGGCGGCGAGCCGGAGATGTTCGGGCTCGGGCTGCGCTCGCAGGTCGAGGGAAGCGCTCAGCTCAGCGCGGTGGGTACCCACGTTCGGCTCTCCGTGGGCTGCGCCTGCGCGCCCGAGCACGGGGACGACGCAGCGACGCTCATCCGGCGCGCCGAGACCGCGATGTACAGCGCGCGGTACGCCAACGGGGGACCCGTGCTGTGGGAGCCGGCCTATGAGATCCAGGGCCAGCGCAAGCTGGCTGTGGTCACCGCGCTGCGCGAAGCCCTCGCCGGTGGAGCGATAGGAGTGGCCTTCCAGCCCAAGGTGAGGCTGGCCGACGGGACGGTCAGCGGCATCGAGGCGCTGGCCCGGTGGACACACCCGGCACTGGGCGCCATCGAGCCGGACGAGTTCGTCCCGCTGGCCGAAGCGTCCGGACTCATGAATGCGCTGACCGCCGGGGTGCTGCGCCAGAGTCTGATCGCCTGCCGGAGCTGGCAACGCCCCCAGCGCCGGGTCGGGGTGGCCGTCAACGTCAGCGCGGACACCGTGCTCGACCCGGCGTTCGTCACGCAGGTCGCGGCGCTGCTGGCCGAGGGAGGCGTGTCAGCCGAGCTGCTCACCCTGGAACTCACCGAGAGCGTCGTGCTGCACGACGCGGACCTTGCCGTCCTGCGGATGCGGGAGCTGCGGGCGCTCGGCGTCCGACTGTCCGTCGACGACTTCGGCACCGGCTACTCCTCGCTGACCTACCTCAAGGGGCTGCCAGTCGACGAGGTGAAGATCGACAAGGGTTTTGTCGACGGCCTCGGGGTCGAACCGGCGAACCGGGCCGTGGTCCGGGCCGTCGTCGACATCGCGCACACCCTCGGGCTCCGTGTCGTGGCAGAAGGCGTCGAGGACGAACAGCAGCAGCAGATCCTGCGTTCGCTCGGCGTCGACGAGACGCAGGGCTTTCTGCACGCCCGTCCGATGCCGGCAGGCGAGGTGCACGCCTGGTTCCGGCAGCAGCCCCAGCGCCGCCCTGCCGAGGAGCAGGCAGGGGCGAGTGCCGACACCGAGCCGCAGCCGCCTGGCCACAGCCCATGACGTGACGCTTTCGTCGTCGACCCGACGCCGGACCGACTGTGGTGGCTTCTAGCCCCAGGTGCTTCCGCGCATGAGCTTCACCTCCACGGCCCCGCCGGACCGGACCATCCGGGCTACTGGGACTGACCATACGGGTCAAGCTGATCAAGCCGCCAACGACCGGCTGTGTTCCTACCCGTGACCAGCAAGCTGCCGAGCCCGCTGCAGGACAGCGTCCAGCATCGGCTCGGTCAGCCGACCGGTGAAAGTGTTCTGCTGGCTCACGTGGTAGCAGCCCAACACCGTCGGTCCGCCCGCCACGGCGACCTCGACACCGTGCCCGAAGGCCGGCACCCGGACCGGCACGGCCTCACCCGCGGCGCGTAGCACCGGCCAGAGCGCGGACCAGCCGTATCCCCCGAGAACGACCACCGCCCGCACGGTCGGCCGCAGGAAGCGCCACTCCGCCACGAGCCAGGGTGCGCAGGTGTCCCGCTCGTCGGTGGCCGGCTTGTTGGCCGGTGGCGCGCAACGGACCGGCAGGGTGATGCGCAGGTCGCGCAGGGTCTGACCGTCGTCGGCTGACGTCGAATCCGGCTGGCTCGCGAGGCCGGCCCGGTGCAGAGCACGGAACAGCCAGTCACCGCTGCGGTCGCCGGTGAAGATGCGCCCGGTGCGGTTGCCGCCGTGGGCCGCCGGCGCCAGGCCGACGACGGCGATCGACGCGTCCGCCGGACCCCAGCCGGTCACCGGGCGTCCCCAGTAGGACTGGCCCGCGAAGGCCGCCCGCCTGGTGTGCGCGACCTGCTCGCGCCAGGCCACCAGCCGGGGGCAGGCTCGGCACACCGACGAGCACGCGTCCAGGTCCACCAGCGTCGGCGCGGCGGCCGCAAGGCGCCCGACGTCCGCCGCGTCGCCGGCGACCGGAGTCGTCGGGTCGGCGCGGTCGTTCGGATGTCCCGAACCGGCCGGGATCATCGACGACGACTGCCGGCGCTCATGTGTCTGCTCGCGTCGCGGTCGACCAGGCGATCCCGTCGAGGATGTCGGCCTCGCTCACGAGCACCTCGGACAGGCCCAACCGGTCGACGAGCACGGCCAGGACGAGGGCGCCGGCCGCGATCACGTCGACCCGACCGGGATGCATGACCGGCAATGACGCCCGCTCGCTGCGCGTCATGGTGAGCAGCCGCTGCGAGACGGCGGCGATGTCGACTGCCGCGATCCGGGACAGGTGGATGCGGCCGGCGTCGTAGCCCTGCAGCCCGAGCGCCAGCGCCGCGACCGTCGTGACCGATCCGGCGAGCCCGATCGCCGTCCGGGTCCGGCTGACCGGAACGTCCTGTCGGACGAGGTCCAGGGCCGCGTCGATGTCGGCCTCGGCGGCGGCAACCTGCGCCGGTGTCGGCGGGTCGTCGGCGAAGTGCCGCTCGGTCAGTCGGACGCACCCGACGTCGACGCTGCTGGCGGCAAAAACGGAGCCGGTCCCGAGGACCAGCTCGGTGGAGCCGCCACCGACGTCCATCACCAGGAACGGCCCCTCGGCCGGGTCGAGGTCCCGGGTGGCGCCGTCGAAGGACAGCGCTGCCTCCTCCTGCCCGGTGACGACCTCAGCCGCCACGCCCAGCGCCGCCAGCACCATCTCGGAGAAGTCACTGCGATTGCGTGCATCTCGCGTCGCACTCGTTGCGACCATGCGGGTGCGCTCGACCCCGAGCGCCCGGCAGGTGACTGCGTAGTCGTCCAGGGCGAGCCGAGTCCGTTCGAGCGCTTCCGGGGCGAGCTCGCCGGTGCGGTCGACGCCCTGTCCGAGCCGCACCACGCGCATCTCCCGGTGGACGTCGGCCTTCGTCATGCCGTCGACATCGGCGACCAGCAGGCGGACCGAGTTCGTACCGCAGTCGACCGCGGCGACCCTCACGAGCGCCGCCGCCGGCTGGGGACGGCCTCGGGATCGTCGGGGTCGACGCACGGACTGTTGGCTGCCCAGTCGGGCAGCAGCGTCAGCGCCTCGTCACCGAAGGGGTTGACACCCGGGCCGACTGCCAGCGCATGGGCAACGAGAGCGTGCAGGCACTTGACCCGCGTGGGCATGCCGCCTTGAGCGGGCATCCCCTCGAGCACCTCGCGACTGTCCCGGCGCTCGACGTAGTCCCGCGCAGCCGCCGCATAGCGGTCGGCGAGCTCGGGATCGACTGCGAGACGGGCGGTCTGCTGCTTCATCAGGCCGTCGGCCTCCAGCGTGCCGATCGCCGAGG
>JAABUN010008066.1_pt1 | contig 10978 bp, 12 predicted proteins | sample 5559311 | NCBI WGS metagenome assembly JAABUN01 (sample SAMN10711877, study PRJNA513370) | rock metagenome | isolation source: Antarctica rocks | place: Antarctica: Victoria Land, Siegfried Peak sud | reverse complement strand
GGGGATGGTGCTTGCGGCGTCGGGGGCCCATTCCCCGGGATCCGTTGCATCCTTGGCTTCGCTGCCGCCGCCTCAGACCCGGAGCGCGTCGGCCGCCTCGCTCGAGGAGTCGCGCAGAAAGGTCGCGCACCGCGCTTCCTCGTCATGCTCCCCGATCGCGCGGGCCGCCCGGCTGAGCGCCGCCAGCGCACGCAGGAAGCCCCGGTTGGGCGCATGTGCCCATGGCACGGGGCCCTGGCCGCGCCAACCCGCCTTGCGGAGGGCGTCGAGCCCGCGGTGGTAGCCGGTGCGGGCGTAGGCGTAGGCCTCCACCGGCCGGTCGTCGGCGAGCGCCGCCTCGGCGAGCAACCCCCAGGCCAGCGAGGATGTCGGGTGCGCGAAGGCGGCCCGGGTCAGGGTGGCGGCGTCCAGCGCGCCGTCCTCCGAGCCAGCCAGCTCGGTGGCCGCCGGGTCGGGCGGAAGGCGCGTCGCCGGCATACCGAGCAGGCTGTCTCGGCCCTGTTCCGCCATCACTGGTGCATTCCCGCTGACCGGAGGTTCTCGCAGGCCTCGACGACGCGGGCCGCCATCCCGGCCTCCGCCGCCTTGCCCCAGACGCGGGGGTCATACATCTTCTTGTTGCCGACATCGCCGTCGATCTTGAGCACCCCGTCGTAGTTGGCGAGCATGTGGCCGGCGACCGGTCGGGTGAACGCGTACTGGGCGTCGGTGTCGACGTTCATCTTCACGACGCCGTAGTCGACTGCGGCGGAGATCTCCTCGGGGAGCGACCCGGAACCACCGTGGAAGACCAGGTCCAGGGGTCGGGCGTCGGCGCCCAGACCCTTCTCCTTGGCGATGGCCTCCTGAGCCGCCTGGAGGATCTCGGGCCGCAGCTTGACGTTGCCCGGCTTGTAGACGCCGTGGACGTTGCCGAAGGTCAGCGCCGCGAGGTAACGGCCGTTCTCCCCGAGGCCGAGGGCCTCGACGGTCGCGAGCGCGTCCCCCGGTGTGGTGTAGAGCTTCTCGTCCATCGCCCCGTGGACCCCGTCCTCCTCACCGCCGACGACGCCGACCTCGATCTCGAGGACGACCTTCGCCGCCTTGGCGAGCGCGAGGAGCTCCACCGCGGTCTCGAGGTTCTCCTCCAGCGGCACGGCCGAGCCGTCCCACATGTGCGACTGGAACCAGGGCAGGCCGCCCGCGTTGACCCGCTCGGTGGAGGCGGCGAGCAGCGGGCGGACGAACCCGTCGAGCTTCTCCTTCGGGCAGTGGTCGGTGTGCAGTGCCACGTGCACGGGGAAGTTCCTGGCGACCTGCTCGGCGTAGGCCGCCAGGGCGAGCGCGCCGGCCACCATGTCCTTCACGCCCGCCCCGGAGAGGTACTCCGCGCCGCCGGTGGAGACCTGGATGATCCCGTCACTCCCCGCGTCGGCGAACCCCGCGAGGGCGGCGTTGAGGGTCTGCGAGGACGACACGTTGATGGCGGGGTAGGCGAACGAGCCTGCCTTGGCGCGGTCGAGCATGTCGCCGTAGACCTCGGGAGTGGCGATGGGCATGTTCAGTCTCCTTGGGAAGCGGGCGGTCGTCGCGATCATCCTTCCACGGCGGGCGGGCGGGACGCAGGGTGCGCTGGCATCCCGAGATCGACGCAGGTCGGCTCAGCCGTAGCCTCGCGCGCCGAGCCATCAGGTGCGCCCGCTCGACGGCGTTGCCACACAGGGCAGTCGCTTCCTCGTCTGCCGTGTCAGCCGCCGCCTGCTCACCCAACCGGCTGAGCAGCTCGGCCCGCGTCGCCGGGAGGCGACGGTTGCCGCACTGCGCGCTCGACGCCTCGGCGGGCGATGCGACGTCGTCGTCCGTGTCGATGAGCGGCCCGGATCCCGACGGTGTAGGCGGGGGGCAGCTGTGCGCACATCTCCGTCATGACATCGAGGTCGGGAGCGTCGACCAGGTAGCACCCCACGAGCTGTTCCACCGTCTCGGCGAAGGGACCGTCGGTGAGGACCGCCCGCTCGTCCTCGCGCCGCAGGGCGTCTTGGTGGCCAGACCTCCTCGTCGCCGGGCCCCATCAGCGACGTCAGCCCTCCCCGCTAGCCTCACGAGGTGCGTATCGCAACGTGGAACGTCAACTCCATTCGGTCCCGCATCGACCGGGTGGAGGCCTTCCTCCAGCGGGGCGACGTCGACGTCCTGGCGCTGCAGGAGACCAAGGCCCGCGAGGACCAGATCCCCGTCATGGGGCTGCAGTCGCTCGGCTACGAGGTGGCCGCGGCGGGCACCAACCAGTGGAACGGTGTCGCGCTGGTGAGCAGGGTGGGGATCGATGACGTCAGGGTCGGGTTCGACGGTATGCCGGGTTTCGGCGACCCTGCCGACCCAGAGGCGCGGGCGATCGGCGCGACCTGCGGCGGCGTGCGGCTCTGGTCGCTCTACGTGCCCAACGGACGCAAGGTCGACGACCCGCACTACCTCTACAAGCTCGACTGGCTGGCCCGCTTGCGCGAGACCGCCCGCGACTGGCTGGCGGAGGACACCGCCCTGGTCGGCGACTGGAACATCGCACCGCTGGACGAGGACGTCTTCGACATGGCCCAGTTCGCCAAGAGCACCCACGTGACTGCGCGGGAGCGTGCGGCGTTCGCCGGCTTCCTCGAGGACGGCTACGTCGACGTCACCCGTCCGTTCACGCCGGGCCCGGACGTCTACACCTACTGGGACTACTACCGGCAGCGCTTCGAGCGCAACCGTGGCCTGCGGATCGACTTCATCCTCGGCTCACCGTCGCTGGCCGCCCGGGTCCGTTCCGCTTTCATCGACACCGACGAGCGGGCCGGGATCGGCAGCTCCGACCACGCGCCCGTCGTCGCCGACCTCTCCTGACACCTGCTCCGTCGTCTCGGAGAACACATGTCGCCGCACCCAGGCGTGCATGGCGATCGCGGCCGCCGCACCGGCGTTGACCGAGCGGGTCGACCCGAACTGGGTGATGTGGAGGACGACCTCGCAGGCCGAGCGCATCTCCGCGCTGAGCCCCGGCCCCTCCTGGCCGAAGACGAGGACGCACTCCCGCGGCAGGTCATAGGTCTCGAGCGCCATCGACCCCGGCAGGTTGTCGATCCCGATGAGGGGTATGCCGTGCCCGTCGCCTCCCGCGCTGACCGCCCAGTCGCGCAGGTCTGCCACGCTCGGATGGTGGTGCTCGTGCTGGTAACGGTCCGTCACCATGGCGCCGCGCCGGTTCCACCTGCGCCTGCCGACGATGTGGAAGGCGCGGGCGCCCAGGGCGTTGGCGGTGCGGATCACCGAGCCGATGTTGAAGTCGTGCCCCCAGTTCTCCACGGCGACGTGGAAGTCGTGACGCCTGGTGTCCAGGTCCGCCATGATCGCCTCGTGCCGCCAGTAGCGGTAGCGGTCCTCGACGTTGCGCCGGTCGCCCTCGACCAGCAGCAGCGGATCCCACTGGTCACCCCTGGGTCGGTCGCCCTCCCAGGGCCCGACCCCGACCTCGCTCTCCGTGCCATCCACCACCGGCAACCTACCCGGCCACGTGCTTTCGCCCGAGTCCCGGGTCCGGGGCACGCCGAACCCGCCTCGACGCGGACGCAACGATTGCTCGCCGGGCGGGCACACGGCATACCGTGGTCACCGTGATGCACTCCCTCGGTCCGAACTGGCTTGATCCCAACTACCTCCTCGAGCGGTTCGGCAGCCAGCTGATCTGGGTCAGCCTCGCCATCGTCTTCATCGAGTGCGGGCTGCTCTTCCCGTTCCTGCCGGGCGACTCCCTGCTCTTCGCCATCGGCTTGTTCATCGCGACGGGCAAGCTGCCGATCAACCTCGGCCTGGCGCTCGTCGTGCTCTTTGTTGCCGCCTTCGCCGGCAACGTCAGCGGCTACGAGATCGGGCGCGCCGTCGGCCCGGCGCTCTACAAGCGGAACGGGCGCTTTCTCAGGAAGAAGTACTTCGACCAGACGCACGACTTCTTCGAGCGGCACGGCAACAAGGCGCTGGTCATCGGGCGGTTCGTCCCGGTCGTGCGGACCTTCATCACCGTCGTCGCCGGCGTAGGGCGGATGGACCGCAGGCGGTTCTTCACGTGGTCGGCGGTCGGAGCGGCCCTCTGGGTCGGCGTCATCACGCTGCTCGGCTACTTCCTCGGCCAGGCGTTCCCGGTGTTGCAGAACAACCTCGACATCGCCATCGTCCTCGTCGTTCTCGTCTCGCTGCTCCCCGCCGCCTACGAGTGGTGGCGCCACCGGCGAGCGGGCCGCGCCGACGAGATCAGCCCCGCGGAGGCAGAGCGCGAGAGCGTCGAGATCGTCGACGAGTCGGAAGGCCGCTAGCTTCAGCGGACGAGCCGACGCTCGAGCTCAGGGTCGATCCGGCCGGCGCGACCGGCGCAGCCCTCGCGCCACCCGGCTGCCATGGCGCGCAGCAGCAGGCCCCGGTCAGGGCTGAAGGTCAGCCGGAGCAGGTGCGCCGTGGTCTCCTGCACGAGCCGGCGCAGCACCCACCGCGGCTGGTGCCGCAGGTGACGCCGGGTGATCAGGGTGCCGTTGCGGGTCAGGTAGAAGACCCGGACCGCCGAGTGCCGGTTGTAGGAGACGTCGACGCCGCCCACTCGCACCCGCCGGCCGAAGAGGACGGCGGGCAACCGCTCCCCCTGGCCGTGCTCGAGGGAGCACCCGGGTCCGATGACCGGGACGAGGTCGTGCGACCGGCACCGCGCGGTGAACTCCGAGTCCACCCCGTCGATGACCAGGTCGGCCGCCAGGGGACCGACGACCTCGAAGGTCGACCGGGGCACGAGCCACCCGGACTGCATCGGGTCGAACGCCCGGACCAGACCGGCCACCGAGCCGTCGGTCGGCGCCGGACGACCGCTGTAGGACTCGGCCGACACGAAGGCGACGGCCACCCCGCGGCGCCCCGCCTCCCGCCAGGCGCTGACGGCCCGCTCGACGTAGTCCTCGGCCGGTCTCGAGTCCTGGTCGAGGGTGAGGATCAGGTCCGGCTGGGACTGGCGATGCCCCTGCTCGATGCCGGCGTTGAGGGCGCCGGCGATGCCCGAGTTCGGTTGGGACAGCACGACAGCGCCGGCGTGCTGGAGCTCGGCGAACACCTGCGCGCCCGATGTCGACCCATCGTCGACGACGACGAGCGCGTCCACCTGTCGGAGCACGCCCCGGGCGGTGTCGAGAAGCCCTGGCTCGGGGTTGAACGCCGCCACGACCGCACAGACCACGGGCCGCGGGTCCGTCACGGCGCTGCCCCGACGCCTGCTCCGAAGGCTCTCTCGTCGGCAAGCACCCGCAGGGCGGGGACCAGGATGCCGACGAACATCGCCGCCTCGCTCAGCGCCATGCCGAACGCGACGCCCGCGACCCAGTCGCTGCGAGCCGCGGCCACCATCATCGCCACACCGACGACCGCCGACGCGGTCGTCCAGCCGAGGACGAGTCGCGTTCGTCCGGCGGGGATGAGCAGGTTGCGGATCAGGGGGCTGCTCGCGGAGATGAAGAGAAAGGAGAGGCCGTAGGCGACACAGACCTCTCGGCTCGCGGCGACCCCCTCGCCGAAGAGCAGGCCGGTGACCCATGGGCCGAGGGCCGCGAACGCGCCGGCTCCGACGAGCCCGAGGACGGCATGGGCGCCCAGCGCGGTCCGGTGCCGGCGCGGCCTGGCGACGGCGCCCGGCTCGAGGGTCCACCCCTGGAAGGCGTTGCCCATGGCCGTGACGGTGAACAGGCCGAGCCGGTAGACGGTGTCCGCCGAGGCGAACCGCGAGGACGTCCCCTCGAGAAAGGCGGAGGTGGCGATCGGCACCGGCGTCGAGGCGTATGCCGTCGCCGTGAGGTTGATCCCGGCTGTGCCGCCCTGCTCGCGCAGCTCTGCGATGGTCCGGCGCAGCGGCCGCGGTGACCACGCCGAGCCACGGGCCATCCGCCGCTGGAAGGCGAGCAGTCCTAGGACGATGGACAGCGCGAGCAGGACGGGGTAGGCCCAGATCTGGCGGGTCAGGAGCAGGACCGGAGTGGCGACGACGGCCGCAGCGAACCGGGGAAGCGTGTCGTACCACAGCAGCAGGAGCGGCTGCCCGACCCCGATCCCGTACCAGGCGGGCGAGAGCCCCATGACGGCGGTGGCGCCGGCCATCGCCGCGGAGACGCCGCGATAACCTGGGGCGGCGATCAGCACGGTGATGGCCACGACGACCGGGACCACGAGGACGAGCAGGAGCAGCCGCGTGCGGAGGCTCGCGGCATACACCCCGGCCCGCTCACCCCCCTCCGCCGCCCGCGAGACCTGCACCGGGCCGACGACGTTCCAGCCCCAGAAGACCACCGTCGCGCCGAACGTGCCGACGGCCTGACCTGCCACGACGCTGGACCACCCGTGGGCGCCGGCGACCCGCGCGATGACCGGCATGAGCAGGAACGGCGTGACGAGGGACAGCAACGGCAGCACCGTGAAGCCGGTGAGGCGCCGGAGCACTGTCGTCATGGGCGGTTCCTGAGGTCGTCGGCTGGTCCGGTCGATCATCCCGCACGACGCGCGGGAGGCGACGACGCGCAGCGTAGAGTGACCCGGCCGGAGGCGTCCGCAGGAGCGCACCACGCTCGTCGCCTCCCGGAGCGAGAGCACACCACCGGTGCTGGCGGGCCCGGGGATCGGACAGCGAAGATGCCCCTGACCCTTGGAGTCGTGGCGACGTCGAGCAAGCCGGACGAACGCCGTCTGCCCCTCCACCCCCTGCACCTCGACCGGATCGACGAGGTGCTGCGGACGCACCTCGTCCTCGAGCGGGGCTACGGCGAGCCGTTCGGGCTCGCCGACGAGCAGCTGGCCCCGCTCGTCAAGGGGTTCACCTCGCGCGAGGACCTGCTCAGCGGCTCTGACGTCGTGCTCCTGCCCAAGCCGCAGGCCGTCGACCTCGAGCAGATGAGCTCGGAACAGGTCCTGTGGGGGTGGCCGCACTGCGTCCAGGACCGCGCCCTGACCCAGGTGGCCATCGACAAGCGGCTGACGCTCATCGCGTTCGAGGCGATGAACCACTGGGCCAGCGACCAGGGGTTCGGCCTGCACGTCTTCCACAAGAACAACGAGATGGCCGGCTACTGCTCGGTCCTGCACGGACTGCAGCTCACCGGCTCGACCGGCGACTACGGCCGTCGGCTGAGCGCCGTCGTCATCGGGTTCGGGGCCACGGCGCGAGGCGCGGTCACCGCCCTCAACGCGCACGGCATCCACGACGTCTCGGTCGTGACGCAGCGCGGCGTGGCCGCCGTCAGCGCTCCGATCCACTCGGTGCAGATCGTCCAGCTCGACCAGGTGTCTGGTCAGCCGCAGCCGAGCCACGTCATCACCGACCGCGGCCTGGTGCGCCTGGCGGACTTCCTCGCGGACGCCGACATCATCGTCAACTGCACGCTCCAGGACCCCAACGCGCCGCTGATGTTCCTCACCACGGATGACCTGCCGTCGCTGCCTGCCGGGACCTTGATCATCGACGTGTCCTGCGACGAGGGCATGGGGTTCGGCTGGGCGAGGCCCACGTCGTTTGCCGACCCGGTGTTCGACGTCGGTGACCACGTCCACTACTACGCCGTCGACCACACTCCGTCCTACCTGTGGAACTCCGCCACGTGGGAGGTGAGCCAGGCGCTCCTGCCGTTTCTCGAGACGGTGATGACCGGTGCCCCGGCCTGGGACGAAAGCCCCACGATCGCGCGCGCCATCGAGATCCGGGACGGACACATCGTCAACCCGGCCATCCTGACGTTCCAGAGCCGCGCCGCCGAGTACCCCCACCGCCAGCTGTAGGAGCCCACGCCGAAGCACACGCCCGTCATCGGGGGCCTTCATGATGTGCCGGGAGGAGCCGGGACGTGCCGCGGCGTACCGGTCAGGCTCGGGGTGGTGGGATGTTGCGAGGCGCCGCGACGGGGGCGTCCTGGGGTGTGGCCGGCGCCTGGAGGGCAGGCGGCGAGCCCGGGCCTCCCGCAGGAGCGGGCGCGGGCGAGCCGGTGCCGAAGCTGACCTGCGGTGCCGAACGCTCGGTGCCCTCTGCCTCGAAGTACTCTGCCTTGGCGACGCCGGCCATGCGGGCGATGAAGGTCGTCGGGACCGTCTCGACCTTGGTGTTCAGCTCGCGGACGTTGGCGTTGTAATAGCGGCGAGCGCTGGCGATCCGGTCCTCGGTCGCGCCGAGCTCGGCCTGCAGGGCCAGGAAGTTCTGGTTGGCCTTGAGGTCGGGGTAGGCCTCGGCGACGGCGTTGAGCCGGACGAGCGCTTGGGTCAGCGCGGCCTCCGACTGGGCGGTGTCCGCGGGCCCCTGGCCGGGTGCCATGGCGCCTGCTCGGGCGCGGGTGATCTCCTCGAGGGTGCCCTTCTCGTGGGCGGCGTAGCCCTTCACCGTCTCGACGAGGTTGCCGATGAGGTCGTGGCGACGCTTGAGCTCGACGTCGATCTGGGCCCAGGCCTCCTGGACGCGGTTGCGCAGCTTGACGAGGCCGTTGTACATGCCGACGAAGACGAGCGCCAGCAGCACGATGACGACCAGGACAATGATGCCGACGATCATGGGAATCCCCCTTGGTGTGGTCGGGACTGATCCTAGCCGTCGGACCAGCTGGTCGGCCGTTCCAGCACCCAGCCGACCGACGTCAGCCGAGCCCCAGCTCCTCGAGGCTGTAGACGAAGTGGTAGGCCACGCCCTCCGCCTGGATCTTCTCGCCCGCGCCCGTGGCCCGGTCCGCGATGGTCGCCACCGCCACGACCTCGGCACCGGCCTCACGCGCGGCGTGCACTGCGTCGAGGGGGGAGACGCCCGTGGTCGTCGTGTCCTCCACGACGAGCACCCGGCGGCCTTCGATCGACGGACCCTCGACGCGCTGCTGCAGGCCGTGGGCCTTGCCCTGCTTGCGGACGACGAAGGCGTCGAGCCGCTCGCCCGCCGCCGCCGCCGCGTGCAGCATGGAGGTCGCGACCGGATCCGCGCCGAGCGTCAGCCCACCGACAGCGTCGTAGTCGAGGTCCCTGGTCAGCGCGCGCATGACGATCCCGACCAGCGGGGCCGCCTCGCCGTCGAGCGAGATCCGGCGCAGGTCGACGTAGTAGTCGGCCACCCTGCCGGAGGACAGGGTCACCGCGCCGTGGACGATCGCCTTGTCCTTGATGAGCTCGAGAAGCCGCTTGCGGGCGGAGGCGACATCGGGAGTCGGGGTGCCGGTCACGCCGCCCACCCTAACCACCGCGAGCACCGCGAGCGCCGCGAGCACCGCGAGCACCGCGAGCACCGCGGCTATCCTCGACGCCATGAGCTCGGGACCGCAGGCTGTCGTCGTCACCAGCGAGGAGCAGCTGCGTGCAGTTCTCGGCACGCCGATCCCCCGGCTGGCGACAAGGCGCTGGCGCGTCTGCACCCCATCCACCGGGACTGGATCGCCGCCTCCCCCTTCTGCGTCGTCTCGACCTCCTCCCCCGACGGGCGCTGCGACACCTCGCCGAAGGGCGACCCCGCCGGCTTCGCCCACGTCCTCGACGAGACGACGCTCGTCGTGCCGGAGCGGCCCGGCAACCGCCGCGCCGACGGCTACCTCAACGTCCTGGCCAACCCGCACGTCGGGCTGCTCTTCGCCATCCCCGGCCGCCCCGACAGCCTGCGGGTCAACGGCACCGCCCGGGTGCTCAGCGACGCGCCATGGTTCGACGACCTCTCCGTCAAGGGTCGTCGTCCGGTGCTCGCCCTCGAGGTCACCGTCGAGGAGGTCTTCTTCCACTGCGGCAAGGCCTTCCTGCGCAGCCAGCTCTGGGACCCGACCTCGTGGCGGCCGGACGCCGTCGCCTCACGTGCCCGGATCGCGCAGCTGCTCGAGCGTCCCGAGGAGTCGATCGGGGACCTCGAGGCCTACTACGGCCCGAGCTACGGCCAGAACCTCTACTGAGTCTCGTCGCCTCCGAAGGCGCCGTCGACGAGCCGTGGCACCGACCGGCTCGAGTCGAGCTCCGCCGCGATGGCGACGTCCCCGGCATACCCCGCGTCGATGAGCTCGCGACCACTTGAGCAGGCGGCGAGCGCCGCACCGACACGTGCCTCGACGAGCCGGTATGCCGTGGCGGCGGCTCGAGCCTCTTCGCTCACCGAGGCGTGTCCGAGGTCCTCGAGGGCGGCCACGACGCCGCCCGCGCCCCAGAAGTCCTCGACCGCGGGACGCAACGACCCGTCCGGCCGGCGTTCACCGGCGGGGATGAGGGCGACGCTGCTGGCGGGGTCGGCGGTCAGCAGCTCCGACATCGCCTGCGCCACGGCGAGCCGGTTGCGGAGGCTCGCGCCGAGGACGGTGCAGCCCGCGGCCGCGAGGGCGGCGCTGACCGTCGACCCGTTCGGTGAGGGCAGCACGAGGCGATCGAGGCGGGAGGCCGCCCGGACGGAGGCGGGCGAGAGGCTCACCTGGCCCGGCCGCGCCTCCCTGCGGCCGACGGCCAGCGTGGCGTCGACCGAGGCGGCGAACCGCTCTGCGCCATCGGCGCCCCGGTGGTCCCACGCGTATGGGTGGACCATGACGCCCCGGTCGGCCGCGACGCTGAGCGTGGTCGTGAAGCTCAGGACGTCGACGACGACACTGGCGGTGGACGCCGGACCGAGCAGCCCGGCACCCACGAGCCCCCACTCCAGCCGGGTCCGGGCTCGTGACTGGGCGTGCGGGTTGCTCACCGCTCCATGATCCTCAGCGAGCGAGCAGGCAGGCAGCTAGCCCCTGCGGCGGCGCTGGGCGCCGCCGGAGGCGTTGCGGACCATGCCGCGGGGCAGGAGCTTGAGCGCCCGGACCAGCGCCCGGTACTGCATCCCGGGAATGGAGACGACCTTGCCGCGAGCGACATCGGAGAGGGCTTCGCGCACGAGCTTGTCGGCGTCGAGCCACATGACCCCGGGCAGCTTCGACATGTTCAGCGACGCCCGGTCGTGGAACTCGGTGTGGGTGAACCCCGGGCA
>JAABUN010008065.1_pt1 | contig 10980 bp, 13 predicted proteins | sample 5559311 | NCBI WGS metagenome assembly JAABUN01 (sample SAMN10711877, study PRJNA513370) | rock metagenome | isolation source: Antarctica rocks | place: Antarctica: Victoria Land, Siegfried Peak sud | reverse complement strand
CGCCGGTGGACTGCAGGAGACTGCGGCTTCTGCCCGCCCTCGTAGCTCAGGGGATAGAGCACCGCTCTCCTAAAGCGGGTGTCGCAAGTTCGAATCTTGCCGGGGGCACCACCACATTTCCGCAGGTCAGCGAGTTTCTTCCGCAGTGCCACCGTGCTCGTCCACTGCAATGGATTCCGCCTTGTGGCACGCTTGTGGCACAAGAGCATCCATCGCCAAGGCCACGGCGTCGAGGTCGTCGTCGAAGAGACCCGCGTAGACGTCGAGGGTCATGGCCGCCGACGCATGGCCGAGCATCCGCTGGACAACCTTGACATTCGCGCCGGAGCGGACGGCGAGCGAGGCGGCCGTATGGCGCAGATCGTGAGGTTTAAGGCCCGCAATGCCAGCGCTCTCGCAAGCCGGAGCGAAGACCCGTCGACGCCAGTTGTTCAGGCGAAGAACCTGCCCATTCGCCGACGTGAAGAGCACGGCGTCTCTAGGTCGCCCGGCTGACCGGGACAGCAGAGCCGGTACGAGAGACGGAGGCACGGACACCTCCCGAGTGCGGTGCGTCTTAGGGGTCGTCCAGACCATGGTCGATCCGACGACCGAAACGCTGGCGCGGATCATGAGCCGCCGCCGTGCCGCATCAAAGTCGCCCACTCGCAGCGCGGCGAACTCGCCAAAACGCAGACCTGTAACAGCCAACAAGGCGATTTCGACCCCTTGAAGGCCGGCAGCAGTGACCAGGCGGCCGAGTTCCTCGCCGCTCAGGAAACGGGGCGGCGACGCCACTTGGCGAGGCAGCCGGATCCCCCGAGCCGGGTTGCGCCCGATCAGCGCATCCGCCACGGCGGCATCGAAGATCAGCGACAACACACGATGAACCTTGCGCACGGTACCGGCCGAGACACCGGCGGTGTGAAGGCCGTTCAACCACTCAGCGATGTCTCTCGTCGCCATCCGGTTTACCGACCACCCGCCCCACTTCGGGATCAGGTGATGTCGGACGATGCTTGCGTATCGGTCCGCGGTCGACGCCTTGAGGTGCATCTGTGACGACGACCAGCGCGCAGCCACCGACCGGAAGGAAACCCTGCCGGCGGCCGGATCGACGTAGGAACCGCGCGCCATCTCCGCCATCAGGTCGTTCAGGAACCGCTCGGCATCCACCCTGCGCCGGAACGACTTTTTGCGTTGGGCGCCGCCCGGATCGCGCCAGCGAGCCAGCCAGGTTCCGTCGCGTGGATCACGCTTGATCGACGACACGTCACCCCTCCTGGCCTCCGGCCCATGCCCGGACCGACAGCGGCACGTAGCGCAGGTGACGGCCAAGCTTCAGCACCGGAGGCCCCTCGCCGCGGTGATGCCACTGGTAGAGCGTGGCCACCGGGATGCCCAGGAAGAAGGCCACATCTTGGATGCGCCAGAGACGATCAGCCTCCGCTTCAGTCTTGGTTGTCATGTCCTCGCCCTATCTCTCGATGCGACAGTTGCCGATATTGCCGAATGGATGTCCACAGGTGGGGAGCCGCGTTGCGCGGCAAGCGTTTTAGCGTGTTCGTACTGTTCCCGCCATTCGCGTGCCTGGCGGAGAGAGGCCGTGATCACGGCCACGTACTCGACCGAGTTGGCCTCAACGTCCGCCCACACATAGCGGGGGGTGCCGTCGGGCAAGGTCTGATCAGCGGCGAGCCGGTCCGCGTCGCCGGGGTCGATCCCGGCAGCTTCGAGGACTTCGGTCACGACGGCGCGGCGGTCGGCCCGGTGTTCGGTGAGGGTTTTGCCGGACCACTGCCGTGAGACGAGGACCCGTCGCCCGCCAAGGCCGAGATTCTCCCGGTCGTGCGCCGGAGCGGAGCACCGGCCGGGGACCATCCCGGGCTCGGGGTCCTTGGGTGTGACGCCGTACCGCAGCCAGTTCGCACACGGAGGGGAGCAGGGCAGGGTCTCGACTTCACGGTGCAGCCGGTCGATGTGCTGCTCATACGCATCGGAGTGGGTGGCGTGCTCGTCCGAGTAGGTGTCGGCCACGTTCTTGGTCAGGTACTTGCACAGGTACCGGACGGCACGGTCGGAGTCGGCGGTGCCGCCGAGCAGTCCTTTGATGTCGACCTGGACGCCGAGCCGGGCCACGTGCGCGGGCTCGACCAGGTTGTGGGTGGTTTCGTCCCACGAGCGGAGGGCCTCCCCGGTCGTCGGGTCGACGTAGTTGCCGGTAGCCGCATCCCAGACCGGCACTAGCGGCCCGCAGTAGATGACACGGTCGAGCTGGGGCCACCAGGCGGCGTAGTAGGTGGCCCGGGCGACGGCCTTGATCGTCGCTCTCGGGATGGCTCCGCGGACGGCGGCATGCAGGTGGGGGGCGAGGCGTCGTTGGGCCTCGATGGCGGAGAAATACTGCACCTTGTAGCCGGCGCAGCGGCGCAGGTTCTGCCACCACCTGTCCAGCAACCTTGGGAACAGCAGCGCGTCCAGGGCGGCGCGGCGGTAGTCATACCGGGACGGGTCGACCGGCACCCCCGCACCGGGGATGACCTTGCCGTAGGAGGGCAGGGTCAGGGTGAGGAACATCGACGGCTGAAACACCCGGCCGGTCCGTTCGTCGGTGAACGCCCTCCCCGTCGTCCGCTGATCCATGGGGATCGTGGGCAAGTCGGGGACCCCGGGAAGTCGTCGCGTCGAGCGCACCCGACGGCCGGCACCCTCATCACCGTCCTCGTCGGCCTGGTCGTCGTCGAGCTGCTCGCCCTCATCGTCCTCGGCGTCGGTCTGCGGGTCGACGTTGGCGACATCGTCGAGGTCCACCGCTGTCTGGTCGGCGTCGGTGCGGTGCCAGCCCTCGCGACACTGATGCATCCGCAACCGCCTCGCTTTGGTAGCGCACGGCCCACAGACGGCCTCCCGGGTGGAGCCGCAGGGGATCGGCACCGACACCGACTGGCCCGTAGCTCGGTCGGTGACTGCGCGGACGTGAGGGCGGATGCAGACCCCCGCCGACTCCGCCGCCAGGACGGCCATATCGGACCCGACGTCGAACGATGTCAGCAGTGCAGCGCCGCTCATGCTGCGTCGCCCCCGTCCTCGCTTGTGCCGCGGGCCAGGTCCGCGCCGTAGAGGCTGCGAGCGTGCAGCCGGGAGCGCCAGGAGGAGCCGCGCCGGAGCATTGATCGGTCGGCTTCGCACAGGCCGCCCCAGACGCCGTCGTCTTCTCCGGCTTCGAGGGCGTACCAGCGGCACTGCTCGATGACGGGACAGCCGTCGCATAGGGCGGCTGCCCGCTCGCGGGCGATCGAGACGGAGTCGGTGACGCCCTTCGGTAGGCCCTTCCACCACAAGTCGGGGTCGCGGGCGCCGACGCACTTGCCCTGCTCGGCGAGCAGGATCAGCGCCCGCTCTAGGTCGGGCCGACCCTCCGGTACCAGGTGGTAGCCGGCAACGGGGCGGCGTGTGTACTGGGTCATGAGCGCACCCCCTGACCGTCGCCCTCCGCGTGGTCTGCGAGAACCTGCGTGTCCGCGGTGTCTGACAACTCAGCCCAGCTCGAGGTTCGGGTTCGAGGCGCGCGTGGCTGCCGCGGTGCCCGAGGAGACCGTTCGCTCCTGGTCCGCACCGAGGTCGTGACCGGGTCGTCTCGGTCGTCGGGGGCCGGCGTGGGGACTTCCTGCCGGACGGGCGTCGCGAACATGGCCGCCGCGACGCTGATCGTGGCGTCGTCGGTGTACCCGGCGCGGACCCGGACCGGGTTCCCACCCTCCTCGGGCAGGACATACCCGGTGCCCTGAGCGTGGCGGGTGATCCGGTGACACGGGGCGAGGTCGGCCAGGGCGCCGTCGCCGAAGACCATCGCGACCTCGGAAGTGTCCCGCAGCCGCAGCCCGATCGTGATCTGGAACAGGCCCCGTTGCGGCACGACGTCCTTGCGGGGGTCCTGCAGGAACGCCCACACCACGAAGCCCGGCGCGCGTCCCTGGGACAGCAGCACCGACAGGGCACGATCAGCTCGGTCCCGCAGCTGACGGTCCGACAGGTACGCGGTGACCGCCGCCAGCTCGTCCACGACGAGGAGGTGCAGCGGCGCGGCCACCGTCGGGGTGTGGGAGCGCACCAGCCCGGCCAACCCGTGGGTCCGGCCTACGCAGCCCTCGGCGAGCCACTCCAACAGCGCGACGGCGTCCTCGGGGGTGGTGGCCACGGTCGAGAACAGGTCCCGCCCGAGCAGCAGTTCCATGCCGCCCTTGAGGTCGATCCCGTGCAGGCGAACAGACCCGCCCTTGACCCACGGGCCGAGGGCGAGGACCAGACCCCACAGCACCGAGCCCTTCCCCGAGCCCGACGCGCCCGCGACCAGCGCCGACGGGCCGACCGGGACCATCCACGGGCTGCCGTCCTCCACCCGGCCGACCGGAACCGCCTTGGGCGCCCGGGACACGTCCACCCCATACGGATCGGGGACGGTGGAGGCGAACGGATGCCCAAGCAGGTCCCGAACCGTCAAGGTCAGCCGGGCCCCCGCATGCCCGTCCGGGTCGACCAGCACCCGGGGCACGTTCGTGGCGACCGCCAGCCGGGGCGCGGCCCGCTCGACATCCGCGACGGTCAACCCGGCCGGCAGCCGGACTCGCAAACGGACCACGGGACCGGACACGCTGACCCGAACCAGCTTGGGCACCACCGTCGCCGCCTTCCCGCCGGGCGCCTTGGCGGGACGGTGGACCGACAGCCCGACCTGTCCGGCGAGGGACTCCCAGCGGGAGGCGAACCACCGCTTGGTGTGCCACCGCTCCACCACGGCCCGCCACGAGCGGCCGTGCAGCCAAGGCCAGACCAGCAACGCGGTCCCGACGCCGCTGGACCCGGCGATGAGGGTGGGACGATGAGACGTCCAGCCGGCCGCTACTACGACGACCAGGGCCACGTGCAGCCAGCGCAGTAGCCGCAGCGATCGCCGGACCGAGAGTGCCACCTCGGCGACCGGCTGCCACGCCGCCCCCAGGGCATCCGCGATGGTGCGCGCCCGGGCGGCCATTACCGGGACCCCCGCTCGTGACGGGCGAACCCGGCGCGGACCTCCACCAGCTCATCAGCGGCATCGTCCAGCAACGACACCGCCTGCCCCAGCAGGACCGAGACGTCACCAGGCGAGGACCGAACCCGATCCTGCAGCTTCCCCACCGTGTCCGCCTGGCCCTGGACCCGGACGCGCAGGTCCTCCACCACGCCAACGGCATCATCGTCGTTCGAGACACCCAGCGAGGCGGCCCACCCGTCAAGGTTCACCCCGGCAACCATCACGCCGCCGCCTTACCCGGGGTTCCAGGTGTCCCGGCGGCGCCGCTGACCTTGTCATCCGCCAAACCCTCCGCCCGCCACGACTCCGTGAGGCTGCCCGAGGCCTTGATCACCCGGACCTCCACCGACAAGCCAACGAACGCCACCGGCGCGAACTCGCCCAACACCGGCTTGACCGGCGAACCCACGGTGACCGTGCCCGTCGTGTTCGACTCCCGCCCGAACGACACCTGACGGTAGAGAACCTCCACCGCCCACAACGGCATCCCCGTGTCCTCATCGTGAGCCTGCGTCTCCGACGGCTTCCGCTTCCCGTCGCGCTCAACCCACTCAAACACCTCGTTCACGATCCCCGTGGACCGCATCGCCTGCCGCTTGCTCTCAACCGCATAGAACGTCACGATGACTCTCCTTCACTCGACTAGAGCAGTTTTGCTCTGAGAACGAGTAAAGCACTCCTCTAGACAAGGCGCAACCGGTACGGCTAGATGGCCGGGAAGCGGTACTCCAACAGATAGCTCGGTGCCGCCTTGACAGTGTCGGTCATCTCGACCCGAACTCCGTTGGTATCAAAAGCGGTACGCCGAACCGTGAGAACTGGAGTCCCCTCCGGCAGGCGCAGTCGGACCCGCTCGTCGGGAGTCGGCATGCGTGCGCCCACCTCCTCGGTGAACTCGGCCAGCTGGTGCCCGGCCTCCTCCAGTCGGGCATAGATCCCTCCCGGGCCGGTGTGCCGCTCCTCGATCGCGGTCCTTTTGGCCAGGGCGGACGGAACGTAGGACTCGGCCAATTCCACCGGCTGCCCGTCCAAGAGATAGCGGCGGCGGCGCGCCAACACCTTGGCCCGTGCAGGCAGCCCAAGTCCCTCTCGCACCGTCGGCGAGGCCACTTCGTGTCCCACTTCCAGCTCGTCGACGCTCGGAGCGCCAATGCCCTCAGCTTCGGCGATGAACGCGGCCTGCCCGGCTTGCCGATGGCGGCGGGCGAAGCGGTCCGACGCAACGCGGCGGACGATGGGACGGCCCCGGACGAACACGCCGCGCCCGTGCTCGGCGAGCAGGAGCCCCTCGGCTTTCAATGCGGCCAACGCCTGGCGCACGGTCATCCGGGCGACCCCGTAGCGAGTCATCAGCTGAGCCTCGGACGGTATGCGGTCACCCGCCGCCCAGAGCCCGGCATCGATCTGTCCGCGCAGATCGTCGGCGATCTGCTTGAACACCGGTCGGTCCGAGGACTTGTCGATCGCGCCGCCGATGTCGTCGACCGAGCGCAGCCGACGAGGCTCACCCATTGCGCCGCTCATGAACTCCTCCACACGTCCGTAGTACCTACACTTTGACAGATGGACGACCAACAGCACGCAACCCCGCGCCACTCGGTCAGCGTGGCCGGCGTCATCCTCGATGCCACAGCCACTCAGGTCCTCCTCATTCAGCGGCGTGACAATTACCAGTGGGAACCACCAGGCGGCGTCCTCGAACTCGACGAGACCATCGAGGACGGCCTACGCCGCGAGATCGTCGAGGAGACCGGCGCCGAGGTCGACGTGCTCGCCCTGACCGGCGTCTACAAGAACATGACACGCGGCATCGTCAACCTCGTCTACCGCTGCCGCCTCACCACCGATCCGGCTAGCTCGACCGACGAAGCCTCAGCCGTCGCATGGCACCACCTCCACGACGTCGACCAGCTCATGACGCCCGCCTACGCCATCCGCGTCCACGACGCGCTCAGAGGCCACCTCGCCGCGACCCGAGCCCATGACGGCGAAAACCTCGCCGCCGGCTCGACGCGCGCGTCCTCCCGCTAGATGTCCCACTTCCGACGGTTGTCTTCCTTGCAAAGCATCTGACAGTTGGCGGCGGTGGTCTTACCGCCTTCCTTCCACGGGGTGATGTGGTCGCCCTCCATCCCCTCGATGGCAAAGTGCTCCATGCACATGGGGCAGATGCCCTGCTGCCGCTCGTAGGCCTCCCGCTTCTGGTTCGGGCTGAAAGCCCTGATGTTGAGGTGCTTATCCTTGCCGTTCAGCACGTACGGGTAACTGCCCTTCTTGTTGGTCACGTCCTCGTCGGCCATCAGGGCGCTGATCTGCACCTCAAGCTTGGCCGCGTCCAACTCGGCGGCCTTGAACTCGTTGTAGAGGTCTCCCCAAGCGATGCCTTTCATGGGGCTGCGGTATTCGGGGAAGGTGACCGTGACCCAGTCGATGACCTTCTTGAAGTAGAGCCAGAGCTCGGCGGCGTTGGGCTTGTGCTGCTGCTTGGACATGTAGCCCTCCATGTCACCCCTATTGATCCACTTGATGGCCGTCTCCAAGTAGTCCTGACGGATGGGTGTGCCGTTCATGTAGTCGCTCCCGATGCCGTAGGCGGGGCACCCATTCTTGCTGAAGTAGCGCTTGGCGTCCGTGACCCATGACCCCGCGTAGACGGCGTTGCGGAGCTCTTGGTCAGTGAGCTTCTCGCCCGCGATGTTGATGGTCTTGAACCATTCGAGCTTCTGGCTGTCAGTCCCGCTACACAGGTAGACCATGAGCTTGTAGTCGAGGATCTGCTCCTTCTCGTCGGCCTGCAGGTTATGGAAGTAGCGGTCATTGAAGGAGAAGTCGCCCTCGACGTACTGACAGATGGAGATGGTGCGCTGCTGGCCGTCAATGACCTCGAAGTTCCCGTCCTCCCTCATTGCCCAATACATGACGTTGAGGGGGAAGGCCTTGGTGATCGTGTCGATGACCGCGTCCCGCTGCTTGTCCTTGTAGATGAACTCGCGCTGGTAGGGCGGGCGGATGTCGAGCTTGCCGTCGTACCCGACGACGCCGTCCTCTTCGTTGTCGAGGTAGCCCTCGGCGAGGTCGCGCACCTTCATCTCTTTAAGCTTGATGTCCATCAATGAACCTTCTTGTTCTTGATCAGGATGCGGGCATAGAGCTGGACGTAAGGCTCACCGTCCACCTCGTAGTAGGTCTTGCCAACGGGCGGGGCATCCACCCTCAAGACCGGCCCGTCGTTGAGCTTGGAGACGGTGCTCCTCACCCCGTTGACACTCACCTGCGTCTGTGCGGGGTAGATCTTGCTGGGGTTGCCGAGAGGCGCCTTAGCGATGCCGACAATCTCGAACTGATCAGGGTTGTACTTCCCAAGGAAGGTGATCGGCACGCCCATCACGCCGTCGTAGTCCATCGGAATGTCAACTGTCTTGGAGACCTCGATGGCGTCGTAGTTGTCATAGCTCGGGTAGTCAGTGGAATTGTACGTCTTGTAGAGGATGAGGTCTTCGTGACGCTTGCTGAAGTCGAGGTTCGTGAACCAGGCCGAGTTGCCAACAGTCTGGTACCGAACCCCGCCCTCGTCGGTGCGCTGCCCAGTCTTGATCGGAGCGTCGCCTTTCACTTGGAACCACATCTGGCCAGTCCCCGTGCGAGTCACGCCCAGCCACAGCTTGCCATTCTGCACCAGCGGCCAGATCTCCTTGTATGTGAGCGCATTCAAATTCCCCAGAATAAGGAACTTCTTGTCGTGCTCGATGAGCTGCGGCACGTACTCGCGAAAGAGTGAGAAGGGCGGGTTGGTCACCACGATGTCGGCCTGCTTGAGAAGGTTCATGCTTTCGGTGCTTCGGAAGTCACCATCACCCTTGAGGCGTTGGATACCAATTTCCTCGGGGTCGGGAACCATGTTGTCGTTCCTGTCGCCCTCATACTCAAGGTAGATGGCTTCATCGGAGTCGTTCTGGCTGAAGAGGTCTGCTTCTTGGCTCTTGTAGCAGGTGGCGATGAGCTTTCTGAGGCCGAGCTTTTCGAAGTTGTAGGAGAAGTAGTGGAAGAAGTCGCTCACGCGGGGGTCGTCGCAGTTGCAGTAGACGACCTTGCCTTTGAAGTGGCGCTTGTAGTTCCTGAGCTCCTTCTCGATGTCCGACAGCTGCGTGTAGAACTCGTCGAGTTTGGCGGTCTTCGCCGCGCCCAGACTGCTTCTCTTCGAATCGACGGTCACTCGCGCTCCCCCTCCCCGATGCTGGCCGCTCGGCCGCTCTCCATCCGTTGCACGCACTCACCCTACGGGGAACGACCGGCACATTCGGCGAGTCAGCTCCCCGACGGAGACCGCGCCAGAGGCTTCGGTTGCTGCATTGACCTCTAGAGGATCAAGGGCGCGGCCTGGCGGCCGCGTAGAGCTGGGGCCCCGCGATGGGGACCCCGCGCTTAGGCGCTTCGCGCCACGCGCACCCCACCGCACCCCAGCAGAACCACCCAACAACCTCCCAGGACGCTCCGTTGTCGCTAGCATCTGCCCATGACGGGACTCGAGTCGGCGGCCATCGCTGGAAAGGTCGTAGCGACCGCCGTTAAGAGCACGGCTGAAGACCCGAAAGACCGAGAGGCGCTGCGCGAGCTAGCCAAGGAGTCCGGGGCACTCAACCCGGCGGCTCGTGCTTACGCGAAGCGGCTCGCGGTTAAGGAACAGATCAGGTTGAAGATTTGGCAACCACTTGGGACGCTGTTCGGAGTATCGCGCGACTACTTTGACAACGACTTCGGCAACGACCTATCGGATCGAATGGCGCTCATCCCGGAGGATGATCTCATTACCCCGCGGCTTTCAGTGGCCGGTCCCGCCGTGCAAGGAATCGCCTTCACGCTCGACGAACCAAATCTCAAGGCCATGTATCTGAACCTGTTGGCTGCAGCATCGGACAAACGAGTCGCCAGTCAGGCTCACCCCTCGTTCGCCGACATCATTCGCCAGCTCACTGCCGAAGAGGCAGTCGGGCTCGGGCCGGTCTTGGAGAGCGACGGGCACACGATAATTGAGGTCCGCATCAGAATCGCGACGAAGGATCAGCCCGAAGTCGACGGCTATAACATTTACGCGAAAAATGTCATGAACTGGACCAAGGACGGGAGACAAATCGCCACTCCCGACCGGGCGCTGTACATCGACAACTGGGAGCGTCTGGGACTAGTCAAAGTCTCTTTGGATACCTCAATGAAAGAACCAGCGCAATACACGTGGGTTGACACAAACCCCCAGGTCACGGCCGCTCGAGCGGAGTTCGACACGGAGGAATTCACGCGCGTCGACTGCAAACGCGGGGCCTTATTCGTCACTGACTTCGGCCGGAAATTCCATGAATTGGTGATCGAGCCTCCACTCGACTAGGTCGCATCGCACAGCTGCGCCTATGTCGGTGGCCAGCTCAAGGTTTGAGGCGATGGTCACCCCCCGCCGCCGACCCGTCGCTTGAGCATCCGCCCGACTCCGGACCGCATCAAGAGCGCTACGCGTCGCTCCGCGATGGACTCCGTCCACCCCTGACCCGGCCACTCCGCCAGGCTCTTGTGCTCCGCTATGGGTTCGGTGGCTCTCCCTGATCCCCCAGAAATGGCCCCACGATTCGACCGAGACTCGTCCCACACTCCCATCGACGTCCACAACCGGGAGAACAGAGAATCGGTTGTGCCACAGTCGAATCGGCGGGACTCACGCAGATTGCTCGGACCCGGACGTCAAGATCACGGGATTCGGTGTTCGTGCAACGAATGTGCAACAGCCCTGTTCCAAGCTCGTCACGCGTGGCACGCCTGTGGCACACAAGGGGGCCAGATAGCCCCAATCGACGACAACCACCGACAAGTCCTGACCTGCGGAAATGTCCGATGCAGACGCTCGAAGAGGAGCCTCGGCAAGCCTCCTAAAGCGGGTGTCG
>JAABUN010008064.1_pt1 | contig 10980 bp, 11 predicted proteins | sample 5559311 | NCBI WGS metagenome assembly JAABUN01 (sample SAMN10711877, study PRJNA513370) | rock metagenome | isolation source: Antarctica rocks | place: Antarctica: Victoria Land, Siegfried Peak sud | reverse complement strand
GGGCCGCCGGGTCGTCCACCATCTCGTAGACGCGCATCTTGTTCGCGCGCGCGCCGCACTCCAGGAAGAAGTTGTGCAGCAGATCGAGCTTCAGGTTGCCGCTGGAGAAGACGTTGGCCCCCGTCCACGGGTTGCCCATCGAGTCCACCGGCAGCGCCGTCTGCCCGCTGGCGATGAAGTGGTAGGTGTTGCGCGCGTCGGTGGCCGCCTTCAGCGGGGTCTTCGACGGATCGGTGCCGCGCGTGGTCGAGCCGGTCAGCAGCAGATTGATCGCGTAGGAGATCGTCTCGATGTGGCTCAACTCTTCCGCAGCGATGTTGGCGATCAGGTCATAGAACGGCCGCGCCTTCTCCCGCCCCCGGAAGTTGAACGACTGCATGGTGTAGTTCATCAGCGTGGACATCTCGCCGAACTTCCCGCCCAGGAGTTCCTGGAGCGCGGCGGCCCCGTTCGGCGACGGCCCGTTCGGCTCCGGGAAATCGACCGCGATCTTATCGATACGCAGATACATTGGTTCTTCCTCCATATACGCGTGTTGTCGTGCGCGATACCGCCGACCTCACCTCCCAGACGCAAGGACCATGCCCCGCTGACCGTACAGGGCGATTCCGCAGCTGACCGCCCTGCTACAATGACCTGAAATACACCGCTCTCCTTCCGCACGCCCTCCTCATGGCTTCCAATCCCTTTACAAACTTCCTCACCGCCCGCTTCATCGATCCCGCCGTCGAACGCCGCCTGGCGTCTGAACCCGTGGAGAAAAACACCCAAGCTTTCGCGGTCGGTGTCCTGCAACAGCCCACCTTCTCCCTGCGCGACGCCTTAGGCCAGTATCCCAATTCCGATTACAACCTGCTGTACAACGTCTACGAGCGCCACGTCGATGTCTCTTCGTGTGTCGCCCTGTGGGCGGGTTCCGCCACGAGCAATGGCTGGCACATCGGCCTGTTAGACAAAGACGCCGAGCCGACGGACAAGCAACGGCAGGCCATCGCCGACCTGCAACGCTGGCTGAAGAACCCGAACCCGACCAAGCGCTTCTCGCGGATGCTCTACGAACTCATCGCCCACCTGGCGATCACCGGCGACGCGTATATCAACAAGGTGACCGATAGCAAGGGCCACATCGTCGAGCTGTGGGCCGTCCATCCCGCCACCGTGCGGATCGTGGCGGACAAGCACGGCCTGATCAAGGGCTACATCCAGCGCTACCAGGGCGTGCATGTCGCGCAGTTCCAGCCCGAGGAGATCAGCCGTTTCCAGCTGCCTTCGGTCGTCAACGACCTCTACGGCCACTCGCCGTTGGAGTCGGTCATGCAGGAGGTCAACCTGGACATCCAGGCCCTGCGCGCGAACAAGGCCATCTTCGACAACGGCTTCAAGCCCTCGGTCATCGTGCGCATGAAAGACGGCGTCAAGGACACGGTGGAACGCTTAGCTCGACTTTGGCCATTGAGGGTAGTGAAAAGTGGTAGGGTAGGCGCGTCAACCGCTCTTGCCGGAGGAGGAGACGATGCCCACCCTACCGCCCGGTGGCACACGACAACTTCGCGGTCTCCGTTGAAACGACGCGTGATCTTGCTGGTGTGCGCGTTGAAGACACGAACCCGGAGCATGATGCCACGGCCATCGCGCACCGTGCCGGTGTGCCGCTCCGGCAATCTTCGCCATCTCGATGGGCGGTGTAAGGGTTGCGCAAGGGTTGCGCAACCCTCTGGCAAGTTCGCCACGGTACGATCGGAATGGTACCGGCTACGGGGGCCGTCCCGTCGCCAGCACGCCCTGGGGGCGTTGCCGCGAGCCGCGGTGTGGCGGGCCTGCGCGGTCGGTGGTAGGAGGGGCGCCGGTGAAGACAGCGGAGCCCGTCGGACATGCGGGTCGCGAGCGCGGTGCCGGTGCGCTCCCCATCGGGGATTACGCCCTCATCGGCGATTGTCGAGGCGCGGCGCTGATCTCGCGCGATGGCGCGATCGACTGGTTGTGCCTCCCACGTTTCGACAGCCCGGCGATCTTCGCCGCGCTGCTCGACCCCGAGCGCGGCGGTTCCTTCCACATTCGCCCCACCGGTGCCTACCACGTCGCGCGTCGCTATCTCCCCGACACCAACATCCTCGAGACGACCTTCTCCGGTGCCCCCGGCACGCTCGTGCTGCGCGATCTGATGCCGATCGCCTCCGAGGCGGAGAAGCGGGCGGACCTGCTGCCCGATCAGCATATCCTGCGCGAGATCGAGGGGTTGGCGGGCGAGGTCACGGTGGAGATCCGCTACGACCCGCGCCCCGACTACGGTCGCCAGCGCCCGGCGCTCGACTCGCGCGGGAACCTCGGCCTCTGGTGCCGGGTCGGAGCGGCGGCCCTCGTGCTGCAGAGCGACATCCCGCTCGTCCCGGTCACCGGGCATGGCGCGCATGGCACCGCCACGATTCGCGCCGGGGAGCGGCACCATTTTGCCCTGACCTACGCGGCCGAAGCCCCGGCGGTCCTCCCCGCCCTCGGCGCGGCGGCGCACGCGAGCGTGGAGCGTTCCGCGCGGTGGTGGCGCGAGTGGGTGGCGCACTGCACCTATCAGGGCCCGTATCGCGAGGCGGTCGTGCGCAGCGCCCTGGCCCTCAAACTGCTGACCTTCGCGCCGTCCGGGGCGATCGTCGCCGCGCCCACCACGTCGCTCCCCGAGGAGGTGGGCGGGGTGCGCAACTGGGACTATCGCTACTGCTGGCTGCGCGACGCCTCGTTCACCGTGCGCGCCCTCTACGCCCTCGGCTTCGAAGAAGAGGCGGATGCCTTCCTGCAGTGGATCCGCCACGCCACGCGGCTGACCTGGCCGCGCCTCCAGGTGCTCTACGACGTCTTCGGTCGGGCGCACCTGCCGGAGCGGACGCTGGCGCATCTCGACGGCTATGCCGGGTCGCGCCCGGTGCGCGTCGGTAACGATGCGGCGGGCCAGGTCCAGCTCGACGTCTATGGTGCGGTGGTCGACGCTATCGCGCGGTTCGCCGAGCGCGAGGGGCGCGTCGATCGCGATGTGGCCCGCTTCCTCGCGGGGCTGGGACGTTACGTCTGCGACCACTGGCGCGAGCCCGACGACGGCATCTGGGAGGGACGCGGTGGCCCGCAGCAGCACACGCTCGCGAAGGCGCTCTGCTGGGTCGCGCTCGACCGCCTGCTTATGCTGCACGAGCGCCACGATCTCGCGCTGCCCATCGAGCGCTTCCGCGCCGAGCGGGACGCGATCCGTGCCGAGGTCGAGGCGCGCGGCTACAACGCGCAACGCGGGAGCTACACGCGCCTCCTCGATGGCGACGACGTGGACGCGAGTCTCCTCCTCCTGGCGCTCTACGGCTACGCTGCGGGGACCGACCCGCGGATGGATGCGACCTGCACGCGTGTCCACGACCTCCTCGCCCGCGAGGACTTGCTCTACCGCTACCGGCCGGGCACCGACGACGGGCTCCCCGGCGAGGAGGGTGCCTTCGGCATCGTGAGTTTCTGGGCGGTGGAGTGTCGGGCGCTCGGCGGCGACCGGGATGGGGCCACGCGGGCGTTCGAGCGTCTCCTCGCTCGCGCCAACGACGTCGGCCTCTTCGCCGAGGAGTTCGACCCCGCGACCGGCGCGGCGCTCGGGAACTTCCCCCAGGCGTTCACGCATATCGGCCTGATCAACGCGGCGCTGACCCTCACCGGCACCATGCCGGATCGGGCCATGCCACCGCCCGCCGCGACCGCGCCGACGGGGGATGAGCGATGAATTGGCCGAGCACCGCGCTCTGGGGCTTCGTCGGCACGGTGGTCCTGACCACGCTCCTGGCCGGGGGGCAGGCCCTCGGGTTGACCCGGATGAGCTTCCCCTTCATGCTGGGGACGATGCTCACCGCCAATCGGGATCGGGCCACGGCAGCCGGCTTCGCCCTGCACTTCCTGAACGGCTGGCTCTTCGCCTTCGTTTACACCGCCGCCTTCGAGAGCTGGGGGCGCGCCGCCTGGTGGCTGGGGGCGGCGATCGGCGCGGTGCAGGCGCTCTTCATCCTGGCCGTGGCGATGCCGCTGCTACCCACGCTGCATCCCCGCATGGCGAGCGAGCGGCAGGGGCCGACGCCCACGATGCAGCTCGAGCCGCCGGGCTTCCTGGCGCTGCACTACGGGCGGCGCACCCCGCTCGCGGTGTTCGTCGCCCACCTGGCCTACGGCGCGCTGCTCGGCCTGTTCTACCAGCTGGCCTGACGTCGCGGCGCGGCGTTACCCCCGAGGAGATCCCGTGATGCTCCATCCTGTGGGAGATCCGTGGCGAGCCCCGGCAATTCGTGTGCTCGAAGGTGCCGTGCTGGGCGGCGCTCGATCGCGGTATCCGCCTCGCCGACGCCTGTCAACGTCGTGCCCCCGCGCGGCGCTGGCGGCATGAGCGTGCGCGGATCCGGGCGGCAGTCGAGGACGAGGGGTACGACAAGGAACGGGGGGTCTTTCGGCAAGCATGCGGTTCGGACGCGCTCGATGCCGCCTTGTTATTGCTCCCGAGCGTCGATTTCGTCGCCTATGACGATGAACGAATGGTGCGCACCGTGGACGCGATCCGCGCGACACTCGGACGGGACGGACTCCTGTTGCGCTACGATGCGCAAGAACCCCATGATGAGGACGCGAATAGCGCAGGTGTGTCCCTGGCCTGTTCATTCTGGCTGGTCGAGTGTCTGGCGCATCAGGGTCGCGTGGCAGAGGCGCGGAACGTCTTCGAGCGGGCGAACGCGACCGCAAACGATCTCGGGCTCTTCTCGGAGGAGTTCGATCCGCAGTCGGTGGAGGCGCTGGGCAATTTCCCGCAGGCGCTCACGCATCTCTCGCATCTCGCCGCGGCGGTCGCGCCGGCGAAGGTCCGGGGTAACGCCAGGATACCTGCCTCCATCGAGGGCGACAGCATCTGACGAGGAGTCCGGTTTCTTCGTGCGCTTACCCCCGAAGGCTCCGATCGCTGCACACCGCTCGCGGCAATACGGGCAGCCAGAGCATGAATCGAAGACGCTGAGAGTGGGGGAGTGTGACGGTTTCTGAACAGTCCGATAGCCTCCGGAATATGCCATCTCGCCCCCAGCCCCTCCCACCGGGTTGGGGGCAGAATCCCTCCGCCTGGCGCGAGCGTCTGCCGCTGGTGGCGCTGGCGGCCCTCGGCTGCGCCGTGGCGACGTACCTCACCCTCTATCAGGTGGGCCTCGTCCAGACGGTCTGGGAGCCCTTCTTCGGCGCTGGCTCGCGCACGATCCTCAACTCGGCGGTCGCGCGTTTCCTGCCGGTCCCGGATGCCTCGCTCGGCGCGCTGGCCTACGGGCTGGAGGCGGGGTGTGGCGTGCTGGGCGGGACGGCCCGCTGGCGCACCGCGCCGTGGCTCGTCCTGGCCTACGGCGCGCTCGTCGGGATGCTGGGCCTGGGCAGCGTGGCCCTGGTGATCCTGCAACCGATCGCGTTCGGGGCGTGGTGTTCGCTCTGCCTCGTCTCGGCGGCGCTCTCGATCGGCCTGCTCGGCCCCGCGCTGCGCGAGCCGCTGGCCGCGCTGCAACACCTGCGACGCGTGTTCGAGCGGGGCGATTCGCGCTGGCAGGCGTTCTGGGGACGCGGCGCGGCGGCACGCGGCTAGGAGGATCGCGATGTGGGCCCAGTGCGTCAACGCCCTGCCGGGCCTCCGGCTGATCGTCGCGCCCGCGTTCCTCGGCGCGGGCGGGGCGACGGGCGGGCGGGTCGCCGGGCCGCTTATCCTGGCGAGCGCCCTCACCGCCGCGTGGGAGCCGACCCGCCCGCTGCGCTGGATGACCCTGCTCGGCGGGGTCTGGCTGCGCATCGGGCCGTGGTTCATCGCGCTGACGGGCCTGCCGCTCCTGAACAGCCTGGTGGTCGGGCTGGCGATCGTCGCCCTGGCCCTGGTCGGTGCCCCGTATCGCCCGTGGCGCTACGGCGGTGGCTGGGGGCGCGTCATCGGCGCGTAGGGAGCACCGGGCGCGCACGCCGCCGCCGCCACGGCGTCCGGTGACGATGATGGGGCGAGGACGCCCCGAGCAGAGGCGCGGGGTGAGGCCACCCTGCCGGATGATGACCCGCCCACGCGCGGGGCAACGCAGAGGAGTCGACAGATGGGCGCGGATGGCAGGCGACAGGTAGTGGTGATCACGGGGGCCTCGGCGGGGGTCGGGCGGGCGACAGCGATACGTTTCGGGCAGGCGGGGGCGGCGGTCGCGCTGCTGGCGCGCGGCGAGGCAGGCCTGGAAGGGGCGCGGCGCGATGTCGAGGCGGCGGGCGGGCGGGCGCTCGCGATCCCGACCGATGTGGCCGACCCGGAGGCGGTGGAGGCGGCGGCGGAGCGGGTCGAGCGCGAACTGGGGCCGATCGATGTCTGGGTCAACAACGCGATGGCGTCGGTCTTCTCGCCGATTAAGGAGATGACGGCCGCGGAGTTCCGGCGGGTCACCGAGGTGACCTATCTGGGTACCGTCCACGGCACCCTCGCGGCCCTGAAGCGGATGCTGCCGCGCGACCGGGGCAGCATCGTCCAGGTCGGCTCGGCCCTCGCCTACCGGGGCATCCCCCTCCAGGCGGCCTACTGCGGCGCGAAGCACGCGACCGAGGGGTTCTGCGACTCGTTGCGGACGGAACTCCTGCACGACGGCTCCAAGGTGCGCCTGACGATGGTGCAGCTGCCCGCGCTCAATACGACCCAATTCGGCTGGGTCAAGAGCCGCCTGCCCAAGGAGGCGCAGCCGGTCCCGCCGATCTACCAGCCGGAGGTCGCCGCCGAGGCGATCCTCTGGGCCGCCGACCACGACCGCCGCGAGGTGCTGGTCGGTCGACCGACTGTCCTCGCGGTGATCGGCAATCGCCTCGCGCCCTGGTACGCCGACCGGTATCTGGCGCGCACCGGCTACCAGGGCCAGCAGACCGACGAGCCGCGCGACCCCGCCCGCCCGCACAACCTGTGGGCCCCCGTGGACGACGAGCGGGACCACGGCGCGCACGGCACGTTCGATCGCCGCGCCGCCGACAGCAGCCCCCAGTTCTGGGCCGAGACCCATCGTGGTGCGGTGCTGGCCGCCGCAGCGGTCGTCGCCGGTGTCGCCACGGCGGGGTTCGCGCGGCTGTGGCAGAAGTAAGACCCCGGCGGTGCCGACACCTGTCCTGGCCGTTTACTCGATCCTGACTGATGTTCTAGCAGTCGGCGAGCGAGAATGCCAGGATCGGACTGCGGATGAAGTAAACGGCCAGGACAGGCCAGGACAGGGACTCTCGACGCGCAGCCCGTCCCCGTCGACGACGAAGTTGTGCCGCACCGGCCCGGGGTTCCGGACCACGAAGGTCACGTCGCCGACGGCCGCTGCATACGCCTGTTCTGGCCGGTCAGCGCATCCGGTGTGCACCTCCGTCACCGGGAGGCAGGAGTACCAGGATTTGGCACCGGCTGGACTAACCGAGTAGGACAGCAACTCGATTGCAGCAAGAACGTGCTGCACTAGATCTGGAAATCGTTATCCAGGCCGTGGATAAAATCCCGGATCATATCCTGCTGTTCCGGCACGCCGAGCACCTGGTAGATGTAGCGCAAGTCCGCCGGATCGTCGGCGTGCTCCATCGCCCCCTGGAAACACGACTCGATGCCGTCGTCGCTCAGGCACTGGCTACAGAGCGTGCTCGCCTCGTCGCTGTCGTGGCCGGTATCGAGCGTGGTGATCGCCAGGACGGGGTGAATGCTCTGCCCCTCCTCGTCGCGTTGCACCCGCTTGCCGCAGTGCGCGCAGTTCCTGAACAGCTTGAAGTCGTGATCGGAGTACACTTCCCGCGCCGCGCCGCCCGTCGTCATCGTCACCCTCCCTCGCCATGCGCGGCCACCCGCCGCGCCACCAGTCACTATGCGAGTAGCGTGCCACAGCAAGCGTATACCACCCCGCAACGTGCGGGAACCTCATCTGCGCTCGCCTGAACCCCATGACACCGCCCGATTGCGCCATCCCGTTCGGTATTATGGCCTGACGCGGTAGATGTCGGCGATCGGCGGGGGGATGGGCCTGGTTTGGGCGGCACTCACGCACCTCGCGGGATCCATGGTCGATCTCGTCGTCGGCACGCGACGCGTCGAGCACGCGAAGGACCTCGAGATCGCGCTGCTCCGGCACCAACTCCGGCTGCTCCAGCGCCGATCGCGCAGAGCACCCCGCCTCTCGCCATGGGAGAAGCTGACGCTGGCCGTCCTGGCGACCAAGCGCAATCGGCTGACCACGAGTCCGCGGGCGATCCTGGTCCGCGCCGTGCTGCTCGTGCAGCCGGAGACCGTGCTCAGGTGGCACCGCGCGTTCGTGCGGCGCAAGTAGACGTACCGTCGGCGGCGAGCGGGTGGGCGGCCAGGAGTCGCTGCCGAGGTGGAGGCCTTACTCCTGCGGCTAGCCCGCGAGAATCCACGCTGGGGCTACGGGCGGTTGCGTCAGGTTTCAGTCGGCAGGGCTGGTGGCCCTGGTTCTCCTCTGCTCGGGTTGCGCAGCTGACGCGACCGAGAGGAGGAGCTTGTATCCTGTCCCTCTTGCGTTGAGACGACGGCTGCGGAGCTACCCCGGCGAACCACGCTGGGCTACCGCTGTGCTGGCCGTTCACGCTATCCGTGGCGATTCGCTGGCAGTCTAGATACGAGAGTGCTAGGATCCGGGTGCGGACGGACTAAACGGCCAGCACAGGGGTTGTGCGGGGCGGGAAGTTTCCCGCCCCGCGAGAGCAACCTAGTCGGCCACGCTGCTCTCCCATAGGTACTCCACGCGATCGGAGAGGAGCCGCCCCCAGCGCCTCCTCGGCGTGGCGAGCCATCGCACGCTCGTCGTAGCGACGCTCGATTTCGTGGGCGATCATCAGATGCTCGTCGCTGAGTTGTCGGTAGACCTTCGACACGGCGAGGTAGACCTCATCGGCGCAGTGGGCGGCGTCGAGGCGCTGCATCGTGGCGAAGGTGGCGCAGAGTTCGCGGTAGAGGGACTTCTCGGCGCGGCGGAGGCTGGTGAAGGACTGAGCGGCCATGCTATGCTCTCCTCGGGCTTCGGCCCACTTGCGGCCTCACGGGGAATGCTTGCCGGCGCTCCCGTGAGGCCCTTCTCTCGCCACCAACTAGTGACAAGTTTATAGTAACATCTCGCTAGACTAATGTCAAGACTTATTTATATTGATTTATCGTCATCGATGAGTTACTATGGTCTTATTAGCAGTAGCGATTGAGCTGGAAGGAGGTATGGCGATGCCGAAGCGGACGATCCGGGCATTGCGCGAGGCGCAGGGGTGGACGCAGTTGGAGTTGGCGAACCGGCTGGGGGTGACACCGGCGACGGTCTACACCTGGGAGCGGGGCAAGTTCGACCCGCGCGCGTCGCAGCTCCGCAAGCTGGCGCTGGCGTTCGGCGTGCGCATGGACGATCTCGCGCTGGCCGGGGACGAGGAGACGGACGAGGGAAAAGCGGCGACCTGATGTGACCAGGCCACCACCATTGCCCACAGTGAGGCAAGCACCGTGGGCGGGAGGATTCTAGCATGGCCGGGAAGCGTGGCGACGGCGAGGGGACGCTCCGGCACCGCACCGACAAGGATCTGTGGGAAGGGATGTACTCCTACCGGGACGAGTTGGGCAAGCTGAAGCGCCGGAGCGTCTACGGGAAGACGCAGCGCGAGGCGAGCGAGAAGCTGCGCGCGGCGCTGCGGACGATCGACCAGGGCGAGACGCCGATCACCGAGCGGCAGACGGTCGAGCAGTTCCTCGATCGCTGGCTGGTCGATGTCGCACGCCCGAAACTGCGCCCCTCGACCTATGCCAGCTATGGACAGAAGGTGCGGCTGTACATCGTCCCGGCGATCGGTCGGCATCAACTCACCAAGCTGACCGCGCAGCACGTCCAGGCGATGATGAACGGGATGGCCGGGCGCGGGCTGTCGCCGCGCAGCGTGCAGTACACGCGGACGGTCCTGCGGATCGCGCTCAACCAGGCGGTCAAGTGGGGCGTGATCGGCAAGGATGTGGCGGCGCTGACTGACTCGCCGCGCGTCGCGCGCCCGGAGATGCAGGCGCTCACGCCGACGCAGGCACGCGGCTTCCTCGACGCCGTGCGCGGCGACCGCCTCGAAGCGCTCTACAGCGTGGCGCTGGCGCTCGGGCTGCGGCAGGGGGAGGCGCTGGGGCTGCGGTGGAAGGACATCGATCTCGACGGCGGGGTGCTCAATGTGCGCTCGTCGCTGCAATGGCTGGCGGGCGAGGGGCCGCAACTGGTCGAGCCGAAGACGCGGCAGAGTCGCCGGTCGCTCCCGCTGACGCCGATCCTGGTCGGCCAGTTGCGCGCCCACCGGACCCGCCAGCGCGCCGAGCGGCTGGCGAGCGGGGAGCGGTGGCAGGGCGAGGAGTGGGGGTTAGTCTTCGCCAACACGCTCGGCGGGCCGCTCTCGAAGTTCACGCTGCACGGGCAGTTCAAGAAGCACTTGACGCGGGCGGGGCTGCCCGATATCCGCTTCCACGATCTGCGGCACTCGTGCGCGTCGCTCCTGATGGCGCAGGGTGTCCATCCTCGGGTGGTGATGGAAATCCTCGGCCACAGCACGATCGCGCTGACGATGAACACCTACAGCCATGTCCTGCCCCAGGCCCAGCGCGACGCGGCGGCGTTACTCGACCAGTTATTCACGAGTGATAGGGCGAGCGGACTGTGTGCCGGTTAACTCAAGTCAGATAGCTCGCCGATCCTCATCATTAATCGCTCGGGCTGCTGTTTGGTATGAGGAGGCGCTAATCGAACTCAGGTATCATACAGTCGATTCCTCTCCTCAACGACGAGATCCAGGCGTTGCTAGTGGTACCAGAGAGGGATCTAGTACACGACGGCGGAAGTCTCACGATGGTATATTGGGTGCCTGCGTCGCGCGGCAGGGGCGGCGGCACGAGGGGAGGAGCTGATGCGCGGGCCGCAACCGGCACGGATCGATCTGAACGACGCG
>JAABUN010008063.1_pt1 | contig 10980 bp, 18 predicted proteins | sample 5559311 | NCBI WGS metagenome assembly JAABUN01 (sample SAMN10711877, study PRJNA513370) | rock metagenome | isolation source: Antarctica rocks | place: Antarctica: Victoria Land, Siegfried Peak sud | reverse complement strand
CCTCGTGCCACAACCTTATGTCCTGCGAATGCCATAGCGTGTCAATGCTCATTCGCTCCATAAATGTAAGTATGGGGTATACCTGAACGCCTGTTAGATGGTTTTTTCACGCGTTCGCAGCTATAGGGGCATAGTGACCCCAAGACGACGGCGATCTATATGCAGGCGGTGGGGGAAGAGGCGCGGCAGTTGGCGGAGGCGGCGTGGTAGCAGAAGCTAGTAGCACACCTCTCTTTTGCTTTATAAAAGTCTTCGGTCGTCGCTGAACGCTAATGTGCTAAGGTCAAGGCGCGTTGAGCACGCTATCACCTTAGCGGTAGGCGCTCGCTAAGGCGGTTGAGCGCTAAACCCGCTAAGCATCCGCTAAGGTTTGCTGAGCGCCCGCTAAGCACTGACTTATGGACGATCTTGAGCGTACCTACACCCCCAGCGAAGCTTCTACAGAGTTCGCTTTTGCGCCTTCACTTTTGCGCCGCTATGCTGCGATTTACGAGGGCTTGGGTGGCACCATTCCCCACGACAAACGCGGGGGTCGTTTGTACAGCCGAACGATGCTTGAGCACTTCACTCAGGCCCGTGAGCGGGTCAAAGCAGGCGAGACAGTCGAGGATGCCTTACGAACGCTTGACTTAGCGCCTCAAAGTGCTGTTAGCAACGTGCAATCTGAGACAGACGCTAAAGGAGTGCTAAGCCTACTCGAGCGCGTACTGGAGACTAATGAGCACCTGACCCGCGAGGTCGTAGAGCTGCGCGCCGCAGTTAGGGAGGTGCGACAAAGGCAGCTCCAGTCCCCCCGCGATCAGAACGCTGAGCTAGAAGAGCAGCGCCGTCTCAACAACTATCTGTTAGGTGAGCTGCAACGTCGGCGCATCGAAGCGGAAAAAGTTGGAACGGGTAAACGTGCCTGGTGGCAGGTCTGGAAGCGCCGATAGCTTTTCACGCAAACTTTGAGTGGTTCTGTACAGCCGTTTGTGTTAGGTTGGGGCGACTAAGGAGTTCATGATCTAAAAGAGGGCTACGCGGGACGTGGCAGTACAAGAAACGTCAGAACTCTCGATCTTGCAAATCGAGAGCCCGAACGTTTATAGCTGAATTCTTCGTCAAAGAACAGCGTAAACGCTCGGTTAGGTGTAGTCAAGTGTCTTGACCTACGAAAGTCGAAATCTAACCATGAATAGAGCGTTGCAAGTCCAGCTCGAGCAGCTGAGCAAGACCCTAGCCCATCGGAACAATCAACCGGTAGACCCGTTCAGCTTTAACGAAGCCGAACAGCCAACCCCTCAGCGACCACCTGAGCGCCCCGCTGCGCCGGTGGCAGGCTCGAGCGGCCCCAGGTATCGCCACCTGCCCCCCCCCGGCCCCTCAGACGCCCTCTCAGCGCGCGCTGTGGTCGCCGAGGCGTTGAGTCACGAGGGCATCCGCACCGCGCTCTACTGCACCGAGGCGAGGGACAAGCTCATCGCCGAGGCCAGGGCGCTCGCCGAGGCGCTGCGGGCAGATTCACCGACCCTCGAGGCTAGGCGCGACCGCCGCGCCGCCGTCGAGTCGTTGCACACCGACCTGGTGATCCTGGCCTTGGCGGTCAAGCAAGCTCGAGGCCACGGGTCGGCAGCTCAGCTCACGGTCCATCAGAGCGCCGAGCTGCTGGCCCAGGTGCTGGGGATGGGTGACGCCAGCCTGTACCGCTACCTGCCGATGCTGCGCGAAGTCGGGTTGATCGACTACCGAGGGAGCAAGAGCAGCGCCACCTTCGAGGGTGAGAGCTGTACAAGGGCCGACGGCACCCTTATCGCCATCGCCTTGCACCCCGGCATACAGGCTAAGCTGGGCGTTCACGACTACGGCACCTACCGCGATCTGGACGCCGACCGCAGGGCTGGAAGGACCGCTTACCGGTACCTGGCACAACTGAGAGAGTCACCTAAAACCTCTACAGGTCAGTGGGGTTTGAAACCGCTGATCATCTGGGCGTTAGCCCCCGGTTACTGTTATTCCCTTCCGTTAGACGTGACTCTCTCACTTCCGAGTTTGGCCTTAGAAACCATTCTGGACGTGCCTAGTGTGGACTTCTCCGAACGGTGTAAAGCCGTTGAGTTGGCTGCCGGGGCGGTGGCAGCCAACCTAGCGGATGGGCAGAGTCACAGGTTCTGGTGTGATGTGCTGTGGAGGTTGCTGCGGTTACACGACCAGGGCCGCGCCGAGGGGAGTTTCGGGGTGGTTTACCACGTCGTCAAGCGGTGTGTGATCGACGCCCAGGAAGGTTTTGCCAGGAAGCCGGGGGCGTTGGCTCAGAGCAGGCTCGAGGGGTGGCAAGGGTGGGAGGAGCTGCGCCGTGTCGAGCTGCGGCGGGTGGGGCCGGTGCCGGGGCTGCGGGCGTAAGGGGCTCTATCCTCTACACTGGCGGCGATGAGTACGCCTAAGCCAAGAAACTTCCGAGATACAGCTCGTACCCTCGTCGCGTCTTTGAAGTAGGGGACCAGCTCACACCGGGAGTAAGCTAGGGCAGATGATAGACCCCTGCGGAGAGCGTGACCTATGCCCACTGTGCTCGTCGATGGACCGTACAGCTTTATCTTTTTTAGCTCCGACGGTCCCGAACCACCGCACATCCACGTGCGCCGCGACCGGCAGCTGGTCAAGTTCTGGCTCGAGCCCATCTCACTCTCGAAGAACCGGGGCTTTAGCGAGCACGAACTCAGACAGGTGGCGCAGCTCGTGGTGAAACACAAAGAGACTTTGATGGAGGCGTGGCGTGACTACTTTGGTGCTTGAAAGCGATCCCGCCGCGGCGGATGTCCAGCTAGATACCCACACCCTCACTGTGACCCTACAAGACGAACGGCAGATCAGCGTGCCCCTCTCTTGGTATCCCCGGCTGCTCGCAGCTACAGAAGGGGAGCGCAACAGCTGGGAGCTGCTAGGAGGTGGTTACGCGATCATGTGGCCGGACTTGGACGAACACATCGGCGTCGAAGGACTGCTAGCGGGAAGGCGGAGCGCAGAGAAACCGGACTCGCTCGAGCGGTGGTTGGCGACACGCCGTTAGGCTAAATCACAAACAAGACATCACGACCCAAAGAGACGCACCGAACCGAGGCCAGCCCAGCAGACATCGACCGGTTGATCGCGGATTACCTCAAAGCTAAAAAGGCACTCGAGACGGGTTAAGGGATCACCCACTTCCGGGGCCAACCGGTGACGCGTCAATCTCTTTCTGAAACGTTGGAGAGTTATGCAGAGAATCACCTTTGACCAGGAAGCCGACGCCGCTTATATTTACTTCGCTCCCATCTCTCCCGGACAAGTAGCCGAGACGTTTACGCTTACCGACGTTCTCAACCTTGACGTTGACGAAACCGGGAGGGTGCTGGGGCTGGAGATTCTGGACGCTAAGACGTTTTTTCAGGACTTCACAACGGTTTTCGGTGGACAGCTCGAGCTACCCGAACGGATCGACCGTGAGACCTTCGACCCCGGCGTGTTGTGGAAGCGCCGGGGTGCATAAATCTGACCGCTACCGAGGGCTGAGACCGAACCCCCATACACTCGGCGTCGAACCCTTGGAAGAGGGCGAAGTGTCCAAGATGGTGAGGGTACGAGCGTAAGGAGAAAAGGCTCACAGTAAGCATCAGCTCAAAAAGGTTTTTTCCTTTCCCCGGAAGGTTTAGCTCGCGACTTTCGGTGATTCCTGATGGTTCCGCGAGTGGGCGGCGCTCGCCCAGGGAAAACCTAAAAACCGAAGGTCGTTAAGAGCAAAAAAAGTAACGAGATGCAGCCGGTGAAAAACGTCCGTACGTCTTGGGCAAGATAAGAGCTCTCGGAGAGCTTCTCCGAGAGTCTCACGTTTGCCGCGTCCAAGACACCGTTTCTTTATCCGAGATTTTGTATTACGGGAGAAATTTCAGTGTAGGAGAAAGGGGTACTTAACCCGTTCTGGTCGTGTCTCAAGTGTATTAACGAAGGCTAAAAGAGGTGTTCGAGGGTGACTTTAAGCAGAAACTGCCACAGCTACTGTCTGCCTCTCGAAATAGCGGCAGCAGTCAAGCTGCTGACCCCCCCAACACCGTATAAGAATCACGTAATCGGGGGAGGTAAGAGCGGCCTCGAAAACGAAAAAAGAGGCTTACCATCCCAGCTCAAACCGAGGACGGATAACGCTTTTTGTAAACGGAAATAGAGCGAGAGCTTGATGGTTCCAGAAGCTGCCGCCACCCTGCTCGAGACGGCCTCCCGAGAGGACGCTGAGACCTCCAAAGCAGAGCTGATTTCAGTGTCGGTAGAGAACGAAATGTACCGAGAATTCGGGGAGCTGAGTAACCGGATTGGCAGCCGCTAAGCTCGAGCTGTGCTCGAGGAAACCAGCGCCCACTATGCGACAACTTCGCCACCCAAAACAAGGCCCCGGCGCTCGCCAAGCTCGAGCCCGTGGACTATGTTCTAGTACCTCGAGCTTTAGAGCCTCAAAACCCAAACTCTGGTGACACCTACACCCAGGCAAGACACTCCCGATCATCGACCCCTGCCCACTCAGGAAACGCCCAGCAACCCCGGCGACCCGGAGTTCTAGCGGCGCTCGAGATGTTTGGGCGGGGTTCTGCTAAGCAGGTCAGTTTGGAAGATACGGACCACTATTAGGCCGGGTGATGTGTCTTCATGTCGGCGTAGCGCGTCACCTGTCAGTGTCTCGCCTTCATAGTGGTACAGCTCCGGGCGCTGCCGGTCCTGTTCCCAGACCTCGAGGTACCCCGGCGCTAGTTGCTCGAGCCTAATCGGTCGGTCTCTGAACGTCACGCCTCAGCACCTCCCTGACGGCTTCCAACATACGCGCTCGCGCCTCGTGGTCGGGGGTCCGCTCCAGGCGTTTGGCAGCCACCTGTACAGCGCCGGGATAGCGCACGGCGCGCTGTTTGTACTCGAGCTTGTCCAGTCTGCACTTTTGCCTCATGAATAACCTATTTTACAAGTTTCTCGTATTCGTACTGTCAGGGTGTAGCCACGAAGATAAGCGACGAGTTCGCCGTGCTCGAGCTGACAGTAGCGGAGAACCGCCGCGCCGTCGTCCACATCCACGACGGACGCGAGCCCGAAACCACCTACCACCGGCAAGAGATAGCCTGGACTGACTTCCCCTTGGCGAGCATCAAGCTTTACATTCAGGAGAACGGACGCGAGCGGGTGGTGATGCTGCCGAGCGAGTACTGAACCCTATTTCTTTCCCCGGTCTTTTCCCAGCGCCGGGGATACCCTTTATCTGAGACTATAAAGTTGTGCTGGGGTAGCTGTATAGAGCGGATAATGTTGTAATTCGGCTGACAAGATCTAGCTTTTATAATGGTTTCCAATAGGACAGTAAATGATTAAGGACTTCACTAAACTCGTCCTGAAAGTAAAACCTGCTTTGTTTCTAGAAGGCCTTAAGGCTTTGATCCTCCTACGGACCAACCCTAGTGCATAATAACACCCTCTATGTATGCACCCCAGCACAACTTTGCAGTCTCATAAGGACAGGTAGCGCCTGTACCCCTTACCGTCTCCCCCTCACCAACCTGCTATAGTCGAGTGACCAGGGGAGTAGCCGCCCGTTTATGGGTGCTGGGTATCGTCAATACAGTGACATTGTCACTCGGTACCCCGCAGAAAAGGCGAGACCTGAAGAGGAGCTGATAGCCCCCTTCGGGTTGTTCATGGATAACGACGACAGTTCGCCGAGTCCCCTGTACCTCCAAATAACTATATTTTCCCGCACCTGTTGTTGCGCAGCGAGTGCCTTAGGCAGCGTGATGCTTATGTAGCATCATTTTTGCACTCCGTCCAAGATGACCCATACTTACGTGCGCAATCTTGTTTGTGGAAAAGGAAGTGTAGATGATTCTTTTTATTGTCACCCTAGCTGTCACCCTACTCGTGCAGTTCTGGCTCCGCCGCACTTACAGCCGCTGGAGCAAGGTTGAGAACACCTCGGGACTTACCGGTCAGCAAACAGCACGCGCCATTCTCGACGCCAACAACCTGCAAAACGTACGCGTCGAAGCGGTCCCAGGACAGCTCAGCGACCACTACGATCCCCGTGCCCGCATAGTCCGCCTCTCCGAAGATAACTACAACCGTGCCAGCGTCGCCGGGTCTGCGGTCGCCGCGCATGAAGTCGGTCACGCCATCCAGCATGCCAAAGCTTATGCGCCGCTCGCCTGGCGGTCAGCACTTGTTCCGGTAGCTGGCATTGGCAGCAATTTCGGTCCGATCATCATTATCGTAGGCGCGATGCTCGGCGCTGCCGGTTTGTTTCAAATCGGTCTCGTGCTTTTTGCCGCAGCCGTACTGTTTCAGCTCGTCACCTTGCCAGTCGAGTTCGACGCCAGCCGCCGGGCACTGGTGCAGATGAACGCGCTCGGAATTGCCACACAGGGAGATGTAGGGGGCTCACGCCAGGTCCTAAACGCCGCTGCCATGACCTATGTGGCTGCTGCCGCCTCGTCGGTCGCCTACCTGCTCTACTACCTGAGCATGTTTATGGGCGGCGACGAGTAAGGTGAGGCTGTTCGTTCTCGTTTCCGTCGGAATCGTTACGCCTAAGGCGGCTCTTTGACTTTAACCATCATCCTGCTGGTGATCCTGGTACTCGTCACCGTGAACGCGCTGTATGTTGCCGCCGAGTTCGCTGCCGTGGGAGCTAGGCGCACGCGGATCAGTGAGCTTGCCACCAACGGCGACCGGGTAGCCCAGCGCCTGCTACCCATCATGGAAGACCACCAGCAACTCGACCGCTACATCGCGGCGTGCCAGATTGGCATCACGCTGTCCAGCATCGTCGTGGGCTTTTATGGACAGGCGCAGCTCGCCCCTTACATCCAGCCGCTACTCTCATCGCTCGGGGGGTTGCAGGACGGGGCTGTGGCAGCAATCTCGGTCATCTTGATTCTGGTTGTGCTGACCCTCGTTCAGGTCGTGTTCGGTGAGCTCTTGCCGAAGTCCGTCGCGCTCCGCTACCCTGAGCGGTTGGCGCTCGCCACCATGCGACCCATGAAGTGGTCGCTCTTCGTGCTACGTCCCTTTATAGCTGTGTTGAATGGCTCGGCGTTCGCCATCATGCGCGCTTTCGGAGTGTCCGTCACATCCGAGCACAGCCACGTTCACTCGCCCGAAGAACTCGAGGTGCTTTTTCGTGAAAGTGCCCGGGGCGGTCTCATCGACGCAGGCGAAAGGGAGATGTTACAGAATGTGCTGCACCTTCAGGACCGGCTTGCACGACAGATCATGGTGCCCCGGAACCGTATGGACATGGTTTCAATCGACGGACAACCCGCCGACGTTTACCGCACCGTGCTCGCGTCCCCACATACGCGGTTCCTAGTGTTCGAGGGGACGTCGGACACTATCGTGGGCGTCCTCCACCTCAAGGATCTCGCCCTCGCCGTGCGTCAGAATGCCGAACAAACGCTTCAGCCGCTTGTCCGAGAAGTGCTTCTGCTACCCGAAACCGTCTCTGTGAGTGAACTCTGGGAGCAGATGAGGCAGACCAAGCACCACCTCGTCGTGCTCTTCGACGAGTATGGCGGTGTATCCGGCCTCGTCACCTTGGAGGACGTTCTCGAAGAGGTATTCGGCGAACTCCAGGATGAGTTCGACCAGGAGACCGAACCTGTACAGTACAAACCCGATGGCCGTATCTACCTGCGTGCTGATCTGCTCGTTTCGGCGGTCTCGTCGCGTTTTTCGGTTTCACTCCCGGAAGACGCCGACACTATCGGCGGACTCGTGTTGGGCAGACTGGAAGGTGCGCCGCGTGTAGGTGACGAGGTTTCCTTGGGACAAGTCGTCTTCCGCGTAGAAGCGACCGATGATCACGGCATCCGCCAAGTCAGCATGCTGGCTACCGAGGATCAGCACGATACAAATGGTAAGGAGGCCACTTCGTGATAGAGGTGCTTCTCCCCATTTTTATCATTACCGTGCTGATCGTTCTTAACGGACTTTTCGTCGCAGCCGAGTTCGCTGTCGTGGCAGCGCGCGGGTCACGTATTGATCAGCTGGTCAAAGAAGGAAATGCTGCGGCTAAGTCTATACAGCAGGTCGTCAGCAATGCCCGCAGCCAGGACCGGTACATCGCTATCGCCCAGCTCGGCATCACCTTAGCGACTATCGGTTTGGGCATGTACGGCGAACCTTCTATCGCGGGGTGGATCTACGGTCCTGTGGAGCGCACTTTCGGTGTGAGCGAAGCCGTTTCGCACACCATCGGTACTGTGTTAGCCGTCAGCATCATGACCTATTTTCACGTTGTGGTGGGCGAGATGATCCCCAAAGCCCTGGCGCTAAGCACGCCCGAGCGTACCGCCATAGCGGTATCCCGCCCGATGCGTGTGGTGGGTTTCGTGTTCTTTCCACTTGTCGCACTACTTAATGCAGTCGCCACAGCCCTTTTACGTCTTCTGCGTATCCCGGTAAACAGTGAGGGACGTTTCTACTCACCCGACGAACTGGAACTGCTCGTTCAGGAAAGCCACGAACAAGGTCTTGTGCCCGGTGAACAGCAGGAGATCATCCGCAACATCTTCGATTTTGGTGAGCGCGAGGTACATCAGCTCATGACACCCCGCACCCAGATCGAAGGCCTGCCCCTGCAAAGCAGTGTGGACGACGTCTGGGCAGTTATCGAAGCGTCACAGCACAGCCGCTTTCCCGTGTTCGACGGAGACGCGGACCATATCGTAGGCGTTCTGCACGTCAAGGACTTTTTGAAGCGGCAACAAGAGCACCATCCCCCTGAGATCAAAGACCTTGTCAGGCTTGCACCTCGTGTCCCTGAGTCAGCCAAGGCCGAAACTCTGCTGGCGTCGTTCAAGCGGTTGAAGGTGCATATGGCTGTGGTCGTAGACGAGCACGGTGGCACGGCCGGGGTCGTCACTCTGGACGATCTCCTGGAGGAGGTTGTCGGCGATAGAAGCGACAGTTCGGCGTCCCCTACTGCTGACGTTGAGATACAACCAGATGGATCGTTTATTCTGCGGGGGGATTTGTCCATCGACGCTTTTTCCGAAGCGACAGGCTTGGCCCTCGCCTCGAGCACCTCGGAAACGATGGCAGGTTTGTTACTCGAGCGGTTGGGCCGCGTTCCGCAGGAGGGTGATCAAGTCGTCTCGGACGGCGTCACTCTGCTCGCGGAATCCGTCGAGGGGTTGGTGATTAGGTACATCCGAGCTGTTGCACAACCAGGCAGAGAAGGTGCTGTCGAGAAGTAAGTAGCGTTAAACGTCGGGTATTAGTCGGCGCAGATGACGGTAACTCACCTCAAGGAAGCTACCACTTCAGCGGCCCCGACTGTGCCTATCGCTTTTATACTTTAGGAGTTTCACCTTATGGAATGGTTTGCCTGGGTGTCCAGCCCGGAAGCGTGGATTGCGCTCTTGACCTTGACGGTACTGGAGATCGTGCTCGGTATCGACAACGTCGTTATTTATCTCGATTCTCTCCAACAAGCTCCCGGAGCATCAGCGCGCCCGCGCGCGCAACCTCGGCCTAAGTTTGGCGATGGTCACGCGTATCATCCTGCTCTTTTCACTCTCGTGGGTTATCGGCTTGACCGACCCGCTCTTCAGCGTGCTTGGGCAGGAGATATCGGGACGCGACCTCATCCTTATCTTGGGCGGGCTATTCCTGCTCTATGAAGCCACCAGCGAGATCCACGACAAGCTCGGGGTGAGGAAGGGCCATTGCTATCATGATCGTCGCGGTCATTATTGCCATCAGCATCATGATCGCGTTGGCAGGAGCCATTAGCGATTTCGTCGGACGCCATCCGACGGTCAAAATGCTAGCGCTTTCGTTTCTGCTCCTTATCGGCGTGGTCTTGGTGGCCGAGGGCTTCGACCAGCATATTTCCAAAGGCTACATCTATGTCTCGATGGTGTTCGCCGTGGTCGTGGAGTTTCTCAACCTGCGTGTCAAGGGTAAAAGCGCGCCGGTACAGTTCCATGAGCCTTACAGGGAGGAAAGATAAGCATTTCTGAGCGAGATTCCAAAGACGCCTGCTGTGAACACGCTCGTACCGAAGCAAGGAGCGGCATACAGCGTGTCCTGCTTGAGCTGCGGGGCGCACGGCGCTTTATAGACGACGCCTCGTGAGTTCTCTGCTCGAGCAACTTCGGGTTCTTACCGAAAGTGTCATCCTGACCCTAGGATATCCGGGCATCGCTTTGGTGATGCTGATCGAAAATCTCTTCCCCCCGATACCTTCTGAAGTCGTGGTGCCATTTGCGGGCTTTCTGGTTGCTCAAGGAGTGTTGAGTTTCTGGGGCGTGATGGTGGCCACGACACTCGGAGCGGTTCTCGGCGCACTTGTGCTTTACGGCCTAGGTGCGTGGTTGGGTGCGTCGCGCTTACGCCTATTTTTTAGCCGGTATGGACGCTGGTTTCTGCTGTCCGAAGAGGATTTCGACCGAGCGCTCAACCGTTTTAATCACCACGACCGTTCGGTTGTCTTTTGGGCACGGCTTATGCCTGGTGTTCGTAGCATCATCTCTATTCCGGCGGGTGTAGCTCGTATGCCAATGGGACGTTTTTTGCTCTTTACGACGCTGGGGACGTTGGTATGGAACCTGGCGCTAGGTAGTGCTGGGGTTCTGCTCGGTCAGAATTGGGAGCAGGTATTGACGGTCATCGACCGTTTCGAGAGCGTTTTCTGGCTACTGTTAGCAGCACTCGTCTTGTGGTGGGCAACGAGGCGTATCGTTCGCACAAGAGTCAGTGCTAAGAAATGAGTGATCTGGCGGTTATGTGATAACGGTTGTTGTTACCCTCCATCCTTGGTGAACCGCTTGCTGAAGGCCCACAGTTTTTCTGCCAAGGTGCGGTCATAAGTAACCTGAGTTCGGGGTTTAGATCAGAGCTGGTAGCTGCAGCAACTGTTGTGGAAGACGGATCGAGGGTTTTTTAGGCTGAAGCGTGTAAGCGACGAGACCCGCAATGAGGTTAACCGCGAAA
>JAABUN010008062.1_pt1 | contig 10983 bp, 10 predicted proteins | sample 5559311 | NCBI WGS metagenome assembly JAABUN01 (sample SAMN10711877, study PRJNA513370) | rock metagenome | isolation source: Antarctica rocks | place: Antarctica: Victoria Land, Siegfried Peak sud | reverse complement strand
GACGGAGTCGTTGTCGGCCTGGTGCTGGGAGAAGGCGCCGGACTGCCACAGCATGGCGTCGACCAGCGTGGTCTTGCCGTGGTCGACGTGGGCGACGATGGCGACGTTGCGCAGGTCGGCGCGGACGGCGCGGGGGACGGGCACGAGCGGAGCTCCGAGCATTTGGGGGACGCCAGGCGGACGCGCCGCGGCCCTCTTATGGTACGCCGCCCGTCCGGATGTCCAGGGCACGCCGGGTCGGACGTTGACGGCTCCGAAGTATCCAGACCCGCGTGATGGCGCCCGCGGACGAACGCACGACGCCGGCGGGACCAAGCGTGAGCTCGATCCCGCCGGCCCATCGTTACCGGTCCGACGGGCTCAGTGCAGCGGCTGCCAGCTCGGCCGATTGACGTGGTTGTCGCGGGGCGAGACCCGGTGCTGACCGCTGCCGTCGGCTCCCATCACCCACAGGTCGACGCAGGAGAAGTCCCGGCAGGCCGCACGGCGGGTGCTGACGAAGGTGATCCGAGTTCCATCCGGGCTGTACGCCGGCCCGTAGTCGTTGGCCTCGAACACCGGGCTGGTCAGCCGCCGCAGGCCCGAGCCGTCCGGGTGCACGGTCCAGATCGAGCTGTTCGGCACGAAGGCGTGGGAGTTGAACACGAGCGCCGAACCGTCGGGGGCCCAGTCCGCCTCGGCGCCCTCCAGCGCAGCGGGCGTGATCGGGTGCAGACCACTGCCGTCGGGGTGGATCAGGTAGATCCGCGCCACGTAGCCGGCGTGGAAGAAGTAGGAGAAGGAGATCCACCGGCCGTCCGGGGAGAACTCGGCGTTGTAGGCAACCCCGGTCCGGAAGCCGGTCAGCTGGTGCCGGCCCGACCCGTCGGCGTTCATCACCGCGAGCGCGCACCCGCTCGAACCGCAGCGCGAGAAGACGATCCGCCGGCCGTCGGGCGAGTACGCCGGTCGCTGATCGCTGATATCCGGCCCGTCGGTGGCCACCTGGTGCAGCCCGCTGCCGTCCGCCCGGACGGTGAAGATGCGGAAGCGGCCATTCACGTTCTGGCGGATGAAGACGAGGTGCTGGCCGTCGGGAGCCCACCGAACCTCGCGGGTCAGTCGGTCCGTCGCCGGCGTGATGACGCCGCGACCGGTGCCGTCGGGCCGAACCGCGATGATCTGGTTCGTCTGAGAGTCGGCGTAGGCGATGACTCCGTTGCGGCCGGGGAAGGCGGCGTGCGCCGCCGTCGCGGGCGCCACGGCGGTGAGGACGAGCGGGACCGCGGCAAGCACGGTCCGTGGACGGATTCTCATGAGTCTCAGCTCCCAGCCGGGCCGAAGTCGATGAAGGCAAAGTCGCAACCAGCCCGGAAAACCGTTCGTACGCCGGAGCCGTCGGGTCGCACGGTCACCAGGTCGCAGTCGTTGCCAGCGTGGAAAGTCGCATAGGCGATCCGGTCACCGGCCGGTGACCAGGACGGAAAGTCGTGCGAGGGCGACTGCGAGGCCGGCAGGATCGTCCGCAGCCCGGTGCCGTCCGGGTGCACCTTGTACAGCGGCCGGCCGAAGTCGTCGCCGCCGGTGAAGGCGATCTCGCTGCCGCCCGGTGACCAGGTAGGCCAGGTCCCGATGACCTTGGCCGGGGTGATCCGACGCGGGTTGGTGCCGTTGGCGTTCATCACCCAGATCGCCGAGATCAGGCCGCCCTGATTGGTGTCGTAGGCGATCCGGGTGCCCTCCGGCGACCACTCGGGGTCGAAGTAGTTCCACAGCCGCGAGGACCGCAGGACCTGGCGGTGAGTGCCGTCGGCGGCCATCACGCCAATGGCACAGTTCGCGCCGCCGTTGGTGACGTTGATGTCGCACACACCACCCGGCAGCGTGGTCGTGTAGGCGAGCCGTCGACCGTCCGGTGACCAGCGCGGCTGGTCGTAGCTGTGCCTCGGGTCCGAGAAGATCTTGTGCAGACCGGTGCCGTCGGCGCGGATCGTGTAGAGCTGCGAGAGCTCGCCGGTCTGGATGGTCAGCGCCAGCCGCCGCCCGTCCGGCGCCCAGTCGGGGAACACCGCGTTCTGGTCGCCGCTGACGTGGGTCAGCTGTCGGCGACCGGTGCCATCGGGACGGACGGTGAAGAGCTGGAAGTGCCCGGTGCCGTCGTCACCGGCATAGGCGATCCGGCCGTCCCGGCCGGGTGCCGTCGCCGCCGCCGGGGTCGCCGGCGCGAGTGCCGCCACCGCCGCCAGCACGAGTGAGACGACCACCGGTGGAGCCGAGCCGAACCTGACCCTTGGTCTCATGGTGTTCCTCCTGTCGTCGAGGTGTACCAAAGCGGACGGTAGGCAACGCAGGCGCCGGGCGGATCGGGGTTGTCCCGCGCATGCCGTGAGGGTTAGCCCTCACATTCGCCCCAGAGGCTGGCGGGTCTACCCGGACGCGCGGCGATGCGATAGCCATACGCTCGGGGAATGCGGACAGCCCCAGGACGGAGCCCAGCTATGTTGACGCCCGGCACGCGTCTCGCTACCCCGATGGTCATTGCTGTATGCCTTGGGGTCGCCGGGTGCGGTGGAAGGGCGGACAAGGCCGGCGGCGCGAAAGATCAGCATCCGGTGCTCCTGCACGTGCTGAACACCCGCGGGGCTGGGGAGATTCGGCCGTTCGCCGATAAGGTTGCCGACTTGTCCAAGGGCGCACTGCGGTTGACGCTGGACAACAAGTGGGAGGGACGGTCGACAACCAGCGAGCCCGACGCAATCCGCGCGATACAGGCCGGTCGGGCGGATCTCGCCATCGTTCCTGCCCGCGCGTGGCACGGCGTCGGGGTGACGAGCTTCGACGCACTCATCGCTCCGCTGACTGTGGACAGCATGGCGCTACAGCAGAAGGTGCTCGAAGGCGACATGCCGCATCAGATGCTGGCCGGCCTGAAACCCCTGGGTCTTGTCGGGATTGGCATTCTGCCGGGACCGATGCGTAAGCCCGACGGCATAACCCGACCGCTGCTGTCGCCGTCGGACTACCGCGGCGCAACGATTGGATACAGCCCTTCGGCCGTGGCCGACCGGGCGCTGCGTGTGCTGGGCGCGCTGCCGGTCGGCTCGGCGTTCGAGCATGCCGATATCAGCGCCTTCGACGGGATCGAGCAACAGGTAGCCAGCACATCGGGCAACCAGTACGACGGCACCGTGAAGGCCATCACCGAGAATGTGAATCTCTGGCCGCGACCGTTGGTAATCTTCGCCGGCGCGAAGTCGAGCCGGCTGTCCGATCAGCAGCTGAGCTGGTTGCGGGCGGCCGCGAGTGACTCAGTCGATGCCACCGCGAGAGCGCAGATGCAGAACGACACCGATGCCCTCGAACTGATGTGCCACCGTGGCAAGGTCGACTTCACCATGGCCACGCCGGCGCAGGTGGCGCACCTGCGCTCGGCATTCCAACCGGTATATACCTGGCTGCGCGGGGATGAGCAGACCCGGCGGTTCCTCGACGAGATACAAGCCGTGCGCGCTGGTGGGATCACGCCGTACCCCGCGGAGGCCCTGCGCTGTGCTGGCCACACGGCGGCCCCGACGGAGTCGACATCGCCGGTCTCGCCGATCGACGGTGCTTGGAAGGTGACGACCACGCTCGCTGATCTGCGCGCCGCGGGTACTCCCCTTGAGGATCAGGTACCTGACAACTATGGCGTTAGTCGCCTCGTGTTGGGCAAGGGTCGGTTCGCGATCACGGGACACAACGGTCCGGCGGCATGTGCCTGGGCGTACGGAACCTACGTCGTCACCGGAAAGCAGATCGAGCTGACCTTCACGGCCGGCGGGGGTGTCTCAGCCGTCGGTGCCTTCAACCAGAAGGGTGAACTGTTCGAGTACTTCTGGAGCGCATACCGCGGCGCTATGACATGGTCCGCTGTGCCGGGCGCAATTTCCCCGCCCGGCTGGACAGCGAAGCCGTGGCACCTCATCAGCAAGCAGCCGTCGGCGCGTTACCTTGATCCGATGTGTCCGCCCCCGGCCGTCGCGCTCACCGGTTGAGCAGGGGTATGCGCGCCTCGATCCGCGTTCCACCGCCGGCGGGGCTATCCACCTTGAGAGTCCCGCCGAGCACATCGAGCCGGTCGGACAGCCCGACGAGCCCTGATCCGCTCGAAGGATCAGCACCCCCGATGCCGTCATCGACGACTTCCACGACGAGCTCGTCCGAGGCCTCTGATACATGGATGAGGGCCTTGGTGGCATGCGCATATTTCGCGATGTTGGTGAGTGCTTCGGCACAGACGAAGTAGGCCGCCGCCTCAACCTCTCGCGGAAATCGGCGGCTAGGCGCGCTGACCGGCACCGGCACCGGCGCCGTCGAGGCGAGCTGTGAGATCGCCACAGCCAGCCCATACTCTGACAAGGCACGCGGATGGACCCCGCGCGCGAATTCACCGATCGCCTCCATGCTCGTGACCAGCTGCGTCGATAGTCCGCCAGTGTCATCGGGGATATCAGCCAGTAACGACGCGACGTGCTCGAGTCGGCTCTGCGCGCCGGACCGCAACTCGGCCTCGAGCCGAGTGCGCTCGGCATCGGCGACGGTGATCAGACGACGTCGGGACGACTCCACCGCGGCGACACGAGCCTGCACGTCTGCTTGAAGTCGGACGTTCGCCAGCGCAATTCTGGTCAGGGTGGCCACCGAGCCCAGCAGCGCTGGGTCGTCGAGCACCGCGCTGTCGTGACCCATCACGGCGATCGGCCGTCCGGCGTCCTGAATAGGCGTGCGGGCCCGTCCCGGCTCGTCGGGCGCGATATCCATCGGCCGGCCCATCTCGTCCACGAGCCCGTCGCCGCCCGGCGTGACGTAGCCGATCACCAGGGTGGGATCGCTCAGGGCATTCGCGAGCCGGTCACGCAACGAGCCGCCGGACCCGTAGTGCCCGAGATCCACTGCCAGGCTGGTGATCGCGGCCGATCCCCATCGCCCCCAGCGGACGTCGACGAACAGGGCGAGTGACACCGCGATCAAGGTGATCTCGTAGACGACAAGCACGCCGTGATCTACGTGCCAGCCCATCAACCGCCCCCCGGCGCCGAAAGTGAGCACGACCATTGCCGCCACCGACGCGGCCAGCGACGTCAGGCGTGCTCGTCGTTGGGCCCCGCGGGACCGTCGGTAGCCGCGCGCCGTGATCGCCGCGACCGATCCGGCGAGAACGATGGTGGCCACAGCGGATCGGCCGACCGGGTAGATAAGCCCTGCGAGGTAGCCCAGCGTCACCGCTGCCCGTTCGGCCCGGCCACGGAGCCGGCCCCTTGGGTAGCCGACGAGTAGATGGATCAGCGGCCCACGGTGAGCAAACGCAGCCAGACCGAAGGGGCCGCCGACGAACCACAACACACCGGTCGCCACCATGAGCAGCGCCGGTGCCGGGGTCGTCCGACGCCAGGTCGCCAAACCGAACAGGCAGAAACAAGCGCCGACGAGGGTATCGAGCAGCGCCGGCGCCAACGGTCAGCCGAGCACTGCGATCAGGGCGGCAGCAGACAACTCCGCCTTCGGAATGAAACCGCGGGCCGGAGTGGCGGCAAGCCGCCGGCGGTAGGCGTTGGCCTCCCGGCTCGACGTCAATACCACCGCGGGAGGCTGGTCCTGTTCGGCCAGCTGGGCGGCCACGGCAAACCCGTCCGTGTCCGGCAGCTGGATGTCCAGCAGCACGATGCTCGGCCGCAAGCGGTCACTCGCCAATAGCGCCGCCTGACCGTCCGCGGCCTCACCCACCACCTCGAACCCGGCGAGCTGTAACAGGTCGCGGGCGAGCGAACGGAACGCTTGGTGATCGTCCACGATCAGGACGCGTCGGCCCACCGGCTCAGTGTCCGGCCCGGCCGGGTCGTGCAGATGAGGGTCAACCCGCGTAGTCATGCTGCCCGCAAGAACGTGAGCACCGCCAGCACACGGCGGGCGTAATCGTCGGACTCGACCAGGTCGAGCTTGGCGAAGATATGCCCAACATGCCGCTCGATCGTCTTGGGACTCAGGAAAAGCCTGCTGGCGATGCCCAGATTGGAGTGCCCCTCCGCCATCAGCGTGAGGACGTCCCGTTCGCGCTCGGTGAGGTGCTCGAGCGGACTGTCGCGACGTCGCCGACCCAGCAGCGCAGACACGATCGTCGGGTCCACAACACACTCGCCCTCCGAGATCCGGCGCAGCGCGTCGACCAGCACCAGCACGTGGGACACCCGCTCCTTGAGCAGGTATCCCGCACCTGCTGCGGGCGATTCCAGCAGGCGTAGCGCGTACCTCGAGTCGAGATAATGCGACAGCACCAGCACTCCCACGGTGGGGTGCCGTTGCCGGATCGCGAGCGCCGCAACGAGACCCTCATCGGTATGCGTAGGCGGCATCCTGATGTCGACTATCGCGACGTCCGGCAGATCGAGTGCCACCGCGCGCATCAACGCCGGCCCGTCACTCACCGACGCCACCACCTCCAGCCCGACTTCGATCAGCAATAGGGACAACCCTTCGCGCAGCAGCACCTCATCGTCGGCGATCACCACCCGCATGGCAGCTCCACGCGGATCCGGGTGCCCGCTCCCCCGATCGGTTCGGCCACCACGGTCCCGTCGAGGGCCCCGACCCGGTCCTCCAGATCGACGAGGTCGCCGTGCAGACTGCTGGTCTCAATCTTGATCAGCAATTTGCCGTCTTCGCGGGTCGCCAGCACCGAGGCCCCGTCACCCTCGCTACCTCCGATACAGTGCGCGACCGCGAAGTACGCCGCGGACTCGACCGGCTGTGGAAACCGCTCATCAACCACAGACTTCACGCTGACCGGAATCGGCGAGGACTCCGCGAACGTCTCCAATGCGGCAGCGAGCCCTTCGTCAGCCAGTTCACGCGGATACAGCCCGCGCGCAACCAACCGGAGTGCGCCGAGCGCGGCGGTCACCTCATCCCGGGCCTCGTCCAGCTGAGCCGCCACCAGGGGGTCAGCGCCGTCGTCGAGTCGCAACCGGGCGAGTTGCAAGCTGAGGGACAGGGCAACAAGTCTCTGTTGAGCGCCGTCGTGCAAGTCGCGTTCTAGCCGCCTGCGCTCGGCACCCGCGTCGGCCACAATGCGGTTGCGCGAGGCACGCAGGTCCGCGAGCTGCGCCTGCCGCTCGGCCTGCAGCCGCTCGTTATCCAATGCCAGCCGAGCGGTGCCAGTGATCTCGTCAGCGACCCCGTCCACGTCAAGTAGCCCCCGCCGGTGCGCGAGTAGCGCAACCGTCGCATCTCCTCGGGTCAAGCGGGTTAGCTGCTGGCGTTGGTCTGGTTCGACAGCACGCCCGGAGCTGTCGGCGAGGCGGCCGTCGGTGAGTGGATAGAACACGCACAGCGAGTCGTCACCCAAGGTTTCGCCGAGCGCCCGCCCCAGTCCACCCGTACGCGGCACCTCGGCGGCATCGACAACCAGGCGAGCCACGGCCGAACGGGTGAGCCGTAGGCGTACGGCCGCCCATCCAGTTCCCAGCGCTATCGCCACCAGCAGGCCACCCTGCGCTGCCCACAGTCGTCGGTCCACAGTGTCGTTGCCGAGAAAACCACGGCCAGCGGAGTGGAGATAGTCCAGCCCGACCAGGCTGAGGTAACCCATCGCCGGGACCAGGACGGGTGCGACGATCCGCCGTCGGGCGGGAGACGATGCGACAAGCCGCAGTCCGATGACCCCGATAAGCACGGCAGCCCACATCGGACCCAGGTAGATGGCCGCCCGAGACGCCCATTCGACCACGGCGGGTCCGCCACGGACCAGTACCAGATTTTTCGGGCACTCGCTGCAGCCGGTGTGCGCCGGATCGAAGAACAACGCCGGCACTAGCCCGGCAACGACAACGCTGTTCAGGTACCCCGCACCGACCGCGACCGACTCCACCCGGTCGAGGCGTCGATCGGGATATCGCAGGACGGCGTGGGAGACGAGAATCGGGCAAACGGTGGAGAAGACCAGGCCCGTGGTGAAGACCGGAACCCACCGCACACCGGGGTTGTTCCAATCCACGATGAACCACGCGAGGCCGCCCAATGCCAGGATACTTCCAAACCGACGACTCGCTGGGCTCCGATAAGCGAAAGCCCCGGCGAGCCCGAGAGCCCAGCCGGCGGCAAGTTCCAGCGTCGCGGCCAGACCGGATGACCCCACGAAGGAGAAGCCAGGAGACCGGCGGCCAAGGGTCAAAGACGCGACGCCGACGCCAGCGCCGGCAAGAAGGGTTGCCAGCTGAACACCGCCGGTGAGCCGCTGGGCCCGCGCCATACCACCATCCTGGCGGCAAGCAGGTCTAAGCGATAGACGATGCAGGTGGCCAGCACTGACGGTCTCCAGATCCGTCACCGCAAGTGGTTCGGGTCCACTCACGCCGACACCCTCGGCCATCGACAGTACGTCCAAGCCTCGCGGCCGATCGTTTCGCGGCCCGCCGGCGGGTAAGAGGCCACCATGTTCGCTATCTGGATGCGCCGATGGATCGTGACTGCCCTGCTGGTACCGATCGCCGGGAGGGTCGCCGAGCGGGTGGCCGGCCGGATGGAGTCTCGACGCGGCGTCACGCCGACGTCCCGCCGGCTGCGGGAGGGCGGGGCCAAGTTGCGTGGGCGGCGACGTCGGGGCCGTCGCTCCTGACCGGGCGCGGGAAACGTCTGGGCGGCTGGCACCGGCCTGCGGTGAACGCCCACCGCGCCGAGCGTGAAGATTCTGCCTGCCGGCCCGTCGGAGCAGTGGCCGCTGCGACGACTACCTCGGTGTGAGCGAGCAGCCTGAGCCTGTCGGCGACGCAGGCGCCGCCCTGCTCTCGCTCTACGACGTCGCGCTGCCGCGGATCTACGGTTACCTGCTGTCGCGTTGCGGCCAGCGGGACCTCGCCGAGGACCTGACCGCGGAGACCTTCCTGGCCGGAGTGGACGCGGTTCGAGGAGATCAGCCGACCGTTCCCAACGCGCCCTGGCTGCTCGGCGTGGCCCGGCACAAGCTCGCCGACCATTGGCGACGGGAGGCGCGTGAGCAACGGCATCTCCTGGCCGTGGCCGAACCGCCGCAGGACGCCGACCCCTGGGACGAGCGTCTGGACGCAATCCGGGCTCACCAGGTTCTCCACCAGTTGGCACCCCAACACCGCGCCGCGCTGACGCTGCGCTACGTCGATGACCTGCCGGTCCCGGAGGTCGCGGCGCTGCTCGGCCGCTCACTGCACGCCACCGAGGCGCTGTTGGTGCGCGCCCGAGCGGCATTCCGCCGCGCCTACACGGCGGAGGAGGGTTGCCGTGACTGACCCCTTCGACGCGCTCCGGAGCCCGGTCCAGCCCGTCGACCCCGACCCGGCGTTCGCCGTCCGACTGCGTGAACGCGTCGAACGGGCGCTGTCCCTCCCGAAAGGAGTACGCGTGTCCACCACGACAACCGAGCAGCCGAGGGTGAGCGGCACTAGGGCGACCACCCGGCTCACGCCGTACCTCGCAGTGGCCGGCGCCCGTCGCGCGCTGGAGTGGTACGCCGAGATCTTCGACGGCGTCGTTTCTGGCGAGCCGATCGCCATGCCGGACGGACGGATCGGGCACGCCGAGATCCACATCGGCGGGGCCGCGATGTTCCTGTCGGACGAACATCCCGAGATCGGCGTGGTCGCTCCGGAGTCCGGCCAGGGCGCCACCGTGACCCTGCACGCCGAGGTGCCTGACGTCGACGTCCTGGTCGACCGGGCAGTGGCCGCAGGGGCCACGCTCGAACGGCCACCGAGCGACAACCCATACGGGCGCATCGGCGTTCTCCGCGACCCGTTCGGTCACCGCTGGATGCTCAATACTCCGCCGCAGGGCATCCCGGCCGAGGAACCGATGCGGCACGGCGACGTGGCCTATGTCTCGCTGTGGGTCCCGGACGCGGACCGGGCCGCCGACTTCTTCGCCGACGTGCTCGGCTGGAGCTATGACTCGGGCTCCACGAGCAAGCAGGTCGTCGGAGCGGTGCCGCCCCATGGTCTGATGGGAGATCAACAACGGAGCACGCTGTTCTTGTGCTACGCCGTCCGCGACGTGGCGGCCGCCGCCGAGCGGGTGCGCGACGCCGGCGGGGAGGCCCATGAACCCGTTCAGCAGCCTTACGGCCTGATCGCGGATTGCGTCGACGACCAGGGCACGCCGTTCGCCCTCTATCAGCTGTCCGGGGACGAGACCCGGCCACCGGTCAACGGCGTTCGCCCCGGCGACCTCGCCTACGTCACGATCCACGTCATCGACTCCGCGAGAGCCCGGGCGTTCTACGGGGCAGCTCTCGGCTGGCGGGCGACGCCTGGTCGGATGTCAGACGGCTGGGGCATTGAGGATGTGTCGCCCATGGTGGGCATGAGCGGCGGGCACGAGGAGATGACCGTCGTCCCGATGTACCGGGTCGAGGACATCGCGGCGGCCGTCGACCGGGTGCGAGCAGGTGGTGGGACCGCCACCGACCCGCAGGCTCAGCCCTACGGGATCATGAGCGAATGCAGGGACGACCAGGGCACCCGGTTCTACCTCGGTCAGCTGTAGCGCTCATCCCGCTCTTCGCGATCACCGCTCACTCACGTCAGCGCAAGTGCTAGTAAAGCGTGCAAAGAACCGGTCGAGCGTGCACCAGTTCCCTAGCACTTGCCGGCCCGCCTGATCGTTTGTGCGCCGCACCCCCGGAACCGCCACTGTCGCGTTCCAGGGAATCGGATTGGTATGCCGGATAGCAGCGCCCAAACGTTCGAGAAGGTCACCTCTGCCGCAGCTGGCGGCGACCCTGGAGCAAGGGCCGCAGCATCTCGACCAGCGGGAGGTCGGGCGGCAGCCACGCGACGTCGTCGAGCTGCTCGGCGGTGAGCCAGCGGATCGCCGCATGCTCGACCGGCCGCGGCTGGCCGCGCCGGACCGTGGCCGTCCACACCCGCAGCACGGCGCCGCCGTCGCCGATCGGGAGGTCTCCCCCGAGCCGGTCGGCGACCGTGATCTCGACGCCGAGCT
>JAABUN010008061.1_pt1 | contig 10985 bp, 10 predicted proteins | sample 5559311 | NCBI WGS metagenome assembly JAABUN01 (sample SAMN10711877, study PRJNA513370) | rock metagenome | isolation source: Antarctica rocks | place: Antarctica: Victoria Land, Siegfried Peak sud | reverse complement strand
TCGAGCTGCTCGAGCTCGGGATGGCGGCGCAGCGCGTCCATGACCGGCACCAGCGTCTCCGCGAGATGAGGCGAGCAGGTGACGTAGGCGAGCACGCCGCCGGGCCGCAGCACGCTCACGCCGGCGTCGAGCAGCTCGCCCTGCAGGCGGGTGAGCCCCGGCAGGTCGGACGGCTGACGCCGCCAGCGCGCCTCCGGGCGGCGGCGCAGGGCACCGAGCCCGCTGCACGGCGCGTCGAGCAGCACCCGGTCGGCGGTGCCAGGGGCGATCGGCGGGTGACGGCTGTCGGTGGTGACGACGGCGCTCGTGCCGCTGCGCTTCACCAGCCGGGCGCGGTGGTGCTGAGCCTCGAAGGCGACCAGCTGCGCGCCCCGCTCGGCGGCCAGCACATCGAGCAGGGCGGCCTTGCCGCCCGGTCCGGCACACAGATCGACCCAGAGGCGGTCCCGGCCGTCCAGGGGGGCGGCGGCCAGCGCGAGCGCCATCAGCTGGCTGCCCTCGTCCTGCACGCCGGCCAGGCCGTGCTGCACGGCCCCGATCGCGCCCGGGTCGCCCTCGGCCAGACGCACGGCGCGCGGCGACCACGGACCCGCGCTGCCCCCGCTCTGGCTCAGCAGGTCCTCGCGGGACAGCCGGCGGGCGACCAGGTGCACCTCGGGCCGTGCGTCGTCCGCGGCCAACGCCGCGCCGGTCTGCCACAGGTCGCCACCGAGCGCGTCGCGAAAGGCGCTGGCGATCCACTTCGGGTGGCTGTGCTCCAGGGCGAGCGCACCGAGCCGGTCGTCGGACGGGGCCAGCTCGGCCACCCAGGCGGCGAGGTCCTTGGCGGCGACCTTGCGCAGGACGGCGTTGACGAAGGCGACCGGTCCGGCGCTGACCACCCGCCGGGCGAGGTCGACAGTGGCGGAGACGGCCGCGTGCGGCGGGATCCGGGTGCGCAGGAGCTGGTGGGCGCCCAGGCGGAGCACGTCGAGCACCGGCGGGTCGACCTGCGTCAGCGGCCGGTCGACGCAGGCCTGCAGCACCGCGTCGTAGAGCCCCTGGCCACGCAGCGCGCCGTACGCCAGCTCGGTCGCGAGCGCGGCGTCGCGCCCGGTGAGGCCCCGCTCGCGCAGCAGTCCGGGCAGGACCAGGTTGGCGTAGGCGTCCTTGCTGCGCACGGCCTCGAGCACGTCGTACGCGGCGCGGCGCGGCTTGTCGTCGGCCGGCGGGCGGTACGGCCGGGCGGCGCGACGGTCCGACGTGTTCGGGCGAGTCATGTGAAGCGCTCACCGGGCTCGAGCCGCAGCCCGCGCAGCCAGTCGGCGGCGGCCATCGCGCTCTTGCCCTCGGGTCGCACGCCGCCGAGCCGTACGGCGGTGGTCGCCGTCCCGACCAGCCCGTCGTGCACCTCGCCCGCGGGGAGCACCTCGTCGGTCACCGCGACCGGGCCGAGCTTGACCCGCCGGTCGCGCAAGGTGGTCCAGGCGCCCGGCGCGGGCGTGCAGGCGCGTACCAGTCGGTCGACGCGCAGCGCCGGCGCGCTCCAGTCCACCCGCGCGTCGGCAACGGTGATCTTGGGGGCGAGGCTGACGCCGTCGGCCGGCTGCGGGACGGCGACCAGCGCGCCCTCCTCGAGTCCGTCGAGGGTCGCGACGAGCAGCCCTGCGCCGGCGTGCGCCAGCCGCTCGAGCAGGTCGCCGCTGGTGTCGGTCGGTCGTACGTCCTCGGTGGTGACCCCGAGGACCGGCCCGGTGTCCATGCCGGCCTCGAGCCGGAACGTCGTGGCGCCCGTGACCTCGTCACCGTGCAGGACGGCGTGCTGGACCGGGGCGGCGCCGCGCCAGGCAGGCAGCAGCGAGAAGTGCAGGTTGACCCAGCCCAGGCGCGGGAGGTCGAGCACCGGCTGCGGGACCAGCGCGCCGTAGGCCACCACCGGGCAGCAGTCCGGCGCGATCTCCCGCAGGCGCTGCTGGAACTGCTCGTCGCGCGGGTGGTCAGGTGTGAGGATCTCCAGGCCGGCCGCCTCGGCGCGCCGGCGGACCGGGCTGGGGCGCAGGGTTCGGCCGCGGCCGGCGGGGGCGTCGGGGCGGGTGACGACGGCAACCACCTCGTGCCGGCTGTCCAGCAGCGCCTCGAGCGAGGGGACCGCCGGCTCGGGGGTGCCCGCGAAGACAAGCCTCATGCGGTCGGGCACCTCAGCGCGCGCGCCCGAACAGCGGGTGCGGGCTGGCCTTGACGACCGGGAGCGGCGCCTGCGCCCACTCCGCCTCCCGGATGGCCTCCATCGCGGCCTTCTTGGTCGCTGCGTCGAGCCGGTCGATGAACAGCACGCCGTCGAGGTGGTCGGTCTCGTGCTGCAGGCACCGGGCGAGCAGGTCGCTGCCGGAGACCGTGATCGGGTCGCCGTAGACGTTCTGGCCGTGCGCGACGACATCCTGCTTGCGCACGCAGTCGAAGGTGAGGTCGGGCAGGGACAGGCAACCCTCCGGACCGTCCTGCTCCTGCTCGCTCGGGAAGTGCAGGACCGGGTTGATCAGGTGACCCAACACGTCGTCGACGTCGTAGACGAACACGCGCAGACCGACGCCGATCTGCGGTGCTGCCAGACCCACGCCCGGCGCCTCGATCATCGTGTCGGCGAGGTCCTTGACGAGGGTCCGCAGCTCCTTGTCGAACGTCGTGACCTCGACCGCTGAGGTGCGCAGGACAGGGTCGCCGAGCAGGCGAATCGGTCGGGTGGCCACGCAGCTCAGGCTACGCGAGCGCGCGGGGGTCGAGCTCGATCCGGACCGGCTCGGCCTTGCGGGCGCTGCGGACGCCGGCTGCGGCTTTGAGCGTGGCGGCGAGTTCGGCGCCGGACGTACGAGGAGCTCGTAGCAGCAGCCGCTCGAGACCGGCACCGGCAGCCACCGGTCCGAGGACGTCGCGACTGCCCGGCAGCGCAGCCAGCAGCTCGGCGACGGCGGTGGGCGGCCCCTGGATGCTGGCCATCCGGACGGCGGGGGGGAAACTGAGGGCGGTCCGCTCGGCGAGCTCGCGCTCCGCGGCACCGGCGGGGTCCCAACGGATGAGCGCCTGCACGGGGGCGAGCGCGCGGTCCGCGACGACCACGACTCTGCCGTGCGGTGCAGGCCTGGCCAGGGCGGCCGCGGCGAACCAGCGACGCAGCGCCTCCTCCCCCGCCCGCAGGTCGGCCCGGCCGAGGGCTGCCCACCCGTCGAGCAGCAGCACCGCGCCGTAGCCGCCGTCGGCGACCGGCTCGGCGCCGGGCGTGCTGACCACCAGCGCGGGCTCGGCCGCAACGCGGGCCAGGACCTCGTCGCGGCCGGACGTGCGGACCGGCGTCCCGGGGAAGGCTCGGCCGAGCTCCTCGGCGGTGCGGCCGGCGCCGGTCACGGCGGCCCGAAGCCGGCGGCCGTCGCACTGCGGGCAGTGCCAGTCCCCCGCCAGCCGGCCGCACCAGCGGCAGGCGGCGACCGTCTCGCGAGATGTGGTCGCCAGCGGGCCGGCGCAGTGCGCGCAGCGCGCCGGGGTGCGGTCACGGGCGCAGGCCAGGCTGGGCAGGTAGCCCCGTCGCGGGACCTGCACCAGGACGGGGGCGCCGTCGGCCAGCGCCCGGCGTGCGGCGTCGAAGGCCAGGGCGGGCAGGCGCGCGGCCTGGGCCATCGGGTCGCGGGCCAGCTGGTCGTCGCTGGTGCCGTCGACGGCCGGAGCGGCCGCGCGGACCTGCGCCCGCTCGGCGACCAGCGGCCGAGCCCAGCCGGTGTCGAGCAGCAGCTGGGCGTCGGCCGTGCGGGCGTGGCCACCGACCAGCAGCGCCGCGCCGGCGAGGTGCGCGCGCAGGGCGAGGACCTCGCGCACGTGTGGGTAGGGCGCCCGCGGCTCGGCGTGCAGGTCGTCGCCGTCGTCCCAGACCACCACCAGGCCGAGATCGTGAACGGGGGCGAAGGCGGTCGCGCGGGTGCCTACAGCGACCTGGACTCCACCGCGCAGGACCTGCAGCCAGCGGCGGTAGCGCTCTGCCGGGCCGAGGTCGGCCGACAGCGACACCGCCGAAACACCCGCCTCGGCCAGTGCGCCGGCGACGCGGCCGAGGTCGCGGGAGTCCGGGACCACGACCAGTGCGCCGCGACCACTCGCGGCGCAGGCCTGCACGGCGGCGGCGACCTCGCCCGGCCAGCCCGGGCCGGGCAGCGCCGCCCACACGGCGCGCGGGGAGCGCCCGGCCGCGAGCGCTTCGAGGAACGCCGGCCCGGCGGGGTAGCGGCTCCAGGAGCCCGGGTCCGGAGTGACCGGCCGGCCGGCCGGCTCCGGCGCCGGCTCGGCCTCGACCCGGGCGTGCCGGGGCGGCAGCGCGAGGCGCAGCACGTCGGGCAGCGAACCTGCCGTGCGGTCGGCGACGGCCCGGGCGAGCTCCGCGACCTCGCGGGTGAGCACCCGCTCGGGGCTCACCACCGACAGCGGGGCGAGCCGGCCGGAGTGGTCGCTGCCCTCGGCCCGCTCCAGGACCCAGCCGTCGACCAGCCGCCCAGCGAAGCGGACCCGCACCCGTACGCCCGGCTGCGCGTCCTCGGCTGCGGCGGCCGGGACGGCGTAGTCGAAGGGCCGGTCGAGGTGAGCCAGGCCGGTGTCGACCGCGACCCGCGCGACCGGCAGGTGCTCGGCGAGAGCGCCCGGGGGCTTGGCCTTCCTCGCCGCCTTCCGGGGGACCTTCAGCCCCAGCGGCAGCACGTCCTCGGTCACGTGCCTGAGGCTAGGCGCGCCCTCCGCCGCCTACCACGTTGGCAGAGGGGCCACCTACTGGCCGGCGGCCTTCTTGAGCAGCTCGGCGCGGTCGGTCGACTCCCAGGTGAAGTCGGCGCCCTCGCGGCCGAAGTGGCCGTAGGCGCTGGTCTGCTTGTAGATCGGGCGCAGCAGGTCGAGGTCGCGGATGATCGCCGCCGGGCGCAGGTCGAACACCTCGACGACGGCGTCCTGCAGGACCTCGTCGCTGACCACGCCGGTGCCCTGGGTGTCGACGAACAGGCCGACCGGCTCGGCCTTGCCGATGGCGTAGGCGACCTGGACCTCGCACCGGGTGGCCAGGCCGGCAGCCACGACGTTCTTGGCCACCCAGCGCATGGCGTAGGCGGCGGAGCGGTCGACCTTGGAGGGGTCCTTGCCGGAGAAGGCGCCGCCGCCGTGCCGCGCGTAGCCGCCGTAGGTGTCCACGATGATCTTGCGGCCGGTGAGGCCGGCGTCGCCCATCGGGCCCCCGATGACGAACTTGCCGGTCGGGTTGACCAGCAGGCGGTAACCCTCGGTCTCGATGCCGAGGTCGGCGATCTCGGGCGCGACCACGTGCTCGGCGATGTCCGGGGTCAGCAGGCTGACGATGTCGATGTCCTCGGCGTGCTGCGAGGAGACGACCACGGTGTCCAGGCGCGCCGGCTTGCCGTCGACGTACTCGATGGTGACCTGGGTCTTGCCGTCCGGACGCAGGTAGGGCACCACGCCGTCCTTGCGCACCTTGGTCAAGCGACGGGCCAGCCGGTGCGCGAGCGCGATCGGCAGCGGCATCAGCTCGGGCGTCTCGTCGCAGGCGAAGCCGAACATCAGGCCCTGGTCGCCGGCGCCCTGCTTCTCCAGCTCGTCGGTCTCGCCCTCGACGCGTGCTTCGTACGCCTGGTCCACGCCCTGCGCGATGTCGGCGCTCTGCGAGCCGATGGACACCGAGACGCCGCAGCTCTCGCCGTCGAAGCCCTTCTTGCTGCTGTCGTAGCCGATCTCCAGGATCGTCCTGCGCACGATGTCGGCGATGTTGGCGTAGCCGGCCGTGGTCACCTCGCCGGCGATGTGCACCTGCCCGGTGGTGATGAGGGTTTCGACGGCCACCCGGCTCTTCGGGTCCTGCTCGAGCAGGGCGTCCAGGATGGAGTCGCTGATCGCGTCGGCGATCTTGTCGGGGTGCCCCTCGGTGACCGACTCGGACGTGAACAGGCGACGGGACACGGGGCTCCTCTTGGGCTTGGGCTCGCGCAGACGCGCGCAGGCCTTCGGCGGGAAGCCTACCGAGGGGGCAGGCGGACGACGACGAGGTCCCAGACCGCGTCGGCGAGGTCGTCCTTGCTGCCGAGCGGCACGTCGTACGACGAGCCGTCCGCGGCCAGAACGGTCGCGGCATTGGCGTCGCCCTCGAAGCCGGTGGGGTGGCCGGCCTCGCCGACCTCGTTGACCACCAGCAGGTCGCAGCCCTTGCGGGCGAGCTTGCTGCGGCCGTGGGCGAGCACGTCGCCGTCGGCGTCGCCGGTCTCGGCCGCGAAACCGACGAGGACCTGGCCGGGGGTGCGCTGCCGGACGAGCTCGGCGAGCACGTCGGGGTTCTGGACCAGCTCGACGGTCAGGGTCTGGGTCTTCTTGCGCTTGGTGACCAGGCGCTCGATCGGGCGGTAGTCGGCGACCGCTGCGGCCATCAGGACAGCGTCGGCCGCCTTGCCCTCGGCCAGCACGGCGTCTCGCAGCTCACCTGCGCTGGTCACCCGATGGACGGTGACGCCGGCCGGGTCGGGCAGCGCGGCGCTGCTGACGAGGACGACCTCGGCGCCGCGGGCGGCGGCCGTACGGGCCAGGGCGTAGCCCTGCTTGCCGCTGGAGCGGTTGCCCAGGAAGCGCACCGGGTCGAGGTGCTCGCGGGTGCCGCCGGCGGAGATCACGACCCGCCGGCCGGCCAGGTCCTGCTCGCGTCCGGCCAGCGCCCGGCGGCAGATCTCGAACAGCTCCGCCGGCTCGGGCAGGCGGCCCTTCCCGGTGTCCTTGCCGGTCAGGCGGCCCTCGGCGGGCTCGACGACCTGGACGCCGCGGCCGCGCAGGGTCGCGACGTTGGCCGACGTCGCGGCGTGCTCCCACATCTCGGTGTGCATCGCCGGCGCCAGCACGACCGGGCAGCGCGCGGTCAGCAGGACGTTGGTGAGCAGGTCGTCGGCCAGACCGTGCGCCGCCCGGGCCAGCAGGTCGGCGGTGGCGGGGGCCACCACGACGAGGTCGGCGCTCTGCCCGAGCCGCACGTGGGGCACCTCGTGCACGCCCGTCCACACGTCGTCGCTCACCGGCTTTCCGGACAGCGCCGCCCAGGTCGGCGCGCCGACGAACTCCAGCGCGGCGCGGGTGGGGACGACGGTGACGTCGTGGCCGGACTCGGTGAGGCGTCGCAACAGCTCGACGGCCTTGTAGGCGGCGATGCCGCCGGCCACGCCGAGCACGACCCGGCTCATGGGCTAGGCGGGGTCGGCGACCTGCTCGTGCGTGAGCAGCCCGCCGTTGATCTCGCGCAGCGCGATCGACAGCGGCTTCTCCTGCACGCCGGTCTCGACCAGCGGGCCGACGTACTCCAGCAGGCCCTCGCCGAGCTGGGAGTAGTAGGCGTTGATCTGACGCGCGCGCTTGGCGGCGTAGATGACCAGGCTGTACTTGGAGTCGGTGGCGGCGAGCAGCTCGTCGATCGGGGGGTTGGTGATGCCGATCGGGTTGGCGACAGTGCCGGCCACGGGGAAGCTCCAGACGTCTCAGCAGTGAGGCTTGCTACTCATGAACGAGCGATAGACATCAACGCTACCAGCCGGTCCGCCGCCCGCTCGAGATCGTCGTTGACCACCACGACGTCGAACTCGTCCTCGGCAGCCATCTCGATCCGGGCGCGGTCCAGCCGCTGGCGCACCTTGGCCGGGTCCTCGGTGCCGCGGCCGACCAGCCGCCGGGCGAGCTCGTCGAAGGTGGGCGGAGCCAGGAAGACCAGCTGCGCCTCGGGCATGGAGGCGCGCACCTGCCGGGCGCCGTTCATGTCGATCTCGAGCAGCACGGGCACGCCGAGGCCCAGCTGCTCCTCGACCGGCCGCCGGGGGGTGCCGTAGGAGGCGCCCAGGTGGGCGTCGTGCTCGAGCAGCTCGCCGGCACCGGCCATCGCGTCGAAGGCGGCCTGGTCGACGAAGAAGTACTCGACGCCGTCCGCCTCCCCCGGCCGTGGCGCGCGGGTGGTGACGCTGACCGACAGCCACACGTCGGGGTGGCGGGCACGCAGGACCTTGACCACGCTGCCCTTGCCGACGCCAGATGGGCCGGACAGGACGGTCAGCCTGCCGGCACCGGGAGCGGAGCTCAAGAGGCGCTGAACTCCCGCACGAGCGCCTCGCGCTGCTTGCTGCCCAGGCCACGCACACGTCGCGACGGCGAGATCCCCAGTCGCTCCATGATCCGCTGCGCCCGGATCTTCCCGACGCCGGGCATCGCCTCCAGCACGGCCACGACCTTCATCTTGCCGATGACGTCGTCGGCGTTCCCGTGGGCCAGCACGTCGTCCAGGCTGGTGCCGCTGGACTTCAGGCGGACCTTCAGCTCAGCACGCGCCTTACGTGCGGCGGCGGCCTTCTCGAGGGCGGCGGCGCGCTGCTCGGGCGTGAGGGGCGGCAGCGCCACGCGGGGTCACCTCGGAAGTCGGCGAAGAGCAGGAGGACGACGGGAACCTAGCGGCGCAGACACCTCCGGGGCAACGGCCTGGTGCCCCGCGGGGGCGACGGGCCCGGTGGCAGGGCTGCCCTCAGCGCTGCGGGAGAGCAGCGGCGATCTTCGCGGCGGCCGCCCCCGGGTCGGCCGCGCCGGTGATCGGCCGGCCGATGACCAGCAGGTCTGCGCCGTCGGCGAGGGCCTGCTCGGGCGTGGCCACCCGGGCCTGGTCCTGGGCGTCGGCGCCCGCAGGACGCACTCCCGGCGTGATGAGCACCACCCCCGGACCGACCTCCCGGCGGACGGCGGCGACCTCGTGCGGCGAGCAGACCAGGGCTCCTGCACCGGCACCGACGGCGAGGGCGGCCAGCCGGCGTACGGCGTCGATCGGCGGGCCGGCCAGGCCGACGGCGTCGAGCACGTCATCGCTCATCGACGTCAGCACGGTGACGGCCGCGATGGTCACGCCCTCGGCGGACTCCACGGCCGCGCGGACCATGTCGGCGCCGCCGCTGGCGTGCACGGTCAGGTAGCGCGGCTTGAGCCGGGCGACCGAACGGGCCGCGCCGGCCACGGTGTTCGGTATGTCGTGCAGCTTGAGATCCAGGAACAGCTCGGCGCCCGAGCCGCCCCGCACGCTGTCGACTATGGAGGGCCCGCTGCGGCAGAAGAGCTCGAGGCCGACCTTGACCACGGCGACGTGCGGCGTGACGGCCCGGGCCCAGCGGGCGGCGGTCTCGGCGTCCGGTGCGTCCAGGGCCACGGCGATGGGGGCTCTCATGACTGCTCCTCGAAAGCGTCCTCGTAGAGAGGATTTTCGCGTAGGTCGACGACGGGCTCGTCGCCGACCGGGTCGGGTCGTTCGGGGACAGACAGCTCCGGCGGCCGGTGGGCCAGACCGACCGCGTCGGCCACGCGTGCGATCCCACGCTGCGCCAGCGCGTGCTCGAGCTCGGCGAGCACGCGCACCGGGGCGTTCGGGTCGCCGAACACGCTGGTGCCGACGCTGACGGCGCTCGCCCCGGCCAGGAGGAACTCCAGCGCATCAAGGCCCGTGCGGATCCCGCCCATGCCCAGGATCGGTACGTGCGGGAGCGCGGCGTGGACCTGCCAGACGCAGCGCACCGCGACCGGGCGGATCGCCGGACCGGACAGCCCGCCGGTGACGCCGGCCAGCGCCGGCCGCATCGTGGAGGTGTCGATGACCATGCCCAGCAGGGTGTTGATGACCGACAGGCCGTCAGCGCCCGCGTCCACGCAGGCACGGGCGATCGCGGTGATGTCTGTGACGTCCGGGCTCAGCTTGGCGAAGACCGGGGTGCCCGCGGCGGTGTTCCGGCGGACGGCGTTCACGACGTTGGAGCTGGCGCGCGGGTCGCAGGCGAACACCTGGCCACGGTCCTCGACGTTCGGGCAGGAGATGTTGACCTCGATCATCGACACCGCCGGGTGGCTGCGCAGCTTCTGCGCGAGCAGGGCGTAGTCCTCGACGCTGCCGCCGGCGATCGAGACGACGGCGCGGGCGCCGCGCTTGGCCAGCCAGGCCAGGTCCTTGTCCAGGAAGGCGTCGATTCCCGGCCCCTGCAGGCCGATGGAGTTGAGCATCCCGCTCGGCGTCTCGGCCATCCGCGGCGTGGCCCGACCGGACCGGGCCGCCTTCATGATCGACTTGGTGACGACCCCGCCGAGCAGCGTGATGTCGAAGAACTGGTCCAGCTCACGTCCGGCCGCGGCGCAGCCGGAGGCGGTGAAGACCGGGTTCGGGAAGTCGACACCTGCCAGCCGGGTGGTCATGTCCGTCTGCGGCACTGCGGTCATCGGCGCGCACCCGCAGCTGTGATCGCACCCACGGCGTCGCCCGGAACGGTGCCGACGTCGTCCCAGCGCACCCGGTCGCCGAGGAACACCGGCCCCTCGACGCAGGAGCGCACCATCCGGGTGAGCCCGTCGTTGCCGACCACCGGGAGCACGCAGGTCATGCAGACGCCGATCCCGCAGGCCATCGACTCCTCGACCGCGACCTGGCACGGGATCCCGCGCTCGCTCGCGAGGTCGGAGACGGCGCGCAGCATCGCCATCGGCCCGCAGGCGTAGACGACGTCGGCGCGCGACTTGTCGAGCACGCCCGGCAGCACGTCGCTGACGCGACCCTGCCGGCCCATCGAGCCGTCGTCGGTGGTGACGGCGATGGAGTCGGCCATCCGCTTGGCGTCCAGGAAACCGAACAGTCGGTCGGCGCTGCCGGCGCCGAGCACGATGTCGACCCGGCAGCCGCGCTCGCGCAGGGCGATGGCCAGCGGCAGCAGCGGGGCGCTGCCGTAGCCGCCACCGACCAGGGTGACGTTGACCGGCGACTTCGGTAGGCGGAAGGGCTGGCCGAGCGGACCGACCACATCGAGCTTGTCCTGCGGCCGTCGCTGGGACAGCCAGGCGGTGCCCTTGCCGTGCACGGAGAAGACGAACTCCACGGTGCCGCCGTAGACGCCGCGGTCCTTGACGTCGTAGATGGCAAAGGCGCGGCGCAGCAG
>JAABUN010008060.1_pt1 | contig 10986 bp, 10 predicted proteins | sample 5559311 | NCBI WGS metagenome assembly JAABUN01 (sample SAMN10711877, study PRJNA513370) | rock metagenome | isolation source: Antarctica rocks | place: Antarctica: Victoria Land, Siegfried Peak sud | reverse complement strand
ACGGGAAGCTAAAGCTGCCGGCGACGGCCACCGGGTCGGTGAAGGTCGGCCGGGCGCGGTGCACGAGCTGTTTGAGCACCACCCCGAGCAGGGCGCCGGCCGCGGTGGTCACGACCGCCCACAGCGCCAGCTGGCGGGCGCCTGACCGCCACAGCGCGATGGCCGCAACCAGCGCCAGCGCCCGGAAGGTGTTGGGATTGAGCACGTCCTGCAGCACCAGCAGCAGCCGGACGACCGACGGGTGGCCCAGGGCCCAGCTGTTAAGTTCGCCCGCGATACCCAGGTCGAGGGACTCCAGGCGCTCGTTCTTCCCTTCGACCAGCAGCAGCAGCCCGAGGAACGGCACGGTCACGGCGCCCGCGACGGCAGCGCCCGCGGCCAGCCTCGCCGTCAAGCGCACCCGGGCCTTCGCGGGCGTCTGCGCTGCCTGCGTCGCCATGCTCCACCCCACTGTCGGTTGCACTCTCCCCCGCGAGCGGGCTGTACGCACCCCCCGTTGGCCGCTACCCGGCGGCGGATCTGCCTGCCCCGGCCCGGGAGCTGCCTGCCCCGCCTCGATCGGGGCGACGCCGGCTGCCGCGGGCGCTCAGCCCCGGGGGTGAGCGCCCGGGTCCGAAGTGCTCCTCGGCGGCGCTACTGCCGGCTCACCGCAGCAGGGCCGCGCGGGCGTCATCGACCGAGCCCGCGGCGGCCAGGGGGGTGGGCACGAGAGCGGGCACATCGCCGACCGCTCGCCGCCATCCGCATCCTGTCCAGACAGCCAGCGACACCAGTTGACCTGCAGGAATGCACCGAGCCCGAGCTGTCCCAATCTGGACAGTCGTCGGTCGAGCCAACCGGAGCGCAGATAGTCCCGGTTCTCACCTGTGGACGTTTGCTCGCGGCGTGCGCTCAGCACGGGCGCGGCGTTCGTCTCTGCCGCGAGGCGGGGTCTTGCCGTGCCCAGGGAAGAGGTCCTTGCTGCCGCGACGTCGCGGCAGCAGTAGGCACCATCCTCATCTGCCGCGTGTTGTCACTGCGTTGGCGGGCGCTGTTGAACGGGTGCACCGTGTCGGGATGGAGGCTCTTGACGTCTCGCTGTCGGCTCGCGCGAGCTCGGACTGGCGGCTGTCGCGCATCTGTCGCGCTACCGCGGCACCTCGCGAGAGCAGACCGAGTCTGACCGACGGATCTTTTCACCTGGTGCCAGGACCGGCAGCTTGGGTCATGCCGCTCGCAGTAGTCAGCCACCGAAACCGGATGCTCTGTGGAGGGCCGGGGTTTCACATCGGTACCCGTCCGGACTTCGGCCGCTAGGACTGGCCGCGCTCCACCACGAAGGCAATCTTGCAGTTCACCTTGTAGAGGGACAGGTTCCCGTTCTCGTCGACGTCGGCGTTGCTGCTGACGACTTCGACGCCCCGGATCCCGCGGACGGTCTGCGCCGTCGCCGCCACGGCGTTGCGCACTGCGTCGCTGAAGGAGCTCGGCGAGCTGCCGACGACCTCGGTGATCCGTACGACGGCGCCTGGCACGGTGTCCTGCTGGCTCATGTCGCGCTCCTTCTTGCGAGCGGCGCCACGCTGCGCCGCGGGTTTCTTGTCCTGCTCGGCCTAGGTGTGGTCCAAACACGGGTCGACGACCTGGGCGTCGTCTCTGGCAGTCGCCGCGGACCCGTGTCGCTGACCAACGTCTATCGGGAGCGCCGCAGGTCAGCCGGGGTGCGCTGATGATCTTGTCCCGTTAGACCCGTCCGGTTTGGCTTCCCGCTCAGGGGCGTCATGCGATACATGCTTGCGGCTCTCCGCCCGACTCATCACCGGTGATCCGGTCCGGCTGGCGGGGCTCGTCGCTACGAGCCCGTACTTGTCCTCCACGAACCGGCTCGCCTCCCGCGACCGGTAGCGTCGTTGGACAAGCGAGGGCTCTGTCCGTCTTGCCGCGCCAGGGTCGCCACGATGTGCACGTGATCGTCGGCGTGCGGACCGCGACCACAACGCACCCCGGTGTCGTCCCCGCGTTTGGCCGGCCCGATCCGGTCCATGTACTCGCGGGCGATGTCGGCCCACTGCTCGTCCGTTAGGTGCCGGTCGACCAGGGCGCCGTTCTCCGGCTCCTTCGCCGCCGCGATGCTCAGGTGGTAGACGGGCTTGAGCCGCTTGAGCTGGGCTCGGTCGAGCTCGAGTGCGAGGACCGGTTCGTTGAGCTGGCTCACCAGCGCCCCGAAGTCACGCTGCCCTCCGGCGCACACCGGTGGCTGCAGCGCCACCAGCGCGTCGGCGGTGTCCCAGCCCGCGATGACTCGGGGTTGCGTGTGCGCGCTCTCCAGGCCCTTCTCACCGGCCCGCCCCTCGGTGAACAGGTAGTACAGCAACCCCCGCACCGAGCTGCCGCGCGGCAGGACCTGACCGATCACCGCCGGTCGCCGGCGCTCAGGCGAGCCGACGCGCGGCCGCAGCCGCAGCCGCATGGACTCGGGCCACCGCCCGGTCCCCGCCGGCGACAGCCTGCTCGAGCCACACCGGCACCGGGCCGCCGCTGTTGGGCACCGCAACCGCCTGTTTGACGTTCACCCCGAACCGGCGCAACGCCAGCCGAGCCTGGACAAGCTCGGTCAGCAGCTCCCTGTCCTCGCGGCGCCGACAGCCACACCGGCCCCTCCGCCCCGCCGTCCCGCCCGCTCCCCCGGCCTCGTCCGGCCCGGGCTCCTGGACCCGCTGCGCCATGGCCAGCGCCGCGGCCGCCACATAGCCGCTGGGCCGAAGACCGGCCAGCTCCGCCGCCACCTGGACCGCGGCGCGTTCCTCCGCGGCGTAGAGCACCTTCGCCACATGGCCCCTGGCCGGGAAGCGGTGCCGGCGATGCCTGCCCGCCGCCACCGCAGCGACGACCTCCGGCATCACCACCGCACCGTCCGCACCCGCGACCGGCCCATCGTGCCCGGACCCAACCCGCTGCTCTGACATCTCCGTCACCTGCCGTGTCCATGAGGGCGGCCGCCAGTCGCCCGCCCCTCACCTGATGTAGGTGCGGTCTGCCCCCGGCTGTGACAGACGATCTTGAGGCTTCTGCCGGCGGTCCTCGCCGCCGCAGCCCCACCGCCGGTCTCTGCTCGCCCGCGCCCGGGCGAGCAGACAGCCCTTGCGACCCGCCGGTCGCGCCGCCGCCGGTGACCGAATCGGCCGCGCAGCGGACGGTTTAGGGGCCGAACGGCATACCTTGCTCCGCGACGGAGGTCTGAGCGGGCAAGAGGCGGTAGCACGTGTGGCGGCCGCCCTCCGGGCGTGGTGGCTCGCCCGAAGATGTGACCCCCCCAAGGTCGAAGCAGGACAAAGCGGCGGCATCCCCTCGACGAGCCGAGCTGAGCCGGCCACAGCGGGCCTCACAGCCACGCACTGCGTGCCGTCGCAACGGCCGACGACGTGCGCACGCGCGCTACGCAGCCCGATCCGAGCTGCTGTCTTGGGCGCATCGGCCAGGCCGACCGGTACAAGTTCCAGCGTCTGCACTCACCAGGTCCCGGACAGCGGCCCCATCAACGGACCGACCGTAGGCGCCGACGTGTATGGCAGTGCCGCGACGAGGTCGGCATCGACCGCGACGAGCCCCCGGCGACCGGCCGCCGGAGACCCACATGGCGACCCCACAAGGGAGCACCCTGGTCCACCTTCACGTTGCCGTCAGAGCGCCGATTCAGTCCGCAGGGAGTCCGCAAGAAATCGCTCAGTCCGCGAAAGTCCGCAATAATCGCCTCCCAGAACCTCACTCAACCGCCCTCAACTGATCCAGCCAGCCGAACATCACTGCAGGTCAGGGGCTGCTTTTACCTTGTCTGGACGGGCCGGGCTACCCCAGGTAGAGGAAGCCGTACGCCTCGTCGCGAAACGGCACACCCGCCGCGGTGAGGGCCGCGTCCCAGTCTCCGGTACAGCCCGGCTCGGCGCCCTGCATCCCGTGGTCGGCGGTCAGCAGGATCACCGTATCGTCGATCAGGCCACGCGCGTCGACGAGGTCGAGCCAGACGCCGAGGCGCCGGTCGGCGTCCGTCAGTGATGCGCGCGAGATCGCTGAGCCAGGGCCTCCCGCATGATGACCGGAGTCGGTGAGAGTCGTGTTCCACCAGGTGAATCGGGGCGGCTCGGGCTCCCGCCACAGCTCGAGCACCTGCTCCAGACCGCTGGCGTCGACCTGCGTCGACCAGGCGTAGTCGGTGCTCGCCGACACGTGCTGCTGGGTGGCGACCGCGTCGTCGACAGCAGCCGGGAGCATCGCGGAAAGCCCACCGGTCCCACCCAGACCGGCCTCACGGATCAACGCAAAGGTGCTGTACGTCGCGCCGCGGTCGACCGGGTCGTTCACGCAGGCGCTGCGCACCCCCTCGGGCAGTCGCTCGAACACGGTGCGCACCTCCGGACGCAACCAGTCCATCGCGCGGTGCCAGGAGGTGGAGGCGTTGGGCACCACCTGCTCGCCGGAGACGCGGTCGTAGAACGCGTTGTGAACGATCCCGTGCACCCCGGGCCCGACCCCGGTCAGGGCACAGGTGTGGTTCACCAGCGTGACACTGGGGAACTCGGCGATCGCCCCGCCGCGCAGCGCACATCCGCGCTCCAGCAGCCGGGCGACGCTCGGCAGGGCGCCGGTCGCCGCGAGCGTCAGCAGCTCGCCGGACGGAGCGCCGTCCCACAGCAGCCCGACGACGTGCTTGGCCGCGGGTTGGACGAGATCGAGCGGCTGGCCCTCCATCTCGTCGAGCACTCCTCCGGACAACTGGGTGAGCGTTGCGCCGACGTCAATGATGCGGGCGACCCGCTCGACGAGTCCCCGCTCGGTCACGCCGGCGCCGGACAGGAGCAGGGGAGCCCGGGACTGCAGCGCATTGAGCGAACCATGCTCACCGAGGTGTCCGCCGCGCTCCGGCCAGTGGTGCGCGCCGGTGTGCACCACCGCCAGGTCGGGGGCTCGGGGGTCGGCGAACAGCGAGTGCAGCCGGGCTGCGGCGAAAGGGTAGCCCTCGTCGCTGAACGGATCCTGGTCGGCGACCGGGTCCCGTCCGGCGAGGACCGTCGTCGTGCCGTCGGGGCCGAGCGCAACCTGGCCCTGGCTGTCGGCGACGTGCACCAGGCCCTTCTCGGACCAGCAGACGAGATCGACCACGGCCGCGAGGGCCGGGTCGAGCAGCACGTCGAGCGCGCGGTCGCGAAGGCCGGCGGTGGCAAGGCCGGATCTCACGATGACGCTCGCGGTCAGGTCGCGGGAGGGAAGCGGCACGACCACCAGCGTAGGCGGCGGCGACCAGCAGGTAGGCGCTGATGTCGTACATCCGCGGATTCCCGTTCGGGTTCCGCAGCCTTCGCGGCGCTGGCCGGTCTGCTGCCGGCCGCCGGAGGCTCAGCCCGGCCGCACGCCCCAACGCGTCGTCACCGTATCCCCGGGCTCGAGTCGCAGCAGGTTCTCACCGGTCCGAAACGCGTCCGGCGGGCACGTCATGGGCTCGACCCCGAGCCCCTGACGGCGACGGTCCGGCGCCGGCAGTGTGTCGCCCGTGAAGATCATGACGTACGGGTAGTGCTCGTCGAGCCACACCGTCACCTGTCTGCCGTCGGGGTCGACCAGAACGACCTCTGCACAGCCGTTCTCGCCATGCAGTAGGTCGGTGAACGCGTGGTCGGTGCGCGTGTCCCCGAGCCGCCGCCCGGAGCAGAAGTCGTAGGGCGTCCCCTCGACCGGGACGCGGCCGGTCGGGATCTGGTTGTTGTCGGTGGGCAGCCAGGTCCCGGCGGGCAGGTACAGCAGGGCGTCATCGATTCGCGCGGTCCCGGCGGTGACGTACGGGTGCGCCCCGTGCCCGTACGGCGCGGCGTTGTCCCCGATGTTCGTCGCCGTCGTCGCGACCGTGAGGCCGTTGTCATCGAGGTCGTAGCGGACCTGCAGGTCAAGGGCGAACGGGTAGGCCGGCTGCGGCAGGAGCCGCAACGCCATGGTCGCGCTGGTGTCGGCGGTCTGCACGACCGACCAGCTCCGCCAGCGCGTCAGGCCGTGCAGCGCATTTCCCTGCGCCGGCTCATCGAGCGGGACGACGAGCTCCCGGCCGTCCCAGGTGTAACGACCGTCGTGCAGCCGGTTCGGCCACGGGATGAGCGGCTGGCCGCGGGCACCACTGACCATCTCGTCCAGGCCGTACCCGTCGAGCACCGGCTGCCCGCCGGCGTCGTACGCGCGCACGCCGCCGCCGACCTCGACGACGACCGCCCGCTGGTCGCCGTGCCGGATCTCCACCTGCCGTCCCGACGGATGCATGACCAGGCGCGTTCCCCGCCGAGCCGTGGGTATGCCGCTTCTCATGCGCGCCTTGACCGTTACCCCCGGGCGGCCCGGCTCCGGCACCCTCTGCGACCTGCCGGAGCCCGACCGGGTCGACGGCGGCGTGTTGGTCGCCACCCAAGCGGTCGGCGTGTGTGGGACCGATCGAGAGATCCTGGCCGGGCAGTACGGGCAGGCGCCGCCGGGCGCGGACGCCCTGGTGCTGGGCCACGAGTCGGTGGGCGAGGTCCTGGAGGCGCCGGACGGCTGCGGCCTGGCCGCCGGGGACCTCGTCGTCGGGGTCGTCCGTCGACCCGACCCGGTTCCGTGCGTCAACTGCGCGGCCGGCGAATTCGATATGTGCCGCAACGGCCGTTACGTCGAGCACGGCATCCATGCGCTGCACGGCTTCGCGCGCGATCGGTGGCGAGCCGAGCCCGACGCCATCGTCCCGGTCGACCCCGCCCTCGGCGAGCTCGCCGTCCTGCTCGAACCGGCGTCGGTCGTCGCCAAGGCGTGGGAGCACATCGAGCGGATCGGCCGGCGCGCGGTGTGGGAGCCGCGTTCGGTGCTCGTCACCGGGGCCGGGCCGATCGGCCTGCTCGCGGCGCTGCTCGGCGTGCAGCGCGGGCTCGAGGTGCACGTGGTCGACCTGGTCGAGGACGGGCCGAAGCCTCGGCTGGTCAACGAGCTCGGTGCGACCTACCACAGCACCGACCTCGCGACGCTGGACCTCACGCCGGACGTCGTCGTGGAGTGCACGGGCGTCGGGTCCGTCATCGCCTCGGTCGTGGGTGGCACCGGGCGCAACGGGATCGTCTGCCTGGCCGGCGTCAGCGCCCCCGGTGGCAAGATTGCGCTGGACGTCGGCGCGCTCAACCGGGAGTGGGTGCTGGAAAACGATGTGGTGTTCGGGTCGGTCAACGCCAACCGGCGGCACTACGAGCTGGCCGCGAAGGCGCTCGCCGAGGCCGACCTCGCCTGGCTCGGTCGGATGGTGACGCGACGGGTCCCCGTCGAGCAGCACGAGCAGGCGTTCCAGCGCCGCGACGGCGACGTCAAGACGGTGCTGACGTTCGGTGAGCGCTGAGGTGGCCGGTCGCATCGAGGACTACGCCGTTCTCGGCGACCTGCACACCGCGGCGCTGGTCGGGCGCGACGGGTCGATGGACTGGCTGTGCCTGCCGCGGTTCGACTCCCCGACCTGCTTCGCCGCGCTGCTCGACACCCCCGATGCCGGTCGGTGGTTGCTGGCTCCCGCGTCCGGCGGTTCCGCGACGCGCCGGCGGTACCGCGGTGACACGCTGGTGCTCGAGTCCGAGTGGGACACCCCCGAGGGTGCTGTCCGGGTCGTCGACGTGATGCCCGTGCGTAGCCGCGCGGCGGACGTGGTGCGCATCGTGGAGGGCGTCTCCGGCCGGGTGCGGATGCGCACTGAACTGCGGCTGCGGTTCGACTACGGCTCAGTGGCGCCGTGGGTCGAGCACCAGGCCGGCAGGCTGGCCGCGATCGCCGGACCCGATGCCGCGTGGTTGCGTACGCCTGTCGCTGTGCACGGCGAGAACCGCGCGACCGTGGCCGAGTTCGAGGTGTCCGCCGGCGATCGGGTGCCTTTCGTGCTGACGTGGGCGCCGTCGCACGAGCCAGAGCCGCAGCCCATCGACCCGTTTGGCGCACTCGAAGAAACCGAGCGCTTCTGGGACGCGTGGGCGGAACGGTGCACCTATGACGGTGAGTGGCCGGACGCGGTCCGCCGCTCGCTGGTCACCCTGAAGGCGCTCACCTACGCGCCGACCGGCGGCATCGTCGCCGCCGTCACAACCTCGCTCCCGGAGCAGATCGGCGGCTCGCGCAACTGGGACTACCGCTACTGCTGGCTGCGCGATGCGACCTTCACGCTCCAGGCACTTCTGGGCAGCGGCTACGTCGAGGAGGCCGCGGCCTGGCGCGAGTGGCTGCTGCGGGCAGTGGCTGGGGAGCCGGCGGATCTGCAGATCATGTACGGGGTCGACGGCACCCGCCGGCTGCCCGAGTCCGAACTGCCGTGGCTGCGCGGCTACGAGAACTCCCGGCCGGTGCGGATCGGCAATGGCGCGGCCTCGCAGTTCCAGTTGGACGTGTGGGGCGAGGTGCTCGACGGGCTGCACGTCGCGCGCGAGGCCGGACTGGCCGCGTCGGTGGATGCGTGGGACCTGCAGCAGGCGCTGATGGACTTCCTCGAAGGGCACTGGGACGACCCCGACAACGGGCTGTGGGAGGTCCGCGGCCCGCGCCGGCACTTCGTGCACTCGAAAGTGATGGCGTGGGCAGGCGCGGACCGCATGGTGCAGGCGGTGGAGCGCTTCGGTCTCGACGGTCCCGTCGACCGGTGGCGCGCGCTGCGTGACATGATCCACGCCGACGTCTGCGAACACGGGTACGACAGCGTGCGCGGGACGTTCACGCAGTACTACGGCGGGACCGACGTCGACGCCGCCCTGCTGCTACTACCGCGCGTCGGCTTCCTGCGCTGGGACGACGAGCGCGTCGCGGGCACGGTTGCGGCGGTCGAGCGCGAACTGCTCCAGGACGGGTTCGTGCTCCGTTACCGCACCGACACCGGAGTCGACGGGCTGCCCGCCGGCGAGGGTGCCTTCCTCGCCTGCAGCTTCTGGCTGGTCGACGCGCTGCACGGCCTGGGTCGCGGCGACGAGGCCCGGGCGCTGTTCGAGCGGCTGTTGGACCTGCGCAACGACGTCGGTCTGCTTGCCGAGGAGTGGGACCCGCGGTTGAAGCGCCAAGTCGGCAACGTGCCGCAGGCATTCAGTCACGAACCGCTCGTCAACAGCGCGCGCCTGCTCAGCGGCGCGCACGTCACGACGCGGTCGCAGCGGCGGGAGAGGCACACGGACGGGGGAGGCGACGGACGGCGGTCCGCGCCGGCACCTCGTCCCCGGGGCGGTCCAGGGTGAGCGTCGAGGGACTGCGCGCGGGCGTCCAGGCGCGTCAGCCCGGATCGATCAACCCAGGGCGAGCCGAGCCAGCCGGGCGCGGGTGGCCGCCTTCTGCGCCCGGCGGTCGAGCCGGCGCAGCCGCACCAACCGGATCGCGTAGACGTCCGCGGCGGCCTGCCGTTCTCGCTCGCGCTGCTCGCCGGCGGCGAGCAGCAGGTGGGTGCTGCTGTCGTACATGGTCCTGCTCCGATTCTGTGTGTGGCTGAAGAGACGGGACTCAGGCGGCGACGTCGACCTTGCGGGGACGACCGCGGGGGCGCTTGCGTGGAACCACGACGCCCTGGACGACCAGCTGGCCACCCCAGACGCCCCAGGGCTCACGCCGGTCGAGGGCGCCGGCCAGGCACACCTCGCGTAGCGGGCAAGGCAGACAGAGGGCCTTGGCGTCCTCGACGGACTGCGGCGACTCGGCGAACCACAGGTCGGGGTCATGTGTCCAGCACGGCAGGACGGGGTCGGGTGTCGGGCTGGCTGTGAGGGCAGGCGGGGCGAGCACCGTCGGTCACCTTTCTCGGTCGTGCGGCCTGTTGGCCGGGTGAACAGGAGGAGCTGGAAAAGCAAAGAGGCCGCGGATCCCTGGTTCGGGTTCCGCGGCCTCGAGGCGCTGGTCGGTCTGAGGAGGTATCAGACCGGCGCACCTCGAGGAGGCGAACCCGGAACATCGATGAAGTTGGCGGCAGCGGCTGGACGCCCGGCGCTGAACAGACCGGTGGCGTGCGCGGCGGACATCGGCGCGACAGCGAGGCCACATCCATGAACGGACGGGGTCGGCGTCAGGCGGGTGACCGGCGTGCACGTGAAGTCGTCCATGTCGATCACCTCCTGGTTCGTCGCCGTCCGGACCGGAGAGCACCGGCTGAGGGGAACGTAGAACGCCCGCCGCGAGCAGGCAAGTGAATTAATCCGCGGAGTTCTGCACCGGGTCGTCGGTCCCGACCAGAGCAAGGACCTCGTCGCCGAACCGCTCCAGCTTCGCCGTCCCGATCCCCGGTATCGCGACCAGCTCCGCGACACTGCCGGGGCGCTGCTCGGCGATGGCGATCAGCGTGGCGTCGGTGAAGACGCAGAAGGCCGGCTGGCTCAGGGCTTTGGCTCGTTCAGCCCGCCAGGCGCGCAACGCCTCGAACAGCGCTTCGTCACGGTTCACCGGGCAACCGGCGCAGCGCCCGAGCTTGCGGTCGACGGCGGCGGTGAGCACCGCTCCGCAGACCCGGCAGGGCACCGGGCCGGAGCGCGAGCAGCGACCGGCAGCCGGGCTCCGTGCCGACCCGGCAGCCGGCTGGCCGGCCGCCGCGTGCAACCCGTCGAGGAAGCGCGAGCAGCGACGGCTGCCCCGCCCGCCGGGGGACCTGGAGGTGGCCCAGGACAGCGACAGGGAAGTACGCGCCCGGGTCACACCGACATAGAGCAACCTTCGCTCCTCCTCGATCGCGGCCGGCGTGTCGGCGTGCACCAGCGGCAAGGTGCCGTCCACGAGTCCGACGAGGAAGACCGCGTCCCACTCGAGGCCCTTGGCGGCATGCAGTGAGGCAAGCGTCACCCCGTCGACCGTCGGTGCGTGCTGGGCGGCCGAACGCTCCTCCAGCTCGACGACCAGCTCCCGCAGCCCGGCTTCCGGCGCGGCCGAGGCAAGCTCACCCGCCAGCCGGTGCAGGGCGGCCAGCGACTCCCACCGTTCGCGGACCGCGCCGGCCCCGGCCGGTGGCGCCTG
>JAABUN010008058.1_pt1 | contig 10988 bp, 12 predicted proteins | sample 5559311 | NCBI WGS metagenome assembly JAABUN01 (sample SAMN10711877, study PRJNA513370) | rock metagenome | isolation source: Antarctica rocks | place: Antarctica: Victoria Land, Siegfried Peak sud | reverse complement strand
ACCTTACTGATTGCCCGTCGAAAACTTTCCTGACGGCATTCCGCCTAAATTCATCATCGTATTTTCTCATCATCTCTGTATTTTATCAGAGACAGTTTTCATTCTACTTTTATTAGACCACCACAAATATCAATGGCATTGAAAGTTTTTGGTCGTTCAGCAAAAGACGACTGCAAAAATTCAATGGAGTTCAAAAAAATAATTTCTTTCTGCACTTAAAAGAATGTGAATTCAGATTTAATCATCGCCATGAAAATCTCTATCACCTTCTTTTGACTTTGCTGAAAAAGTATCCGTTATAATTGGCTTAACTACCATAGAGCCTATATAAAATAATAATAATTGTTTTCGCCGCTTGATTTTCGCCCGTCGCCATCGGAAATAACAACCCGCCGATTGTGATAAAATTTCATTGAAATATCGAAATTATGATGACCGTTCACGAACGCTCCGACATTCTTCACATAATGAAAATGAACCGATTTGAATTGATTGATTCGGACACGGCGCAGCTTCGTTTTGACTCTTCGGTCAAAGACAAAGATTATCAGATAACAATCCTGGTTATAGAAAATCTGTCGTCTGTTACCATTAAACAAAAAGACAAAACCGTTTTCAGCGAGACAGTGAAAAGCGTTGACGATTTGAAGATATTTCTCGAAGAACGCCTTTATAAATATCTGGGATGATAAACGCGCGTGAATTATTTGGCGAGATAGATATTTATCTGTTCGACCAAATACTGAAAAACCAATTTAGCGTGAAGAGCAAGATTCTCGACGCCGGATGCGGCGGCGGTCGCAACATCGTTTATTTTCTTCGCAGCGGCTGTCCGGTTTTCGCAGTTGATGAAAACCCCGAAGCAATCGAGCAGATTCGCAATCTAGCGCGCTCACTTGCTCCGAAACTTCCGAGTGAAAATTTTCAAATTGCGAAAGTCGAAGATATGCCGTTTGCCGATGAACAGTTCGATGCGGTCATCAGCAACGCGGTTCTTCATTTTGCCGAAAGCCAGGAGCATTTTAATCAAATGCTCCAGGAAATGTGGCGGGTTCTCAAAAAAGACGGGTTATTGTTTGTGCGGCTGGCTTCTTTAATCGGCATTGAAGACAAAATCGAGTCGATTAATGGGCGAAGGTTTCGGCTTCCTGACGGTTCCGAGCGTTTTCTGGTCGATGAGGAGTTACTGATTGAGACGACGAATCGGCTTGGCGGCATTTTGATTGAACCGATAAAAACGACTAACGTGCAGAATTTGCGATGTATGACCACTTGGATTATCCGCAAATAAACTTAAATGAAATAGTAAATATAAGAATTATAATGTAATTTTTGTTACAAAAACATCGGTCCTTTTATTGATAAATATATTTCAACTGAAAGGGTTAAACATTCTCATGCAAATGTATTCATATTCGGTCGTCTTTCGGTATATAGTAACCTCGAAAGGACGGTCCCCACGGAATTTCCGCTACTTCCTCGGCGGAAACAATTTTTATTACTTCAAAATCCTCTCCCGCTTCCTGGTACATTTGAAGCATTAGATCATTTAAGAAATAAACTTTGTCAAAAGCATCGTATTCGGCTGAAAGTTCAAATACGTTACCAAACACATTCTTTAACTTTTCTTTGATGTGCTCCGGCGTGCGCGTCCAGACATACATCACCGTTCGGTAATCTTCACTCTTAAAATTATCTTTATCTTCGAGATATTTCTGTCTAAACCTTTCATCTGATTCTTTCGACGCTCTTCGTCCTTTTTCGTAGAATTCTCTGGCAGTTTGATCGTCAGAGGCAAAGGCAACGACGTGGTAATTTCCAACTGGCTGATAAATCAGCGGCGGTCTTTCAATCAGCGGCTGCTTTTGACTGGCTGAGGTCTCATCAAAAGAAACTTCAATTCGGAAATTGTTCTTCTGTCTAAAGTCGCTGGTGATTTCAATGCGTCCCGTAATATCTTCGGAAGTATATTCAATATAAAAGGAAGTCGAAGTAAATTGGTCGCCGCCCGTAACTTCCGCGCCGGTTCTGACAATCTCGTTTTCAACCTTTTCCTTAAGTTCCTTTATAAGTTCTGCTTCATCAAACTTTTCTTTTTCCTCTGGTTTGATATAGCAACCAAACGAATCGTGCTTTCTGTATTTAGCTTTCTCGTCATCACCATGACCTGTTCCCGTGCCGACTCCGCCCATTGAACCTTTCGCGCAAATTAATCCTGAAGAAGAGTTAAGCCGTTTGACGAGCTCCTGCATTGAAAAATTTATATAAAAGCCGCTCGGCTTGAATTTAAAGCTCGGATACATAATTTGCAGATTATTACGGACATTAGATAATTGAGTCAAGACGAATAACTATGAGCAACACGGTAGAGTGAAGTTTTAGAGCCAACATAATTCACGGAAGTAAAAGCTTATAAAACAGAGGTTAATTTTTTTACATCCGTGACTTCAAAAAAGTTAATAAAAAGTATCTGACAGGAGCAGCACTAACCCACAAATAAAATGTTCGTTTAATTCATAAACTTTTCTTTTATTATTAGCTCTTAATTAGCAGTGCTATACTTGTTTGTGTCAAAAGGTACCTGATACTGTTGTCGAATTCAAAACAGCCTTTGCAAACTAAAAGAAATTTACTGAGAATACGTAACACTTGAACGAATTTATTTGAGCCGAAATGAATTCGACAACAGTATCCGGTCATTTTTGAGATGTTGATCAGGGAAATTTTAGAATACTGAAGACTATTGCTTTAGGAAGATTACCAAACCGGCGGTTAAATAAAAGAGGCTGAATCAGAAAAATTTCCAATCCAGCCTTATCTTATGCGTCGTCTGTCAAATGGTAAATTAACTACAATCTACCCGCTACCAATTTAGTATGAGGTAAAGTTTACCGTTGATAAGTTTCCATCTAAAGAGACGACCTGCGTCGGTTGGGTAAAGTTATAGCTTTTGGCTCTTACGTCCAAGATTAGGGTTTGACCTGCTTCGACACTGGCGAAACTGTAATACCCGAATGAATTTGTGTAAGTTGCACGAACAACGCCTTTGCCGTCCGTCATCCTGATTAATGCTCTGGAAATACCGCGTCTGTTTGCGGTTGTTACGCGACCGGCGACTGAAACTATGGCTGGTCGGGCTGACGTGATTTTCAACTGAGAAGGATAACCGCGCTCGGCAAGGTAAAGAGACTTAACATTGCCAAGTAAATCATACGCAGAAACACGAACACCATACAATCCTGAAGGAGTATTCTGACCAAATGTATAAACGCCTCTATAAACACCGTCTTTGTCATCCCCGGAAATACGGTTCATAGAAACAGGATAAGCATAATCATCACCAGTGCGGCTGAAACTCACAGAAACAGAATCGACTCCTGTTTTTGCATCCGTAGCTCGAACCGTAACAGTCACAGTCTGCGAACCATTAGTCGTATCAATTGCAGAAGGTGTGAAGCTGAAATCACTTATCTCGGGCGGAGTTAGGTCTTCATTATTGCTTATAACCTGCAACTGAGCTGTAATACCACGCGCTGCAAGCTCAGTGCCAGAAAGATTTCTGTAATTTGATAAGCTGTCAAAGACTTGAATTTCAAAAACCTGCCACGTTCCAGCCTTACTGTATTGAGGAAATATGGCTGCTGCGCTATAAATTCCATCTCTAGCATTTCCTGAAATACGATGGCTGCTTTCCAAAGAAACAGAAACGAATTGGTTTCCCGTAAGACTTCTGAAGCCAACTTTAACCTGACTAACATCTGTAATCGCATTTGTAACGCGAACGGTTACCGTTACAGCTTGAGAACTGTTGGTCGTATCAATAGTTGACGGAGTAATACTAAAATCACTTAGTTCTATCGGTAATGTATTACTTCGTTGTGCGCTGACCTGACCTATTACCGATACAACTAAAATTGCAGCCAATGTTAATTTGCCGATAAACAGGTGAGTTGGTATCTGTGTGAATAAAGTAAGGTTTTTCATCTTGTTTGCTCCAAATTCATTGCCTCGTGATTATATCACAAGTTTTTTCTGATTGACAGCTTAATTTAGTAGTGGTAGTGTCCTAAACTTGTGGTGCTGGAAAACGAGATTACTTTTCAGTGACTCAATGTAATGCATCCCGTTAATCAAGCTGCCAGATTGAGAGTCGCCTGCCGATTTTCCAAATGTTCCCGTTCAAATCTGTTCGGTGTTTTATAACCTAAAGCCGAATGTAAATAACATTCGTTGAAATCCTCAACGAATGTATCGAGTGCCGTTTTCAATTGGCTAACCGACCGCCATTCCTGAAGCCAGCACAGTTCTTCTTTGAGCGTTCGCATCATCCGTTCGGTATCGGCATTACCTTTCGGATTGTTGTAAGCGGTGAATGCCTGTTTGATTCCCAGCCCCGCACAAGCTTCCATAAATGAACGGCTGGTTGGCTGCGAACCGTTATCGCTCATCAAACTCAATTGACCCGTCGCTTCTCGAATGCCTTTAGGAAACTGACGATTGACCGCCTTGTTCAAAGCCGCCAGCCAGTGCCACGATTTTGACTGCTCGCCGCAATAATGTCCGACCACCTTTTTGCTGTACCAATCAACAACCAGAACGACATACGCCCAACCCGCATCCGTCATCACTTTAGTCATATCGATACCCCACCAACTATTAGCTCGCTCAGGACGCGGCTTGCGAGTCTGACTACTGCGTTTCGCCAAAAGCCGCGTCGAGGCTTCGACCAGTAAATCGTTTTCTTTCAAAAGCCGATAAACGCGCTTTTTGTTGATTGATAATCGAGCGACAAATCTCAAGTAAGCCCAAATTCTTCGGTAACCCCAGAACGGATGCTCCGACTTGATAATTCGTATTCGTTCAAGCAGCGATTTGTCGGCAACAGTTCTGGCAACGGCGCGGCGACGATGATGTTTTACCAGTCGCTTTTTTTTAACTCCATCGTCAGTTCCCCGACCATCGCCTTGAGTTTCTCATTTTCACGTTCGAGCCGAATTTGCTGCTGCGCCGTCTTCGGTATTTCAAAAATCTTGCCCGCGTTTTGTAGAAATTGGTCGCGCCACAGATAGTACTGTGATTGACCGATCTGATATTCGTTGCAAATCTCGGAAACCAATCTGCCTTTGATGCCCTGCATTACAATCTGAAGTTTCTGCTCAGAAGTCCAAACTCGCTTTTTCATTCAATAAGTATCCTCAATTTTTGACAGGATACTCTCAATCTAACCGTTTTGTCTTAGCGGGGTGCAGTATATCAACACAGTGTTTCAAAACTCATTAAACGGATTATTTTTGAAATTTTGATTATGAAACGAGTTTTGAAAAAGTTTCAGTTTAGCTGACAGATATAAAGGTGAAGTATAAGTTTCTGTTGCAAAAACGAGCGTTTTTGAGACAGATTTTAGTCTATTTTCACTGTCTCAAAAATGCGCTATCTCGAAATACTGCTTCGTGCTTATGTCAGATAAGTTATTTGATGCAGTTTTACAACAAAAGCTATAATGCAGTCTTAAACGCCGCCTTCATCATGTAGAATTTTGATTATTGAGGAATATATTTCTACCGCCTCTTTATTTATCTTATTCCTTTTCAACTCTCTTCTAGCTATTGCTAAAACTGTTAATCCTTCGTGATTGCTAGCGTTTATATTTATATTCTTACTAATTAGAAATCTTATTACATTCAGATTCGGGGGATAAGAATTCAAAATTGCATCCATTAAAGCATTTGAGCCATTATCATCAGTGGCATTAATATCTGCGCCTAAATCTAATAGAACTTCAACAATATCTTTGCGTCCCAAACCAGCAGCAGCTATTAATAATGTTTTTCCGTTATCGAATCTTTCAGAATAGTCTGCTTTGGCAACTATTAAATCCTTGAATATTTCTTCGCCTGCACAAGTTATGGCTAGACCTAAAGGTGTCCAGCCGTATGCTTCATCATTAACGTTTGCGCCAGCCTCAATTAGTATTTTAACTACGTCTCGCTTGTTTCGTATTATTGCTTCCTTTAATGCCGTTCGCTTAAAATAGTTTCTTTCATCTATTGGCGAACCCATTTTCAGTAATAATTTTACTTGTTCTGCCTCTCCTTTTCTCGCAGCTATCGTAAGAGCGGTATGAAAGCATTCATCATCTTCATTTTTCCCACAATCTTTCCTATCCTCAAGTTGAGCTTTTACATCGGTAATAAATCCAAAAAAAATAGTTGAAACGATAAGCCCAATGAAAATCATCTTTTTCATAAATACCTCTCAAAAGTTTTGTATGGCTTGAATTTACCTCTTTTTAGAAAGTTACACTTATTTGTGATTGTTTCTTCACTTGCCTTTTGTAATCGTGTCTCAAAAACGGTCGGATACTGTTGCCCAATTCAAAATCATCAAAAAAACTGAAAATAGACATGTGATTTTGTAACATTTTTATTGAACATATTTTGTCCAAAATGAATTGGGCAACAGTATCCCAGCGTTTGTGAGATTGGTTCAAAAATTACTTAACCTCGATAGAAATTCTTTCAAGTTGAATAACAATAATATCCTTTTTGTTTTGAGCTAATACATTTCTTCGGATTTCCAGATAATATTTTCCTTTGATGCGAAAATTGTACACTTCACTTAAATTTGCTTGAAACTTTAAGGACTGCCCAGGGTCTAGTCTTAAAGCATTCCCCCAACGAGACCCCTTGTTAATACAACAACGAAGAAATAATTCATTAGATTCTTTTTCGGTGATTGTGCCGTTCTCGCTTTTAGTCCGTAAATCATCTTCAATGGTCGGAAATTTGTTTCCGTTTTCGTCTGTCACGGAAAACTCATAAGGCGGGTATCCTGGGAAAGTATGTCCAACTTCGGGAACTGATTTTACAAGCTTTTCTTCTTGTGTTGTATTACGCACGGATAAAGGAACAATCACACTATCCCCAAGTCTGAACAATAAAGCTGCCGAATCGGCGCAAAATTCAAGTCCTTCAATAACAGCACTACATTTTTTATTTTCCTGCGAAAATATTATTGAGGAGCCTGCCAAACCAATGAAAATAACCAAAATGGTTTTTGCAAGAATAGTAAAATCTAGAATTTTAGCGATTTTCATAACAGCTTAATTTTTTAATACTTGTCTCAAAAAGGGTCGGTTATGACACGCTTTTAGTTTGGATTATAAACGGGCGTTTATGAAACTATCGTTTTGTATCTTTCTGTTTACTATCTTTTTCTAGCTTCAATTTCTGTAATTCCTTAATATCTGTTTCAGCTTTCTCAATCAGCTTTGTTCTGCCGCAAACATTTGCTTGTAATTTGTCTATTGAGCCAACAGTATAAAGCAAGTAAATTTCTCCAACCTTAAAGTTCGTGTGAACACAATTAGAGCCTGAAGAACCTGTACCATCTGAATATCTGCGAACGGATGTAGGCATTATAATCTCATCTTCAATATTACCTTTCCACAGGGTTTTAACGGCAAATTTGAATATTAAAGCTTCTGCCTTGATTTCCACTCCCTGACGATTTTCGACAATTGGCACATACTCTGCTGAAACAACTTCAGCCGTAAAAACGGCTGTTGCAGTTTTGAACTCTTCAGCTATTTGAGTTGCAATAAAATCAGAATCTGAGCCTTCTATTCCAGTAGTTGGATACATGCTGCCAACAGTCGGACAACTACAGGCAAGCGTATTAACTTGAGTTAAAACAAATAGAGCAACAATGCTGAGTGAAACGAGTATTATATTTTTCATATTTTCCTCTATCTCCCCTTTCGTTCATTATGTCTCGAAAAGGGGCGTTTTCGATACTGTTTGAAAGTCGCTGTTTCGCCCTCACGTCCATTGATTTGTTGGGCATCGCCTTAGCAATAAGTCAAACTCCATCTTATTTGCGTAAGTTTGCTGTCCCGAAAGAAAAGATTTGCCCATCCGTCGTGTCCTTTAATGCCATAGAAGAAAATTACTTGACCGTCTCTTTCTTCTTTCTCATAAGGCTGCCCGAATTTTGCCTCTACATCTTTGGCATCTACTCCAACACCAAGTCCTGACGCAACTGACCACTCCGACGAAGTAACGTCAACCGTAATGACGCTAAAATCTCGTCCTTTGTCGTTGCTCAGAAGTTCGATTACTAATCCAGAATAGCGTAAAGTTTTTTGAAATCCGCCGCCGCATTCGTCGAACTCGCCTTTCTTACTCTGCAACGGTTTCCCAAATTTTTGGATAACATTTGATTCCGATGTGCTAATACCAACGCCGTTTATTTTAAGGTCAATTTCTTTTGCTGTGTCAGTATTTAATTTTGAATTATTTGGGAGCGGCAACGAAGTTTGAGTTGGTTTTGCGGTTTCAGTTTGAACGACATTTATTGGATTTTGTGATTGTGCTGAACAGCCGAAAAGACACGCTGCGCTCAAGAACGCAAATAATACAAAACTAAAATATCGAAGTAAGTGTTTCATTGAATATCAAGTGAAGATGCCCAACAGTTATTATACCGCTAAACTGCGGCATAAAACTCTAATACGGGCAAAATACCGCAACCCTGTCTCAAAAAAGGTCGGATACTGTTGCCGAATTCGTTTGGAAAAAAATTAACTTAATCAAATCGCCAAAATTTCAATGATATTTTTTTAGTTTAGAGGTTAATTTGAATTCGACAACAGTATCTGAGCGTTTTTGAGACGATAAGAAAGTGGATGTTTCGCCCTCACGTCCATTGACTTGTTCGATGGCGTTTTCATTCTACGGGCGGACTTCCCAAAGTAAAACCGATTTGTTTTCATTTGCGGCTGTCATTAGCAAATTCCCGTCTGGACTCCAACGCGCAACAAAGCGTTGAAATAAAGATTGTGATTTATCTTTGCTGGTTTCTTTAATCTCTTGTAATAGTTCGCCTGTTTCCGGCTTCCACAAACGAACAACTTGATTACTGACTGAAAGCAAAACTTTCTCGCTCGGATGAAAAGAAAAGGTTTCATAGTCGGCAACAAGCGTTCCGACAAACCAATCGTGGTCGTCATCGTAAATAACCGGCAATTTAGCGATGAGTTTGCCTGTCTGCGCGTTCCAGACGTTTGCTTCTTTTTCAAAATTAGTAGCGACAAAAAACTTTCCTGTCAGACTCCACGAATCTCCGCTTGCCGGAGAAAACCCCGACGAATACGGATAAAAATATAATCGTGCTTTATTAGGATTTTCAAGCGTGATTTTGGCTTTCCCCGTTTCTGCGTCAATAAGTTCGATGACTTTTGACTTCGGTTTCGAGATAGCGAAAGATTTTGAATCCCGACTAAAACTCAAAAAAGAAATGTCGCCTGTTTCCTTGCGGTCGAGAAAATAATAAATCGGCGATTCGCTGCCGGAGTTTTTCCAGCACGCGACGCCTTTGGAAGTATAAATTTGCCCGCAAATAAATCGTCCGTCGGGACTTTCCGCACTGAAGACAGCGTAATCAAACGAAGGTGTTTTTTTTAATTCTTGGTCGTAAGACCTTGCTAACGCGCCCGTTTCCGCTTTGTAAACGCGAATCGGCTTTCCTTTGAAATCATAGCGGTAATCCACACGGTAACTCGCAATAATATTATCTTCGCCGTTGGCAAATCTGATTGATAATAAGCTGAAAGTTCTGATGTCGTCGGTTCTTATTTGCCTGCCGTTTTCATCTCTGATTGAAAACGAAACTCTTTTATCGTCTATTGAATATTCGTAATCGCCGACGGTTAAAATTTTGCCGCCGTTTTTGTTCCATTCAGCCAGTTTAACGCCGCGCGTTTCGCTCAAAACGGCTATCAGTTTTCCGCTTTCGGTATCCCATAAATAAGCCGCAGAATTCTTGTCCGGCAAAATTTTATATTGCAGGATTTTTGTTCCGTTCGGCTGCCAGTCAAACCTATTTCCGTTTTTAAGCTGTATTGTTTCGGGAAAAGTTAAAAGAAGTTTGCCCGTTTCGCTTGACCAAACTTGTGTCGAGTTTTCGTTGATGAGCAAAACCCTTTTTCCGTCAAGACTAAAAAACGCAAAGTGAACGCGGTCGTTTGGATTTCCAACATCAAGTTTGTATTTAAGTCGAATGATTTGAGAGTTTGAGTTTTGAGCAATACAGATAACTGTAAAACTGATAATAATCAAAAAGACTGATAAAAATCGTTTCATACTGAGAGCGTATCTAAAAAATCACAAAATTAAATGTATGCTATGACACTTTCCTCAACTGTCATAATCTTCCTTTCTGGTTATCAGCGAAGCCGTCGAACGATTGAGTATCTGACGTGGGGCGAAACTGAAGACACGCAACGTCAGGGAAAACAGACAAGCCAAAAAACAAAGTCGCTGTTTCGCCCTCACGTCCATTGAATTGTTGTGCTGCGCTTGACGAAGACAGCGGCTTAATGTTTCACAAACTTTGGGCAACAAGTTTGTTTATCGGGTGCTGATGCCTGATGTTGCCCGGATGCTCGTCGTGCAAAATGTAGCTCCGCTTTTGCACAATCCGCCAATCATTGTAAAAATCGAACAATTCGTTTTCACGGAATAGACCGACGTGAAACTCCTTCAAGTCATCCGGCGGCGGCGGCACGTCGGTAAAAACAACGACAACATTATAACCGCCCGCGTTTGTATGAGCTTGCATCTTTTGAATGAGAGATGACCAATGCTCACGCTCGATGAGATGAAGACTTCCGTGCGCGATGATAAGGTCATATTTATTCGTAAAAGTGTAATGCTTCATATCTCGGACTTCAGCCGCTATTGAAAGACCCTTTCGGTCAGCAAAATGCTTTAACTTTCCGATGCCTGCGGCGGAAATGTCAATCGCCGTGACGTTGCAACCTTGTTCGGCAAGATACAGCGCGTTTCGTCCTTCGCCGCAACCAATATCAAGCACATTCGCTCCGCTAGGCAACGAACCAGCCAAACTGACGAGTTCTTCCGCAGGCTCGCCAAATGTGTCAACAGCTTCAAGTTTAGAAAAGGCTTCTTCCCAAAATGGTTTATTAG
>JAABUN010008057.1_pt1 | contig 10992 bp, 13 predicted proteins | sample 5559311 | NCBI WGS metagenome assembly JAABUN01 (sample SAMN10711877, study PRJNA513370) | rock metagenome | isolation source: Antarctica rocks | place: Antarctica: Victoria Land, Siegfried Peak sud | reverse complement strand
GCGTTGTCGTGGCGCAGCCGTGTGGTAGTTTTCCCATAAGGTTGCCTGAAAGTTACGACTCAAAACCCCTCCCCCATCCTCCGGGACCATACAGCTAGTAGGCGAAATACCAGGCTGGCTGGGGAGTTCAAAACTGTAAGACCCGACAAATCAAATGCCCCTTCGGCATATACAGTGTTGCCTGGCGCATACGTAGCAGGAAATGTAGCATAAGCGCCACCGTTTACACTATACTGGAGGGCGAGGGTAGTAGCGCCCGTGTTGGAGCGGTAGCCTTGCAAGTAGATTTTGAACGCCGAATACTTAGGCAGCGACGCCCCGTCGAGCGCGAACTGGAAATACTTGGTGTTCGAGCCGCTAGAGTTATTCATGGCCAGGGCCGGGCCGGTAGCGTTGGCCGCGAAAGCACTCGGGCCCGACGGGGTGCCCACCGCATTAGCGACAAACCCCTCGGTAGAGGTCGCCACCGCGGTAATGCCGGCGGCCGTCGCGGCCGGGGCCACTGGGTAGGCGCTGGCATTATTAAAATCGTAGTTGACGATAACCGTCTGCGCCTGGCTCAGTAGCGGCAAACTTACAAACAGCAGTAGCTGAATAATCTTATTTTTTAGGCTACGAGTAAAGAGTGTAGTCATAAAGCAGGAAAGAAAAGTTGGAATAAGCCATTCTTCGGCGACCCGAAGCTAAGGCTTCAGCTTTTCTTCACCAAACTTTTATCCTAAAAAAGATTACTAATCTGCAAGTTGTCGCCCACTTACTCCCACAGAGGGTAGTGTTCCAATTGTACTTCCTGGCCGAAGAAGATGCGCGTGCTTTCCTCGAATGAGCGCGTAAAATCACTCACGTAGAAATGATGCGCCGGCCCTACCCCCCCCGCCGGGGCCAATAGCTGCCGCTGCGCCAGCGCTTCGGCTACGGTGGCGGCCACCACGTCGGAGGGGTCGAGCACGGCTACGCGGCCCTGGTAGTAGCCTTCTATCTGGGGCTTGATGAGGGGGAAGTGCGTGCAGGCCAGCACCAGGCTTTCAATCTGTTGCAGCTCTTCGTGGGCGAGGTAGGCGCGGATAATCTCCTCCGACACGCGGCCGCTGAAGAAGCCTTCCTCAATCATGGGCACCAGCAACGGGGTAGCCAGCGCGTGCAGGTCCACCCCGAGGTCGAGCTGGTCGATTTTTTTGCGGTAGATGTTGGAGCCCACCGTTTGCTTGGTGCCGATGAGGCCCACCGGGCGGCCGGCGTAGTGCCGGCCCACGTACGCTACCACGGGGTCTATCATGCCCACTACCAGGGCTTTGGAGCCCACATACTCGCGCACCAGCTCGTAGGCGGCGGCCGAGGCCGAGTTGCAGGCAATGAGAATGAGCTTGCAGTGCTGGCGCAGCAGCACGTCGCAGATTTTGACGGCGTAGGCCTGGATGGCGGCGGTGCTTTTCTCGCCGTAGGGCAGGTGGGCGGTATCGCCGAAATACACCAGCCGCTCGTGGGGCAGGCGCTGGGCCACGGCGCGGGCCACGGTGAGGCCACCAATACCGGAATCGAAAATGCCGATGGGCCGGGCGGCCGGGTCAGAGGAAGTCGTCATAAGTAGCGGCAAAGGTCGGGCGGGCGCGGCCATTGGGCGCGGGCAGCAACCCCACGCCAACTTGCACACCTACGGGCCATCCCGTATTTTTAGCCTCCTTAATCCTTCCTGTTCACGCTGTTATGAGCCCTGTTTTACTCGAAATAGACCAGGCCCTGGCCGGCTACCAGGCCCGGCACCAAGCCCGCCCGGTGGCCGTGTACCTCGGCGAGCGCAAGTTTACGCAACTCGTGCTCGACGTGGCACTCCTCGGCGCGCCGGCCACGCTGAGCACCGATGCCGGGCGGCCCCTCACCTACCACAACCTAGAACTGCTGCGCGATGAAGTAGATGTGGACGGGCTGCGGGTGATTTAGTGGCGGGGCAACGCGCGGAGTTCCCGCTTCAGGCAGCCGCAAACCGCTCCAGCAGCACGCCGGGCTGCCCTTTGTATAGGGTGCGGCTAAACTCTTGATAACCAAATTTAGCCGCTAAGCGCAGCGAGGGCCGGTTGTCGGGGTGAATGAGACAGACCGTGCGGGGCTGGTCGAGGTGGCTATCGGCCCAGGCGAGGGCCGCCCGCGTGGCCTCCGTAGCGTAGCCCTGCCCGTGGGTGCGCGGGGCAAATACCCAGCCTGCTTCGGGCCAGCCTTTCAGCGCGGGCTCGATGGCGCGCTGCCAGTCGCCGAAACCGACGACCCCGATATAGTGACCCGTCGCCTTTTCTTCCACCGCCCAAAAGCCGTAGCCGCACAGATACCACGCACCCAGATGACGCAGCATCTTGGTCCACACCTCTTCTTCGGGCAGGGGCTGGCCCCCTAAGTACTGGTAAAACGCGGGCTCCTGCCACATCGCCAGCGAGGCCACTAAATCGGTGGGGTAATGGCCGCGCAGCCGCAGCCGCGCCGTTTCGAGGACGGGAATGTTCATTCTAAATTACAGAAGCGGCCGCACGGTGCGCCACACGGTGCGGGCTACCAGCTTGTGGCCCTCGGGCGTGGGGTGGATGCCGTCGCGCTGGTTGAGCCGGGCAATGCCGCCCACGTTTTCGAGTAGGAACGGAATGAGCGTGAGGTGATTTTTAGTCGCGATTTCGCCGTAGAGCTTCTTGAAATCGGCGGCGTAGGCGGGGCCCATGTTGGGCGGAATCTGCATCCCGGCGAGCACGATTTTGGCCCGCGGGGCCTGCTGGCGCACAGTGTCGATGATGGCTTGCAGGTTTTTACGGGTATCGGTGAGGGGTAGGCCGCGCAGGCCGTCGTTGCCGCCCAGCTCCAGCACGAACACGCTCACGGGCTGGCGGCTCAGCACCCAATTGATGCGCGAGCGGCCGCCGGCGCTGGTTTCGCCGCTGAGGCCCGCGTTCACGACGGTGTAGGGCAGGTGCAGCGAATCGACGCGGTTTTCGATGAGAGCGGGGTAGGCCTGCTCGGGCTCCACGCCCAGGCCGGCCGTGATGCTGTCGCCAAAAAACAGGATGGCCGCCTCGCCCTTCTTAGCCGCGGGCGCTTCGGCCGTGGCGGGGGGGGTAGGGACCGACTGGGTTTTAGCAGCGTCGGAGCTGCAACCGGCGGCGAGCAAGGCCAGCAGCAGGGCACTGGCGGGCAGGTAGTTCATGGGCAGAAAAGCGAAAGCTAGCAAAAGTATAGGCCGTTGTCGTGCGTCCTACGTAGCCATAACCCGCAAGGGGACGTTTTTCTTCCCAAAAGGCTTTTTGTCTTGGCGTTGTTTACAAATACGTCTGTCATTGCGAGCAACGCGAAGCAAGCGCATCCGAACGGAATCGTTCGTGTGTCGTTCTGGTGCGATTGCTTCGCGTTGCTCGCAATGACAGATGGTTTTACGCAAGCCCTATAATTTCTAATTAATTATTCCTAACTCCTTAATGACCAGCCTGCAAGTCGAAAACCTTACCAAGACCTACCCCAGCGCCGGGCGCCAGCTCACGGTGCTGCACGAGGTCAGCTTCAGCCTCCGGCCAGCCGATACGTTTGCCATCGTGGGGCCGAGCGGCAGCGGCAAAACGACCCTGCTGGGCCTGTGCGCGGGCCTCGACCGGGCCACCAGCGGCAGCGTGTGGCTGCAAGGCATCCAGCTCGATACGCTGAGCGAGGACCAGCGGGCGGCGGTGCGCAACCAGCACGTGGGTTTCATCTTCCAGAATTTTCAGCTCCTGCCCACCCTCACGGCTCTCGAAAACGTGCAGGTGCCGCTGGAGCTGCGCGGCGAGCGCAACGTGGCCCGCCAGGCCCAGGCGCTGCTAGAGCGCGTGGGCCTGGGCGCGCGCGGCCACCACTACCCGGCGCAGCTCTCGGGCGGCGAGCAGCAGCGCGTGAGCCTGGCCCGCGCCTTCGCCAACCGCCCCCAGATTCTCTTCGCCGACGAGCCCACCGGCAACCTCGACCCCGACACCAGCGCCAACGTGGTGGATTTGCTGTTCGACCTCAACAAGGAAGCCGGCACTACCCTCGTGCTGGTAACGCACGACCTGGAGCTGGCCGCTAAGACGCAAAGAATCATGCGGATGCGTGGCGGCAAAGTGGTGGAGGAAACCGTGGGCACCGCGGCGTAATTGGCGCCGAAAGCAAACCGCCTGTCATGCTGACGAAGGAAGCATCTTATCAGGTCTGAGCGACTTACGCTACCCTGACAAGATGCTTCCTTCGTCAGCATGACAGGTGGCCTGATAAAATAGCTGCTGTAAAAAACGGAGCACTACTCCATTCTATATTATTCAATGAATTTCAGCTGGTTAGTAACAATGGCGTGGCGCGACTCGCGCCGCAGCCGGTCGCGGCTGGCGCTGTTCATGTCGAGCATCGTGCTGGGCATCGCGGCGCTGGTGGGCATCAATTCGTTTGGCGATAACCTGGCGCGCAGCATCGCGGGGCAAGCCCGCGAGCTGGTGGGCGCCGATTTGGTGCTCTCATCCAGCCAGCCGTTCGACTCCACGTTGCGGCCGGCGCTGCGGCGGCTGGGCCAGACGCGCACCGACGAGGTATCGTTCGCGTCGCTCGTCTCGTTTCCGCGCACCCAGGGCGTGCGGCTGGCGCAGGTGCGGGCGCTGGGCGCGGGCTTCCCGTACTACGGCGACTGGCAAACCCAGCCCGCGGCGGCCAGCGCCGATTTTCGGGGGGGTAGGGCCCGCGGCGCGCTGGTCGATGACGTGCTGCTCGACCAGTTCAACGCCCGCGTGGGCGACTCGGTGCGGGTGGGCACGCTCACGCTGCCCATCGTGGGGCGGGTGCTGAAAACGCCGGGCCAGAGCGGCTTCAGTGCCGCCATCGCGCCCAAGGTATTCATTCCCATTACCTTGCTCAGCAAAACCGGGCTGGTGCAGCGCGGCAGCCGGGTGCAGTACCGCACCTACTATCAGTTTGCGCCCACCGCCGACGTGGCCGCCGCTATCAAGCCCTACCAGGTGCGCTTCGACCAAACCGGCATCGACACCGACACGGTAGCCAGCCGGCAGCAAGCCACCGGCCGCTCGTTCCGCGACCTCACCCGGTTTCTGAGCCTGGTAGCCTTCGTGGCGCTGTTGCTGGGCAGCGTGGGGGTAGCAAGCGCGGTGAGCTTGTACGTAAAAGAAAAGCTGGCCAGCGTGGCCGTGCTGCGCTGCCTGGGCGCGAGCGGCCAGCAGGCCCTGCTCATTTACCTCATCCAAACCTCGGGGCTGGGGCTGCTGGGCGCGGCTATCGGCGCGGCATTGGGCGCGGTGGTGCAGGTACTGCTGCCCAGGGTACTAGGTAATTTCCTGCCCGTGGAGGTCGAGATGAGCGTGTCGCTGGCTTCGGTGGGCCTGGGGCTGCTGACGGGGGTAGCGATGGCGGTGCTCTTCGCGCTGCTGCCGCTACTAAGCATCCGGCGGGTATCGCCGCTGCGGGTGCTGCGCGCCTCGCTCGACGAGGACACGGCCACGCCCGACCCGCTGCGCGGGCTGGTGCTGGTCCTTATCGGCCTGTTCGTACTAGGCTTTTCCTACGCCCAAACCCGCGACTGGAAGCTGGCGCTGGGCTTCGCGGCCGGGCTGCTGGCGGCGCTGGGCGCGCTGGCCGGGCTGGGCCTGGGGCTGCGCTATTTGCTGCGGCGCTTCTTCCCCACCGGCTGGAGCTACGTGGCCCGGCAGGGCCTGGCTAATTTGTTTCGGCCCCAGAACCAGACCGTTACGCTGATACTTTCGCTGGGATTAGGCACGTTTTTGCTGGCTACCCTCTACCTCACGCAGTCGGTGCTGCTGGGCCGGGTGCAGCTATCGGGCGGCGGCAACCAGCCCAATCTGGTACTGTTTGACATCCAGACCGAGCAGGAAAAGGGGGTAGAGCAGCTGCTCACCAAGGAAAACCTGCCCATTCTTCAGCGGGTACCCATCGTGACGATGCGCCTGGCCGCCATCAACGGCCACACGGTAACGCAGCTCAAAAAGGATACCGCCAACGGCATTCCGCCCTGGGCGCTCACCCGCGAGTACCGCGTGACGTACCGCGACACGCTCAGCAAAACCGAGAAGCTGGTGGCCGGCACCCCGCCGCAGCGCGCCGTAGCCGGTGGCCTGCCCCGCGTGTCGGTCGATGCCAATTACTTCGAGCGCGTCAAGCTCAAACTGGGGGATACGCTGAGCTTCAACGTGCAGGGCGCGCCCATTGCCGTAGTGGTAGGCGGCACCCGCGAGGTCGATTGGGGCCGGGTGCAGACCAATTTCCTGGTCGTATTCCCGAGCGGGGTGCTGGAGCAGGCGCCGCAGTTCCACGTCATCCTCACGCGCACGCCCTCCAATGCCGTGCTGGCCGCCGCCCAGCGCGCGCTGGTGCGCGATTTCCCCAACGTGTCGGCCATCGACCTGGGCCTGATTCTGCAAACGGTGGACGAGATTCTGACCAAAATCTCGTTCGTCATTCGCTTCATGGCGGGCTTCAGCATCCTCACCGGCTTGCTGGTGCTGGCCAGCTCGGTGCTCATCAGCCGCTACCAGCGCACCCGCGAAAGCGTGCTGCTGCGCACGCTCGGCGCCAGCCGCAGCCAGATTCTGCGCATCACGCTGCTCGAATACGCCTTGCTGGGCTCGTTGGCCGCGCTGGCGGGGGTAGTGCTGGCCAGCCTGGCCGCCTGGGCGCTGGCCTACTGGGTATTCGAAACGCCGTTTGCGCTCAGCGCCCTGTGGCCGCTGCCGGCGCTGGTGGTGCTGGTGGCCGGCCTCACGGCCCTCATCGGCGGGCTCAACAGCCGCTCGGTGCTCAGCCAGCCGCCGCTGGCCGTGCTGCGGGCCGAGGGGTAGTTTCAATTACCAGTGAGCAATGACCAATTATCAATAAGGCGGCTTTAGCTGCTGTATCTTGTGGGTAGCGAGCCAAAGCGGCTTGCTATCCGCTTTTTATTTGCCTCGCATGAAAACGCTCACGCTTACTGTGCCAGATAACCTGGAACTTGACGCCCACGACCTCGCGATGCTAGTGGCCACCCGCCTCTACGAGCAGGGCAAGCTCTCGCTTGGGCAGGCAGCTGAAGTAGCAGGCCTTAGCAAAAGGGCCTTCACTGAGCTGCTAGGGGGCTACGGGGTATCCATTTTCAACTATCCGGCTACGGACCTGGCAAGCGACGTAGCGAATGCCTAGAATACTAATCGCGGATACCAGCTGCCTTATTGTTCTAACCAAAATTGGCGAGCTTGACCTTTTGCGGCAGGTTTACGGCAGTATTAGTACCACCCCAGACGTGGCCGCGGAATATGGCGAGGCGCTCCCAACTTGGGTAGAAGTAGCTTCGGTGCAGGACAGCTACAAACAGCTGCTACTGGAAATGCAGCTCGATAAAGGTGAAGCAAGTGCCATCGCATTGGCGCTGGAAATGCCAGGCAGCACCCTGATTTTAGATGACTACAAAGCCCGAAAAGTTGCTCGCCGGCTCGGCTTGGCGCTAACGGGCACTGTTGGCATACTGGTGAAAGCCAAGCTAAAAGGTATCATTCCAAGTATCAAGCCGTTGCTCGTTAAAATCAAGCAAACCAATTTCCGCGTGTCGGCAGAGTTAGAGCTACAAGCCCTGCGGGAAGCTGGCGAATAATTGCTAGCTTACGACTAGTAACACGCTCTCATCGGCGGGTTGAATAGTCGCTCGGTGCTCAGCCAGCCACCACTGGCCGTGCTGCGGGCCGAGGGGTAGGGTTAATCCCCTATGTATTTCTCTAGCCTACTTGCTAACGCATTTGCCACCGTTCAAAATGCGGGGCTGCTTCCTGCAAATAAGTAACCGCAAGCCGCCGCGCCAAATCTGCGTCGTCTTCCTGCGAGCGGCGGCTGGTACCAGCAAAAAAACCAGTGAAAAGCACTGGTGTTCCAATCAATTTACATGCGTCGCCCTTATCAGCCTGTCCATCTGTGGTACTGCCCGTGATGCGGTAGGCTCCTTGAGCATCAGGGACGGCTGAGAATTGCAATCCCATCCACTCATTTGTATTTGTATCAGGGTCTTTTTCGAAACCAGTCAGAAGACGACCTAAGCGGTTAGCCACTACTAATACTACTGGCTGCGCTTGAACAAGTAGCTGCTTGGTAAGCTGCAACTGCTCCCACACGAAACCGGCAGCTTGTGGCTCGCCCCAAATTTGTACTTGAAGCGTTTTCTGTTGCGTGGCTCGCAAGTAGAGCAAATCTAAGTGACTACATTCCAGTTCACTAGAATAAAAATTTGCTTAGCAGATTGCTCAATTGCCTGTTCTAAAAGTAGCTGATAAGCGGAAGATGCTTCGTCTATAAATTTCCCCATTCGCCGGAAATAACCCGCGCTCGTGTAGTCTGGCTCGTAGCTGGTCCACGTACGATGGTCAGGGTTATCTGATGAGTTAAGGCCTAATATAAGCGTGCCCCGCTTTTTAATCCAAGCTGGATAAGGCGGTCCAGGTGCACTGCTGGTCCACGGTAACTCAGGAAATCTTGCCCACAACTTATTAACTGATGTTACGCACCACTTCAACGCACTGTCTGGAAATGGCCTTTTCTGAAGCAGCGAAAGTGTCTTTGTGAAGCCTAAACGCAATCGGTGCGTAACATCAGTTATTAAGGTATGGCGCTAGTGAACTGAGGTAAACTTTGTCGTTGTCAGTCATGATTGGTGATGTAAATGGAAAGGTCGTATTTTTTGAAGGCATATGGTACTGCATAAGGAGCTAGATGTTCAATTTTTCTAGTCGTATGGCAGAGTTTTTTTCACGACACTTAATCAAGTAGCTGATAATCTGCATACGCGCGGACTCGCAGAGTCCACGCTACGTTTCGGGCCTAATTTTGCCCCATGCCTGCCCCTACCCCCCTTACCAAGCTCTTTGCCGATTTTACGAATTTGCGCGTCCTGATTGTGGGCGATGTAATGGTCGATGCCTACGTGTGGGGCCGCGCCAGCCGCCTCTCGCCCGAGGCGCCGGTGCCCGTGGTGAACGTGGACCGCACCGAAAACCGCCTCGGCGGGGCCGCCAACGTGGCCCTCAACGTGCAGGCGCTGGGCGCTACCCCCCTGCTGTGCGCCGTGGTGGGCAATGACCCCGGCGGCGACCAGCTGCTCCAGCTGCTCCACGACCACCACCTGCCCGCCGATGGCCTCATCCGCAGCGCGCACCGGCCCACCACGTTTAAGCAGCGCATCCTGGCCCACGGCCAGCAGCTCGTGCGCATCGATTCGGAAGTGGAAACCGACCTCAATGCCGAGGAAGCCGCCCAATTGCTGGCCGCCTACGACGACCTGCTACCCCGCGCCGACGTGGTCATTTTTGAAGACTACGATAAAGGGGTACTCAGCGAAGCTGTTATCAGTCAGTGCATTGCCCGCGCCCACCAGCGCAATATCCCGACGGTGGTTGACCCCAAGAAGAAGAACTTCCTGGCCTACCGCCACTGCACACTCTTCAAGCCCAACCTTAAGGAATTGCGCGAGGGCCTGAAGCTGGAATTTGGCGCGCCCGACGCCGACCGGCCCGGCTTTGAGGCCGCCGTGGCCCGCCTGCGCGAGGTGCTGACGCCCGAAATCGTGCTGGTGACGCTCTCCGAACACGGCGTTTTTGCCCAGCAGGGCGACGAGAAAACCTACTTACCGGCCCACCTGCGCACCATTTCTGACGTATCGGGCGCGGGCGATACGGTTATCAGCATCGCGGCTTGCTGCGTGGCGCTGAGCCAGCCGGCCGCCTTCACGGCCGCGCTCGCCAACCTCGGCGGCGGGCTGGTGTGCGAGCAAGTGGGCGTGGTGCCGATTGAGAAACCGCTGCTACTGGCCGAAGCTGAAGCAGCGGGGCTGTGAAGCTTTTTTTTCGCACCGAGTTAAAGGAGGAAAAAGGAGTTGCACAGAGTACGTTAAACCTCTGTGCAACTCCTTTTTCCTCCTTTAACTCGGTGCGAAAAACCAGTACGCAGCAGCTACTTTTTAAGCAGCGCGAGCAGCCAGAGCAGCACCAGCAATACTACCGGCGTGGTGATAATGGCGGCCATCGCGGTGGCAATAACCACCCAGAATTCGGCGCGAAACACGCGCCGAAACAACCGCCGCCACCCAAAAAACAACACGCCGGAAACCACCAGCGATACCACGTAAAAGCCGATACCAAACCCTGTTTTCGCGAGTTCCATCGGGCGGCCAGGCTTTCTTCAGAAACTCGGTTTTCAGCACCATCGTGCTACCCCCGGCGCGGCCCTCCATCTCGGCGGGCAAGTTGGTGAGACGGATATTCTTGACCAGCGTGCCGCGTTTGAGCGTTTGCGACGAGCCCTTTACCTTGAGGTTTTTGATGAGGGTGACGGAATCGCCTTCGGCGAGCAGGGTGCCGTTGCTGTCTTTTACGTCCATATGCGGGGGTAGAGAGTCTGATAATTTTTATCCGTGTTGCCTAAGCTTAGTCCCACTTGCTTTGGCATCGGCAAATAATCAGGATTTATTTGCGCGGATTGTACAGAAAATTTCAGGTTTCATGCTGTCCAACTGCGGATACCCTGCCATTCTCAAACTCTATACTAAGCACATCGGGGTCGATGTTACCAATTCCAGGCACAAAGCCTAAATAGTATTCCCAACTATTACTCTGCTCGTTATTCTCTTTCCCCAATAATTGCTCGACCTCTATTTTGGTCTTACCAATCAAAACCTGGCTTTTGATAATATCCGTCGCCAATTCATAGCGCTTTTCTTTATCAACCAGCCATCTATCCCTATCAAATTTATCCTGCGGATAATACGTCATCAAATTGAGTCCCAGCAGTATTAAGGCAGCGAATAAAGATGGAGTAGTAACGAAAGCAGTTACGCAGGAAGTAACTATTAATAGTAGACCTCTTTCCTAAATACATATTATTTTTTCAAGATTTAAGTTTACAAGTCCGCATACGATGAGCCAAATTTGCTCCATATGGTTTAAGCGGTTGCGATAGGTTTCTTTAACTATGCGAAAACAC
>JAABUN010008056.1_pt1 | contig 10993 bp, 9 predicted proteins | sample 5559311 | NCBI WGS metagenome assembly JAABUN01 (sample SAMN10711877, study PRJNA513370) | rock metagenome | isolation source: Antarctica rocks | place: Antarctica: Victoria Land, Siegfried Peak sud | reverse complement strand
CCTCTCCGGCGCCCTCAACCTCCAGGACGGCGGCAAGTTCGAAACCTGGTTAGGCTCCATAGTGGGCCCCGAGGAGCCGTTTTATCTGATGGCCGACTCCAAAATCGCGCTGGACACCGTGGTTCGCAAAGCCGCCAAAATCGGCTACGAGGGCAATATCAAAGGGGCCCTGCTGGCCCCCGCCGCCCTGCCCGCCACGTCGCCCGCCGTCGACGTAGCCGCCGTGCGCCAGCGCCCCGAGCAGTTCACCATCGTCGACGTCCGCGACCGCGCCGAAGCCAAAACGCCCATCTTCCCCGACTCTCTCAGCATCCCGCTGCCCGAGTTGCGCGAACGGGCCCACGAAGTGCCCACCGGCAAGCCCGTGCTCGTGCATTGCGCCGGCGGCTACCGCTCGGCAGCGGGGGCCAGCATTTTAGCGGCGGCGCTGCCGGGCGCGGAGGTGGTGGATTTAGGCGAGGCGGTGGAGGGGTTTGGCAGGCAGGCGGGGCGTTAGTAGCGATATTTACAAGAAAGAAGAGTACCGTCAATTTGGGTATCAATACTGAATTTTATGAAGCGACACCGAGGGCAAAGGCGATATTACAGAAACCTTATAATTCAAAACGATATTAGCAAAGTCATTTGGTTGAATTTTAATGACACTAATACCTGGTTTGACAAATGGCATTTACACTTTGACAAGAGAGGATACGGCAATAACAGCTTTAAGAGAAGAAAGCCTCATCTTGACAAGCTATTTAGACATTTTGACCTATTGGTTAACCAAACGAAAAAATTGAAAACCGACTTTCAATTATTCGTAGTTATTTTTGACTTTAGTAGTTATAATGACGCTTTGTATTTGCATACACCAAATCCAAACAGTAGTCCGTTTCCAGTCGAAACAGGCGCTATTTCATCGACAACTACATTGACGAATGAAGCACTTAATAATTACATAGATAAATTAAATAAATACGAAGTTTTATACATACAGGTTGAAGAGCCATACTGCCTGCTATATCAGAAAGAGGTTGGACATTCACTCTAATGAAACAAGAATTTGCCTTGCCAGTACGTTGGCTAGCATTTAATTACCGTACTTCATTTTCTAATTCTGTGCTGAAATAAACGGTTACATTTCGCGTGGGCTTTTGTATAGAAACCGCATTCACCTAAATTTTTACCACTATGACAACTTACCAAGTCGACATATTGAATCCTAAAGCCGATAAGCTATTGCAAGACCTTGCCGACCTTAACCTTATTGCCATCAGGCAAGCTCCCGCAGGTAGTTTTATGGATGTCGTAAACACGATTCGAGCAAAAGCGGCGTCCCGCCCGCCAACTTTAGACGAAATAACCAAAGAAGTAGAAGCGGTTAGAACGAAACGCTATGCAAAAAACAAAGCATAGAGTCGTTGTTGATACAAATCTTTGGATTAGTTTTCTGCTGACAAAGGACACTTCCAGATTAGACCGGCTTTTCTCCTCGGATGAGTTGACGCTGCTTTTCAGCCAAGAGCTGTTGGACGAATTTGTGGTGGTAGCACAGCGACCAAAGTTCAAGAAATACTTTTCGCCTGTGGATTTACAAGACTTACTGACTCAGATCAGTACAAAAGTTGAATTCGTTACGGTAACCTCAAAGGTTGACATTTGCCGGGACGCGAAAGACAACTTTTTGCTCTCACTTGCAATGGATGGTCAAGCAACACATGTCCTGACAGGCGACAGAGATTTGCTTGTGTTAAGCTCGCTGAATAAAACTTAGATTTTGACTATTTCCGAATACGTTGCTGGTCAACAAGCAGCAACTTAAAATGCTACAGCCGCTACGTGGCGGGCCTGCCCCACGCGGCGGACGAGGGCAGCTAATCGCGCTGGGTTTTCTTCCTCAGCAGCCAGATGCCACTGGCTACCAGGGCCGCTACGCCGGCCACCACGGTGGCTTTGGGCACGGGCTTTTTGGTGGCGTAGGCGGGGGCGTGCCGGGCAATGTCGGCGTCGAGGAAGCGGTGGCCGCCGGTGGTGGCCAAGATTAGGCGGGTGGCTTCGGCGGGCTGGTCCCACTGCGGGAAGTGGCCGCAGTTATCGAACCAGTACAGGCGGGCGTCGGGGAATTTTTCGAGCGCCAGCCGCGACTGGCTGGGCCGGCACACCCGGTCTTGCCGGCCCCAGCCGATGACCAGCGGGCCCGGAATGCTGCCCTTCGGGGCCCCTTGTTGCACCTCGCCGTAGGCCAGGTTGGTCAGCAGCTCGTCGAACGACGGGGCATGGGCGAAGGTGTGCATCTCATCCAGGGCCACGGGGGCCGGAATCTGCCACGGGTGGGCCGAAAACTGCGCGAACAGCGCCGTGCGCGTCACCGGGTTGCCGGTGAGGGCGGGCATCACGGGTTGCAGGGCCCGCACCAGCTTGGTGGAAAGCGAAACGCTGTGGTAGAACACCGGAATCTCCCAGCCCTGCCAGAACCCGCCGGGGTCGAGCGACACCACCGCGCCCACCACGCCGCCGCGCCGGGCCAGCTCCAGCACCAGCCGGGCCCCCATCGAGCTGCCCACGACGTCGATGCCCAACAGGCCGTGTTCCCGCAAAAAGGCCGTCACGGCGTCGGCCAGCGTGCCGATGGTGACGGGGCCCTCCAGCGGCGGCGTATCGCCGAAGCCGGGCAAATCGACGGCAATCACGTCGCGTTCGAGCGCCAGGTCGTCCAGAATGGTTTGCCAAGAGCGCCAGCTGCCCCCAATGCCGTGCAACAACAAAAGAGGCTTGCCGGCACCGCGCCGGACGTAGTGCATGCTCATGGTTATCACGAATTAACGAAACAATAAAACAAGGGCCGGTGGACCAGCTGCCGGGCCCCAGGAGTTGGGGCCGGGTGGATGCCCGCTTTGCCAACGGCTGGGGCCCCAGCAGGGTTATGCAGGACGCCGCAACGCCACCCTGGCGGTAGCATCCGGGGCTTTTTATTGCCGGCACGGGGGGTATCTTTGAAAGAATCTACCTGATTTATGCGCGTTTTACACACCGCCGACTGGCACTTGGGCCAACGTTTCCAGCAGGGCCACGAGCGGCTGGCCGAGCACCGCTGCTTTCTGAATTGGCTCCTGCAAACCATTGAGGCCGAAGCCGTGGACGTGCTGGTGGTGGCCGGCGACGTGTTCGACACCGGCAACCCGCCCGCCGCCGCCCGCGAGTTGTACTACTCATTTTTGGCGCAGCTGAAAAGCTCGGCCACCTGCCACGACGTGGTGATTGTGGGCGGCAACCACGACTCGGCCGCCACGCTCAACGCCTCGGCGTCTTTACTGAAAGCGCTGCGCGTACACGTGGTAGGCGGGGTGCCGGCGCAGCTACAGGAGCAGTGCATCGCGCTGCCCCACGGGGCCGCCGTGCCCCGCCTGGTGGTGGCGGCGGTGCCGTTTTTGCGCGACGCCGAGGTGCGGCAGCTGGTGGCCGGCGAAAGCACCGCCGAGCGCGACGAGCGCCTGCGCCACGGCATCGCGGCTCACTACCACGCCCTGGCCGACCGCTTGGGCCATTACCGGGCCCTGGGCGTGCCGGTGATGGCGACCGGCCACCTGTTCGCGGCGGGCGGCACGGCCGGCGACGCCGAGCGCGACATCCACGTGGGCACCCTGGGCCAGATTACGGCCGATGCCTTCCCCGATTGTTTTGATTACGTGGCGCTGGGCCACTTGCACCGGCCGCAGGTGGTGGGCGGCCGGGCCCACATCCGCTACTGCGGGGCCCCCATTCCGCTGTCTTTTTCTGAAACCGGCCACCCCCAGCAGGTGCTGCTGGTGGCCTTCGACGGAGCCGCCTGCCCGACCGTCCGGGCCCTGGACGTGCCCTGCACGCGGCAGCTGCGCCGGTTTCGGGGGGCCCTGGAGCAAGTGGTGCAAGCCTTGCTTGACCACGACAACACCGGCTTTTCGCACCCGACCTGGGCCGAAGTGGCGGTGGAATCGGGCCTGCCCTGGGCCTTGGTGCAGGACCAGATTCGCGAAGCCTGGCAGGCCACCGACGGCCGCGTGCAAGTGCTGGTGGTGCGCCAACTGCGCGACGAAACTACCCCTGCCCTCGACACGTCCGAAGCGCCCCTGCCCGACCTGGATGAGCTGACGCCACGGGCAGTTTTTGAGCAGCTGCTCGACACCAAAGACTACGCCCCCGAAGCCCGCCAGGAACTGCTCGACACGTTTGGGGAGTTGCTGGCTTACCAAGCGGCCGACGCGCTGGTGTAATTTCGGGGTCGAGACAAGGGTCTAGGGTCAGGCGCCAGGGGGTCAAGCGCCAGGGCCCGAAAGGCCGTCATGCTGAGCTTGCCGAAGCATCTCTACCGCTGACTAAAATAATTTATTGCGCGGTAGAGATGCTTCACTGCGTGGACGCCAGATGAGCAGGACGGCCTTTTAACACTCGTTTCTCTCTTTACTCTCCGTTCTCACTTTCCGCTCCCCACTTACCACAAAAAATGCGCATCGTTTCCGTCGCCTGCTTTAATCTTAACTCCTTGCGCGGCAAGCAGGCGCACCGGCTCGATTTTGAGGCGGCGCCGCTGGAGGGCTGCGGGCTGTTCGCCATTAGCGGGCCCACGGGGGCGGGCAAAACCACGCTGCTCGACGCCATCACGCTGGCGCTCTACGGCCAGACGCCGCGCCAAAGCAACGGCGTGGCCCTGAGCAGCCACGGCGCCACCGAAAGCTGGGCCGAAGTGGTGTACGAGGTAGGAGAAGGGCGTTTCTTGGCGAAGTGGAGCTTGCAGCGGGCCTTCAAAAAAGCCGATGGCACGCCCAAAGTTACCATGCAGGTGACGCCCTGGCCCCGGCGCGAAGGCGACTGGCAAACCCAGAAGCTTGGGGAGAGCGTGGCCAAAAACCAGGAGCTGACCGGGATGCGCTACGAGCAGTTCACGCGGTCGGTGCTGCTGGCGCAGGGCGCGTTCGCCGATTTCCTGGAAGCCAAGGACGACGAGCGGGCCGTGCTGCTGGAACGCATGACGGGCACGGGCATCTACAAAACGCTGTCGCAAAACGCCCACGAGCGGCTGAAAGCCGAGGCCGCCGCCGAGCAGCGCCTGCAAGAGCAACTGGGGGCCGTGCGCCTGCTGAGCGCGGAGGAGCTGGCCGAAAAAACCACCACCCTGGCGGCCGCCCAAGTGGCCGTACGCGACGCCCACACCGAAGCCGAAAACTGGCAGCGCCAGCGCGAGTGGCACCAGCAGCTGGCCAGCCTCGGCGCCAAGGCCCACGAAGCCGCGGGCGAGATTGAACGGGCCCAAACTGCCTTTGCGGCCCACCAGACTGAACTTGCCCGCCTGGCGGCCCACGAGCCGGCCGAGAGGTTTGCCCTGCCCTGGCGCGACCTCCAAACCGCCACCCGCCAGGCCGAAGCCGCCGAAACCGAGCGCCAGCAGCTCGCCGACCAGCTCGCCGGGGCCCGCACGCGCCAGTTGCACGCCGCTGCCGCCACCGAAGCCGCGCAAAAAGCCGCTGACGGAGCCGCGCAGGACGTGGAACGCGAACAGCCGCAGCTCGCGGCGGCCCTGGCCCAGCTGCCCAACCTGGCCACGCTCACCAAAATCGCCGCCGATGCCCACAGCGCCCGCCAAGCCTGCCAGCAGGCCGAAACCGACGCGGCCCGTCAGCACCACCGCCTCACCCAGCAAACGGCTGCTGACCGCGCCGAGCTAACCACGCTGAAACTCTGGCTGCAAGCCAACGCCCGCGACGAGCGGCTCGACGGCATCCTGGTGCGACTCGACCACTTGCTCAGCCAGCGCCAACGGGCCGAAGCGCAGTACAAGGCGCGCCGCAAAGAACAGGAACTGGCCGAATTGGCAGTAGACCAGGCCAAGACCGAAGAAACCAACCATTTCAAAAACGAGCAGCAAGCCGCGGGGGCCCTGGCCGGCTTGCGGGCGCAGCTTGCGCAGCAGCACGCGCAGCACGCGGGGTTGCTGGCAGCCGCCACGGCGCGCCAGGCCGCGTTGGGCCGGGCCCTGGCCGCCGCCCGGCAGGCCGAGGGCGACTGCTACGCCGCGCTGTTGGGGAAGCAGCTTTTCCGCGACCACGCCGCCCAGCTGCGGCCGGGCCACGAGTGCCCCCTGTGCGGCGCGCTGGAGCACCCGGTGCGCAGCCGCCACGTGGATGCTTCGGATGAAGCGCTGAATTTGCTTGAAAATCAGTTCGTTGAGCTACAAGACAAAACCGGCCAACTGGACCTTCAGCGGAAGCAAAACGACGAGCTGCTAACCGGCCTTTCCGGGCAACCCGTGCCGCCGGCCGCGCCCGAACCCGGCGCGCGGGCGCTGTCGTTGCCCGAAGCCGCGCGCAGCGCCCGCCTGCTGCTGCGTGACCTGGCCGCCGCGCCCGCCCAGCTCGCCCAGCTCGTCGGCGACCAGAAAAACTACCAGGAAAGGGGTGCCGCGGCCCGCACCAAGCAGGAACAGGCGCAAACGCAAGTGGCGGGGCTGCAACTACAGCTCGACGCCATCCGGCAGGAAGGCCAGGACGCGACGGCGGAAATTGAGCGGCTGGCCGCCGAGCTGAGCGTCCAATTCGACCGCAAGCAGCCCCAGCAGCTCATCGGGCAGCTCACCAGCCGGGCCCAGGCTTTCAAAACCAAAACCCAGCGCCAAACCGAGCTGGCGCCGGCCCTGGCCGGGGCCACGGCTACGCTCGAAGCCCTCGGAATTGAGCAAGCCCGGCTCAAGGCTGACATCGAAAAGCTAGCCGGGGCCCACATCGCCGCCGAAGCGAAGCGCCGCGTCTGCGCCGACCAGATTGCCGCCGCGCACCCCGGCTACGCGGGCCCGCAGGAGGCGCTGAACTTCTGGGAAAACGCCGCCCGCACGGCCCGCGAACAGCTAGGCGAAGCCCAAGCTGCTGAGCGCCAATCAGCCAGCAGCGCCGACCTGTTGGCCGAGCGCGAACAGGCCCGGACGGTTCAGCGCGACCAGCACCGGGCCACGGCCGCGGCTTTGCTCGAAGGCCTGCGCCGCGACCTGCCCGCCGCCGGCCTGCCCGCCGACCCGACCGCCCTCGCCGGCCGCCTGCTGCCCGACCACGAGCGCGACGCCCTGCGCCAGCTGCGCCACCGCCTGGAAAACGCCCTGCACACCGCCACCAGCTACCAGCAGCGCTGCGCCGCCGACCTGGCCGCCCACGAAGCCGCGCCGCTCAGCCAGGAGCCCGCCGAAAGCGTGCGCCTGAACTGGCAAGCCGCCCACGAGCTGCACCTGGCCCTGGTGAAGCAGTACACGCTGCTGGAAAAGGAAATCACCGACGAACAAACCAACCAGCTGCGCTACCGCGAATTGGGCACCGAGCTGGCCGCCCAGCGGCGCGAAACCCTGCGCTGGAAAGCCCTGCACGAACTCATCGGCTCCAGCGACGGCACCAAGTTCAGCCGCTTTGCCCAGGGCCTGACGCTGGCCCGGCTGGTGGGCCTGGCCAACGACCACCTGCGCCAGTTCAACGACCGCTACCAACTGCGGCGCAAGGACGCTACTTCGCTGGCCCTGCTCGTGGCCGACGCCTACGACGACTGCCTGCGCGACGCCAGCACCCTGTCGGGCGGCGAGACCTTTCTGGTGAGCCTGGCCCTGGCCCTGGGCCTGTCGGAACTGGCTTCCAACGCGGCCCGCATCGATTCGCTGTTTATCGACGAGGGCTTCGGCACCCTCGACGCCGAAACCCTGCAAGTGGCCCTGGCCGCGCTGGGCCAGCTCCGCGACCGTGGCAAAACTATCGGCATTATTACCCACGTCGATGCCGATAAGCTCGAAGGCTACATCGACACCCGCGTAGTGGTCGAGCGCGTGGGCCAGGGCAGCAGCCGCCTGCGCGTGCTGCCCGAGGTGAGTGTTAAAGCAGTGAGCAGTTAACCGTTAAAAGCCCGCAGCTCAGTCGTGCCAACGGCCTTCACCTCGGCCCAGGTCCAGTATTTTTTGGGTTGAATGCCGGCGTAGCCCTGGCGCAAAAATGCCAGCACTTCGCTTTCGAGCACATCCGGCGGAATGGATGAGGGGTAAATCGGTCGGCCGTCGGGGTCGGCGTAGCGCTGGGCTTTGGAGAGCTTGCGGGGGGCCGCCAGGCGCAGCAGCGGGCCGGTATCGGTGGGGCCGTCGGCGGCCCAGGCGCGGCCGCTGGTTTCCAGCGCGTTGAGCCGAACGGCCAAGGGCCCCAGGGCCAGGCGCGGCAGCGTGGGCCGGCTTTCGAGGTCAATCCAGGTGGTGTACTTGCACTCCAGCTCGTAGCGCTGGCCGTCGTACACGCTCAGCACCCAATCGAGGCCGGCCGTGGGGCCAAACAGCGCGTAGTACGGCAGCGGCTCCGGCGTGCGGATGACGGCCAGGCCGATGTCGGGGTACTCCACGCGCCGCGTGCCGGGGCCCCGCGCGACGGCCGCCGCCTGGCGCACCCGCTCGTATTCGGGGGCCCAGGCGGCGCGGCCGGCGGCGGGGGTTTCCAGGATTTCCGCGAAGCGCGGCAGAAACCAGGCAAATTTTTCGGCCGAGGCCTCGTCTTCGCGCCGCTTGCGGGCGGGGGCCCCAAAGGGCTCGTAGAAGCGCGCCTTCTCTTCGGCGTTGAGCCAGCACACCAGCCGCAAGGCATGGCCGGCCAGCGGGTGGGCCCAGTCTACCTCCCGGAAGTCGCCCAGCGCGGCCACCAGGCGCAGCAAGGCTTCGTGCCGCAATGCCGTTTCCGGGTGCAGCAGGGCCCACACGCCCACGAAGCCGTCGATGTCGAAGTGGTTGGCCGTCACGGCTGGGGCGGCCAGGCCCGGCGTTTCGGGGCGGTGCAGGGCCCGCAGCACCGAGCCGGCGCTGGTGTCGTCGCGCAGGGCGGCGGGCGTGGCGGCCCCGCGCCAGTGCGCCAGGGTGAGGGCCGCGCCCAGGCCCACGCTGTCAACCACGATGGTGGGCTGCTGCCGCAGGGCGGCGAAAGGCACGAAATACCGGTTCATGGGCCCAAAGAAAGCAATTGCCGGGCAGCAACGCGGGGCCCTCGCTACTCGTGCATCAACCGTTTCACGGCGCTGCCCTGCTTCGTGGAAAGGCGCACCGAGTACACCCCGGCGGGCAGGCGGGCCAAGTCGAGCCGCAAGCGTACGGCGCCGGCGCGGGGCAGGACGCCGCGGTTGAATACCACCTGGCCGAGCGTGTTAAGCAACTCCACCCGCACTTCGTCCGGCCCTTTCAGCCCGGCCACTTCCAGCGTGGCGGTGCCAGCGGCGGGGTTGGGGTAAAGGCGCGCGGCGGCTTGCAGCGCCCCCGTCCGGGACGCGAGCGGTTCCGTCGGTATCACGAGCACCCGCACGGTATCACGAGCACCCGCACCGACGCCGTATCGGTGCAGCCGAAATACCCGTTTGCTGTTACGTGGTACCGCCCCGACTGCGCGGCTTGGGCGTTGGGTATCCGCGGGTTATACTCGTTGCTGAAAAAGCGCGGGCTGCCGCCCACCGGCGTGAACGTCCAGGCAAAAGGCTGAGAGCCATATGCAGAAGAATAAGAGGCTTTCAGCTTCACCGTGTCGCCGGCCATTACCGGGGAATTACTGCTCACCTGTAGCGAGTCCAGCGGCGGCACATCGGTAATCGAGGTGGTTTTGCTGTCCGCGTCGAACGGGCTGGAGGCCGATAGCTCGACGCGGTAGTAGGAGCTTGTCCTGGGCCGGAGGTGCGGTACCTTAACCTTTAGCGTATGGGTACCCAACCCGCCGAGGTCGGTCGAACCAATGATTTTGGAGTAGCTATGAGAAGGCGACGAAAGCTCGGCCCTGATGGTGGTTCCGGCCGGGAAGGGGTTGCCCGTCACCGTATAGGTCAAATCTGACGCGCCTGGGCACAAGACAGGGCCAACGTCCGTCAGCGTCAGGTGCGGGAGCGTCGAAGGCAGCACCGTCACGTCCACGAAGCTGGAGTAGCTACAGGTGCCCAGCGTCACAGTCACGGTGAAGCGGTGCATACCAGGGATGACGGGGGCCGGGCCGGGATCAAACGGGCCTGGGGTCCGAGGCGTGGGAAAGGTTGGGTTTTGCTCCGAGGAGCCCCACGGGGTGGGCCCGTCCCACACCCAAACGTAGCGGGCCCCCGGATAGGTCGGGGCCACCGTCAGGTTGATGGGCGCGCCGTAGGCCACGGTGGCGGGCCCCGCCGCCTGGCTCACCGGCGTGGGGTTGACGGTCGGGTCCGCGCCGTTGTCGGTGCCCACCGTAGCCGGGGCGGGCACGGCCCGGCTGGCGGCGGAGTTGTTGGGAATGGCACCCGCCACTATGCCCTTGAAAACTACGCTCATACCGCCGCCAACCGCGTCGTTATCAATAAAATGTGCTGCCCGGCTGAAGCTGGGCGCCGTCTGGGCGTGGAGCGGCGCGAACGTTGCCGCCAGAATCGCTATTAGCATCGCCAGCCCCCGCTGGCAACGCGGCACCAGGGCGCGGGCGGCGTAGCCGTTGGCACCCGTGGGGCCGCGTCGATGGCTTCGACGGCTGATTGGGGCGTGGGCGGCGAGGGCGCACAGCGGCCGGCAAGCATTCAGAAAGGCGGAAATTTGTTTCATGGGTGCCGAGGGGAATTTTGGGCAGTGAGAAGAGAAGGTGGCAAGAAACGTATCAGCCCCGACCATTTCGGGCCGGGCAAACAGCAGCGGGATTAGGGTGAAAGTCAAACTGCACGAGCCACCCGCTCCGGCAGGCCGGCATCGCTGCGGCTTGGCGAAATACCGAATGCCCTGCTACGTTTTGGTATTGTAACAATTAACTATTGTAAATATCATCATATTGCTTAATAGTACCAATGTTTATTTTTAATTTTCTTCAGTGCTACGTCCCAGTCGTTGTCAGGCAGTTGAAGAAGAATCGGTGACGGTTTGCCCACAGGCATTTCGGGGAAACAGCTGCCGGCCTGGGCGCCATTTCTCCGCTTCGGGACTCACGGCCAGGGCTTCGCCCACGGCAAAAAACTCGTTGCCCGGCCAGGCCCTACCCCCGCGCCCGGC
>JAABUN010008055.1_pt1 | contig 10993 bp, 9 predicted proteins | sample 5559311 | NCBI WGS metagenome assembly JAABUN01 (sample SAMN10711877, study PRJNA513370) | rock metagenome | isolation source: Antarctica rocks | place: Antarctica: Victoria Land, Siegfried Peak sud | reverse complement strand
GTAGAATGGAAGTATCATTTTCAACTGATAGGTCTTGTTGACAAAATTTGACCTATCTTTTTCTACCATCATTCGGTCAAGTCTATACGTGATAAGGTTTTTGGAGTGCTTGTCACCCCCTCAGCGTAATTACTCTAGCAGGTTGCGGTTTTTGCACTAATAATATTGATAGTAAGCTAACTAAAGTTACTTACTTTAGTAATTCTACTCTTAATTGGCAATTAATTAAATATTTGGGCTTTTATGCCCAAATAAAGCTTTAAGTGAGCAAAGTTTAATAGCTAAAATAGGTGAATCCCGATATTCTTAATTTCAGGTAGTAACTGTTTAAAATTAGTGATTATCGTTTGCAGAATTGACTAAACTCAGATAAGCTTACCTTTTTAAGCTTAATTGATAAGAGATTGCAATCGCATTTTACGACTTGACAAATTAAAGATTTTATTTTTTTATTTGTATAGGGCTACAGTCTAGGTTAAAGCTATCAATTTTTATTTAAAGCTAAGATTTTTGTGGCTTCTTGCAAAAGCTCGTTATGCTCTGTTTGCAGCACTTGTAATCTCTGAGAAATTTCTGCTAACCTCTGATGAGAGTCTTGAGAAATAATAGTATTTGGATCTTTGTCGGAAACATTTTTATTAGTAAATTTCTGCCGGGTACTCATCCAACCAAGTTTAAATCCATTGCTAATTAGCTTAAATGGTGCTTGTAGAAGCGACAAACCAACTATTTCTAGCAAGCGATTAACTGCTTTAAATATACTAAGAGCGATCGCAATTAGCAATACTATGATTACAAAGCTGATAAGTGGGTGGTCAATTGCCCATATTATATTATTTATTATCCGAAATACTACTGGGTGAGCTTGTAGCCAATTATCAAGGGAAGAAGTAATCGCCTTTTGCATTGCGGCGGAGGATTTATCTGTTAGTAGTTGAGTTGCAGCTTGAAAATTGGTTGTAATATCAGTAGGGAAAAAATCTTTGGTTTGTTTCCAGCTTACAACGGTTGCTCCAAGTAAGCAATTGATTTGCAGTGCAAGGTTCATGTTTGATAGATTGATATTTTTTGCGAGGGATAATTAACTAAATCTATGGCTAAAAGTAAATTACTTAGTTCGCTAAGACAAGCTTATAATATTGCCCACATTTCGATAAAAAGCGGCATTCCTACCGATGAAATAATTGATACCTTTGCTTTTAAAACTACTCGCCGCCGTTTTTTGTATGGGGGATTGGCTGTAGCTAGTGCGCTAAGTACCGCTAGTTTTAACTATAGACAGGAAGCGATCGCAAAAACTACATCTAAAGTGTTAATTGTCGGTGGAGGAATTGCAGGTTTAACGGCGGGTTATCGTCTCCAGCAAGCGGGAGTACCCGTAGATATTATTGAAGCTACAAGTAGCTTGGGTGGACGAATTAGAACGATGTATAACTCTTTGGGTACAGACATTCCGGCGGAAATGGGAGGAGAATTTATCGATAGCGGGCACAAAAATTTGTTAGGTTTAGCTAAAGAGCTAGGTCTAAAAATGGTAGACTTACAAACTAGCGACAAAGGGTTAGAAACAGAATTATGGTATTTTGATAATCGCAAAATAGCTCAAAAAGAAATTATTGATTGGTTTGTACCTTTAGCAGAGAAAATAGAAAGAGATTTAGGAGCAATAGGCGATGGAGATATTAATTATCGAGTTGCTAGTTTAGATGCTAAAAAGTTCGATAGATTATCGATTACAGAGTATTTAGAAACGGTTTCTATTGAACCACTTTTAAAACAAATGTTGGTTTTTGCTTATACTACAGAATACGGTAGAGAAGCCTCAGAACAATCATGCTTGAATTTGCTATTTTTGATTGGTACGCAAACTGATAAATTTCAGCTTTACGGTGAAAGTGACGAACGCTATCAAATTGCAGGCGGTAATGAGCAAATAATTCAACGATTAGCTAAGTTATTGAATAATTTTATACAAACTCAAACGGTGCTTGAGTCTATTCGTACTTTATCTGATGGACGTTACCGAGTTAGTTGGCGTAGTGGGTTACAAACTTTTACTCGCACTTACGAGCGGATTTTGCTTACCTTACCTTTTACAGCTTTACGCCAAGTTGCTACAAATAAGGTAAATTTACCACCAATTAAACGTCGGGCGATCGCGCAATTGGGTTATGGTAATGGGGCGAAACTAATTACTAGCTATAGTAAGCGCCTATGGCGAGAGAAATATCAATCAAACGCTGCTATTTTTACTGATTTGGAGTTTCAAAGTACCTGGGAATCTAGTCGTTATATTTCAGGTTCTCAAGGATTAATTACCAACTTTACTGGTGGTAAATATAGCGTATCTCTAGGCACAATATCGCCAGAAAGTCAAGCAAAAACATTATTAAGTCAATTAGATAAAATATTTCCAGGGATTAGCAATGTCCGCCAAACGAGTCAAGCAATCCGCGCTTATTGGTTAGGAGAACGCTATTTTCAAGGTTCTTATTCGTGTTATTTAGTTGGGCAATGGACGAGTATCGCCGGAGCAGAAAAAGAGCGGGTAGGGAATTTATTTTTTGCTGGCGAACATTGTTCAGTAGAGGCGCAAGGCTATATGGAAGGGGGTTGTGCAAGTGGGGAAGAAGCGGCGAAGGAAATCTTGCAAGACTTGGGAGTGATTTCAAAACTAATGCAAGAGACGTTGCAATGCAACGTCTCTAAAACCAAAATTCCTACTCTTTAACCTAGGTTTAAGTCTGTTACTGCGCCGATACTGCTAGAAGATACTAGCCGAGCATATTTTGCCAATACGCCCCGATGGTAGCGGGGTTTGGGTGGTAGCCACTGGGCGCGACGACTTGCTAATTCCACTTCATCTACGTGCAGGTTTAACGAACGCGCAGGAGCATCAATGGTTATTGTGTCATTTTCATGGACAAGAGCGATCGCGCCGCCAACAAAAGCCTCTGGTGCAACGTGACCAACAACCATACCATAAGTACCGCCAGAAAAGCGCCCGTCGGTAATTAAGCCTACAGAATCGCCTAAACCAGCGCCAATAATTGCCGAAGTTGGGGCGAGCATTTCGCGCATTCCGGGGCCGCCTTTCGGGCCTTCGTAGCGAATTACAATTACATCTCCGGCGACAATATCCCCGGCTAAAATTGCCTTTAAGCAAGCTTCTTCAGAATCAAACACACGGGCGCGACCAGTAATAATAGGTTTTTTTACTCCGGTAATCTTGGCAACTGCCCCCTCGGTAGCTAAATTGCCCCGGAGAATGGCTAAATGACCTTGGGCGTACATAGGATTATCCCAAGGACGAATTACATCTTGGTTAGGGCGGGGCGTTTCGGGAATATCTGCTAGTATTTCAGCAATGGTTTGACCAGTAATTGTTAAAGCATCTCCGTGTAATAGGTTATGCGCTAACAGCATTTTCATAACTTGAGGAATACCGCCAGATTGGTGTAAGTCGGTAGCAACGTATTTACCGCTAGGTTTGAGGTCGCAAATTACGGGTACACGGGCGCGGATAGTTTCAAAATCATCTAAAGATAACTCTACTCCCGCCGAATGTGCGATCGCCATCATATGCAAAACGGCATTTGTCGAACCACCTACCGCCATAATTACGGAAATCGCATTTTCAAAAGCTTTGCGAGTTAGTATTTGTCGGGGTAACAATTGTTGGCGAATAGCATCAACTAATACAAAAGCTGACTTTTCGGCACTATGGGCTTTTTCCTCATCTTCCGCCGCCATTGTGGAAGAATAGGGTAAACTCATCCCCATTGCTTCAATGGCGCTTGACATGGTATTAGCTGTAAACATACCGCCACAAGAACCCACACCAGGGCAAGCTTTGCGCTCAATTTCGAGTAATTCCCCTTCGTCAATTTTCCCGGCGCTGTACTGTCCTACAGCCTCAAAAGAACTAACAACGGTTAAATCGCGTCCGTTGTGATGACCGGGTTTGATTGTGCCACCATAGACAAAGATAGCGGGAATATTCATGCGGGCGATCGCAATCATTGCCCCTGGCATATTTTTATCACAGCCACCAATGGCTAGTACGCCATCCATACTTTGCCCAGTGCAGGCGGTTTCTATGGAGTCGGCGATCACTTCCCGCGATACCAGGGAATATTTCATCCCCTCAGTTCCCATCGAGATCCCATCGCTAATAGTTATTGTGCCGAACATTTGCGGCATGGCGGCGGCATTACGCAGCGCAACTTCTGCTTTTAGCGCCAGTTTATTTATCCCCATATTGCAGGGTGTGATGGTGCTGTAGCCGTTGGCAAGTCCCACAATAGGTTTAGTAAAATCTTCGTCTGTAAAGCCTACAGCGCGTAACATAGCCCTGTTAGGCGATCGCGCTGTACCTTGAGTTACAACTTGACTTTTAAGATTATCGGGCATTTTTATATCTTTTTTTCCATAACTTCATTTGGTTAGTTTATTATATTTGTCCTTTAGTGTTGTGGGGTGCGATCGCGCTTTTGATATTGATAAATAATGAAGCCAGATAACTATATAAATAGTTATCTGGCTTCAAGGCAAATTTTATTTATCTGTTTACGCTTTTAGTTTTTGTTTAGCTGCTCTTTTCCGCAAAAAGCTAGCGCCAGCACCAAAAGCTAACGCGCCTAACATCGTTGTTGGTTCGGGAACAGGTTCAGACGTAGGGGTCAGCAAAAAAGCACGAGAATTGCTAGAACCACCAAAAAAGCCAGTAGCAGCAATTTGTCCGCTCTCGTTAATACCTCTAGCGCTCGTTAGGACAAAGCCAGAGTTTTCAGCTATCAGGGTGTTGAGGTCAAATAAATCGGTTCCATCGTATACGAAAGCGCGATCGCTCCCATCTACTAACTCAGAATTACCAACTACAAAACCCGACTCATTGATGCTGTAAGCGAAACTAAAATTACCTCCAAGGGTTCCCAAATCATCGGTAGCGGCATTTATAGCACTGTTTGCACCAGTAAGAAAAGCGTGAGACTGCCCACTAGCTGTAGTTGAACTACCAACAACTTGACCTAGATCGTTGATATCGTTAGCCCTGCTGAAGGAGCCGCCCAGAGTACCTAAGTCATCGGTTGCTGCGTTAATTACGCTATTAGGTGCAGTCCGAAAGGCATGAGTTTCACCACTAGCTGTAGCTGAACTACCTACAACCTGACCTAAGTTGTTTATGCCATTACCAGCACTGTTTGTACCCCCAAGAGTTCCTAGATCAATAAATCCAGCCCCAGCATTAGGATTGTCAAGTACCGCATGATAAATTGATGACGAGGTAGAAGGATCGCTAACTAAACCTCTGCCAGTTACTTGCCCCGAATCATTGATGCCGTTTGCTTCACCAATAAAAATAGTATCTACTCCTATGGAGCCATTAGGTTCAGTAAGATAGCCTGTAGTAAATCGGCTGAAGGGAATCCCAATTCCCACTACTTGACCTGAGTTATTGATGTCGTTGGGAGTGCTTTCCCCAACATTGGCAAGACTAGCAACAATATCTGTTGTTGGATTGATTGCACTATTGGGAGCGGTACGAAAAGACTCTCTAGCTCTTTGACTAAAAACGGAGATACCAATGACCTGACCTAAATCGTTGATACCTGTAGCAATAGTACTGCCAGATTCTCTGGCAACACCAAGATCGGTCACGTTGTAAAAAGTGGCTGCGGATGCAGGTAACGAGGTAGTTAGTCCGACGAAGGAAAATGCTGTCAAGGCTAGGCTGATTGAACCAATGCTCTGTACTTTCATACTGTGTTTTTGTTTAAGTAAGTGGCGATTGTATGTTTAAGTTTCAACAGCAACTTTAAATTGTAGAAAGTGCCGGGTAGAGCCGCCCTGTAGCTAGTAAGTAGTTATAACTAGCAGAAGCTTGACACAGCTTTTAACGTATTAAATCTACCTAATGAAAGTTTTAATTGATTATTTTACTGTTGGCTGGCATCAGTGCTTTGAGATATTGGTCTAAATATCTGTTTGGACACACTAATCAGGCTGGGATGTCTCTCACACTTTAAATTTAAGCGACTAAATGAAGATAACTGTTTAAAATTACTGTTATGTAACTTATATCTGTCTGTGGTTAAAATCAAAATTTACTACAGGGCAGCCGCAATTTGTCAAAACTAATCATACTTAATTATTATGAAACCCGCCCTTACTAAAATTGGTACTCAAATGTCTAGCCTGACTGGTGTTAGGGCAATTATGAAAGACATTGTAGAAACCCTGCAAGCAAGTAACGGGCAAGAATTTATTAATTTGAGTGCGGGAAATCCGTTAATTTTGCCCCAAGTAGAACAACTATGGCGCGATTGCACCGCCGAATTATTAGCAAGTTCTGAATATGGCGAAGTTGTTTGTCGTTACGGTTCAAGTCAAGGTTACGCGCCTTTGATTGAGGCGATCGCTAATGACTTCAATCGCCGTTATGGTTTAAGCTTGAGCGATCGCAATATTTTAATTACTCCGGGCAGCCAATCATTGTATTTCTATGCTACCAATGTCTTTGGTGGCTATACTTCCAGTGGCGCTCTCAAGCAGGTTGTTTTCCCCTTAAGTCCTGATTACACTGGCTACGGCGGTATAAGTTTAGCGCCAGAAGCTTTGATTGCTTACAAACCAACTCTAGATATTGACTTGGCCGCTCATCGCTTTAAGTATCGCCCGGATTTTAGTAAGTTAGAGATTACAGAAAATACAGGCTGTGTTTTATTCTCCCGTCCCTGCAATCCTACAGGTAACGTTCTTAGTGATGACGAGGTGAGAAAAATTGCCGCTCTTGCTGCTCCTTATGATGTCCCGGTTTTAGTTGATTCTGCTTATGCTCCTCCCTACCCAGCGTTGAATTTTACAGATATGACACTGATGTTTGAGGAGAATATTCTTCACTGCACAAGTTTATCTAAAGCAGGGCTACCAGGAGAAAGAATTGGAATTGCGATTGGAAACGAGCGGTTGATTCAAGTAGTAGAGTCGTTTCAAGCAAATACGGCTTTGCATTCGTCACGCTACGGACAAGCGATCGCCGCACGGGCAATAAATTCGGGAGCGCTTGCAGATATCTCTACATCAATTATTCGCCCCTTTTATCAAAATAAGTTTTCAGTTTTGGAAGCAACTCTCGATCGAACCATGCCTAAAGATTTGCCTTGGTTTCTCCATCGTGGCGAAGGGGCAATTTTTGCCTGGTTGTGGTTTCAAGATTTGCCCATTACCGATTGGGAATTGTATCAACAACTGAAGCAAGTGGGGGTAATTGTTGTTCCTGGGAGTACATTTTTTCCTGGTTTAAGAGAAGAATGGACGCACAAGCAGCAATGTCTGCGAATCAGCCTCACCGCCAGCGATACAGAAATCCAGACGGGAATGGAGCGTTTAGCTAAAGTTACTGAGCAAGTTTATCAAAAAGTAAGTAGTGCGAGTTATGAGTAAAAAAAATATTGAAGTAAAACCTGATAACTTAAAACTTCCAGAGGTAAAAGCTAAAACTTCTTACTTAAAACTCCCCGATGGCTGGCTGCAAATAGGTAAAATTGTCGCCGCGCAAGGCTTGCAAGGGGAATTAAGAGTTTATCCCGATTCAGACTTCCCCGAACGATTTGTAGTTCCTGGTACGCGGTGGTTGTTACGCTTTCAAGAGGAGGAACCGCAGAGCGTTGAGTTAATGCACGGACGCTATATTGAAGGAAAAGGCTTGTATGCGATCGCCCTATCAGGAATTACTACCCGCAATCAGGCTGAAGACTTACGCGGTAGCTTGTTACTTGTAAAAGAGAGCGATCGCCCAACTCTAGGCGAAGATGAGTATCATGTATTAGATTTAATTGGTTTAGAGGTATTTAACCAACTAACCCAAGCCATTGTCGGTAAGGTTGTAGATGTGATTGCGGCGGGTAATGATTTATTAGAAGTGCAACCTATAACGGAACCAGGAAAACCTCTAGCAAAAAATCTCCTGATTCCCTTTGTAAAGGCGATCGCTCCTGTCGTCGATTTAGAAAATGGGCGAATTGAAATTATCCCGCCATCTGGTTTATTAGAGCTTAATTAAAGGGTTTTACGCTAATTTATTGCTGAAATATTTACCATCAAAACGAATAAGGCGGCTATTTTTAGCCGCCTTGTTAATTAAATTACCACAGCGCTCTTACAGGGCGGTTTGCTGGAGTTGATTGAACTGTTGTACGAGTGTTTTCAGTGGTAGTTGTTGTGGGGGTGTCACTGCTAACATCGGGTTCAGTAGTAATTGTTGAAGTAGTCGATTCGGTACTGGTTGAGGTTCTACCTACTTGACTGCTAGTAGCTTCTGTACCTGTGATAGTAGTGCTGGCTTGAGCTACAGTAATATTTGAAGCCATTGAGCTAGTATCTACAGTAGCGGAAACTTGCATTCCTTCACGCAAATTCAGACGTTGTAAATCTGCTCTTGACACCATCATTTGCTTGGTCATTCCGTCAGCCATTTCTATGGTTACGGTTTCTCCTTCAATACTTCTGATCGTCCCACTTACCATATTGGTTGTAGTTTCCATTTGCATTGGAGTTGACTGCTGCATCTGCACTCCGTCCATTTGCATTGGGGTAGGGATAGGCTGCGTATTTAGTCTGCTTGGACTTGTTTGTGTGTCCATGTTCATCTGATTTTGCATCCCGCCACTTGCTGGCTGTGATTGGGCGCTAACTGGATTTATTGATAGCGTTGATGCCAACATTAAAAGCATCGTTCCAGGCAACAATTTGAGTTGTAACATACTTTTTATACCCTCAGTTTGATATTATTTTTTTCATTGCATCTAGTAACAACTTTAAGGTTTAGTTAATAGCTGAAATAACTAGCTGCCATGCCTAAATCTAAGGTTTTATGCAAAATATCAAATCTACCTATGTATATACTTTATTAAATCTTTTCTGTATAGGCTTTCTTTATAGTTATAAATGAAAAAATGGCTTGATATAGACCTAAAATTATGTAAATGTAATTACATAGATTAAGGGAGATGTTGTAAAGTTGTTGAAGCAATAGATTTTATTGAGTAAAATAGTTTCGTAAACTAAAATAAATAAGAGTAGCCATGATTACACAAGTGCTTCACTGCCCCCATTGTCAAGGGATTGATATTGTAAAAAATGGGAAGACATCTCAGGGTAAGCAACGATTTTTATGTAGAGAGAAACCTTGTGATGGACGAACATTTCTTTTAGATTATTCTTATACAGGTCAATCGAGGCAAGTAAAACAACAAGTTATAGAGATGGCACTTAATGGAAGCGGGATTCGAGACACCGCAAGAGTTTTGCAAATTAGTACCAGTACGGTTATCAAAAAATTAAAAAAAAGAAGTCTCAACGAAAGCAAGTGAATGTATCGGTTTTAAAGCAACTAAATTGTGAGCAGTTAGAAGTGAACATCAGTCTTGTTGAGCTATGAAAGAAACCCCAAGCACTGGAATCTGAGGCGCGATGAAATGTGGAGTTATCTCAAAAAAAAGATAATCCTCGTTGGTTATGGCATGCCATCGACCACAAGAGCGGGAAAGTCTTAGCCTACGTATTTGGCACACGTAAAGATGAAGTTTTTGTACAATTGAAAGCTCTATTAGAGCCATTTGGAATTACTCGTTTTTATACCGATGATTGGGGAGCTTATTCGAGATATTTAGACCAAGAATTGCATAAAATCGGAAAACAATATACTCAAAAGATAGAAAACAAACATTTGAATCTGCGGACTCGGATTAAACGTTTAGCTCGGAGAACAATTTGCTTCTCCAAGCCGGTTGCTATGAACGATTTAGTGATTGGACTGTTTATTAATAGATACGAATTTGGACTCTCCATTTAATTTGGGATCAACATTTATACAACATCTCTGTCTTGGGATTGATATCTTCACCGATGCCCTTAGCATTACTAATATATAGAGATTTCCCATCATTACTGATTGCTAGTCCTGTAGGATACCAGCCCGTAGGAATGCGACCAAGCAGATAAGGTCTAACCGGATTTTCAGTATTAATGACAGCTACGAAATTTATCCCCGCTTCAGCAACATCCAAACGCTTGTTGTCAGGAGAAACCGCGATCTCATTTATGGGATTGAGCCGAGATACGAGTAATTTAGTGCCACTTCGCTGAAAAGACTCACTATCTCTAGATTTCAGCCACAGTCAGTTTTGCTCGGCTAATGTTTGCTAATTAGGATTAGCAGATGTAAATTGCACTCAAAAAAGGGTTTTATGTCTGCTAATGCCACTCAAAACCCACTAAAATCACGTCTGCTAAGGTAAGTAGCACGTTTTTTACAGCTATCTCGGCTCGACCCCTACCACAGAGTCTTACCTTCGTAAATTCTCCACTATATCGGCAAAGACAAAACGCAACGATTAGAAAGAACCAATGGTGTTGTTCGACAACAAACGGGACGTTGAGATTTAATCCAGACAGAATAAGTTTGGCAAGGTATGGGAACAGACAAAGTTGACGACTCGATTAGTCGTCAGTTACTACAACGGGATTTGGCAGCATAGCCGCTCCAAGACAACATCGGCTCAACGCGCAGGACTAGCGTCACGACCTTGGACTTGGCATGAGCTAATCCCCTATCCCACCATCTTTTGATGCACTATCAGTTATTGCTCTAGAAAAAAGTCTTTACTAAAACTTGACAATAAGTTCCTCAGTAGAGGTGTGAAACTTTATACATTATTTATTAGCTTAGGTAAGTACACGGAGAAAACAATGTTTTGTACTGAAGCAAAAAACAAGCCGCTTTAAAATACTTATTTAAATTAAGTTGTTTTTTGCGCGAAATCAATTCATTAATCAAAACAAAGGACAAACAAAAATGATTATACGTATTACAGCTACAGTTATCGGTTTAAGTTTAATTTCTACTTCCGCTTTTGCAGGAACACTTGTTACAAATACAACAACTAATAAAGTTAGTGTTGGTCAAGGGTACACTGATTTCTCAAGTGTA